>Ga0308310_1001525_pt1 | contig 10355 bp, 3 predicted proteins | sample HotsprSampleMS65_FD_203672 | JGI IMG/M metagenome (GOLD analysis project Ga0308310, IMG submission 203672) | Hot spring phototrophic mat microbial communities from Mushroom Spring, Yellowstone National Park, Wyoming, United States - 20090730_MS65 ...
CTGGTACGATACTTCGGCACCCAATTCGGTCTTCTCGTTGTACCGGGCCGGAATATTCTCGCCCTGCTTGGTAATTTTGATCTTGTAGAATCCTGGGGGAAGACCGGGGGCGTTGACCGCTTTGGCCGAGGGCGTTGTGATGTTGCCGGCCACGCCGTTCTTGTCTGTCGTTCCCGAGCCAGACTCGTAACTGGGGCCCAGGAACTTCTCCGGCTCGAATGTCACCGTAGCGCCTTCCAGGGGTTGTCCGCGCCGGGTGACTCGAACCAACTGGGTAATGCTACCGGCGGCGCTGTCGACCCATTTACGCATGTGCCTCTCGAGCATTTCGCGGGTCAATCCCTGATTGTTCGGGTCGAGGTGTTCGCGAGAGGCCCACAGTGCCGGACAGCGGCGCATTTCCTCTGGCGAAAGCTTCCCGTCTTTGTTTGTATCGTACTCGGCCATGGCAGCGGCAGCCGCGGCCGCTGGGTCAAGCTTTGGCGGTTCCACGCGCGGCGCTGCCCCGCGACGGCAACCCGCCATATATATACCCCCAATCAGTATCACGCAGGCAAGAACAACAGCTTTTCGGCGAAACATCTCATGGCACCTTGTGTTTAAGATGGATGTGAGTGGAACTATCCGCGAAGGTAGCATAGTGCGCCGACGTCGTCAAATGCCCCCACACTATGGGGATTGCCGAATGCGAGTTCGTGCGGCATAGTTCTGCTAGGGCAGAAAGCTTGGCGGAACTTGCGGATAGAGCATTGGCGTCTAGATATTCAGTGGCTATCATGCGGCTGTGATCGGGAGCACGTTCATGCCGGCAGCCTTCGATCCGTACCACCGATGGCTCGGTATCCCACCAAAGGATCAGCCGCCAAACCATTACCGACTGTTGGGGCTGGAGCTTTTCGAGAACGATCCGGCCGTGATTGAATCGGCCGCCGATCGGCAGATGATCCATGTGCGCTCGTTCCAGTCGGGAAAGTATTCGGTACTGTCGCAGCGGATACTCAATGAGATTGCAACGGCCAAGGTAACGCTCCTAAATCCTGAAAAGAAGGCAGCTTACGATAATTTCCTGAGGGCCAAGCTGGCAGCCGCAAGCGCAAAGTCGCTGGTGGGTGAAAATGCGAGCATTGGGGAATATGGGCAGACCGTGGGACAGTCGGCTGTCCCGGGAACTGCTGTTCCAGAATCGGCTGTCCTAGGATCGGCTGTCCCAGGCTCAGCCGGCCTTGGCACTTCGCCGGCGTCGATCGCTCAGGCGGTACCAGTTGGGCCGATAGTGGGGGACACTGGCCAAGGTGGCATAACACCTGAGGCCGACGCAGGTTGCGCCGACGAAGCTCTGCAATCGCCAACTCAGCCGATAGGTATTCCGGCCGCGTCCAGCCGTCGGATAGCGTATCGCGGCCGTTCTCGCACTTCTGGTACCATGGTAGCCGTTTCGGTACTGGCCGGTGCGACAGCGATAGCCGCCATCTTGTATGTGGCAGCCATCAGCGGTAACAGAAGCGGCAGCCAAGTGCCCGAGTACTACAACGGACCGCCGTCGGTTGCTAAAGCCAACGGCAAGCAGGATGGTGAGGCTGCCGCGCAAAAAGCCAAAGGCGTGGCCGTCAAGTCGAACTCGCAAACCGCAGACAATTCCCCGGCGAGTGCACAGCAGCCTGAACAAGGCTTGAGCGACAAGCCGGCTTCCCAAACTTCCGACCCGCCCTCGTTAGAGCCGGCAGAACCTTCATCGCCGCAAGGCCAGATGGGCGAGCCTGGCCCGACGACCCAGCAGCCCGGCGAGCCTTCGGAGACTACGCAGGCCACCGAACCGTCGGCCAAAGCAGGGGAACCTGCTGGAGAGGGTGAGGCGTCGGGCAGTGCGACCCAACCGCCGCGATCGTCTGCCGGGGGTGAGGTTTTGCCCGGTGAGAAGTCCGCCACACCGGGCGGCGATAAAGCCGCCAAAGCACTGGAGGAATTGAAGGCCACTTTCGCCAAAGAGTACGCCAAGGCAAATACAGCGGAGGGGAAGTTGTCGCTGGCGAAACTGTTGCTGGTCGAAGCCGAGCAGACCACCGGCGACCCGACCGTCCAGCACGTGATGCTGCGCCAGGCGGCGCAACTGGCGTCCGAGGCAGGCGACTACCTGGTATGCCGCGAAGCAGTATTGAAAATCGAGTCGCGTTTCTCCGGCGACCCGTGGCCGCTGCGGATCGAAACGTTCTCGGAACTTAGCCGCTCGGTTCGCACTGCCGAGGATCGGGCGGCCGTGGTGACCGCCGCTTTGCAACTGGTGGAGGCGGCGTTGCGGGCAGATAACTATGAGGCGGCCGACAAGCTGGCCTCGATCGCGGTATCGGCGGCCTCCAAGGGGAGCGACCTGTCGTTGCGAAAGCTGGCCATCGAGCAGCGGGAAGCCGTTCGCGTGGCGATCAAGGCCTGGGAGGAAGTCCAACCGGCGGTGGAGAAACTGGCCAGCGATCCCAGCGATCCCGAAGCGAACCTGATCGTGGGTCGTTATCGGGCGTTTGTGCGGCGGGACTGGGCGGCCGGATTGCCCCTGCTGGCCAAAGGCAGCGAGGCCCGGCTGAAAACCATCGCTCTGGCCGACCTGGCAAATCCCTCCTCGCCCGAAGAACAAGCAAAGCTGGCCGACTTGTGGTGGGAATACGCCGAGACGCAGTCGGGTGGTGCGCAGGCGGCGGCACGCGCCCGCGCTACCCACTGGTATGTCCTGGCGGAACCGCACTTGCAGGGTCTTGCCAAGACCAGGGCCGAACGGCGGCTGCGCGAGGCCGGTGCGGTAGTCGATTTGCTGGCGATCTTTCAGCCCAAGAAAGCGGCCTACGTGGGCAGTTGGCAGTACGATGGCAGAGTGCTGGTTTCGCCGCCGGAAGCCTTCGCACGCGTCCAGTTCCCGTACACACCGCCGGAAGCTTACGAGGTCAGCATCGTGGTCGAGCGGGTGAGCAATCCCCGACTGTTAGGGCTGCGACCGCCATCGGTTTTCGCGATAGGGTTGCCTCATGCGGCGGGACAATTGCTGGCGCTGATTGACGTGCCGGCCGGTGAACCAAGCGCGCCTCCCCCGGCTCCGAAGGCACCGCCGGGACGCGGACCGGGACGCGGGCGTGGCGAAGATGTTTTGAGAGATTTCGCGCGCAACTTCTTCCAGCAACGCGCAAGCGGATTGGCAAGCCCGAGCGACGATGGTCTGACACTGGTTACCCGAAACGAGCATCCCCGCGCGCTGGATTCCAATCGGGAAAACACCATCGTGGCGACGGTCCGGCCGTCGGGCGTGACCGTCTCGGTTAACGGCGCTTCGCTGATTTCGTACTCGGGCGACTTGAAAAAGCTGGGCGTGCCGCGTCAGTGGGCTATGCCAGACCCGAAGCGAATCTTCATCGGTTCGCACAGCGGCATCTTCCGCATCCTGAAGGTCGAAGTGCGACCATTGCCGCCGTGAGTCCACAACCACGCAGCCGACGATGCAGCCAGGCCTGGCGCTGTGCGCGGTTTCACGTCCTGAGCATCTCCAACTGGCGCAGCCGAGCGGTAATCTGCTTGTCGTCGGGAATCAGCCCCTGACGACGCTGACCGGCAAACTCCAACTCGAACTCGGCCAGCTCTTTCTTGATCGACAGCAGCGCGCCGGGCGACATCCGGTCGATGAACAGCACGCCGTCCAGATGGTCGTATTCGTGCTGCACTGCTCGGGCCGCTAGACCCTGGAACTGGTAAGTTACCTCCTGGCCGTCGAGGTTGTACGCGGCCACCGTAACAAGGTTTGCGCGACGAACCGGTGCGAAAACGTCGGGAAAACTCAAACAGCCCTCCTCGGCTTCCTGGGCGCCGCTCCGCCGCAAGATCACAGGATTGATGAACACTAGCTCCTGCTCTTTGGCCGAGGGATTCCCTTCGGGATTGAGAACGAACAGCCGGTAAGGCAAATCGACCTGATTGGCCGACAGGCCGATGCCTTTGTGCTCGTACATCAGGTCCAACATCTGCTGGACGATCGACCTCAGCTCTGCATCGACCCGGCTAAGCGGTTTGCACTTGTAGCGTAGCGCAGGATGTGGATACTTGACAATCCGCACGGGGCACTCCGTAGCAACTGGGCACTCGTGTAGAAGCTGTTGCTGGCACAACAAACCCGTTCATTACGCTTACAAATAGTACGATTTTTCCCGTCGGCAGAAAAGCGTACGGCCAGCGACTACGGCGGCCACAACGGCGTGCTGCAATAACCTGCGGAAACCTGAGCAGTTCGCTGTACTAAAGCGCGAAGACATGCCCCCCACGTGAAGTGGGGTATGCCCCTGATCGCTCTTCCACCCGCCACGGTATAGCACTGCCCTTGGTGTTCGGGCATTCAAGGCAGGGCAATGTTAGTCTTCGCCGCACTCGGCGGCAGCGGGCGAGCTGGCGCTGGTCGCGCATTCGGGCGTACTTGGCAGCCGAGGGCTTTCTTCCCGGTCGCGTGGATCCGGGGAGCCCCGGGCGTGCCGATCTTCTTGTAACTGCCCATCGGGTATCGGCTGGCCGACAAAGGCAGAGTCTTTGTCGGCTTGCGAGCGGTCTGTTGGGCTGTCTTGACCGTGGGACTTTTCCGGGGCGGGGCTGACAGCGGATTGCGAGTTGCCAGCCGGACTTGCTGCGCCGGCAATGCTTGCCTTACGGCTGATTGCCGGTCGCGATGCCGCAGTAGTGCCCGTAGTGTTATCCTCCTCGGCAGGTTGGTCGTCGGTCGATTTATCGACGGCCGGTTGGTCATTGGCACGTTGGTCATCGGCCGCCTGGTCATCGTCGCCTAGATAGCAGCGCAGTCGTCTTCCGCGGAGTGTGGCAGCGGGGCTGCTCGTAGCGGCAAGGTCCGCGAAATTCTCGAAAGGAGGCATATCCTCGAACGCCCGCACGCCAGAACCCGACTTCGGCACGGCCAGCACTGGCAGCCGTTGCGCAATAGCAGTGCTCGGGTCGGTGGCTCGTGGCTGCCCGCTTTGGCGTTGTGCTGTCGCGGGATGCCCTCGGGCTGGTATGCGTTTTCGTTGCTGCCATTGTTCCAGGCTGAGCAGAACTTCGCGGGCTTGCGAGCCGTTGTACGGGCCGACGATCCCATCTTCGGCCATGTAGTCGATCAGCCGAGCGGCCCTGCCGTAGCCGATTCCCAGGGCGCGCTGCAACAGCGACACACTGCCGCGCCCCTCGCGCAGGACGATCTCCACGGCCTCTTCGTACAGGTCGTCGCGACCGCTGCTTTGCGGTGCTTCGCTGCCGGGTTCTTCTATCTGGAGTTGTACCAATTCGCTGACGAATTGCGGCTGGCTGGTGGCCACTGATGCGATGACGCGGTTGATCTCGTCGTCGCTGAGGTATGTTCCCTGGCCCCGGATTAGCGTGCTCGTGCCCGGCCACAGAAAAAGCATGTCGCCATTGCCCAGCAGCCGTTCGGCGCCCATCTCGTCCAGCACTACACGGCTATCGGTGCGGCTGGCCACCTGGAAGCAGATTCGTGCAGGCAGGTTGGACTTGATCAGTCCGGTGATCACATCGACGGTGGGCTTTTGCGTGGCTAGCACCAGGTGGATGCCCACCGCCCGGCTCTTCTGCGCCAAACGGATGATGTGCCCTTCTACCTCTTTGGCGGCGGTCATCATCAGGTCGGCCAGCTCATCGGCCACTATCACCACATACGGCAGATGAGTGGGAATTTGGCGGCGTTCTTCGTCGGTGGTGGGCTGGAGCCGCTCCATCAGTTCTTCCTCGCCCAACTGGTTGTACACGCTGATGTGGCGAACCCCTGCGCGTGCCAGCAGTTGATACCGTTCCTCCATCTTCTCCACCGCCCAGGCCAGAATCGCTTCCGCCTTGCGCATGTCGGTGACCACCGGATGCATCAGGTGCGGCAGCGAACGGTAGGGGCTGAGTTCGACCATCTTCGGGTCGATCAGCAGCAGGCGTACTTCGTCGGGGCGGCGGGTCATTATTATCGAGACGATGATCGAGTTCAGGCACACGCTCTTTCCCGTGCCGGTACGGCCGGCGATGAGCAAGTGCGGCAAACCGGACAGATCGACCACCAGCGGACTGCCGGCCACATCTTTCCCCAGGAACAGTGGGATGCGCATTCGCGCTGCCCGCTCCGCCCCCTCCTCCATCACCTCGCGCAGACGCACAAGCTGGCGCTGGTTGTTGGGCACTTCGATGCCCACGGTGTTCTTGCCCGGTATCGGCGCCACGATCCGCACGCTGGGCACGCGCAGGCTGATGGCCAGATCGTCGGCCAGGGCGGTAATCTTGCTCAAGCGCAGACCGGCCTCCAGTTCCACTTCGAACTGCGCGATGACCGGGCCGGTCTGTATCTCCACCACGCGCACGTGGTAACCGAAATCGGCGAACGTTTTCTCCAGTATCAAGGCCTTGCGGCGCACTTCCTTCTCGTGCTCCTCGAAGGCGATGGCGGTTCCCTGCTCGAGCAGTTCCCTGCTCGGCAGCTCGTAATCGGCCGGTTCAGAGGTGCTGGCGGGAGTGTCCAATTGACCGAGCGGCGGGCCAGACTTGTCGCTGGCCATGGCCTGTTCTGTACGTTGTTCCGGACGTCTGGGAGCGACGACCTTCGGCCGGCCGTTGCCGCCCCGCAATCGGCCGCGTGAGGCAGTTTGCCGCTGGGCGTCTGGTTCGGCTGGCGGCTGCTCGGTTGAATGAGCCGTCGAACCAGGGGGCACGATCCTTACCGCCGCGTCGCCGGAAGTCTTAACTGCTTCTCCGGAAGTCTCTGACTGGCTGGCTTGGCCCGGTGGAAGCTCTCCGGCGGACAGTTTGTGCGAGTAAGCGCCGATTACTTGCAGCAATCCCCTGCCCAGGCCGGCCAGCGGTTTGGCCACCGTCCAATTCAACACGCGCAGCATCAGATAATCGGTACACAGTAGCAGGCCGCCCAACAACATGCTGCTGGCGACAATCACCGCGCCGACGCTGGCAAAGTGCATTTCCAGCAGCCCGCGGCCCGCAGCGCCCAGATAGCCTCCGGCGCCGATTACCGGACCAGGCGAAAGCCACGGCACGACCAGCGCCGCCAGAGTGGTAAGCCCCCACAGCGAAAGCAGCCAACCGGCCAGCCGTAGCAGCGGATAGCTTACCTGGCGACGGGCAAGCAGCATTGCGTCCAGGGCGGCCAACCAGACCAGCAGGTAATAGGCCCCCAGCCCAAACCCCTCTAGCAATAGCGTGGCTGCCAGCGCGCCGGCTCGGCCACATAGGTTGGCGGTGGTCTGGCGCGGAGGATAAACGAGGCTGCTGGGGGGATCGGCCGGATCGTAACTTGCCAGCGACGCAGCCAGAAACACTACCAGCGCAAACAGTCCCAGCGCTAGCAGATCGAGCTTCAGATTGGCTTGCAGTTGCATTAGACGCCTGCGGCCTGCGCGGCCGGCCGCTCGATTGACTTCAGTGGCCGATCGATGTACTGGGCGCGTCCGTGCCCGGCAAACCGTGCGTCCTCGTCTTAACCATCGGCGCAGACTTCAGTTGAATATCAACCTTCCGCTGCCGCTGCACATTGTTTGCCCGGTAAGCATCCGGCATACGATCGTCGCTGGCGGCGCAACCGGCAAACTGCGGTCGGCTGGGGACTGCACGGCCGGCAGGAAACCACCATCTGCAACCAAACGCAGCCTCGGGCCTCGACTAAATGGCCGTGTTGGAACCAAATTGCGGTGTTGGAGGGACGCGCTCCGTCGCGTCCGATGTGTTTCCTTCGGTGCCCCCAAACCAACAACGCGAAATGCGGCCACGACGGAGCGTGGCCCTCCAGATAACTTGAAAAGATTCGCGCGAAAACGCACACGTATTACGCCGTAAGAGACGTAAGGTTTCCCTGACAGGGAAAGGCTGTGTTGGTTGTCCGCGCGTAGAAATCGGCATTGTTTTGCCGCAGTTCGAACGCCAGCGACTGTCGCTTTCGCCGCGGCCGCACCGATGGCATAGTGCGATTACTTATGCCGGACTTGCCGGCCGAGCAACCGGCTGGTGGCCGTGCCGCGGCCGTCGCGCCGGTCGCGCACCAGCGCGCCGCCGGTTACCACTTTCCGCCGACGACCAGCAGCAGGTCTTCGGCCCGGCGCGGCGGGAACAGTTGCTGCTGCCGGTCCAGTTCGCCCTGCATCAGGACGGTCTTCGTCGTCAGGTCGTACAGTCGGAACGGCAGCTTGCCCGGTGGAAAGTTCTGCAACTGGATCACAAACGGCGGCGGCCCGGGACGCACAACCGCCGGGCGGTGGGGCTTTGGGCCAGTCAGGGCAAATGCGTCATCGGCATGAATGTATGCCAGCAGCACGCGACGGTCTTCGCTCCACGAGTAGTTGGCCGAATATCCCACCGGCAGCCGCAGTGGCATTTCGGTCTTCAGTTTATCGGAAAGCACGCCGTTTTCAGATGCGAACTTCAGCTCTGCCGGCGGCTGCTGTGCATCGAGTATCGACAGGGCTTCGGCAGGCGCCGGTTCGTCCTTCAGTAGCAGGGCGTACTCCAGCGGCAGCCTGCTCAGTTCGCGCTGCCAGTGGTGGAGCACCTCCACGTCGTCGCCCACACGCAGCAGGAGTCGGGGTTGGGCGAATGGCTTGCTCCAGTCGATCGCCCGGCGTGCTGCGTCGAAGACCGTTCGCTCGTCCTCCACCACGCGCTCTTCCCAACTGAGCAGGATCGGGCAGCGGTAAACCAGTCCGGTGTAGAATGTCTGGCGCACACGGCGGCGGTAGCGTTCCAAGTCGGCCGGCGCATTGAGGAAACCCCAGAACAACCCTTCGGCCAGGAAAAGATGCCCTTTGGCGCCGAACTTGAACTGCACGGCGATGTGTTCCGGTTCCAGCAAGTCGATCGGATAAGTCCGCATCCCGCCCAACAGCGGCTTCCATCTCTCGCGCCGATAGTTGTTGGGGTCCTTTGGATAGGGTTTGGGAATATGATGCGGTTCGCACATGAAAAGCTGCCCTGGGGCGAGCTTTGCCATCAGATCGGCAACGTGATTGACGAACGTCGCACCGCAGTCCGGATCGCCTTCGCCGGCGGCAGTAAAGCTGGCCAGCGCAGTCTCGTCGCGGAAAACCGTTGCCAAATCGCGCAGGTAACCCTCGAAGAGTTTATAGAACTTCGAGTCCGGCTTGGCGTAATCGTCGCGCTGGTAGCCCGCTTCCAGATACTGTGCATACGGCTTGCTCTGCTTTCCCAGCGGATAGTGGCTCAGGGCGAAGTGGATCCATAGCCCGTTGCGGCGGGCGGCGGAGAGCACTTCGGCGAGTTGTTCTGCCCCATGGGGAGCGATACGTCCGGCGGCATCCAGCCGTTCCCAGATCCACCAGCCCTGGCACAAATGAACCAGCGACCAGCCGCAGCGCTTCAGATAGGCGTAATCGGCGCCGAGTTCGGCCGGGGTGAGCGACTCCCAGGCGTGATAGCCGTACTGCGGCCCGCCGTGGTTGAAATACTGCCCCTCGTGCCGCTGCCCGCAAACTGCCTCCCACTGCGACTGCCCGTGCACTAGCGACTCGCGCGGCGTGCCGATCCACTTGAACATCGGGTAACCACGGTAAGAGCCTGTCAGCGGGCCGACGGGACGGCCTTGGCGGGTAAGCAATTTCAGTTGCTGATCGTAGCCGAACGGCTCGCCGTCGGTCACGCAGAGCCGCACTTGCGTGGAAAGCGGCTTGCGAGTCTTGTCGCGGAACATCGCTCGCAACGTGGCCATGTGCTCCCCTACAGACAGCCCCGTCAGTCGGCCACCGAATGCGGCATCTCCTACCGGCGACAACTCAGCGGTTCGGCCGCCGACGGTGACGGTCACGGCCACCGCATCGCCGCCGAGCCGATTGGCCGACTGGTCTACCACTATGGCATACAGCGGCACGCCTTCGCGCTCCGCCCGAGCACGCCCGCAAATCGCCGGTAGCGAAGCGATAATAGCCGGGCTGCCCAGCAGGCACAAACGAAACGTGGTGCTTGCCTGCTGGGCCGGTGCTTCGGTGCGCACGGCCACGAAAAAGTGCAACTCGGCGAATTGCTTCCGATACCCCTTGGAACGAAACAACTCCAACAGATTGACCGACAGCTTTCCAGGCTGTTGCTGCCACGGGCTGGCGTACATCGGCGGGCCGCTACGCCCCTTGACGACCACCAAGAGCTGCCACGGGTGCGTACACTCGCTTACTTCCAATTCGGCCACGGGAAACTGCTCGATGGGGAACTGTAGCGGCGGCAGCGCGGCGTGATCCCACTCGGTCGAAGCGTCGCGCTTCACGAAGCGAGTGAACTGCTCGTCGGCGTCCTCCAGCAGATTGGCCTTGCCGGTGTACCAGCGCGATACCTGCTTG
>Ga0308310_1001538_pt1 | contig 10323 bp, 10 predicted proteins | sample HotsprSampleMS65_FD_203672 | JGI IMG/M metagenome (GOLD analysis project Ga0308310, IMG submission 203672) | Hot spring phototrophic mat microbial communities from Mushroom Spring, Yellowstone National Park, Wyoming, United States - 20090730_MS65 ...
CACCTCCATACCTCTGGTTAGGCAGACACCTATTCCTCCGGGTGGAGGGACGGGGCCAGCCCCGAGTTCCCCGATTCTGGCACGGTGAGTGTAGTCGGAACCACCCTTTTCAGGACCCGCGTGGGAGAATATTGTGGGTCTAACCTGTGATGAGGGGCCAACAACCGTTTTCACGCACAAAACCTGAGCAATCGGTTGTTAAAGGCTACCATGCCCGCCGCAATTGCTGGAGGAGATCCTCGATCTGGCGGTGAACCTCGTCCGTCTGGCGGACAATCAAAGCCTGGCCCGGTGCCCAATACCAGATTTGCCCTCGTCCGCCATTGCGCGCCCAAGTGTGGGGGCTGACGACCTGCTCGATGAGTTCCACAAGCTCCCACCCGAAATCCGTGACTCCCGGAGGACCACCGAGATTTCCCGTCTCCGTGTTGCCGCCTCCCGTCCCGTTTGATATTAAACTGTTTCGCAGAGCATCTCCGCCCTCTTCCGACCGCAATGGGATTCCAGCAGGAGACGACGTCCTAGCTTGAGCAATACCAGGCGGGGGAGAACTCGGCTTACTCAGCTCTGCCCGAAGCACCCGGGCAATCCGCTTTAACCGGGTTTCGAGGGGGGACATCAGCCGCCTTTTCTGCTGATAAGAAAGATTGGGATCATCCCGGATCTGCAGATAAAGCCCAAGGAGTTGCCGGACGAGCTGGGCACTATCCCGAAGATAAGCATTAGGCACGCGGGGATCGCTAGCTGTCTCAACCCTCAAAATTGCTTCCACCTGGCCTCGGAACCATGCGAACGAGTTGTCCCCGGGCGGCCCACCGCTTCGAGGCAATTCCAAAGCAGCTTTACCGTCCGCGTGGAGCCCGGATTCCGAAGCTTCCGGCAACTCACGCGAATTCGCAGAGAAATCCTCGTCGCTTTGCCGTGGCCCAAGACATTCCGCGTTTGGCCCCGGAGAGCACTCCCCTTTGCCCCCTTCTGCTGCATCCGTCTCTTCGCCGGAAAGGCGGGGAAGCTTATCCTTGCTTAGGTCGGCCCCCCCGACAACCTCGGAAGCCCCCGAGCCAGCCCCCTCCACCCCACTGCCGGGTCCACTTCCAGTCCAACCTGACCGCGGAACCACGACCAACCACGCTATGAGCAAACCGACGAGGAAACGACCGCGACTTTCCTTGCACACGGCTCACCCCCATGGAATCCCCGGATAGAGGATTTACGCTATCGTCAGATGCTCTCGTCCCCCCCGGTTATTGCCTGATTTAGGTTCTCGCTTGTCAACGAAGGACACCCCTTAGCGAACGATAACGCTTTTTGTGCAAACGGCAGACACTTCTTCCCTTAGTTTCCCGGAATTTAAGTTGCTGCAAACCGGGCCCACCAGGAGCCTATAAGCATTTTGGCCCCTGAATCCCCCAGGATCAACGGATTTGTTCACTTTCCCCAGGTTCAAGAAAGCCGTGGGCAACACCTCGATCAATCACGGCGTTTACCGCCTCCCATAATGCTTTGCTTCCTTCTTCGATATGGCGATTGCGGGATCGGACCCGTTCCGCTGTGATCCCGTGCTCCCGCCAGAGTTGTCCTCCCCTGGCATAGTTCATCAGGATGGGAAGCAGCCGATCGATCGCAGCGGCAAATCGGGCTTCCAGAGTTCGGCGAGCTTCGAATTCCTCCCAAAGCGACCGAAAGACAGCCCCCTGGTCTGGCGGCAAAAGGCCAAATAGGCGATGGGCCGCTTCTTCTTCCCGAGATTTCTTACCTTGATCGAGATTCTCGTCATAGACGAAAGTATCACCGGCTTTGATTTCCACGATGTCATGCAAAAGAAGCATCTGGACGACTTTTCCAAGGTCGATATTCGATGAGCGCGCATACTCCGCAAGGACCAAGGCTGCTACCGCCACGTGCCAGGAGTGCTCCGCCGAGTTTTCTCTGCGGTCTTGTCTAGTGATCCATGTTCTTCGCTCAACATTCTTTAGTTGATCCAGAGTCATCAAGAATTCGATTTGTGCATGCAATCTCGGACTCAATTCTCTTAAAAACTCAAACATAACCTCAGGCTCTGCCTATCGACTATCCACAAAAGTAATACCAGCGGTGGCAAACCAGGAGGGGTCTTCAGCTCTTCTACCGGTGCCTATCTGTCTTTTTTGGTGAACGTTGCTCAGCCAAGTCGAACAGTAACCTCGGCCAACTTAAATAGTAGCGATACAAACTTCTTATTAACACAAGCTCGCACCCAGCCGGACTAAGTGGGGCTTGAACCCAAGACTTACCACTTCGAAAACCGCAAAAAGGGGGGAAGTGGCATCATGTGGACAAATGATTAAGCATGTACATGTGCTTAAAAAGAGCTCTAGGTGGTGCAATCTCCAGGGATGGGAAATCTGGAGATTAGTTCGGCCTGATTGCCTGCTTTCCGCCACCGCCGCCTTGGTGCCTGGCTCCTCTCATTCGGGGATTGTCCACACGGTTGTGGCGGGATCTTTCAGCCTTGGTAGCTAGCCCGTGTGCGTTAGGGCCGCTTGCCCACAGGGGCAAGGTAAATGACAAACTCCTCCTCCCCATCCACTCTTATCAGTCGGTCCATGAAATGTTGGTGATAGGCTCCAACTGCACAAGTGCCCGCCCGAATTGCCTCGCATGCAAGGTACAGGTTTTGGCAGACGTGCCCCGCGTCCAAGGCAATGGCTTTGTGGGCGGCCAGATCGTACCGCCACTCCATTCGGTAGGGGATTGCTGTCCATATGAACACTACCGCCGAGTCCGCCACAAATCGCTGACCGAGGGTTCCCTCTACCAGTTTTTCCCGCAATCCCGGCTCTTGGAATTCGAGCACGAGCTGATGGTCAAGTGGAAGATATCGGTAGATGCCGGGTTCCAATCCCTCCACCCGGAGCACGCAAAGGTAGGTTTCCAGCGCATGACGAGCCCCTGCAGAAGGAACTGTCTTTAGCACCGTGCTGCGGTCCACCCTTGCTCTTACCCCTTGGGTAGCCCAGAGGAGAAACGAGAGCTCTTCCATCGTAAGAGGGTCTTTGGTAAACGAGCGCCGACTCTCTCGATTCCGGATAGCCGTCACCAAATCGATTTTTCCAATGTTCTTCCATTCTCCAGGGGGAACCAGGGAGATTCGCGGAAGCTTTGGATCCACTGGCTTTTGGGGTGGCGGAGCCGGAATGCCCCGAGCTTGATCGGTTCGCGAGAAGTCAATTTCCAACCGGAGCGAATCCTTTAAAAAATAGCGATTCTGGGCAAAACGCGAAGTTTGAGAGTCCTTGGAAGACATTTCTCACTTACTCCTTGAACGGGTTTTCGCCTGAGCCCGGGAGCTAACCACGCCACCTCAGTACTGTGGTCACCTCAATACTGGTTAACTATGGAACTTCCTGGCGGAATAACCGCCAATGGTCGCCAACTGCGGTCGTGCTCAAAATTGCGGAATCATGGGCAAAACTCTAAAACCGTCAAGCACTTTTCTCCCGAATGATCAGGGGCCTTTCCAAGGGGTAGCAGGGCAGGAGCCGCCATCGGTGCTCCAGCATTGTGGCAGCCCCGTGGTCTTCGGAGTGACCATTTTCCTAAGCGAATCCCCACCTTGGCGGGAAGAAAATGCGGCCAGGACAGCGACTACGGGCACTCTTCCGCTGCTGCAAAGTTTTCCTCCGTGCTATCGGAGCCCCCGCCGGCCCACGGTGGTGGGTTACCCACCCGCGATTGGGCCAAGTCGACTGAGGGCAGCTCTCACTTCAGCTTGTTGGCCCTCCATGTTGGAAATTAATCATACTCCGGTGAAATCCGGTTTGATTGGCGAATTGTGCTTGCTTATCCCCCGGCGATTTCGGTATTGGAATCCCCCACTCTAATTTGCTACAAGTTGGCCTCTAATTTGTTACAAGTTGGCCTAGCTCATTCGAGACGGAACCTGGGGACGGTAACTTCCTGGTTCCTAGCTGGATTAATTCCTTTGCCTTTCATTGTCGGAAATGGCAGGGCGAGTCCCGACGTGCTTTTTTCGAAGCTCTTCTAGTGGATCCACCATCGAGCTATTCTCCAAAAAACCAAGGACATTGGAAATTGTAATTACCAAACTGCAGATCAACTTCGTGAACTTCAATAAAGTCAGGCGAATGCTGGTCAGAATTCCGGATGATGTGACCCACTACTCTACAAAGGGGTGGGGGCGAGTTTCATTCCTCATTTCTGGCCCTTTACGGCAATTCTTAGTAATAGAGGTTGGGTAATAGAGGTTCGCAACATGTTTCGTTGGCTGCCATGGTTTTGGTGGCGATTAGAAATTCTGGCAGTGGGACGCCTCCCGCGGCTACTGAACCTCCTTCGCCAACAAGGATTTGGGGGGGTAATCGACGCGATCTATTTCAAGCTTTGGCATCCCCTTCGCCAGACACCTTCGAGGAATCGATGTTATCGACTTGTCGAAAATGTGAACGGCTTTCGGATGCTTGTGGACGCGAGCGACCGGGGGATCGGCCGCGAACTCCGTTTTTTTAGAATTCACGAACCCCTGGTAACAAATTTGCTGGGCGGGGTTGCCAGACCTGGGGTCAACGTGCTGGACATCGGGGCCAATATCGGTTATTACACTCTCCTTTTATCCCGCCTAGTAGGCCCATCGGGGGAAGTCCTGGCAGTAGAACCGCATCCTCAGAATTTCCATCTTCTTTGCCATAATCTTTGGCTCAATGCAGTTCAGAACGTTCGAGTGCTTCGGGCGGCAGTGGCCGAAACTTCCGGAGAGGCCCAGCTTTCGGTTTCGCTTGCCTCGAACTGGCATACTTTGGCAATTACGCCCGAACGCACCTCCGAGACGATCTCCGTCCCAACAGTCACGGTCGACCAACTTCGCGATACTTGGGGACGAAGTATTGGAATATTGCGGATGGACACCGAAGGCTATGAAGGCCACATCCTCAGAGGAGCCAAAATTACGCTCCACCAAGATCGGCCGGCGATTATCGTGGAAGTGCACCCAGCGTTCTTGGGTCCCACCGAGGGGCCTCGTTTCCTAAGCCAATTGATGGACCTCGGGTACGAGGCGAGGTTTCTCTTGCTCCGGGGGGACGACTGTCCGTGGCGGAAAGGTCGCCAAGTCGTTCGCGAATGTCCTTTAAGCCGCTTGGTGCTCAACAGAGAGCTCTTCCGAGCTCGCGAAGCGTTTACTTTGATATTGGAGCCCGTGGAATTCAACCCAATCGTTTCGTCGGAACTTCCTCGCTTGGCAGAGGCCTCTCCCTTACTTCTCGGATCCAATTCCAAAGAGCGCGCCGCGTAAGGGGTAACAACCCCATAAGAGGTAACCGAGGGGTAATAAAGAGCACGGTCTCTAAAATAAGGCGGAATGCCAGCCCCTTTTTGTCCCCGCCTAGGCCTAAACTGAAGATTCTCTGCAAAGCTCGGAAACTTGCGGGTGCGGAGGCTTAGGTGCTACATTACCCCCTAAAGGACTCCCAAAAGCATAAACGCGCAGCCTCACGCTCGAATCCTTCTCCGGTTGCCCATGAAGCTTCACCTCGATTCGGACCCCATGAGGAAACAACTGGGCGAGACGCACTCGAGCTGGCGGCCCTTCTAGTTGCTCCACCTGCACCCGTGGCACACCCCCAAACGGAGGACAAAAGGCAAGGTGCAGAACGCGAAGTTGGACTTCTGGCCCGAACTCGGTCCAAAGTTCTGCTTCAATCCTTTCCCCGCCGTCTTGCCAAACACCCCGCAGCACCCGTTGAGTTATTTTGAAAGCATCGTTGGGCCGATCCAGATTTCCTTCTACCCCCAAATGCCTTTTAGATTGTCTTTGGGAGATGTACCGCTTTTGAGAAATTCCTCTTTCGATTCCCAGCTCGCTACTCAAACTTCTACCAATCCGGTGTCCACACATGACGCGCGCGACGTTGGGGAACTTTCTGTTACCTGATTTTCTGTACATCGGGTTATTTTGGGCGTTGTCCAGGCCAAGTCTAGTTGCCTCCAAGAGTATCATTAGGTCCGAGAGCTGTAAAAAGAATATCGTTCCATACAAAGCCAACACAGCAAAACCGTTGGCAATCGTCGGAACCATGCAAGTTGCAATGGCGAAGACTGCCAAGCTTGAGATAATCTCGATTCTCGATTTTGGGCTGGCTGCAAAATTTGCAGCCGCAACTTTTTCCTTGTATTGCGAATTTTCTTGGGAGGCGGTTTGCAAGGTCTCCGGCGGCAGATGGCGAATATCTTCGCGACTGATACAGGCAGTGGATCTGAATGGCACTAAACGTAAATGTCTCTTTTGGCGAAGCTTACTCAGCGGGCCAATCGAATCCCACAGCACCCCCGGCAACATCTGGCGATATCTACGAGCAGTAATTGGTAAGCACAAAAGGAAACCGAGTATACCGCCATGTACTACCGATGGATTCAGATCTCGCTTGGAAATAATCCACAGGATCGCCAAGCCCAGGATCAAAAGCCAACTGAGTAGGTGGATAGCAGCATTCTCCCACAGTTCCCCTCCTAGGACCGCCGGAGAGAGTGCCCCAGTCACGCGAGGCTTTTTCCAGCCAGGAAGCCTAGCAGTACATGCGTACCCCGGCAATACCCCACTTCCAATACCCTTATAATCGCTCATTCCAACTGGCCCTTGAGTACTTGTCGCGAGCTAACTGGGAAATTGCGCGCCAATCCAAGTGGGTCCATGAGCTACACGCTTGCCAAACATCGCGAAGTAGTGTCGCAAGCTCCTCCCTTGCTAAGGGAATGTTGGTGAGAAATTCTTTGTGGGATCGCTTATTTCGCCACACGGGCTGCCGGGGGGGCTCCTCCAGCAAAAGCGAAACAACTTCCAACGGAAACCGGTATAAAAGTGTACCGTGATACAGCAAGTAATCGCGTCTAATACGAATACTGTTGCCCGAAAATTTGCGTCCGCAATAGGCAAGATCACTTGGATCGCGAAATTCTATGCTCGGTAACTGTCCCTTTAACCCGTCTGCAATTTGTGTCAAGACAAACCGATGAGTCTCTGCAGGAGAGTTAAAACCTGACCATTTTCTCCGGTTCAGAAATAAACTGTACATCAAGCAACCAGGACCAATCACCACTGCACTACCGCCGCTAATTCTTCGGAAAACTGGCACCTTCAAGGCCCGACAAAGTTCCATCTTAACTTCGCGCTCTAATCGCGTTCCGGACCCTACGATCACTCCGAAACCGGACGGTTCCCACACATAGAGGAGCTCATCTCCGCTGCTTCGGGCTTCGAAGTCCGCAAGCAATACTTCGTCCACCGCGAGGGCCTTAGGAATGTCGGTATGAAAGAGTTCTAGGTAAAACACGGACCGCTCTACAGCATGGGTTAGAGCACGCGTCTATTTCGGCTTTTACCCTGTACACAGACAAACAGGATTCTTTTAGCGGAGCTTGTCCATAAAGTATGCCCGGCCAGGTTTCGGAACGGTCAAGCTTAAACCCCGACGACGAGTTAGAAACCGAAACAAGTTCGGGCAAATCTCTAAGCATATCCTAATTCTTCCAAATCCGCCTCGTCCAATCCGTGGTAGTGAGCCAATTCGTGAAGAAGAGTGACCCGAATTTGCTCGCGCAAAGTCCGCGGGGTTATACGGGTGTGCAATTCGCGCGTTGCTGCTAGAATACCAAGCCGGTACAAAGTGACAAATGGCGGAAGCTCGAAGGGCAAGGACACTGACCGCTCTGTGAGCGGTATACCTGTAAATATCCCACATAACTCATCGGGTGATGTTACTCCTAGTTCGCGCATCGTCTTCCTGGATGGATAATCTTCGACCCGCAAAGGGACTCTGTCCAACAACTCGCGAATCCCTGCCGGCAGCTCTTTCAACACTTTTTTCAAGCAGTAATCGAAGCGTTTTCTCCATCGGCTAGTCAAACCCATTGGGTTATGGTCCCTTGCAAGCGCGCAGAGGGAAAAAGACTCCTCACCGCTTGAGCGATCGAATAGCCTCCTTATACCGGAAAAGTTCAGTTCACTTTCTGGGCAGAGGCAACCTTCCGATCCTTTGCCGAGTTCTGTGGTAACATCTCGTGGTCCTTGGCAGTTCCAAGGTCGGAAATCTAGTCTTCGTTAAGATCGGGTGTGTGGATATCAATTTGGGAATGCAGGTGCTCTGTAGACCCGGGAGTGCTGAGAACTTTCCATAGCGACCATACCAGGAGAGCGGTTACAAAACCGACCGAAACGGTCATGATAATCCAACCACCGAGAGTCATGGCTCCACTTCCCCTCGCAATTTTTCAATTCGTTCCCATCTGCGGACCGATTGTGTGACCAACAGCCCAAAGAAAATAGCGACAAGGGCTAAGAATAGCATCGCTGCTTGGGCTACCGGTTCCTCAAAGATTGTTCGCAATCGTTGGGGATTGAGCCAAAACTCCTGGTAACACCAAGCGGCGAAAATAATCAGCAAATACACCGGCGACACGTACTTAATGACAAATTTGAAGAACTCGGGAATTTTGATCTCGGCTCCACGGCGAAGCTCTTCGAAGCCCTTATCGACGCCTAACACCCATCCGAATAGGATGACCTCAAAAGTGGCCAACAAATACAGTCCGAAGGTTCCTACCCAGAAGTCGAACGTATCCATAACAATTAAGTTCTTCGAGAAGTAGACGACGAATAAACTTCCCACCGCGGTCACAAAACTAAGGACTGCCACGGATGCCCTTCGCCCCAGCCCCAGGCCTTCTTCTAAAAGAGCAATCGCCGGTTGCAGCATCGACAGGGAGCTGGTCACGGCAGCCAAGAATAGCAAGAAGAAAAACAGAAAACCAAACAACCACCCGAACACCATGTGATTAAACACATTGGGCAGAGTCACAAAGCCCAGCTCGAATGTCCCCTTGGGGTGTTCGATCACTTGGCTCCCCAAAAAAACAAACGCGGCTGGGATTGTTATTAATCCCCCGAGGGCAACTTCGCAGAATTCGTTGCCTGCGGCACTCGTAACGCTTGACAAAGCAATATCATCATCCCGACGAAGATAGCTGGCATAGGTCACAATGATGCCGAACCCGACCGACAAGGAGAAGAAGATTTGGCCGGCTGCCTCTAACCACATCTGTGGGTTCATCAACGCCTCCCAAAAAGTATGGCTTTTCGTGGAGGGGTTCCACATAAAGCCAAGTCCGTTAAGCACGTTTTGTTCTGGCTTGGTAGGATCCGGGGTGCCGAGCGTCAGAACACGCACCAGCACAATAAACGCACAGAGAACCAACGTGGGCATTGCCAACGTGCAAAACCATTCGATGCCTTTTTGTAGTCCCCGGTAGATCAAGTAGAAGTTCAGAGCAAAGCAAAGCAGCAAAAAGAAAGCAGCCGAGCCAAGCAGCCCCCCTCCGTGGGAAACGAAGGCACCACCATTGCCCTTGATACCGACGAAGTCAGAAAAGAAACGGTCATATTCAGCCGGGTCTAAGCCAAAGTTCATAGCTCCGAAAAGATATCGGATTGCATAGGCGAGGCACCAGGATTCCACGTAGACGTAATACATATAGATCACCACGGGAACCAACATTGCCAGAACGCCGGCAAGGCTGGAAACCCGACTTCGCCAAATCACCCGATAGATGCCTGCAGCCGAGTTATAACCCCGAACGCCCCCATACCGGCCCATGGACCACTCCACCCAGGCGATCGGTAGGCCGAGGAGAATCAAGGCCGTCAGATATGGGATCATAAATGCCCCACCGTCGTACTTGGCTGCTAAGCCCGGGAAACGAAGGAAATTTCCTAAGCCCACGGCACTGCCCATGACGGCCATGATCACCCCTAGCCGGGTGCCCCAGGCTTCCCGTTGCTGGCGAATTCGGACCACTTGATTTGTACCCGTCAAGCTGGTTGATGCCATGGAATCCTGCTCCAATTTATCCTCACGGTTGCTTATACAACCTTCTTTCAGCTTCTAGGGAATTGCCGCTCGTCTCCCTGAGTGAAGTCGACCGAATCAGCACCCTAGCAAGGATTGGGTGGAAAAGACTTGTTCGCAGCACCCCCAAGATTAACCAGATGTGCCCACAAGGCCCCCGATAATTTTTGCCTGAACAATCCTGCGTCTCTAAACCTTGGAACCGGCATGTGTCAGCTGGCCAACATTAGCAGGCTTTGCCTCAACTAAAACCGCGATCTTGAGAGGACGGCTCTGAGCCCTAACCTTTTTGGCAGTGCTAGCATTTTCAATCCAGGGTGTAATCGCGTGCTGCGTCCGGGGGAGCTAGGTAGCTTCGGGATTCTTGGCTTCCTCGTCTAAGCCCTCGCAGCTTCATCGCTTTTCATGGCCTAGTTCCTGCACAGCC
>Ga0308310_1001545_pt1 | contig 10296 bp, 7 predicted proteins | sample HotsprSampleMS65_FD_203672 | JGI IMG/M metagenome (GOLD analysis project Ga0308310, IMG submission 203672) | Hot spring phototrophic mat microbial communities from Mushroom Spring, Yellowstone National Park, Wyoming, United States - 20090730_MS65 ...
GATCACGGACACGCTGCCGGCGCAGTTGACATTGACCAGTGTGAACGTGCCCGCTGGTTGCGCCGACCAGAGCGCCGGGAACGTCGCTATCGTGACCTGCCCGATGCTGCCGGTCAGCCAGGCGGTGAGCGTAGAGGTGTATGCGACGGTGGTGACGACGACGGGCGAGATCGTCAACACCTTTACGTGGACGGCGGATAACCTGGGGCCGGACGAGCCGCCGGAGTGCTGGGGCCTGCCGTGCGACAGCGAGGATCGGCCGAACCTAGACAACGCCGAGACGGGCAAGCAGGTGCACGCGAGCGCGGTGCGCGTAGGCGAGCTGGTGACCTACACCATCACGCTGAGCAACAGCGGGACGACGACGGCGACGGTGGCGGTGACCGACGTGCTGGATGCGCGGCTGAGCTACGTGGACGCGAGCATCGCGCCGGACAGCACGGCGGGCGGCGTGCTGGCCTGGCACGGCGTGGTGGTGCCGGCTGGGGAGGCGCGGCATATCACGGTGACGGTGCGGGCCGGCGCGAACACGCCGCTGTGGGCGAGCTACGTGGTGACCAACAGCGTGCAGATCGCCTATCGCTCGCAGACGATGGCGCGGGATGCGGCGGGGGTGGAGGTCGAGCCGCGGCGCGTCTTCCTGCCGATGGTGATGCGGCCGCCGGAGCTGGTACCGCGCGTCTTCATCCCGATGGTGATGCGGGCGCCGTAGGGGCGTGGTAGGGGCACGGTAGGGGCGTAGCGGCGCTACGCCCCTACTGTGGGGGCGACGCAGCGCGGGGGGCGACGCACCGCGTCGCCCTTACCTTGTAGCGATGTATGGGGGCGAGGGAGAGGACATCCCTCGCCCCTTTTGCTGTGCCCTCCTGTGGGGTCGCTGGCATCCCGGCCAGCGATAACGGTAGGAGCGGTTCGCAAACCGCCCCCGCACCACATGCACCCTCGGGGCGCTGCGATCTGAAAATTCAGGCGTTCTTCTCTAAACTTAGCCTTGTGAGAAACGGCCATGATTGAACACATTCTCTTGGCGACGGACGGATCGGCGGCCGCCGAGCGCGCGGCGGAGATGGCTGCGTCGCTGGCGATGCGCTACGGCGCGAAGCTCACCATTCTGCACGCCTATCACCCCATCTCCTTCTTCCTCGGCGAGCCAAACTATACGCAGGTGCTGGAGCGCGAGTTGGAGAAAGGCAATCAATTGCTGGAAGGGCTGCGCAAGCAGCTGGGCGAGATGGGCGTGAAGGACATCGAGACCGAGCTAATTGAGGGCAATGCTGCTGATGCCATCCTCAGCGTGGTCGAGACGCGCAAGCCCGACTTGGTGGTGCTCGGCTCGCGCGGGCTGGGCACCTGGCAAGGCGCTTTTCTGGGCAGCGTCAGCATGTCGGTGACCCAGCGCGCCCCTTGTCCGGTGCTGGTGGTGAAGTAACGAAGGCCTTCGCGGGCTGATCCACCGGCGAGTCCAGCCGTCCCGGCTCTCAAGGCGCTTTGGCTAAGTTGGGCAGCAGGCGTTGGCCAATCACGCGCGGGTTGCTGACCGGCAAGAAGAGGCGACGATACTGCCATCGCCTGCTCATGGTTCTGCCTTGGCTGTGAACGCCAAGGCTGATCAATCTTCTAACATCTACCTAGCCAAGCTAACCCTCGGTCCGGCCGTGCAGAAGCTGACCTACGCCCGTTAGGCACGAAGTGCACGACGAATGACGTTGATCGCCTGCCCTGAAAAACAGCTTGCTGCGTCGTCGCTCACGCACCTGTGGCCAGCCTAGCTCCTGCGCGCGCATCTCGCGGTCAGCTTCCATCCACTGTCTCAACCCGCCCGACTCACCGATTCCTCTGCATGATCTGTGGCGGCGATGCACCGCTCCTGGAGAGGCTATCTTGCAACCAGATCTCTCGTAAGCGAGCGTGATCCTCTTTCACAACCCCTAACTGCTTCTCTACAATCGCTCGTGTGACCTCGGGCTGATTCAATCCTGCGTCTGACGTGACAACCCGCCCTTCGCCTTGAATGAGCCTCGGGAATCGTGTTGACCTCTGCTTGGGCGAGCGCAAGCAGCACCGAACGATGCTCAGCGCAGGCAGCGCTCGGTGACTCCCGCGGCGCTTGTCCCCTCCGTGGGGCTATCTTTTGAGGACCGCTTCTCCCTCCTGTCGGGACGAGCCATCGGCGTCCCATGCTGCGGTGGCTTCTCTGCCCGCTGATTCCATCGCGGATGTGTTCCCGGTGTTGTTCAGCGATCCCTCGGATTTTGCTGATGACTGCCTCTTGCACCCCTACGAATGCCATAGAGTTTAGGCGCTGATTGGCCCTGGTAGATTCACATCTGAGTAGGCGAAGGCCATGCCGAAACCTTTATAATCTCATCCAACACCCAAGTTGAGAACCAGAAGGAGACCATTGCTATGGCCTTTGAACTTCCACCCCTTCCTTACCCGTATGAGTCGCTTGAGCCGCATATTGACACGCTGACGATGCAGATTCACCATGACAAGCATCACGCAGCCTACGTTACTAATCTCAATAACGCGATCAAGGACTATCCGGAGCTCCAAAACAAGACCGCCGAGGATTTGATCCGCGACCTGGGCGCTCTCCCCGAAAGCATCCGTACGGCTGTGCGCAACAACGGTGGGGGGCATGTCAACCACACGATGTTCTGGGAACAACTCAAGCTCGGTGTGCCCGAACCGACCAGCGGACCGTTGTTTGACGCCATCAACGCTGCCTTTGGCTCGCTGGCTGCTTTTAAGGAGGCCTTCGAGAAGGCTGGCTTGGCGCGTTTTGGCTCCGGCTGGGCTTGGCTGGTGGTCAACAAGGATGGCAAGCTGGAGATCATGTCTACGCCGAATCAGGACAACCCTATGATGAGCGAGTATGGCGGTCTTAAGCCTATCCTCGGCGTGGACGTCTGGGAACATGCCTACTACTTGAAGTACCAGAATCGGCGGGCAGACTACTTGAAGGCCTTCTGGAACGTGGTCAACTGGGAGGACGTGGCACGGCGATTTGAGCATGCGCGCCACGGCTGACGACGCTGAAATTGACCTGAAACGCGGGTGCAGACCTGGACAAGCGCGGCGATTTCGTGTATAAATGCGCTCGCGGATTGAGGTTAACAGTAGTCAATCCGCATGTTGAATCGAATGAAACCCGAGAGTAGCGAGTAGGAGCAGCTTCAGATGACTCACATTATCACCAGCCTTTGCCTGCGCGATGGCGCGTGTGCAGACGTGTGTCCGGTAGAGTGCATCGTCCCCGGCAAGCCAGAGGACGAGTGGCCTTGGTTCTTCATTGACCCAGCGACTTGCATTGACTGCGGCGCGTGCGTGCCGGAATGCCCTTACGAGGCCATCTTTCCGGAGGATGAGGTGCCAGAGGCCTATGAGCTAAAGCCTGGCCAGGAAGTGCAGCCCTTCCGCGGCGAGCGCTACGCGGCTGCCGGCGGCGAGGTCATTAACCTGCGCGAGGACATCCCTTACAACTACAAGTTCTTCCAGGAAGGCCCAGGCTACGCCGCACGCAACATGTAGCCATCAAGCAGGTCATCTGTGGACCAGCAAAGGATCAGCCAAACGCCACTGGCGTTTGGCTGATTCGCGTTTTTGTGGGATGATAGAGGCCATGCGAAGCGTACTAGAGGGAGAACTCCGGCACATCCGCGACAACATCGCGGTCATGGGTGCTCAGACGGTGGACGCGACGGCGCGCGCTGTGCAGGCGTTAATACAACGAGATCGCGCCGAGGCGAGCAACGTCAAACATGAGGACAAGCTCTTGGATGCCGCGCGCTACGACGTGGAGCACGATTGTCTCGTTGCTTTGGCCACACAACAGCCGGTGGCCAGGGACCTGCGCATTCTGATCGCGGCGAGCATCATCGCTGTTGAGCTGGAGCGCTGCGGCGACTACGCCAAAGGCATCGCTAAAGCCGCTCGTCGGACCAATAGCGACATGCCCACCTTTAACTTGGCTGAGATGGATGCGCTCGCCCGCGATATGTTGGACCGCAGCATCAAAGCCTTCCTCAACTGCGATGTCCAGATGGCCCAGGAAGTCATCGCCGCGGATAGCCGCCTAGACCAAGCCTATAACGATCTGTTCGCGCAGACGATGGCCATGATGAGCAGCAATCCAAAATACATCGAAGATGGGCTACGGTTGCTGCGCGCTGCGCATAACCTGGAGCGGCTGGGCGACCGGGCGACGAACATCGCAGAGCGCGTCCTGTTTATCGAAAGCGGCGACCTGCCGAGCGATGTGAATCAGCAGGCCCCTAACCAAGTGCCGGCTGCGTAGGTGCGACCCTGAACCTCAAAAAGCAACGCTCACTGCGCTTGCGTAGACGCCCGGCGTGGTGCGGTACGATAGTTGTCTGACACACTAGTTTGCCGATTCCCCATGATCATTCATCTGCAGATCAACGGTCGAACAAAAGACCTCGCTATCCAGCCCCATGAGACGCTGCTCACCGTCCTTCGCCGCGAGGGCTACTTTAGCGTGAAGCACGGCTGCGAGACCGGCGAATGCGGCGCATGCGGCGTGATCATGCGCATGGGCCCAGACCAACCAGCAGCGGTGGTCAACACGTGCGTCACCCTGGCGGCCCAGGCACATGGCAGCGAGATCATCACGGTCGAAGCCCTCGGTGACCGGCGCGGGCTAAGCGTGTTGCAAGAGTGCTTCATCGAAAACGGCGCGATCCAGTGTGGCTATTGCACGCCGGCTCAGATTTTGGCCGCCAAGGTGCTGCTCGACCGCACCCTCAACCCCAGCGAGGCTGAGGTGCGTGAAGCCATCAGCGGCGTGTTGTGCCGCTGCACAGGCTATCTCAAGCCGGTTCAGGCTGTCCTGAATGCTGCCGCGCGCCTGCGCGGGGAGTCCGCGAATGGTCTGCCCCCTGCTTTCCTTCGCGTGCCGACCCCTGGGGGCAGCACAAGCAGTGCAGGAGCCTTCCGCCAAGACATCGGCGACATACGCTGGGGCGGCGAAGGACCACGCGCGACCGGCACCGCCACCCAGACCGAGACTCGCGTGCAGACGCTGACTTTAGGGCCATTCATGCTTGCGCCCGAGCCACAAACCAGCGTGGTGGGCAAACCAGAGAAGAAGGTGGACGCGGCCAAGCTGGCACAAGGCAAGCCGGCCTTCGTGGACGACATGCCCATGCCCGGCATGCTCTACGCTGCCATGCTCACCAGCCCACATGCCCACGCGCGCATCAAGCACATAGACACCAGCAAAGCAAAGGCACTCCCCGGCGTGCACGCGGTGCTGACCTACAAGGACGTGCCGCGCGTCGTCTATGCTTCGGGCGGGCAGTCATACCCTAATCCGCTTCCCTACGACCAGGTCAGCCTGGATAACAAGGTCAGGCACGTCGGCGACCGCGTGGCCGTCGTGGCCGCTGAGACCCCCGAGATCGCTCAGCGCGCGCTTGAGTTGATCGAGGTGGAATATGAGGTGCTGCCGGCGGTATTCGACCCCGACGAGGCGATGCGCGAAGGCGCGCCGGTGATCCACGATGAGCCAGACGCTATCGGGATCAAGGACCCCAAGCGCAACCTGGTGGCCGAGATCGTCGCCGAACACGGCAACGTCGAGCAGGGCTTTGCCGAGAGCGACTTTGTGATCGAGCGCGAATATCGCGTGCCACAGGTCCAGCAATGCAGCATCGAGCCGCATATCTGTATGACCTGGTGGGACGAAGACGATCGCTTGGTCATCCGCACCAGCACCCAAGTCCCCTTCCACGTCCGTCGCATGATCGCACCCCTCATCGGCCTGCCGGTGAAGCGCATCCGCGTGATCAAACCGCGCGTGGGCGGGGGGTTCGGCGGCAAACAGGAGATGTTGATCGAGGATCTCTGCGCGCATCTGACGATCGCCACGGGCCGGCCGGTGCGCTTCGAGTACACCCGCGCTCAGGAATTCACCAGCGCGCGCTCGCGCCATCCACAGCGCATGGTGTTCAAGGCCGGTTTCAAGAAAGACCCGAACGGCGGCGCGCCTATCTTGCACGCCCTCAGCCATTATGTGATCGGCAACACCGGTGCGTATGGCACCCACGGCATCACCGTGCAGACCGTCAGCGGCATGCGCGGACTGAGCACCTACCGCTGTCCCAACCTCAAGTTCCATTGCCACGTCGTCTACACCAACATTCCCACCCCCGGCGCGTTTCGCGGCTACGGCGCGCCCCAGGCCGAGTTCGGCCTGGAATGCCTAATGGACGAGGCTGCTCAACTGATGGGAGTTGATCCGATTGAGCTGCGGCGCAAGAATTGGGTGCGCGTCGGCGATCCGCTGCCGCTGGCCACAGCGCTGGGTGAGGCGCGCGAAGGTTTCCCGCAAGTGGTGACGAGCTGTGGGCTGGAGGAGTGCTTCCAGCAGGCAATGGCCGCGATCGGCTGGGAGAAGCGTGATGAGATCGGGGGCAAAGATCGCGTCATTGACCCTAGTCGTCCCAGCGTGCGGCGCGGGATCGGCGTGGCCACCTGTATGCACGGCACGGCTATCGCCGGCCTGGACATGGGCGCGGCCTCGATCAAAATGAACGACGACGGCTCGTTCAATTGCCTCGTCGGCGGCACCGACATCGGCACCGGCAGCGACACCGTCGTTGGCCAAATCGTCGCCGAGACGCTCGGCGTGCCGCTGGAGGATGTGATCATGTACTCCAGCGATACGGATATGACCCCCTTCGACACAGGCGCATACGCCTCCTCGACTACCTTTATCACAGGAGGCGCCGCCAAGAAGGCCGCTGAGAAGGTGCGCGCTCAGATTCAGGAGGTCGCCGCGCGCATGTTCAATAAAGGCTATGGACAGCGCATACCGCCCGACGAAATAGACACCGTGGAATACCTCAAAGGTCGCCCGCTCGCGCCCGACCCCGCGCAAGCGGGCACGACGGTGAAGCCAGAGGAGGTGCGCCTCTATCGGCGGTGTGCCTGGGCGCCGGACGGGCGCGCCATCACCCTGCAGCAGATCGCGCTCTTTGCCACTCATGCTGAGGAGCAGCATCAGATCATCGCCGTCGCCTCGCACATGAGTTACGAATCGCCGCCTCCTTTCGGCTGCCAGATGGCGGAAGTCGAAGTAGATACGGAGACCGGCGAGGTCACGGTCACCCGCCTAGTCATGGCTGTGGATTGCGGCGTGGCGATCAACCCAGCCACCGCCAGTGGCCAGATCGAGGGCGGCAACTTGCAAGCCTGCGGCTACGCGCACTGCGAGGAGATGCTCTACGATGCGCAGGGCCGGCTGCACAACCCGCGCTTCGGCCTCTATCGCATCTACAGCGCCGATGAGGCGCCGGACCTGCAAGCTATCTTGATCCAGACCTACGAGCCATCCGGCCCATACGGAGCGAAGGCGGTTGCTGAAATCCCCATGGACGGCGTCGCGCCGGCGGTGGCCAATGCGCTCTACCACGCCACCGGCGTGCGCTTCTACCAGATCCCCTTTACGCCGGAGCGCGTGTGGCGCAGGTTGCGCGGTCTGCCGGATGAGCGCTGGTTGATTGCATGAAGATGGCGCAGAGGCCAGAGGAAGGATAGGTCGTTCTGATCGCTGGCTCTCCTGGGAGCGCGATGGGCTTCTGCACCGACGCGCCGGTTAAGGGCAACTGATCATGCGCATTGCGCGCCGTGCGCCGGCCAGCCAGCAACCAGGTCACGAAGGATGCCCGCGAGCTGATGAGCACCTTTAAGCTGATCGCCCTTGACCTAGACGGCACGACGGTGCGCTCTGATTTGAGCATCTCGCCGCGCGTCTTGCAGGCGGTGCAGCGCGCGAAGGCGCGCGGCCTGTGGGTGACGGCGGCGACCGGCAGAAACGTGACCAGCACGCGCAGCTTCGCTGAGCGGCTGGGGATCAACGCGCCGGCCATCTGCCTGCAGGGCGGCGTGATCTACGACTACCAAACCGAGCGTTGCTTGCGTCATATCCCGCTGCCGCGCGATCTAGCCTGCGAGTTGGCTGCGGTTGAGCGCACGCATCCGAGCTGGCGCGCGGCGCTGTATCAGGGCGACCGCATCTACGTCACCGACGGGGCGTTTTTTGGCCGGCTCAACGACCTGGTGGGGCATGGGTTCTCGGTTGTGCCGGACCTGTGCGCTGTGCTGGCGCATGAGGATGCTGACAAGATTCTCTTCACGGTTGACCCGCCACAGGTGCCGTCAGCGATAGCGTATTTGCGCGCGCTGGTTGGCGATCGCGCCACGGTCGTGCAGTCGCATGCGCGCTTCGTCGAGGTGAACCCGCTAGGGGCCGATAAAGGCGCAGCGCTACAGGCGCTGGCGGCGCACCTGGGGGTAGCGCGCGAGGCGGTCATGGCGATCGGCGACCAGGGCAACGATGCCACGATGATCGCCTGGGCCGGCCTCGGCGTGGCGATGGCCAGCGGCCACGCGGACATCCGCGCGATCGCCGATTGGGTCGCGCCGGGCATCGAGGAGGATGGGGCGGCGATCGCCATCGAGCGCTTTGTGCTCGACGATGGATTATGATGTCGGTAAATACGCACCGGCTTACCCCATTGGCAGCGCACTCACGCAAAAGACAAATGCGATGAACACGCTGGCGAACAAACGCATCATCGTCACCGGCGGGACGATGGGGATCGGTCAGGCTGTCGCCATCCGTGCGGCGCAGGAAGGCGCTGACGTGGCGTTCTGCGGGCTGAGCGAAGCAGGCGCCGAGGCCACGATTCAGGCAATTGAGGCGGCCGGCCGGCGGGCGTTCTTCCGCGCCCTCGACCTGCGCGACTTGGACGCGACGCGCCGCTTTGGGCGCGAGGCGATCGCCTTCCTCGGCGGCCTGGATGGGCTGGTGAACAACGCCGGCGCCAACACCTGGCACGGCGTGTTGAACACGACGTTCGAGGACCTGGACAACTGTTTTCGAGTGAACTTCTACCATGCCTGGGCGCTCAGCCAAGAGGTATATCCAGCGCTCAAGGCCGCCGGCGGTGGCGTGATCGTGAATCTCTCCTCAATCAATGCCGAGCGCACCATGCCCGGCGTGTTCCCCTACAACGTGGCCAAGGCCATGCTGGTCGCCCTCACCAAGTCAATCGCCATCGAATGGGGCAAGGACAACATCCGCGCTGTGGCGATTCAACCTGGCTTGATCCTTACCTCGCTGGCCTTTGAGTATTTCGATAAGGCAGCCGATCCCCAGGCTGAGCGCCGGCGGGCAGAGGGCATCTACCCGCTCAAGCGCGCCGGTCGGCCCGAAGAAGTGGCCGCCACAATTGTGCACATCCTCAGCGGCGAGAACGGCTTCCTCAACGGCGCAGCCATCTTAATAGATGGGGGCATCAGCGCGCTCTACGAGACAACCTTGGACGATTAGGTACAGCCCATTCACGCCCTATCAGGGGCGATGGATGTTGATAGAGACCGCGTCATCTGGCCAGGGCCGGCCATCCGGCATGTAAGCCGGCAGGCGCTGGCCAGTGCGATGGTCGTACCAGCCCACGCGCAGGCGCCGCATGGCCGGCGGCAGCTCAAGGGCGCGCGCGTCGCGCACGCGCTCACCGGCGTCCCATAGGCTGGTGGGATATTCGCCGCCGAACGGTTGTCCATCGTGCTGGCCGATCATCTGGCCATCCCCGTCCAACACGTGGATGAACACGGTGTAGTCCGCCTCTGGCGCGCGCAGCGCCGTCCAGAAGAACGTCACGTGATCCGGCTCAACGCGTGCCTCGTCCAGGCGTATCAGGTCGCCGAAGGTGGCTAGGGGTGAACGACCGGACGTGATGGAAGATGCTGGGACGGTCGCGCGCACTTTCACTCGGTCGATCAGGAATACCGGCCACGGTGCACCGTCTATTTGCGCTCGCCCTTCGCTCGGATACAAGCGAGCTAGGCTGAGCTGAATGCGCGCCGGCCCATGTGGCGCGTCCGGCGCGATGCGCAGGGCATACTCGTCGCGGAAGTATGCACCAGGCTGCCAACGTTGCGTGGCGAACCGTCCGTTATATGGCAACGCGTACGTGCTGCCGATGTTTGTGCCGGCCAGGTCAAAGGCCTCGATCAGCACGCGATAGCTTTGGGTGATCGGCCAACGAGCGCCCCAATACAGCGTGACCCGCAGCGTCTTGCCTGCTTCTACGTGCTTTGGCTGGACCTCGGCATGCAAAAGGTCAATGGCGCCGTCAAAGACCGCCACGCCGGCGCTCGGCAAGCGGTAGACAGCCACGATGGCGTCGCGGCCGTAAGTCTGCGGCTCAGCATAGGCCGGGCGAATGGTGACGAACGGCGCGGCCACGGCCAGCATCAGCAGCG
>Ga0308310_1001549_pt1 | contig 10274 bp, 4 predicted proteins | sample HotsprSampleMS65_FD_203672 | JGI IMG/M metagenome (GOLD analysis project Ga0308310, IMG submission 203672) | Hot spring phototrophic mat microbial communities from Mushroom Spring, Yellowstone National Park, Wyoming, United States - 20090730_MS65 ...
TGTGGGTGCTGGGCGGCTGGCGGATGCTGTGGTGGGCAGCGCCGTCGGTTGCCTTCTTGTGGTTCATGGTCCCGTTGCCGTGGCGGGTAGAACGCTGGCTCAGCTTGCCTTTACAGAAGATAGCTACAAAAGCCAGTTGCTGGACACTACAGATGCTAGGTCAACCGGCATTGGCAGAAGGCAATGTAATCCGTCTGCACGATATGGAAATCGAGGTGGCCGAGGCTTGCTCCGGCCTGAGGATCTTCATGGGCATTGCAGCGCTGGCCTTCGCCTATTTGGTGCTGGTGCGCCGCCAGTGGTGGGAACGGTTGTTGCTGGTCGTGGCCACTGTGCCCGTGGCTTTGATCGCCAACGCAACGCGGATAGTCGTTACCGGGCTATTGAGCCAGTGGGCTTCCGGCGAAGCGGCACGGCGGTTCTCGCACGACTGGTGTGGATATCTGATGATCCCGTATGCAGCACTGCTGTTCGCCCTGGTGCTGTGGTACCTGGGGCGGTTAGTGCAGACGGTGGAAATTGTCGATGTCGCAGAAGCGTTGCGGCGAGAGAAGGTTTGACGCGGGTTTGGCGGCAAGGCTGTCGCGAAGCATGGTCTGCGTTGTGTGCGATTAGAGCATCTTATGGTTCGAGCTTACCAGCGGAGAAGAGGTGGTCGCGATGTCCGAAATGATTAGCAACTCTGGCAATGGCTCGCCCCCAGTGTTGGCCACCAGGGGGCTTCCGGTGATTTCAGGCAGCCATGGTGTGTTGCGCCCGCACGTAATGGCGTCCAATGGGCAAGCTCCGCAAATCATCACTGCTCAATTTGTGCTTCATGCGTTACGGCAGTGGTGGAAGGTGGCCACGCCGTGCGGCTTGCTGCTGGCGGCGGCGGGAGCGTTGGTGGTGTATTTGATGTTTCGCCCCGTTTACGAGGCCGTGGCGTGGATCAAGATCGACGATTCGCCGCCGTATGTGGCATTCCAGTCGCGGGACGATTCGCGGCGTTTTGCGCAAACGCAAATGGAGCTGATGCGCAGCCCGCTGGTGCTCGGCCCTGTGGTAAGCCAGCCGGAGATCGCCCGATTGCCGGAATTGCAGAAGCGCGAAGCACCGATCGAGTGGCTGGCGCGGAACGTGAAGGTGGCGCCTGTCGGGCAATCGGAACTTTATCGGGTGACTTTCCAGAGCAAGAACCCTGAAGGCGCGGCCAAGATCGTCAACGCAGTAGTGGACGTGTATTTTTCGATGCGGAGCCGAAGCGACAGCGAAACCAAGCAGCGGGTCATCGAGCTGCTGGAGGAGGAGCGCGACCGGCGGGCGAAAGAAGTCGAGCAATTAAGGGCTGTTGTGCGGGATTTGACTAAACAGGCCAACCCCGATGCGACTGCGGCGAAGGCCGCTGCGGCAGACCCCACCAGGACCGTGCTGGCAGAATTGCAGGGCCAGATGGTCAAGGCCGAAGTCGAGCGGCAGATGCTGCAAATTCGCCTGGCTGCCTGGAAGGAGTCGATTGCCAAGCAAGAGGTGCAAATACCCGAGGCAGTGATCAGGCAAGCCGTGGAACAGCATCCCGCCGTGGTACTGCTAAAAACGCCGCTTATGGCCAAACAGGCCAGGTACAAGGAAATGGTGGCCAAATTGGTAGGCGGCGAGAACAACGAGGCATGTCGTCGGCTGGCCGAAGAGATCAAGCGCGACGAAGAAGCGCTGGAGTCGGTTCGCAAGCAAACTTGGGAGGAAGTGAAGAAGGAGTTGGAGGAAGCTACCATCGCCCGGCGCAAAGATGAACTTGCAGAAATGGAAACCCAGTTGGAAAGCCAGCGGTTGCTGGAAAAGCTTCTTCAGGAGCGCTACAACGAGCAGATCGGCAAGCGGCAGCAGATTAGCGGCGAAAGCCTGGAACTGGAGTTCAAGCGCGACGAACTGGCCCGGGCCGAAAAGGTATTCGACCTGATCGCCCAGCGGGCCTTGCAGTTGAAAACCGAGCAGCGTGCTCCGGAGAGGGTAACGTTGCTGCGGCGCGCCGAGACCCCGGTTATGCCCGTGGAAATGTTCCCGGTCAAGGCGGTCACGGTCGCTTCGCTGGCCGGACTGCTGCTTCCGTTTGGTATTGCAGTGCTTTGGGAACGGCTGGCGCGGCGGGTAAGCGATTCTCAGCAAGTCGAGGAACACTTGAACGTGCCGGTGCTTGCCGAGATCGCCCGTCTGCCGGTTCGCACTGGACGGAGCGGCAAGAGCGTTCGCCAAGAGCTTAGCGTGTTTGAGGAAAGCGTCGATGGCCTGCGCACGGCGTTGATACTGTCCGAACCGCTTAAAGACGCACGTGTGGTGGCGGTAACCAGCGCGGTCAATGCCGAAGGGAAGACCAGCGTCGCGTTACAACTGGCGGTCAGTATCGCCAGGGCATCGGGCGATAAGGTGGCCTTGGTAGACGGCGACATGCGATCGCCAGATATTCATCGCGTGCTTGGCTTGCCGCTGTCGCCGGGGCTTGCGGAAGTGCTAGCCGGCGAGTGCAAGCTGGAAGACGCGATCGTCAGCACGTGGAGCAACCACGTTCACATCGTTCCGGCCGGGAGACTCAAACTCAGTCCACACAAGCTGCTGAACAATGGCAATGTGAAGTCGGTGCTGGAGCAACTGCGCCAGTCGTACAGCTACGTGGTGATCGACACTCCGCCGGTTTTGCCGGCAAGCGAATCGCTAGTGTTGGCCCGGGCGGCCGACGTTACGCTCGTGTGCACGATGCGCGACGTCAGCCGTGTTGACCAGGTACGCAAGAGCTATGACCGCCTGATGGCCACCGGGGCGCGTCCGGCCGGGATCGTGCTGAACGGCGTGCCCACCAGACAGTACGCATACCGCTACGGCACGTACGCCTACTCTCGCAATTGGTAACGGTAGCTGGTTGACTGGTACAACTTCGCCCCATACAGGATTGCTGGCACTTAGCAAACTGACGGCACGCTGATGGAACCTTTTGCCGAGATACAACACGGTGCAACAGAATCGGCGAAGCCGGGGCGGTCGAAGACTGCTCGGGTGCTTAATCTCCGCTTGCTGTTGGGCACCGTGCTGGCAGCAGCGGTCGTTGTGCCGGCCGCCTATGGCTGGCACTGGCATCAGGTGCGTGTGACGGCCTCGGCTTTTCTGGAACGGGCGGCGGAACACGAGGCAGCAGGCGAGTGGCTCGAGGCCGCCCGAAACCTCCACCGCTATCTACAATTGCACCCTTCCGATCCGGAAGCCGCGGCACGGCTGGCCGAAGTGTTCGATCGCAGTGCAGCGGACCCGAACGGCAAGGCGCGGGCGTGCGATCTGTACTATGTGGCCCTAGGGTTGGCTGCTGAAGAAGACCGGCCGAAGTTGCGGCGCCGCGTGGCAGAACTGCAATTGGAACTGGGGCGCTTCGATGGCCGACGTTTGACCTCCGCCGAGCGCGAAACACGCGACCTGCTGACGGCCGATCCGCAAGACCCCCAAGCCAACCGGTTGTTGGCTTTGGTGCTCGATGCACAATTGCAGTCCGGCCCGGCCGATGCCGTCTTGGCTAACCACGCCAGTTGGCTCGAGCAGCTTCGTGGCGAAGCGGAATCGCTGAAGCAAAAAGGAGATCGGTCGCGCGGGGAAGAGCTGGAAAACGCCGTTGCTGAGATGAGTTCCGTAGGGGGTGTTTATCAGCGTGCATTGCGGCTGAATCCTAAAGATATCACGTTGTCGTTGCTGGTCAGCCGCGCCTTGCGCGACAAGCCAGAACTGTTCGGCAAGAAACAACTGGCCGCTGATGAGCGGGCCAAGGCGGCCGACGAAGTGATGGAGAAGCTGGTAGCCGCCCAGCCGGAAAATGGCCAGGCGTACTTGGCTCGGTTCCACTACCGCAGGCAATACAGACTGGAAGGCGCCGAGTTGGACCTTCAGGCGGCACTACGCTACGGGGACGACGACCCAGCCGTCCACCTGGCAGCAGCCGAGCACGCACGACGGCAAGCCAACAACGACCGGAACAATCCGGCCTACAGGCAAGCCTGCCAGCATTATAAACGGGCCATCGCGCTGGCCCCGAACCTGGAAATGGCCTACCGCGAATTGGCGGTCATGCAATCGATGGCGGGCGAAACCGACGCGGCGCTGGAGACGGTACTTAGCGGGCTGAAAGCAGCTTCGGGAGTTTTCGCCCAGGTCGAAATGAACCTGCTGGCGGCCGATCTTTTGGCCGATCGTGGCAAGCTGGATGTGGCCAAGAGACACTTGACCAAAGCAGCGGAAGCAATGCAGGTGTTGCCTCTTCGGGCAGGTCGGGCCGTGCCGCCGGCCATGGCCAGCGCATACGACCTGGTGGCTGCCAAATGGCTGTTGCGCCAAGAAAAGCCTGGCGATGCGACGGCCCTGCTGCGCAAAGTACTTGCCCGACAAACCACCGCCGGCGCCGAAGCGAGCCAGGCCTATCAGGCAGCGATATTGCTCGCCGGTGTGCATGCATCTTACGGCGCGTGGGATGCGGCCGCAGGAATGTACGAACGGGCCGCCGCGATATTGCCGGAGAACGTGCAGACAGTGGTCATGGCAGCGGCGGCCTGGGCGAATGCAGGGGCCTTGGACCGCGCTGCGGCACAGTTCGAGCGAGCCGCTCAAGCGCATCCGTCGGCAGAGGTCTGGGCCGCCCTGGCAGGCGTGTATTTGCAACGGCTGGCCCGGCTTCCCAAAGCCCAGCGCGATTGGACGCAGTTCGACCGGGCATTGGCAGCAGCCAGCAAGGCCCCGCATACAGGAAACCAGAAAGAATTATGGCGAATCCCGCTTATCACAGCCGAAGCGGCTGTGCTGCGTGGGGCGGAAGCGGGCAACCTGGCCGAGGCCAGACGCACAGCGGCGCAGATTCTCCGCGACGCAGAGAAGCAATACCCGCCTGGCGGCGACTTTCTTGCCGCTTTGGTGCCTCTTTATCAGCAACTGGGTTGCCCCGACGACGCCGATCGCGCTATGGCAGCGCTGGAACAGGTGTCGGGGGAAACCGATCGCGCGACGTTGGTCAAATCGCGTTTGTTGGTTGCCCGGCGACAGTTCGATGAAGCACGGCAGTTGCTTGGCAAGCGGTTGGAGTCGGTCACTGGGCCGCAAAGCGTGGCGCTACGCCGGGAGATGGCGCAAATAAGCCTGTCTGAGGGTCGTGTCGAGCAAGCTTATAACGAGTTGAAACAATTGCAAACCGAAGTCGTCGGCCCTGCGCGCATTCCGCTGCTTGTGCAATTGGCCGAGATGGCGGATGACGTGGGCCGTCACGAGGACCTTCAGCACTGGGAACAGTTGTTGCGCGAGTTGGAAGGCCCCAGCGGTTCCTACTGGCGGTATTATCGTGCAGTACGTCTGTTGAAGCAGGAGAAAACGCCCGACTCGCCCGGTTTCCAAGAGGCCGTCGGTCTGCAAGCCGAGGTGGCTTCGTTGCGCCCCGACTGGCCGGCTGCGCATCTGCTTAACGCGATCATTCAGTCACGTCGGGGCCGTGCGGAAGCGGCAATCGAGGCTTACAAGCAAGCGATCCGCCTGGGCGATCGTCGGGTGAGCGTCTTCGAGCAGCTCGTTGCGGCCCTTTATCGCTCGCAAAGAATCGTCGAAGCCCAGGAGTACCTGGCGCAAATGGACGAACAAATACCCGCTTCGCCGGTTTTGAGCGGACTGGACATCTCCGTGGCGGCGACGGCTGGTCAATGGGATCGGGCCTTGGCAGCGGCGCAACGCAACGTCCAGGCGCGGCCAGATGATCCGATGGCCCACGTATGGCTCGGGCAGATGCTTCTGGCTTCGGCCGATCATGACGAGGCGGAACTGGCCTTTCGCCGTGCGGTGGAGCTGGCGCCGACGGACATTCGCACGCACAACGCCCTGGTGGCGTTTTACGCGCGGAGCGGGCAGGTGGATCGTGCCCGGGAAGCTTTGCACGAGGCGATCGCCAAAGTGAAGCTCTCCGACGAGGCTCGTCCGGCAGTGCTCGCACAGGGCTACGAATTGATCGGCGATGTGGAGCAAGCGCTGGCGGCGTATCGCGAGGCACTGAGATTGGCGCCCGAAAACGCCGCACTTCAGTTGCGCATGGCATTGTTGCTGATGAGCATCGGCAAGACCGACGAGGCGGAATTAGCATTGCGCCGTACACTGCAACTGGACCCGAATGCGGCCTCGGCCCGGCGCGCACTGGCTGCCCTGCTGGCTGCTCGCGGCGGCGAGAGCCAGTGGCGCGAAGCGCAGCAATTGCTCATGCATCCGTCGGCCGATTTGGAGATGGACAAACTCGACGATCGCTTGCAGGCGATGCTTTTGTTGCGGCGGGGCGGTCTGGACAACCGCGCGAAGGCCAGGCAACTGTTGGAAAAACTGGTAGCCAACCCCAAGACCGCTGCACCCGGCGATCGCCTGGCTTTGGCCCAAATCTACGAGGCAGAAGCCAAACCGCTCGCGGCAAGAGATCAAATGCTGGCGCTGGTGGGACGCGAAAACCCTCACCCCAGCCATCTGGCGGCCTATATAGCCATGCTGCTGCGACACAAAGCGCTGGACGACGCGCAGCCGTGGCTCCAGCGACTGGAAGCTGCTGCGCCCGATGCAATCGAACCAATAGCACTGCGGGCGCGTTGGTTGCGGGCGAAAGCGGAACAAGAAGCTGCGGGCAAGGCGGACGAGGCTGCCAAAGCGATCCGCGCCGAGGCCGCCCGAAAGGCCACCCAACTGATCGAACAGTTCGGCCAGAAGACGCTTGATCGGTTGGCCAGTCTGGAAATTGGCCCAGCGCATCAAAAGTTGAAGGCCCAACAGGAGGCCGAAATCTGCATCGCCGTGGGAAGCGTGCTTTCCAGCCTGGAGGAGCACACAGCGGCCGAGAAGTGGTATCGCCGGGCAATGCAAGCCTGGCCGGCACGCTTCGAACACCTGGCGCTGTGTTTGGCGCAGCAAGGCCGTATGGAAGAAGCACTCCAGTTGTGCCGCCAGGCGCCCAAATCGGGCGGCGGCCAGAACGATGCTTTACTCGAGCAGGCCACGGCCACCGCCGTCTTACTGGTCAATGGTCCTGCCAAGCCGGAACATTTCCAGGCCGCTGAACCGCTCCTGGCTGAAGCTTTGGTCCGCTACGGCCAGCGCCCGGATTTGCTGATGAAAGTGGGCAACGTCCGGGTCGTACAGGGGCGAACGGACGAGGCGATTGAACTTTATCAGCGCGTCTTGCGTCTCAGGCCGGATGACGCCGTGGCCATGAACAACCTGGCCACGCTATACAGCGAACAGCCGGGAAAACGGGCTGAAGCGCTCAAGTACATCCAACAAGCGATACAAATAGTAGGCCCACAAGCGGGACTGCGCGACACGGAAGCAATGGTTTACGTCCTGGATGGCCGCCCTGCCGAGGCGATTCCGCTGCTATTGGAAGCCATATCGCTATCGCTGCCCGATCCTGATCCTCGGCACTATTTTCACCTGGCCGTAGCATACGAACGCCTTGGCCAGCTCGGCGAGGCTCGCCAGGCCCTGGAGAAAGCCAGGAACCGCGAACTCGACAGGCAAATACTCACGCCGCTGGAAAAAAAGCTGCTTCAAGAACTTGAACAGAAGCTGTTGGCGCACGCCGGGCGCTGAACATGACTAACACCAAACACGCGACTAATATCGGTCTGTCTGCCCTCGCCTGCGCTGTGCTGATCGCCTTGACGCTGTTATCGGGCGTGCTGCACGGCCGGATGAGCAATCGGTGGGGCCAGGCTTCCAGGCTGGCCGAAGCCGGAAGCCTTCTGTTGGGCCTTCCTGCCGAAATAGGCGACTGGCAACAAGTGGGCGATTCTCACCAGCTCAGCGGCGAGGCCGCAGCGGTGCTGGAATGTTCCGGATACGTGATCCGCAATTACATCCATCGCGACACCCGGGAAAGTGTCACGGTAGGATTGATCGTCGGGCCGTCCGGACCGATGTCGGTACACACGCCTGAAGTCTGTTATTCCAGCCGGGAATTCCCTATCATCGCCGGCCCGGAACGTCAGGTGCTGAAGACCGCCGACGGCGTGCAGCACGAGCTGTGGCGAACAACGCACAAGTCGGTGCGGCTGGAAGGCACTGCACTGCTTGTTTACTACGGCTGGAACGACGGCACTCGGTGGACCGCCGCCGAGCATCCGCGCTTCGCTTACGCGGGAAAGCCTTATCTGTACAAGCTGCAACTGGCTGTTCCGGCGCCGCTTGCAGCCAGCGGAGACTATGAAGACGCCGGATTGAGGTTCTTGCGAGATTTTCTGCCGGTCGCCAAACAACATATGTTGAACTCCGAACAGCGCTGAGGGCGACTGGTACAACGACCAACTTCGTGCGTGGTCAAGGAGCTGTCTTATGTCAGTTTCGACACGAAAACGCCAGAAGAAAAACCGCAAGAGTGCTGCTGGCATCGACGGCATGCCGGTGCGCATTCCGGTTACGATCACAATTCGACCGCCACGATACTTCGCGTACAAAGAAATCGTCGATCGCGTTGTGGCGGCGATCCTGTTCGTCCCCGGTATGCTGGTCGTTCTCGTAGCTGCCATCCTGGTTCGCTTGACGTCCCGGGGATGGCCCATTTTTTCTCAGTACCGCGTGGGAAAGAACGGACGCGTGTTCAAGATGTACAAGATTCGCACCATGATCGACGGAGCGGAACAGGGTACTGGACCGACTTGGGCACAGCCTCACGACCCCCGTGTCACCCCCCTGGGCAGATTGCTGCGAAAGTTGCATATCGACGAGTTTCCACAGCTTATCAACGTGCTTCGCGGCGAAATGTCGCTGATAGGCCCAAGACCGGAACGGCCTGAGTTCGTGGCGAAACTTATCAACATAATTCCCAACTACAGCAACCGTTTGGCAGTTATGCCGGGGATCACCGGATTGGCTCAAATCAATCTTCCGCCAGACAATACTATCGACGATGTGCGGCGGAAGCTGGTCCTGGACCTCGAGTACATAGACCAGGCCGGTTTGCTGCTCGATCTGCGAATGTTCTTTTGCACCGCGCTGCGTTTGATCGGCTGTCCGGGATCCGTGGCGATGCATTTGTTCGGCCTCCAGCGCGAACTTCCCGAGTTCCCGCCAGTTCGGCCAGCCGGAGCCGGACTCCCCGGTGGCAACGGCGCGACCTCGCCGCAGAAAGCCGAAGCGGCGAGCTTGCAAGACGTCTCCGTGCGTGCTGCAACACCCGCCAACGGCAACGGAAGCCAGCAAAAGGCCGAAGCCGCGCAGATTAAGCCGCAGATTGTCGCAGCTCCCAAACCGCGCTGAAGCGCGCCGCCGGGCCGTTACGCTGGACTTGCGAGCAACCGTCATGTATCCGAGCCTATTAGCTTGGGCATTCGGAGTTGAAACTGGCGCGTCAGGTCCGTAGTGTCTTCCGTATATGGAAATTCTCAACGCGCTAACGATCGACGTGGAAGACTACTTCCACGTGTCGGCCTTCGAAGAGCACATCGACCGGCGCGATTGGCACCGCTGGCTCTGTCGCGTGGTACCCAATACGCACCGCCTCCTGGAGCTGCTGCGCCGGTACCAGCTTCGCGCGACGTTCTTCGTTCTCGGCTGGGTCGCCAGGCACTATCCGCAGCTTGTTCGCGACATACATGCCGAAGGCCACGAAATCGGCTCCCATGGCTTCTGGCATCGCTTGATCTACCAGCAATCGCCCGATGAGTTCCGCAGCGATCTGCGCCAATCGCGCGAGGTGCTGCAACAGATCATCGGCGAGCCGGTGGTCGCTTATCGCGCACCGAGCTTTTCCATCACTGCCCGGTCGTCCTGGGCGTGGCAGGTACTGGCCGAGGAAGGTTTTTGCTTCGATTCCAGCGTGTTCCCCATTTACCACGACCGCTACGGAATACCCAACGCTGACCCGGCAGTGCACCAGGTTCACACGCCCAGCGGCTCTCTTTGGGAATTCCCGTTGCCGGTGGTAAGGTTTCTGCGGTGGAACGTTCCTGTCGGCGGTGGCGGTTATTTCCGCCTTTACCCGCTGCCGTTGACTCGACTTCTCTTGAGCCGGCTGAACCGCCGCTTCTGCCGACCGTTCGTCTGCTACGTGCATCCGTGGGAAATCGACCCGCAGCAACCGCGATTGCGCTGCGGTTCGCGGGTGTCGCGCTGGCGCCATTACGTCAACCTCGGCCGGACGGAAGCCAAGCTGGACGCCCTTTGTCGGCAATTCCGCTTCGGTACGCTCAGCGAGGCGATCAACGCATGGCGCCAGCAAAACCAGTCGTCGGAGCCGAGATCGGCTTCTGGCAACCAGC
>Ga0308310_1001557_pt1 | contig 10227 bp, 5 predicted proteins | sample HotsprSampleMS65_FD_203672 | JGI IMG/M metagenome (GOLD analysis project Ga0308310, IMG submission 203672) | Hot spring phototrophic mat microbial communities from Mushroom Spring, Yellowstone National Park, Wyoming, United States - 20090730_MS65 ...
TACTTCATTTGGGCCTTCAGCTTTCGACGATTTCCTCCTTCAATGAAGGTCCGTCCCGTATAACGATTGCGGATTAGGCCCTCCAAACAAGGCACGCCCAACTTGTAAGCCATTCCGTCGGCAGCCGCTTTACTAGTGTCCGGCACAGGAACCACAATGGTGTCCTTGTCGGCAGGTACAGTCTCCAGTTCGGCTAACTCCTCTCCTAAAGCTTTTCGGGCTAGATAAACGCTCCTCCCATCTAAGGTGCTGGCGACGTTGGAGAAATACACCCATTCAAAGAAACAATGGGCTCGGCGGGGAGAAGGAGCATATCGCTCCAACGATACAACTCCATTCTCGATAAATACCCCATAACCTGGCTCGAGAGAAAAGATAGAGTCGGGACTAAAACCCAAATTCAACAGGGCAACACTTTCGCTAGCAGCTGCAAACAACTCTCCGTCATAGGCATAACACAGAGGCTTAAAACCCAACGGGTCTCGGATCACCATCATTCGCCCGGCTGCATCCAGGTAGACCAGGCTATAAGCCCCGTCAAAGCGTTTGGCGAACTCCTCCGCGATTGCTCTCAAGGGGACACGATCCGCCCTCGATAGCACGTACGAAATGCAGTGAAGGATCACCTCCGTGTCGGTTTGCCGAGCTAAGTAGTTGTTGGGATCCGTGAGAATTTCGGCTTCAAGTTGTTTGTAATTTGCCAACTGTCCATTGAAGGCAAAGCTGAACCATTTGTACCGCTTGATGTGGGGCCGCTCAAAAGGCTGTGCAAAGGAACAGTCCTCCTGACCGCAAGTGGCATAGCGGACGTGCCCAATTCCCGCCAGGCCGTCCAAGGTTCGCATAAGTCGTTCTGCCCCATCGGGATTGTTGAGCACAAAGGCCTCGGATACAGTCCCCACGGCCTTGTACGTCAAAAGGAGCTGCCTGCGATCGGGAGAAAAAGTACTTATCCCGGCGGCTAACTGCCCTCGGTTTTGAACATCCAGCAACATCCGCGGAAGGAGCCTCGTTGCGGCTGGCACCCCTAGAGAGGCATAAAGCGAGCTTGGCCTCCCGTTCGGCAACCAATAGACAGCCGCCACCCCGCATTCTTCACGGGGATACATATCAAGAACCTCGTTCATACCGGACTCCGGTTGATGCCGGGGCAATTGGTCTACTTTTTTAAATCTAAAAGTTAATGAGGAACTCCTCTTTCTCCCTTAAACCAAATGGTCAGGGAGCAAGGGAAGACGGTTACCACTAAGGTGTCTCCTCCCAGAACTAGCTTGGGCCGTCTCGTACAAATTCATTGTAGGGGGGCCTCTAACGGAGCTCAATTGGCCATCCCCCACTTCGGGGAACTCAATCAGCACTACTGCTTGAGCTGAATCCGTTCGAGCAAAGGATTTGCCCCGCAAAATGGGGCGGAGGGTCCTTCCGGTGGCGGAGGCAATCTAGATCTGGCCTTTCGTACTCTCTCCCAGGACATCCCTACGAAATAAATCCAAAATGCCGGGCAGTTCCCACCGGTCAGGTTGGAGCTCTTCAAAGACCACCATGTCACCGTCTCATAGGCCCCCATTTCACAGTCCGAGAGACGATTTGAAACGTGGACTAAATTTGTGGCTTTAGGCGGGATAAGTCCACGTGCTTATTCCGATCGTGGTGAGTCCTTTCTCGAAACATAACGATCCCAACTGTGCTCCGACGGTTTCTTGGGATCGCGTCCCATTCAAACTGTTGCGACTTTCGCTTGAAGGCAACGGCATTTTCCCAGGGAAAGGAAGCAGAATCCTTCGCTCTAACCCTGACGCAGCAGTCCCGTGACGCCCCCGCTAATCTTCCACAGTAGGACCCTCCGCTAGTCTTCCACATTGGTAAAACCCCTGCGGAAAGCTCTCTGTGCCAGCACCGGGATAGCTCTCGGCAAGCCACTCCCTGAATGGCGGGAGCCGGCTCTTTCTTCAACGAAACGTGGGATTTTCCCGCTTAGGGCCTTTGTGCGAACCGAGGTTTTGTGGTCTCCCGCAACAAGTCCAGAAGTAAGGACGCCAGCTACGGCAAAAGCCGCGATTTTCTTTTTGGTCGCCCTCCACGAGGTTCCGCTCGGGCAGGCTGTTGAAATGCAAATAGGATCGTCTGCCCGTTCGGTACTCCTGAAACTGTCCATACTTCCCCTCCCGCTCCATTTCATTATCGATTCGGCAGGTAGCAAATTGGTATTGAAGGTCTACACGGATCCCGGTAGGGTAGGGGAAGCAAGAACTTGCCGACCTAACCCAAACGAAGCGGGCAAGGGCTTCTCGGCTGGGGATAAGTGTGGGTGCGATGGTGCCCCCAATCAAAAAGTATCCTTTCACGGCCTGGGTACCGCGAATGGGCAGCGCGCTCTCTCTATGGAAGACACACCTCGATGGAACGCAAGCCGACAGCCTGGATTGTCATTCCTGCACGTCTGAACTCGACGCGACTTCCGGGGAAAATGCTTCTCCGGGAGACGGGCCAGTACTTAGTCGTTCATACATGGGAAGCAGCCACTAAGTCCCGGCGTGCGGAAAAAGTTCTGATCGCCACCGACAGCAAAGAAATTCAACTCGTGGCCCAGGAGGCTGGAGCGGAAGTGGTGCTCACAAGCACTGCACCGAGGTGCGGCACAGAGCGGGTAGCGGAGGCGGTGCGTCTCCTCACAACGGGGCCGGATTGCATTCCACCTAACGTGATTATCAACCTTCAGGGAGACGAACCGGAAATCAATCCGCAAAGCTTAGATGACTTAATTGACACTATTAGTGCTAATTCTGACGTGGGAATGGCAACTTTAGCCACTCCAATCCGAGACCGGTCGATATTGTTTGATCCCGCTTGTGTGAAAGTGTTGTTCGACAGTCACGGGCGGGCAGTATATTTCAGCCGGACCCCCATTCCCTACCCGAAAAATTGGGACGAAAGTTTGCTTTGGCATGAGCCGCCAGTTTATTGGCAGCATATTGGCGTATACGGGTTCCGCCGGGAGGTCCTGGAACGATTCGTGGCTCTCCCCCCTGCTTCGTGGGAAGAGGTGGAGTCTTTGGAGCAGCTTCGTGCCGTTTGGCACGGGATTTCCATGGCGGTGGTCACGGTACCCCAGCATGTGGGAGGGATCGATACACCCGAGGACTACGCTCGTTTTGTGGCCAGATGGAGAGCAAAAACCGGTAGCTTGGCCGAGGCCCATTGCTGGTCTTGAACCCTTCCCCAATCAGGGGCAAAGCTGGGAGGGGGTCCCGGAATGAAATCGTCCCCCGAGTCGCACACCGTCTGAAAAGTCGGCCCGCAAAGTCTTCGTTAATAGTTTAAAAAATCGGCATATTGGTTACATTCCTTTTTGACCTATGTAACCCCTTAGCTCCCGGTCACTTACACAAGGATTGAAGTACGAAGGCGTAATTGAACTACCAAGTTGTATAAAACTCCTTGATATCCTTTAGGATCCGGACTCGCGACTGTTGCCGAAAGCGGGCTAGCCTACGTTGGGCGGAGTCTTCCCCTCCTTTGGGCTGATTGCGGGGCTTGCGGGGCCCCCACCACGAGCTTTTCCTTTATAATCCCTTGAATAAAACCCTCGGACGAGCCCCTGGGAAGATCCCCCGCGGATTCCCGCACAATCCTTAAGTGGGTCCCATTTTTCCCGCGGGGTAAGCAATTCGGGTTAGCTGCCCGGGGCTATCCTACTGGGGTCCTATCAGGGAAGATCATTGTGGGGTCCTATCAGGGAAGATCATTGCCAGGATCTGGGGGCACATTGGCCCAGGGCTTCCCCGGGCACCAAAGCGGGGCTTTGCCGTAAGGGCGTTGCGGGGAGAGGAAAACGGTAGTGGTTCAGCCAGGGCATGCCATCAGAAGAGGTACTTTCCCAGAATTAATGAACCAGGCTGTGGTTATTTTTTGCAGGGTTATTTGGCGAGAAATGTCGGAATATGCATCGGACTAAACACATTTTTGTTACCGGTGGTGTGGTGAGTTCTTTAGGCAAGGGCTTAACCAGTGCCTCGATTGGGTTGTTGTTAGAACGCCGGGGCTTGTCGGTCCGGATGCAAAAGTTCGACCCATATATCAATGTGGACCCCGGCACTATGAGCCCCTACCAGCATGGGGAGGTGTACGTCCTGGATGACGGAAGCGAAACCGACCTGGATCTTGGCCATTACGAAAGATTTACCAACAGCCCTTTAACCCGGGATTCCAATTGGACCACCGGTCAAATTTACCAGGAAGTTATTCGGAAGGAGCGGCAGGGGGTTTTTCTGGGGCAGACGGTCCAGGTAATCCCTCACGTAACCAACGAGATCAAGGCGGCGATCGCCAAATTGGCGGGGGAGGATGTGGACGTCGTTATCACGGAAATCGGTGGGACCGTTGGGGACATCGAAAGCCAACCGTTTTTAGAAGCTATTCGTCAGTTCGCGTTAGACGTAGGGAAAGAAAACTGCCTGTATATCCATCTGACCTTGGTACCCTATCTGCGAGCTGCTGACGAACTGAAGACGAAACCCACGCAACATTCCGTCGGTCAGTTGCGGCAAATCGGGATCCAACCGGATATTCTCATTTGTCGAACGGAAAGGCCTCTCGGGCCGGACGAGCGAGCAAAGATCGCACTTTTCTGCAATGTGCCGGTGGAGGCCGTGATCGAAGAACGAGACAAAGAGTTCTCCATCTATGAGGTACCGCTCAGTTTGATGGAACGGGGACTTGACGAGCTTATTGTACGACGGTTCGGACTGCGAACCTCTAAGCCGCAGATGGAGGATTGGATTGAACTTCTTAATCGAATTCGGAATCCGAAGTATGAAGTTTCGATTGCGGTCGTCGGAAAATATGCGGAGCACAGAGATGCCTACAAGTCGATTTACGAGGCCTTAGACCATGCGGGTATCGCTCACCAGGTTCAAGTGCAAATCCGGCGGATTCACACCCAACTAGTAGAACGCGAAGGTCCAGAGCGGGTTTTGTCTGGGGTAGACGGGATCTTGGTACCTGGGGGATTTGGGGAGCGTGGAATCGAGGGCAAAATACAGGCAATCCGTTTTGCTAGAGAGAAGCGAATTCCGTTCTTTGGAATTTGTTTGGGAATGCAGTGTGCGGTGATTGAGTTCGCTCGTCACGTGCTTGGCTGGGAGGGGGCCAATTCGACAGAATTCGACAAAGAAACGCCCCATCCCGTTATTTGCCTTATGGATGAGCAGCGAAACGTGACCGAAAAAGGAGGAACTATGCGGTTGGGAGCTAAGCCGGCGGTACTAATCGCGGGGACGCGGGCCGCCGGCTGTTACAAGACCGAAGTAATTTGGGAACGCCACCGCCACCGCTATGAAGTCAATCCTCATTATTTGGATGAATTGGCCAAAGCGGGGATGATTGTTGCAGCCAAAAGCCCGGACGGAAAGTTGGTGGAAATGATCGAAATTGCTAGTCATCCCTGGTTTGTGGGGGTACAATTCCATCCAGAATTTAAAAGTAAACCGATCGCTCCGCACCCACTTTTTGTCGGGTTTATTCAAGCGGCCTTGGCTCGGCGGCAGGGGCTTCATGAAAGGCTAGAAAGTTCAGCTACCCAGGTCTCTCCGGCTCAGGTGTAAATCCGATCAAAATAGGTTTTTCCAAATTCCCCCTGAACTGAGGTGGAAAACAGACCGCAGAGGAAATAATCCGGAGGGTCCGAGTTCTGTAGTTCGGCGTGGACAAAATTCTCAGTTAGTGGAGCAACTCGCAATGAATCAATCGGAATCCCCGTCAGAGCGGCGGATCATTATCGACGAAGACTGGAAGGCCAAAGTGGAGGCGGAGCGGGAAGCCCTTCGCCGGCAGCAGGCTGAAAAGACTCAACCCGGCAACCAAAAACAGCCGGGGGGAGTTCGATTTCCTGAGGCATCTTTTGAATACTTGATGAACATGCTGGGCACTCAGGCTCTCCTTTCGCTGGGGGTGATCCCAAATCCCCTCACCGGCCGGCACGAGGTTAACCTCGCTCAGGCCAAGCTATTCATCGATTTGTTGGGCATATTGGAAGTAAAGACCCAAGGGAACCGAACCCCGGAAGAGACAGAGATGCTTCAGGGAATGCTGGATGAGCTCCGGCTTGCTTTTGTAAACATTCATGAGGCCATTGTGTCCCAGCTAGGGCCCGATTTCGGGAAGACCCCGCCAGAAAGTGGCCCTCCGGAAGTAAAAATGGGATAGGGAAAGAGTCAAAAAAGTTATGGGGTTAAGATGAGGTGACTGTTCCGGCAAGTAGAATCCAGCTCCCGCTTGGCTCAACTCGCCGGTGCAGCTTGCTGCCGACAACCCAGCCATTTTCGATTGGTGCAGAATTTGGCCTCAATGGTCGGCTTACCGATAGGAGCCTCACAGGTCCCCGGGCTACCTCCTGGGGACCTTTAAAACTAGAAGGCATTCCCGGGGAAAAGGTGTCCAACTGCTCTGAAATTTCTCCTTTGACTCTGCGACAGTAAGAGTTTCCTAAGAGGGCCCAACTCGGGATATAAGGGGGATGGGAAGGTCTTCAGAACGTTGCTCTGCGATTGGGAAGCAGGAGGTTGACCGGAGGTGTTGGAGCATCGTGAAGATCCCCCCTCATCTCAGCAGGAGCTTGGTATTTCCCGGACGGTTAAGAAGCTTTATTACCGAGGAGTTGCCTTCAAATCTTACTCATGAGCCCCTGTGAGATGAAATGCTTGGGGAATGGGCTCAGGCTCGGGTGAGGCGGGAAAATCACTTCGTTTGCTCGGGAATCATAGATGAGCTTTGAAGAGTAACGGCTTGGAGCGGATTATTCCGGGTTAAAAGAAAAACGGTTGACAGGATTTTATTTCGGGGGGCCCGTGGAAAGGTAGCCCGAGCAAGGAGCTAGGATCAATGTGGAGTGGTGGCGGTTTAGCTGATAAGCTCCGCGGTCGCCTGGCGGTGTTATACGGTCCGATGGGTGCGGCAGTTGCCGATCGGGTCATTCAGTTGGTTGAGCATTATGCCCCGCGGATCCGGCCTCGACGAAAGACAGTTTGGGATGAGCGGGATATCATTTTGATCACCTATGGGGATCAAATTCAGGATAGGCACCGGCCTGCCTTAGAGGTGCTGGAAGAATTCTTATGTGCACATGGCTTGGTCGGGCTGTTTCAGATCCTCCATATTCTACCTTTTTTCCCTTACTCGTCCGACGACGGTTTTTCGGTGATCGATTACCGCCAAGTCCGCCCCGAGCTAGGGACGTGGGAACATATCCGGCGGCTAGGTGAGCGATTCGACTTGATGATCGACCTAGTCTTAAATCATGTTTCGCGGAAAAGCGTATATTTTCAACGCTATTTGGCCCGAGAGGAACCATTCGTTCGGTTTTTCATCGAAGCTCATCCTGATCCTGCATTGGTGCACGTGGTTCGCCCGCGGGCAAGCCCGCTGTTGACCCCTGTGGATACAAAAGCCGGCCGGCGCTATGTGTGGACAACTTTTAGCGAGGATCAAATCGATTGGAACTACGCAGAGCCCCAAGTTCTTCTCGAGATGCTGGATATCCTTCTGTTTTACGTGGAGCAAGGGGCTCGGATTATCCGGCTGGATGCGATCGCTTACCTTTGGAAACGAATCGGCACCCCCTGTATTCACCTACCCGAAACCCATGAGGTGGTAAAGCTTTTCAGGGACATTCTCGATGCTGTAGCCCCAGGAACCCTGCTTCTGACTGAGACCAACGTGCCCCATGCCGAAAATGTTAGTTATTTCGGCCAAGGGGACGAAGCTCACCTAATATATCAGTTTTCGGTCCCCGCTCTGTTATTAGAGGCTTTTATTAGTGGGCAGGCAGACTGCCTCGCTTCGTTCCTAGAGGAAACAGGAGCTACACCGGTGGGGACCAGCGTGGTTAATTTCACGGCAAGTCACGATGGGATTGGGGTTCGCGGTTTGGAGAACCTGCTTCCGCAAGAGCGGATGGAATCTCTCCTTAAGGCTGTGCTGGCTCGTGGTGGCTTGATTGGTCGCCGAATGGCTTCTGATGGCAGTCAAGTGCCCTACGAACTTAATATCACCTATTATTCTGCTCTTGCCGACCCGGGATGTGCAGGGTCGACAGAACACGTGAGGCGTTTTTTGGCTTCGCAGGCTTTTATGTTGGCCTTGCAAGGTATCCCCGCAGTTTATTTCCACAGCCTTGTGGCAACTCCCAACGATTTGGAGGGCGTGAAGCGGACCGGTCAAAACCGGTCGATTAATCGGCGAAAATTTCAACTGCAAGAACTAACGACCCTACTGGAAAGAGGGGAGGTCCCTGAAACTGTTTTTCGAGCCTATCGGAGATTAATCGAGATTCGAATCTCTCAGCCCGCGTTTCATCCAGAGGCTCCTCAACGAGTGGTCCCCACGGGAAATAAGTCCTTAATTGCCCTAGAACGGCAAAGCTTCGACCGGACCCAGCAAATCCTGGTTCTCCTTAACGTTGGTCGCGAACCTGCAAGAGTGCCGGAAAGCTTGCTTTGTGGTCGGAAGGTTGTTGGGGATTTACTCGCCCCATGGCCGGAACTTGCCATCCTTCGGGAAGGGGGCGGGTTGCCCGGTGCAATGCAACCTTACTCAGTAAGTGAGTCAGGTGCCACCATCCCGGCAGGGGGAATCGTATGGTGGCAAGTTGAGGGCTGAAGCCGGAACCGACGAATCAGGTTGCCAGGGGTGTTCTTTTCTACACAGGCCGAAGTGGCCCGGGATTAACCCGATCGACGAGGGTACCATCTTGATTCTAGGCGGTCTCCATTTTCATGGTGGGGAGAAGGAGCAATAGTCTCTGTTAAAGGATAGTCTGAACTTTTATCGACTTCTTAGGCTCAGGTCGTTTCGCGAGCCCTATTTTTGAAGTTTTGTCCTGCGAACTTTTTGAGCTTCCCAAAGGTTGGCGGGGTACAGCTTTTCCGGAGGGATTGGTTCGAACCATCGACCTTGGGAATCTTCCCCAGATGAGGGCAGCTGCGGTGTCTGTCCTGAAAAGGCGGCTTTTACGCCTACGAGGTTGATAGCCTCGATTCCGAAATGCCCCGGCCAAGGCACCGGCCGTTCGCTACGAATACACCAGAAAGTCGCTCCTGCGGCCGTGTGGTTTCCTCGCATTCCGCCCCCGCTCGAGGCAAACACGCGAGTACCACGGCCTACCTCGATGTCTGTGAACAAATTTTCGTATGGGGCCCAACGATGATGGTCGAAGTTGATGTCCACACCTTTTCCTTCCGCAAAAACACATCCTATTGCCGACTGCACCGTCAGATCATGAATGAAGCGGCATTCGAAGGTGAATCGGCGGCACAGGCAATCGTTCCCGAAAAAAGTTATCCCGTGGTGTCCACAATAGCCTTCTCGGGATAGTCTTTCCGGATCTACTTCGAAGCGGATTTCTTCCACCGTACAGAAATACCCGCCCACAAAGGGACCGTTATCCGCGTTGCGGATAACAATATCCCGCAGCCAACAGTGAGCAGCATTCGAGCCAATTTCGATCGGATTCCAACCGACCTCTCGGAAATGACCCTGATAGGGCTCAACGGGGAAATCGAAACAGATTCCTTCAATTCCAACATCGGTGATCCCAGGGGCAAACTCCTGCACAACAGGTTTCCATCGCAGTTGAACGTCGAACCGCAAGGGTCGGTCTAAGATTACTTCCTCCCTGTCTACCTCTCGGACACGAAACACCTGGGATACCTGCCAGGCGTTCAGCCCCGAAATATCCCCCGTCTGTCCCCGATAGAGGTATTGTAACAGCGATTTGTCTTCGTCGTCGCGGAGGCGAAGGAGGATCTCATCTCCCGGTCGAAAGGGGTTGGAGGCTAACCTTAAACGATCATCCCCACGTTGTTGTTCCCTAGTCACAGGAACTTCTCCTTTGCCAGGCCACGCACTGCCTCCGATCGAGATCAATCCGCCGGCCCATGACCAACCGGTTGTTGGTTGGTTACCATCGGTTTTTGCTGGCCGCGGCTGCAATTTCTCTCCCGGTCTTTGGAAAACCAGCACTGTGCGGTCGGACCCGGCTCCGCGGAGGACGGTGTGGGATTCTGTCAGAGAAAAAAGACCGGTCAATAAATACCGCCCGGGCGGAATCTCAATGACTTTACCTCCGCCTCTCACGAACGCCTCTTGAAAAGCCGCGGTATCGTCGGCTTTTCCATCACCGACAGCACCAAAGTCGCGAACAGAAATCCGTTCCCGCGGAACGCGATATGG
>Ga0308310_1001559_pt1 | contig 10223 bp, 9 predicted proteins | sample HotsprSampleMS65_FD_203672 | JGI IMG/M metagenome (GOLD analysis project Ga0308310, IMG submission 203672) | Hot spring phototrophic mat microbial communities from Mushroom Spring, Yellowstone National Park, Wyoming, United States - 20090730_MS65 ...
CGGGAACAGTATGTATTCTCTGATAGGATCGTTACTGCTTTTCAGTTTAGAAGCTTTGATAATGGGTTTTAGAATAGCCTTTTCAATTTTGACTTTACCTTTGAGCTTTGTGTATGCCCAAACTGTCTTGTCGTCTATTGATTCAATTGGGAAAATATAAGCCTTATCGCATAGTGTTGTAATACCTACGTGGATACTACATATATCACCTAACCTAACACCTTTCACTTTTTCAGGTACATCAATAGATAACCTCCAAGACTTTTGACCTATTAGTTCTTTTGTTTCTATAACTCTATGTATGAATTCATCTTTTGTAATAGCTAAGTAGTAGTCAAAACTTTTTTGTGGCTTTTTCGTAACAATCGTAATTGCACTATAAGTCGTTGCGTTATCAAAAAGCTGAATATCGCCATAATTGAAAATCTTTTTTATATAACCACCTCTAGCAAAGAAATCCCTAAGATTTCTCGCTGTTTCTGTGTATAAAAAAGTATTCGGTGTAATGAAGCTTGCCACACCAGTAGGACTTAATAGACGATACACAAGTTCAAAGAATGCGATATAGCTATCTGTTGAACCAGTCTTACAAAATTTATAATGTTTCTGCATAAATTTACGATCAGTTTGTTTTAAACATTGAATACGGATATACGGAGGGTTGCATAGAATTAAGTCAAAGTGTTCTATTCGCGGATTGTTCAACTTTTTACTGTTGAACTCCCTGCGCGGACTGCTCAACATTTTTCAGTTGAGCTTCCTGTTTCGTCGCAGGGTGGCTTTTTAGGTAGCCCATTGGGCTACGGTCATCCACCAGAGCCTGCTCCACAGGCTTGACTTCGGGCCGTCCTAGCCCTACGAAGTAGAGATTGGTAGAGGCGTTAATGTCTCTGTCATGAGTCTCGCCGCACACAGAGCAGCACCACGTCCTGTCATTTAGAGCCAAGTCTTCATTTTTGTATCCGCAGCGGTGGCAAAGTTTTGAGGAGGGAAAGAAACGGTCTACCTGAATAAAAGTCCTCCCGTACCATTCTGCTTTGTACTTGAGATAGGTCAGAAACTTTGACCACCCGCTGTCAGAAATCGACTTGGCAAGTCTTGTCTTCAATAGGCCTTTCACGTTGATGTCCTCCACCACCACGACTTGGTTTTCGTCAATGATGGCTTTGGACAACTTATGCAAAAAATCATTGCGAGCGTTTCTGATGTACGCGTGCTGCCTCGCAAATCTCAGTCTAGCCTTCTCACTATTTTTTGAGCCTTTTTGTTTCTTTGAGAAAGATTTCTGCAGTCTCCGTAGTCTTTCTTCTCCGCGACGGAGATACTTCGGATGTTCAACTTTGTAACTTCCGAAGTCATTAGTAACAGCAGCAAAGTGTCCTAGCCCTAAGTCTATCCCGCAGGCTTTGCTTTTAGGCTCTACAACTTTGTTTCTGGGATTGCCAGTTTCTACTAAAATGGAAGCATAATACTTACCGTCATTCGTTCTGCTTACAGTAACAGACTTGATTTTACCATCAAATGTTCTGTGCAATTCGATACTTATCCCATCCCGTATCTTCGGTAAGTACAACAATCCTTTCGCAAAATCTACCCTTATTGAGTTGTGTGTATTGTTCGTAGTATAGGACTGCTTGTCCCTCTTACTTTTGAATTTTGGCAGCTTGAATTGCTTACGATTTCTGAAATGGTCTTTGAATGCTTTTTCAAGTTGTAGTTGTACATTACAAAGAGCAAGACCATCTACTTCTTTGAGGAACGGGAATTCCTCTTTATACTTGGCTGGTATAATTCGCTGGATGCGTTCTTTTTTCTTGTAAGCACGCAGTTTCTCATCCAGCATTTTGTTCCAGACAAACCGACAGCATCCGAATGTCTTAGCAAAGAACACCACCTGAGCGTCACTAGGGTAAATACGATACTTGTACGCTTTTAGTGTCGGTTTGCGTCGCATACTAAGTAAATATACTAAATCTGTCGAAATAAGTGATATCCAAGAGATAACTAAAAGCCATCCTGCATCGAAGCAGGATGCTCAACTGCAAAAGTTGAGTAGGCCGCTCGCATGGTATATAAATCACTTAGTTTTGATAACTGCCAAGTCATAAGTAACCATAACTGCTATCAAATTCCTGTAATCAACTTCGTACATCATCACCATATCATCTTGCAATGCTACATTTACCGCCTCTTTCAATGCATCAATCTTTGCAAGAACAGCATCTATACGATTGTAGTGTCTATCCCTAACAGTAAATCTTGAGTGCGAACTGAAAACCATGCCACTACTAGCGATCTTATTAGTTATAAAATCATAAAACTCGTTAGATAAATAAATAGGCAAATACTTAGGGAAATTTTTGCTTTTTAGAGCTTTGGTGGATATGTATATAGGTTTTGCTTTATCTGACGCTATGTCCCGACTTCTTACTATAGGATATTGTATCCCAAACTCTCTAACCTCGTAGTTATTGCACAAATCACATTCTAAAGTTACAATCGGTATATCACACTTATAATTTATCCCTGTTATATACATGATACCTTTATTCACGTCTACTGAACAGTCGGCGTTCGTAACTCCCAAACCTAAACATTTATCACCATATTTATCTCGCATGTACTGCATAATAATAGCGTTGAGGCTCAGTTGTTTGAAGTTAATAGTTGTTAGATTTTTTGATAATTCTATTACAACGGCCTGTTCTATATTGACAGCTCTACGATTTTCGTCTAATTTGTAAAAGGAGTTACTATGACCTTCTTTATTATACACTAGAAAAACTACCTTTTCACATTTATTAATGTAATAGCACCCGTATATACCTATATCGCTATAAGTACTAACCCATATTTCTTGTTTATACCAAGTACTACGTCTAGTGTCGTATACTAATATATGGTAATTTTTATGCCAATGCCTTTTACCTTCTGTTTTGAAAACTATAAATATAAATTCATCAGCAACATACATTTTATACATATCATCTCTTGTGGTATCTATCAAGTATTTCGTAGTATGTTCGCGTGATACTATGAAGTACTTTTCTGTATTCATGATATCATACGCCAATGCATACTTTTCGTCGTGATACAGAGTGGTTGGTACAATGTAATTACCATTAGGTAAGCTAACTACTATTTGCTTGCTATCTATGATATAGTTTTCAAACACCTCATCTATATATAATGCTTTAAAAGAAGCTTTTTGGGGAACCAAAATCTCACAAGTTATTATATCCTTATTTGCAGTTAATGCAATAGTAAAAACTATGCCACTGTCCTGCCCTGTTAAATAACCATTAGTTATATATACAAATGACTTACATACAGAAAAATCTTCACATATATCATAACTTATACCTAAACGATAAGAACCTCTACCCTGTGCGATTAATTCCTTTATTTCCTTCCTACTGCTATCACATTGTGTAAGTAAGAATTTGTATAACTCTTTTTCTAAAAAAATTATTGAATATTGAGTGATTTTTGAAATTTTCCTATTATAAATATCAAATAGATAGAGTTCTATTTTATTATTTTTGATGATACCAATAGGCATAAAGTTGTTATATATCGGTATACTTGCAATTAGAAATCCTTTGACTTTCTTAATTAATACAAATTCTCCTCTTGTAAAGTTAACTACTGAGAGTAAATCACCATCGTCTCTGTAATATATTACGACTTCGTATAGTTCATTATTTATGTCTAAAAAACGAAAATATCTTCCAGAAAAATCGGGTTCTATGCTATAATTGTTGGCACGTTTATAATGCATGAAATCGTTTTTATCACTCAATGGTAATACAACTGATTCTTCTGACCATTCATGAATTACATTCTTAATGTTGTAAAACTTTGTCAAGTTAGCCTTCTTGTAAAAAATAAGTGTTCTTTTAAAGCTATATATCCTATAAGCGATCTGACGACCGATAATGATGGATTTAAAAGCTCTTAAAAGTAGTAAATCGGATCTGTAATTCATAAAATCATGTTGAGGCACTTTGAGGTACTTAGCTACTTTGATAGGTATTGATTTGGGTAGTAAGAACACCATGAAATATACTAAGGACGGGATACTCACCCTCTACTTCGTAGGGTCAGGACGACCAGAAGCCATGCCTGTGGAACAGGCTCTGGTAAAACCGTAGTCATCCTGTGACGAAGCAGGAATCTTGACTGCAAAGGTTGCGCAGCCCTCTTTGCCTTGCGTTTTCGGCGGAAGGATTGGTATGGAAACGCATGTAAAAGTCAGCGGAACCGAACTCAAAGTTCGGATTGAGAAAGTTTTCGCCACGAAGGAGCTGCGAGCTGCCCTCAATTACATGGGCCAAATGCTCAGCATAGAAGGGTTAGAACTGCCATGCTGGATGGAGGGTATCATCATAGAGCGACTCCGAAACGCTGGTGTAGACCTAAAAAAGTATGGCCGCTGGTACAGTTACATTGCGGCGTACGCAATCTTGCCCAAGATGGAAGAGATTATCGAGCTTGAACGCAAATATGGAGACCCACCAGGCTCTGGTGAATTTAATGATGCTGAAGTAACAGAAAAGTGGTTTGAACTTATTAATCAATCTGCTAACATCACGTATCTTGAGTTGGAAACCGAGTTCAAAGACATTACCTAATTAAAACCGATTTTACCACAGTCTTTGGACGTCTTGCTGGGGCGGGGCGCATGCCCCGCTTTTTGTTTTTCTCATTCGCTGAACTGCAAAACGTAAACTAACTTGTCTTGCAATTTCGACGTAATGCCTAGTATGACAGAGCACGACGAAAGAATAATGACGAGCGTTCAACAAGAACTCGGGCACCTCATCAACGATGAGTATGCAATAAGAGTTTTAAGAGCTATAATTGAAAAGATGAAGAAAGTAGAGGACAGCTTCGAGCATATCAAACAATGCCACCAGGAAGCAAAAGCCTACATCCCAGACGACCAAAAGTACGAAGAAAACTACTGGGTCGCAGCCTACATACTTTACACTAACCAGGAAGACCTCAAATACCTGTTTAAAGATTTTGACGAGTTAGACAGTATCAGACAGGAACTTAGCAAGCTATGGGATGAGATAAATGAATTAAACCAAAAGAAGGAAAAACTTGAAGAAAGGATAGAAAAATTACAAGACAAGCTACAATCATTACACAATAACAAAGAAAATAAGGTAGTAAAATACTTACTCTACGAGACTGACAAGTGTGAAAAGGATTTAGAGGACATGATAGAAATACATCATAAAAAATCAGAAAGATACTTCTATTTAAACAACAAGCTGTATTATCATCTTTTACCGGAGATAATAAAGCGTGCGGAGCAGCTTATAGCATCGTAACCTAACCTTTACGCGCAGGGTATTATTCACATGCGGGGCGTATGCCCTGCTTTTTTGTTTCCCCTCATGCGCTAAATCGCAAAAACAGTAACTAACTTTCCTTGCGTGTTTGTCGTAATGTTTGGTATGAAGACGACGCAGAAAAACGTATTTAAAGTGGAATGGGGGTTACTTGAAATCACCCCTGAGTATCGTAAGCAACTAGCAGAAATTGTGAATGCTTACTGGGCAGACCAAAGTAACGCGGACAAGTATCATGATCAAGTACGCATGGTTTTTCTCAACGCGTGCAGACACGGACATGCAAAGTTGCCCCAAGAGGCTGTAATACGCGGTGGTATACCAACCATTGCACGAATCACAGGAATAGAACGCAAATACATCAAGTATGCTATATCTAACAACGGGCAACCAATATTTTATTACTTTAGGCACGCTTGTATTGTGTCTCTTGGCGACGATATTGACATTACTGGGGGTCTTTACGATTTTTCGCGACCGTTTTTGGTAGTTGGTTGGCCTGAGGCTGTAAGAATTCAAGAAATAATACCCACACCCTGACGGCCTGCATCTTCAGCTTAAAGTTTATGGTAGTATTCGCAGGCGGGGCGCATGCCCCGCTTTTTTGTTTGCCCTTCATTCGTCAAATTGCAAAATGGGAACTAAATCACCTTGCGTTTTTGTCGTAATGCTTGATATGACGACGCAAGTGCAAATCGGCGGAACCGAACTCAAAGTTCGGATTGAGAAGGCTCTCACAGAAAAGAGCCTGAAGAAACTGATTACGAATCTGGAAAAGGAGCTAGATGGGGAGCACAGCTTTCTCCCTCACGATGTGGAAGCACAGATTCGTAGGGAGATTACGAGCGCTGGTGTAGCGGTTTCGCAGCATGGAGGCTGGTACCGGTGCATCGCAGCGTACCTGATTCTCCCTAAGCTGGACGACCTGCTGGCCGTCAAAAGCACGAGTGAGGAGAAGAATGTAGCTCCCATTGTTCAGAAGCTCCGTAACGAGGCCCTTCGGGAATCCCTCAGCACTTTCGGGCTGGAAGTGCCTGCACGGTATGCTCGGACATCCAGCGGTACTGGTCAGACACGGGTGCGCCTCTCACGGGAGCAGAAACAGCAGCTTGTGGAAAACTTTTTGGACGCTCTACCAACTTTTGAGGGGCTCCAAGATGTGCTGGACACCCTCCCGTCCAACACCAACCTGACGGTCAAGCAAATCCGCACCTTGGTTAAGCGGTACCTCTCTATCGCTAACCGCCTCCAAGTAAAAGTCGTACAGGAGTAACCGCTCACCAGCCTAAAAAGGGAACCCTGCCCACTACGGGCAGGGCAGTTTCTTTTGTACCAAAAGTGCGCAAGGGAAAAGTGTAGTCCCCTATCCCGCTCCTTGTACGTTCGTAGCATGAACTATGTAGGAAACGAGCACTATCAACGAAACACTACTCCTAATTGATTACAACTCAAAATTGACCTCTTATTGGGTAGATGAATCGTTATTATATTTTTCTTGCTAATAAACCAATGCAAAATGTATATTCACTTTATGGATATTCATAATTATCATATTTATCAAACGAACATATTACAATAGTGCATGGATTTTTCAAGACTTTTTAATAGATTCCAAGTCAATGCTTAATGTATTAATATTTTTATATATAATTCCCGGATCTAGTTCATAAGTGCCTAGCGGTATTGCGCGGGCTGCTCAACCTTTTTCAGTTGAGATTCCTGTTTCGTCGCAGGGTGGTTTTTTAGGTAGCCCATGAGGACTACGGTCATCCACCAGAGCCTGCATCCCTTCGTGGCGTCCTAGCCCTACGAAGTAAAGATTGATAGAGGCGTTTACGTCTCTATCGTGTATTTCGCCACATGCAGGGCAGCACCACGTTCTGTCATTTAGTACCAAGTCGTCGTTTTTGTAACCGCAGCGGTGGCAAAGTTTTGAGGATGGGAAGAAACGGTCTGCCGGAATGAAGGTCCGCCCATACCACTCAGCTTTGTACTTGAGATAGGTCAAAAACTTTGAGCACCCGCTGTCAGAAATAGACTTGGCAAGTCTTGTTCTCAGCAGGCCTTTTGCGTCGATGTTCTCAACCACCACGACTTGGTTTTCGTCAATGATGGCTTTGGACAACTTATGCAAAAAGTCATTGCGTGCGTTAGCAATGTACGCGTGCTGCCTGGCAAGTCTCAGTCTAGCCTTTTCACTATTTTTTGAACCTTTTTGTTTTCGTGAGAAAGACCTTTGAAGTCTTCTAAACCTTTCTTCTCCGCGTTGGAGATACTTGGGGTGTTCAACTTTGCCGCTTCCGAAGTCATTAGTAATAGTAGCAAAGTGTTCTAGTCCTACATCTATCCCGCAAGCTTTACTTTTAGACTCCACAACTTTGTTTCTTCGATTCTCAGTTTCTACCAAAATGGATGCGTAATACTTACCATCGGCTGTCTTGCTTATGGTAACAGACTTGCTCTTACCATCAAACCTACGGTGTAGTTCAATCTTGACACCTTCTCTTAGTTTTGGTAGATATAGCAAGCTTGTCTCAAAATCTACTCTTATCAAATTATGCACATTATACGTAGTGTAGGATTGTTTGTCTTTTTTCTTTTTGAATTTTGGCAGTTTGAATTGCTTTCTGTTCTTGAAATGATTACGGAAAGCGTTTTTAATGTGATTTTGTACAGCAACAAGCGCAAAACAATCTACTTCTTTGAGGAATGGAAATTTTTTTGTACTCGGCGGGTGTAACTTCCGGGATACGTTATTTTTTCTTGTAAGCTTGCAGTTTCTTGTCCAGCATTTTGTTCCAGACAAACCGACAACATCCGAATGTCTTAGCAAAGAACACCATCTGCGCATCAGTAGGGTAAATACGGTACTTATATGCTTTTAGCGTCGGTTTGCTTCGCATGCTACGTAAATGTACTACGCTTGTCGAAATAAGTGATAACCCAAGGATTACCCAAAATCTCTCATGTGTAATTTATAATTAGACCTTTCGATAACTACACTAAACAATATGAGCAACGCCGTCGCAATAGAAAACATAGTTTTAAGGGAAAAACTTTTGAGCTTACTAAAAGAAGGTATCCCAAAAGAAATTATAGGTGATATAGAATGGCTTGTGCACGAATCAGGAAAGGGACTCAATATATTAAATAAGATAAATAACATATTAGATAAAAATCCACAAGATAAACTATTGTATTCTACCCTTGAATGGGCTGCATCCTATATTATTGCACATGAACAAAAAATCTTGAAAGAATTAATAGATATATATGAAAGTAGCTTTATAAAACACAAACAGAATCGTGAACTTTCAGATCATATAAGAAATACCATATACAGCCTAAATAAACTAATAAATGGATTTGTCGAAGAAATAAAAGAAATTAGAAATGATAATGTTTACAACATTACATTAGAGAACTTGGAAAAATTCAATTCAATAGTAACGTACTTAGTAGATGTTTTGGATAAAATAGAAAAAGAGAATAAACGGTTGCTTGAAGACGCCAATGCTGCAAGAGAAAATATAAGAAAAACAATTATTGATATTCTAGAGAAGTTGTAAGGGAGGCTTGAATATAATGTGCCAGACAAGTTTGTTTTGTTCTGGTCATACTGTTGAAACATCTTATAATCCAGAAGCGAAAATCATAGTTTACCACGGCGATGTAATGAATTTTTTGCAACAAATTCCTGATGCCTCTATTAACCTTATTATTACATCCCCACCATATAATATAGGCAAAGAATACGAAAGTCGTACTTCTCTTGAAAAGTACATATATACACAATCTGAATTTATTGCACACCTTTATAGGAAATTACGGGATGATGGTAGCATTTGTTGGCAAGTAGGCAACTTTGTAGATAAAGGTGAAGTTTATCCTCTGGATATTCTTTATTACCCTGTTTTTAAGAATTTAGGGATGAAGTTGCGTAATAGAATCATCTGGAAGTTTGGGCATGGTTTACATGCTTCTAAGCGTTTTTCTGGCCGTTATGAAACTATACTATGGTTCACTAAAACCGATCGCTATACCTTCAATCTTGACCCTGTTCGCATACCCTGGTCACCCAAACTGTACAAAACTGCACAAAACTGTACATGTTTAGTGTATTCGTCCCCTGACCAGGTAAGGAGGGACTAGCCCGTCTTGTTTCGCCGCTCCTACCCAATCCCTTGCAAAGATTACTCTCTTCAAGGGAGAGAAGTCTCTAGGACTCTCAAGACAGGAGAGGGCGAAGGCTACGGAGAGAACTTGCCAGCTTTTTTGTAGGGCTTGAACCCTACCCCTCACCCGTTCCATCTTACGGTTGACGGTTTGTTGGGAAGCTGACTCACTCTCCCCGCTGTCCAGTAAAGACTGAATTAGAAGTCTCAACTCTCCTTTCAGTCGTCTCAAATCACTTCTTAGCTTATTCCTCTTGTATTCATTTTTCTCTGCCTCTATTTCTTTCCTAAGTTTAGCGATCTTGTCTTCAACTTTTGCTACTGAGTAAGACAAGAACTCCTTATCTTGCAGAAGTTTTAGGTAATTATTAGGTAATCTTTCTTTAAACCTAAGCCCACGTCTTGCTATCACGTAAGCACCCGCCGTGTCCTTGTCTATGTTGTGCAGCGGTGCGTATTTGAGCTTGCCGATGATTGATGTGTAGGCTGGATTGACTTTGATGACCTGAATCCCATTTCGTCTTGCTACAATCTCAATCTTCTGCAGTAACGCTTTGTATATCCACTTTTGTAGTTTCTGCCTTAACTTAGGTAGTCCATCACCTCTCTTACCTTTTGGAAGCTTCTCCAAATTCTCCACAACGATCGCTTTTCTTTCCCTTTTAGCAATCTCCACTACCTGATG
>Ga0308310_1001561_pt1 | contig 10221 bp, 11 predicted proteins | sample HotsprSampleMS65_FD_203672 | JGI IMG/M metagenome (GOLD analysis project Ga0308310, IMG submission 203672) | Hot spring phototrophic mat microbial communities from Mushroom Spring, Yellowstone National Park, Wyoming, United States - 20090730_MS65 ...
CGCCAGCCCACTCCCGGCTTCCAGGCTTAGTTCCAGGTCTTCCATGTACCGCTCAAAGGCTTGGCGTGCTTTCGTTTTCCACTCTTTCATGCCTTATTCTGGCATACGGATTTTTAGAGATGCACCCCATTGCAATGGGGGGCTTGCAAAAATGGAGGGGCAGTAGTAGTTTGTGGAAAACGTTTACATCATGTACTGGAGAAGCTCTTACCTACACCGGAGCTCCCTATGTCTAGCCGCAAACCCACCTCCCTGGCAGTAGATATCCGCCGCGTGGCGCAAGAGGCGGGGGTATCCATTGCAACGGTCTCGAGGGTGCTCAACAACTCCGATCGGGTCAGCCCCCAGACCCGCACACGGGTAATGGAGATTGCGACCTGCCTGGGCTACCGTCCCAATCCAAATGGCAAGCGCCTGCGCAAGGGCCGTGCCGAGACCATCGGCCTGGTGATTCCCTCACCGCCAGGCCGTTTTGCCGATTCGTTTTTTCTGGAGCTATTGGCCGGGCTGGGCGAAGGACTCTCCGATGCCGGACTGGATTTGCTGGTAGCAACCTGCCCGCCCGGCTCGGAAGAACTGGCCTGTTACCGGCGCTTGGTGGAGGGTAAACGGGTCGAGGGCCTGGTGGTGGCCCGCACCCGCCGCCAGGATGAGCGTATTGCTTATCTGCTCGAGCACGATATCCCGTTCGTTGCCCACGGGCGTAGCGACCTCATCACCACCCCTTATCCTTATCTGGACATAGACGGGCAACAAGGCTTCTACCTCGCCACCAAGCATCTGCTGGGTTTGGGCCACCGCCGCATCGCCTACATTGGAGCCCCCCACGAGCTCAACTTCGCTGCGCACCGCCGGGCCGGCTTCCAGCAAGCCATGGCCGAAGCCAGGATACCCATTCGTCCCACCTGGGTGGTAGAAGGCGACCTGAGCGAGGAAAGCGGCTACCGCCTGGCCCAAAAGCTCTTGGATACCTCCGACATCCCCACCGCTCTGCTGTGCGCCAACGACCTCATGGCCATCGGGGTTTTGCGGGCCTTGCGGGAGCGAGGGCTCAAAGGCGGGCAGGAAGTCTCGGTCATCGGCTACGACGACATTCCTCAGGCACAATACACCGATCCCCCCCTTTCTACCGTGCACCAGCCCTTCCGGGATACCGGCAAGCGGCTGGTGAAGATGTTATTGGATCGGCTGGCCGGAGCGCCGGTTTCGCAGCTACAGGAGGTCTGGGTTCCTGAGTTGGTTCTGCGGGGGTCGGATGGGCCACCGCAAACATAAAAGGAGGAAGGCATGAAGAAGAGCAAGTGGTTGTGGTTGGGTCTCTTGGGCACCTTGTTGGTGCTATCTGGGGTACTGGCGCAACAGACGGCCTCGCTGCTGTTTGTCTCTACGCAGTTCACCCCCATCGAGGAAGCCCAGCGGATGCGGCAGGTGATCCTGAAGGATTTTCAGGGGCGGGTGGAGTTTATCCCCGAGGACAACGCTCCCTTCACCAACCGCATCCTTTCCGAAGTTCGCGCAGGCCGGGTGAACGTGGGCCTGGCCGGGGGCCTGCACGGCGACTTCCCCCCGCTCGTTGCGGCTGGAGCGCTGGACACCGTAGACGATGTGATGGCCCAGCTCAAAGACCGGCGGTTTTCGCAGACTTTCGTGAACCTGGGCAAGATGGGCACAGGCAACCAGTTCTATATCCCCTGGATGCAGGCCACCTACATTATGGTCGCCAATCGGCAGGCCCTGCAGTATCTGCCAGCGGGGGCCAACGTCAATACACTCACCTACACCCAGCTTAAGGAGTGGGCCGCCAACATCCAGCGGGCCACCGGGCGGCGCATGCTGGGCTTTCCGGCAGGCCCCCGCGGCCTGATGCACCGCTTTACCCAGGGCTACTTGTACCCCTCGTACACCAAGAGCGCGGTGACCAAGTTTAGGAGCGATGAGGCTGAGAGCATGTGGCTCGAGTTCAAAAACCTCTGGCAGCACGTGAACCCCCAGTCCACCAGCTACGACTTCATGCAAGAGCCGCTGCTGGCGGGTGAGGTCTGGATCGCCTGGGATCACATCGCCCGCCTGCGCGATGCCCTGAACCAGAAACCCAACGAGTTTGTGGCTTTCCCCGCCCCCATTGGGCCCTATGGACGGGGCTTTATGCCGGTGCTGGCCGGGTTGGCCATCCCCAAGGGCAGCCCCAACCGGGCCGCCGCCGTGGCTGTCATCGAGTACCTGACCCGCCCCGAGGTGCAGATCACCACCCTGGTGCAAAACGGCTTCTTCCCCGTCATTCAGGTGCGCCTGCCCGACAACCTGCCCCAAGGCATTCGCATGGGCGCCGATGCCATCGCGCGGCAGGCCCAGAGCAACGTGGCCCTGCCCAGCCTGCTGCCGGTGGGCCTGGGCGCCAGGGGCGGGGAGTACAACAAGGTCTTCCAGGACACCTTCGCCCGCATCGTGTTGCGCAACGAGGACGTGCGGCGGGTACTCGACAGCGAAGCCGGCAACCTGCGCCGCATCATGAACGAAACCCGGGCTCCGTGCTGGTCGCCCGACCCTGTCAGCAGCGGGGCTTGCCCGGTGAACTAGAGCGGCCTTCAGAAAGAATGGCGCAATTCCAATCAGGACAAGTGCTGTTCCAGGATTATTTTTTCCGCTGCTCCCAGCGGCAAAAATAGTGAAGACCGCGATAGGGCGGAAAGCTGAAGGCACCGACTTTTGAGGTTTTGCGAGCAACACGGGTTGGGTGCTGACAAGCCGCAATAGCCACCGGTGCGATTTGACCCGCTTGGAGGGGTCGGTAATCCCAACTACCGGCCCCTTTCCATCCAAGCGCCGTCACCCGATACAGGAACGAAGGGAAAGGGTTCAATGCGTAGTGAACGGTATATCCCCTACGCGCTCATCTTGCCGAGCGTGCTGTTTTTGTTGTTTTTGTTCGCTTGGCCGCTCCTGGAAGCCCTGCTCTTGTCGGTGCGGGGCAGCGGGGGGCAGTGGACGCTCGAGAACTTCCAGCGCATGGCCGCCGACCTTTACTTCCGCGATGCCCTCAAGTACACCTTGCTCCTGACGGTGGTGATTGTGCCCTTACAGGTGGTGTTGGCCCTGGGCATGGCCATGCTGCTGGGAGGCCTCACCAAGGGCCGCGACCTGTTTTTGTATGTGTGGACCATCCCGTTGGGCATCTCCGACCTAGCCGCCGGCATCGTCTGGCTGGCAATTTTTACCGAGCGTGGATATCTCAATAGCTTCTTGCAGGGCATTGGCGTAATACAGCAACCGCAGTTGTGGCTGAGCTACGAGACCCCCCTGATGATTTTTGTGGCGGTGGTGGCGGCCGAGGTCTGGCGGGCTACCGCCATCGTGTTTGTGATTCTGGTGGCGGGCTTGCAGCTTATTCCTAAAGAATACAGCGAGGCCGCCGAGGTGTTCGGGGCCACCCCCTGGCAGCGCTTCTGGAAGGTCACCCTGCCGCTCTTGATGCCCAGCCTACAAGTAGCCTTGATTCTGCGCACCATCCTGGCCCTCGAGGTGTTTGCAGTGGTGGTCGCGCTGGGTGGGCGCAACCTGCCGGTGCTGGCAGGGGAAGCCTACTACTGGTACAACGCCTATCAAAATCCAGGGGTTGCGGCTGCTTACTCGGTCATCATTTTGGGCATCTCGGTGGTTGCCACACTACTTTATTTGCGACTGATGCGCTCTAAGCAGGAGGGTGCCGCATGAACCTGCGTCTTTTCTACATGTTTTTGGCCATCGTACTGGTGTTGTGGGTGCTGATTCCCATCTTCCTGATTACCACCCTGGCCTTTAGCGATCGCCCTTCGGTGTTTGCCTGGCCCAAAGGGCTCTTGCCCCAGCAGTTCTCTTTAGAAACCCTGACCTTCTTTTTTGGCGTGGAGGGGGTGTGGAAAGCCATCCGCAACAGCCTGACCGTGGCCGCCATGACCCTGGTTTTTTCGGTGTTGCTGGGGGCCCCCGCCGGCTATGCCCTGGCCCGCTATCGTTTTGCGGGTGCCGACGCCTACCGCCTGCTGATTCTGATGACAAGGGCGTTTCCCCTGGCTATTCTGGCGATTCCGCTGGCGGTACAGTTCATCCAGTTGGGCATCTACGACACCGCCTTTGGGGTAGCGCTGGTACACACCGCCTTAGCCCTGCCCTTTGCAGTGCTGGTGACCAGCAGCCTGTTTCTGGGCATCCCCAAAGAGTTGGAAGAAGCGGCCTGGACCCTGGGCTGCAACCGCATCCAGGCCTTTTTGCGGGTGGTGCTGCCATTGGCCCTGCCAGGACTGGCAGCCACGGCCATTTTTGCCTTTGTGATCTCGTGGAACGAGGTGTTCGCCGCTACCTTGCTCACCCTGCGCGAGCGTACCCTACCGGCCTTCCTGCTCACCTCGCTCAACGACTCCCCCCTGCCCTTCCGCTTTGCAGGTGGCTTCTTCCTGATTGTGCCGGCCCTGGTCTTCATTTTTATCATTCGTCGCTATTTGTTTACGCTGTGGGGCATTGCTAACCGGTAAAGCGTGGCAGGCCAGAAAGAATCTACGCCTGTGCTCTTGGCTCTTTAGGAGGTTTATGGCTTCCATCCGAGTTGAAAATATCGAGAAAACCTTTGGTAAGTTCAAGGCCCTGAATGGGGTTTCGCTCGAGGTGCGCGACCAGGAATTCGTGGTGCTGCTGGGGCCCTCGGGCTGCGGTAAGACCACCCTCTTGCGCATCATTGCGGGCCTCGAGCAGGCCGAAAAGGGGCGGGTCTGGATCGGCGAGCGGGATGTGACCGAACTCCCCCCGCGCGCGCGCAAAATCGCCATGGTATTCCAGAACTACGCGGTTTTTCCCCACCTTACGGTGTTCGAGAACATCGCTTTTGGTCTACGAATGCAAAAGGCCACACCGGAAAAAATCAGGGCCAACGTGGAGCGGGCCGCCGCCCTGATGCACATCGAGAACCTGCTGGGGCGCTACCCCGCCCAGCTCTCCGGCGGGCAGCGCCAGCGGGTGGCGGTGGCGAGGGCCCTGGCGGTCGAGCCGGAGGTGCTGCTGATGGACGAGCCTTTGTCCAACCTGGATGCCCTGCTGCGCCTGGAGATGCGGGCCGAGCTCAAACGCCTTCTGGCCGAGAGCCGCACCACCACCCTCTACGTGACCCACGACCAGGTAGAAGCCATGAGTCTAGCCGACCGTATTGCGGTGATGAACACGGGCTACGTGGTGCAGTACGACGAACCGATGAAAATCTATCAGGAGCCGGCCAATACCTTTGTGGGTGGCTTTATCGGTAGTCCTCCCATGAATTTTTTGAAGTTGCCGGTGGAGGGCCGGCAAGCCAAGATTCAGTCGCTCAGCCTGGACTTACCCACCGCCGTACCCGGCCCGGAAGTTTTGCTGGGGGTACGGCCCGAAGACCTGGAAGCCTTTACTATGCAGCAACCACAAAGTTTCCCCGCCGAGGTGCTGGTGGTGGAGCCCCTGGGATCCCACCTCCTGCTGACCTTGAGCTTTAGCCAGCAACATATCAAAGCCACCGTACCCCCCGATTTCGAAGTCAAAGTTGGACAAACCCTCTGGTTCAAGCTCCAGCCCGATCGCCTGCGTTGGCTCGACCCCGGCAGCGGCCAGGCCCTCACAGTGAGGTAGCCATGCAAATCCAGGAAACCCTCGTTCAAGAAGCCCGTCGGATTCTTCAGGCCAACGACCGGGGGGGCTTCACCATCCCCACCGCCGGACTTTACCCGTTTCAGTGGCTGTGGGATGCAGGTTTTACCGCCCTGGGCTGGATGCAGTTTGACGAAGCCCGGGCCTGGGCGGAGTTCGACCTGCTCTTCCAGGGGCAGTGGGAGAACGGTATGCTGCCGCACATCGTCTTCCACCGGCCCGAGCCCACCTATTTCCCCGGCCCGGAGCGCTGGGGGGTCAAGCGCACCCCGCCTACCTCTGCCATCACCCAGCCGCCCGTGGTCGCAACGTTTGTGCGCTGGATGCTCGAGCAGGCCCAAAACCAGGCTTTGGCCCAGGAGAAAGTCCGGCAGCTCTACCCTAAAATTCTGGCCTACCACCGCTGGTTCAAGCGCGAGCGCGACCCCCAGAACACCGGCCTCGTCACCGTGCTGCACCCCTGGGAGACCGGGGCCGACAACAGCCCGGCCTGGGACGAGGCCCTCGCCAGGGTGCAGGTAGATCCGGCGCTTCCACCCTACACCCGCCGCGACACCGCCCACGTAGACCCCAGCCAGCGCCCCCACCAGGCCGAGTACGACCGCTTCCTGACCTTGCTCGAGGTCTACAAGCGGGCGGATTTTGATCAGCTTCGTCTCTTGCAAGAAGGTCCCTTTCGGGTGGCCAGCCTACTGATTGATTGTGTGCTGCACCGGGCCAACCGTGATTTGCTGTGGCTTTCCCAGCGGTTTGGTTTTGGCCACGAAGGCGAAATCGCCGGGTGGCTCGAGGCCAGCCGGCAGGGCATCGAGGGCCTGTGGGACGAGGCCGCAGGGCTCTATTTCAACCGCGACCTCCTCACCGGCGAGCCCATCCGGGTAGGGGTCTCGGCCTCTTTTCTGCCTCTATATGCCGGAACTGCCAGCCCGGAAAGGGCCGGGCGCCTGCACGAGACCCTCCAGGGCTGGGCCCGGCAGGTGCGCTACCTCGTCCCCAGCACCGACCCCCAAAGCCCCCGCTTCGAACCGCAGCGCTACTGGCGCGGCCCGGTCTGGGCGGTGGTCAACTACCTGATTGCCCTGGGTTTTGCCGAGTACGGCTACCCCCAAGTGGCCGAGCGGATTCGCCAGGACACCCTGAAGTTGTGCGAAGTTACCGGCTTTAGCGAGTATTTCCACCCCCAGACCGGGCAAGGCCTGGGGGGTGGGGCGTTCTCCTGGACGGCAGCCATATACTTGGCTTGGAGCCGCCTTGGAGGTGGCGAAGCCTCATGACCCGAACCCTCACCACCGACCTACACCAAAAAATGCTGGAGCACCTCGAGTTCCTCTACCCTGGCCAAGGGTCAGAAGTAGGGGGGCGGCTTCTGGCCCTGCTCGCGCGCTATCCAAACCTTGCCGCCGCCCAGCCCCAGCCCATCTGGAGCGAAAAAGACGCCGTCCTCATCACCTACCCCGACCAGATTACCCAGGCCGGCGAGGCCCCCCTGCAAACCCTGCACCGCTTCTTGCAAGCGCACCTGCAAGGGGTGTTCTCCGGGGTGCACATCCTGCCCTTCTACCCCTACACCTCCGACGATGGCTTCAGTGTGGTGGACTTCAAACAGGTCAAGCCCGAGTGGGGCACCTGGGCGCACATCCAGGCCATCGCCCAGGACTTCCGCCTGATGGCCGACCTGGTCTGCAACCACGTCTCGGCCTCGAGCCCGTGGTTCCAGGCTTTCTTGCAGGACGACCCCCGCTACAAAAACTACTTCATCGCGGTGGAGCCCGGCACCGACCTCTCCAAAGTCTTCCGGCCCCGCGCTTTGCCCTTGCTTACCCCGTTCCAGAGCAAGAGCGGCGAAAAGCTGGTCTGGACGACCTTCTCCACCGATCAGGTAGACCTCAACTTTGCCCACCCCGAGGTGCTTTTAGAGGTGCTGGATGCGCTTTTGTTTTACGTCCAGCAGGGCGCAGGCCTCATCCGCCTGGACGCGGTGGGTTTCATCTGGAAAGAACCGGGCACCACCTGTCTGCACCTCGAGGGCGCTCACCGCATCGTAAAGCTCATGCGGCTGGTGCTGGATGCGACCGCGCCGCAGGTGGTTCTGATTACCGAGACCAACGTACCGCACCAGGACAACATCTCGTATTTTGGGAACGGGCACGACGAGGCCCAGATGGTCTCCAGTTCCCCCTGCCCCCGCTGGTGCTGCACACCTTCCGCACCGGCGATGCCAGCAAACTTGCGGCCTGGGCAGCGGGCCTAGAGCCCCCCTCGGAGCGCACCACCTTTTTCAACTTCCTGGCCTCGCATGATGGGCTGGGCGTGGTGCCCGCCAATGGCATTCTGGAGCCTGAAGAAATTGCTGCCCTCGTTCAGCAGACCCTCGATCACGGAGGGCGGGTCAACTACAAAGACACGCCGGAAGGCCCGGTGCCCTACGAACTGTGCCTGACCCTATTTGATGCGCTCAACCATCTGCACAGCGATGAGGACGAAGACCTCAAGATTGCCCGCTTCATGGCCGCCAATGCCGTTCTCCTGAGCTTGCAGGGCGTGCCAGGGGTCTACATCCACAGCCTCTTTGGTTCCCCCTCCGACCATGCCGGCCTGGCAGAAAGCGGGATCAACCGCCGCCTCAACCGGCACAAGTTCACCGGGCCGGAGCTCGATGGGCTGCTCTCCAATCCCCACTCGCGCGCCCACAAGGTGCTGGCCCGCTTCACCCACCTGCTCAAGGTGCGGGCGTCTCACCCGGCTTTTCATCCCAATGCACCACAGACCATCATGGCCTCGAAGGAGGTGCTGCGCATCATCCGGGGCTACCGCGATCAACAGGTGGGCTGCTACATCAACGTGACCAACCGGCCCCAGCCCATCCAGCGGGTGGGGCACGACCTGATTAGCGGCAAATACTTCGCCGGCAGCCTACCGCCCTATGGGGTGGTGTGGCTGGTTTGAAGCGGGGTCAGCCTTCAGCGCACCGACCCGGCCAGCGGGTACTGGGCCGCATAGTAAAGCGGCAGGCCCAGCAACGGATTCAGCGGCTGCTGCACCACAAAGCGCTGCCGGGCCACAAACAGGTCGGAAAGGTAGAAGAGGAGCGCCCCCAGCCGCACCTCTGGCCGAGGCACACCCAGCCCCACCCAGAGCATCAGGCTGATGACCACCCCATAGGCCAGCACCGGGGCCTTCCAGCCTCCCATATAGGGCCACAGCCAGCGCATCCAGAAGTACCCGGCCAGCAGCACCAGCAGCAAACCCCACAGGGAGGGCGCACCTACCTGCAAGAAAGCCCCCAGGTAGGCCAGGTGGGCCAGCAGAAAGGCCACCAGACCCCTCAGAAAAGCCCGGCTCGAGGCCAACAGCAAAAGCACATCCCCCAGTGCCGAAAGCAGCAGCCCAGCAAAGACGAGCTGGGCAAATAAGCTATCCAGGCCCAGGCTAAGGGCGAAGAGCAGGAAGCCCAACGAGCACAGAGATTTGAAGAGGGCTCGAGCCGTGCGCCGCTTCTGCCACTCGGCCCATAGCAAGCCCAGCAGGCTGAAACCCCCCAGTCCAAGCCAAAGCCAGCTCCATTCGTTCATGCGCTCCGCACCCTCTTGAGACGGCCTTTAGACGAAGCCCAGTTTACCCTGGCTCGCGCTACAATCGGAATTAACCATGACGCACTGGGCCAGCATACTGCGGGTAGGGCTTCTGGGGTTTATTTTGACCGGGGCCCTGGCCCTGGCCGCACCCCCCTACCCGCATCCCCTTCCAACCTGGCCGACCTCGACCAGGACGGCTATCCCGACATTGCCGAGTTTCACAGCAGCGCCCAGCGCGAGGCTTTTCTGGAGTGGTTTGCCGCCATTGCCGAAGCCCAGTTCACCGCCCCCTCGCCGGCCTGGCTACCCCAGGAGCAAGACTGTGCGGGCCTGCTGCGTTTTGCCTTTTTTGAAGCCCTGAAGCCAAAGACTGCGGCCTGGTTCCAGAAGTTTCCCTACCTGCCCAGGGTGCAGGCCCCTCCCATTAGCGCCTACCCCCTGCCCCAGATTGGCCGGGCGGTCTTCCGCATCGCCCCGACGATGTGCAGGCAGGCCGCCTGGTGGGGTGGGCCAGCGCCATGTACCTGATGCGCTACTCGAGCGTCTTCCTGGGCCGCACCCCCGACAAAGCCCGGCGCGGCGACCTCTTGTTTTTTGTGCGCCCTTTGGCCCGGGGCTCGGCCTATCACAGCATGGTGTATTTGGGAAACGGCCTGGTGGTCTACCACACCGGCTACGCACCCCAGGAAGGCGGTGAGGTACGGCTGGTCAGCTTACAGACCCTGGGCAAACACCCCCAAAAATACTGGCATCCCCGGCCCGATAACCCCACTTTTTGGGGTTTTACCGCTGGAAAATCGCGAGCGACTAGGGGATAGGGGTCGTGTAAGGAATTATGTGTAAGGTTTTGTGTAAAAAAGGGGGGTACCAGTTGAGAAGGGAGGTACCCTGTGGATGATTTTGAGGGAAACCACGGCCGAGGTAGATTCTGCTGAACGCTGACCGGGAGGCTTTCTTGCAGGAACACGGAGGCCGCAAAAGAAGCTGGAGACCGCTTCTGGCC
>Ga0308310_1001571_pt1 | contig 10166 bp, 5 predicted proteins | sample HotsprSampleMS65_FD_203672 | JGI IMG/M metagenome (GOLD analysis project Ga0308310, IMG submission 203672) | Hot spring phototrophic mat microbial communities from Mushroom Spring, Yellowstone National Park, Wyoming, United States - 20090730_MS65 ...
AACCTGTGCCACAATTGGTCTGTAAATACCGGGCGGTAACCCCTCCCCTGCCCTCAGAATTATCGTGCCGTTATGATTCAAAGTTCCCGGCCAAACAAGATCGTCTAGGAAAGGCCTATCCGTTAAAACGAGAACGGGCTGATGTCCCACCTCGAGGTCCAAAGTGGCACCTTGAGGAAGGATAGCCCGCTTGGCAATTACTTGTCCCCCATCCCGCACGATGACGTTGGCACCCTGCCCTCCCAAATATAAATCCCATTCCGTATTCAAAGTGCTCCCAGGCCCGCGAACGATAACGGTCCCTTGGCTGCCTTCCCCAGTGGCCACGTAAGTTATCCAGGCGGAAACCTCTCCGCCATGTTTAATGGTCAGGTCTCCTTGCCCAAAATATCCAATATGAAGCTGGGAAAAAACATCCCACTTTGCCCCGGAACCGGTGACAATCGCCGTTCCCTGACTCCCCGGTAAATAGCCGAGATAAGCATCTAGTGTTGGAACAGTCACGTTGCCATTGATTTTCAACGACCCGGAGCCACCGTAACTGTAACCTACCCCAAGGTCGCCCGCATCGTAACGCAAATCAAGTTCAAAATTTCCACCTTGCCCGAAGGGAAACGACTGGAAAAGCTGTTCAGTGCGCTCGAAAACCAAATCCATATCGGTGACGATACCGTGAGCATGAATAGTACCAATCCCGGAAATATTGCTTACATGGCCGTAGAAACTGCCGATTTCGACACTTTCCGGCGAATCTAAATTCAATATCCCGCCGGTCAAGTCGAGTCTTCGGGCAAACAAACGGCTGGAATCTACGGTCACATATCCAAGGCTCGTCCCCCCAATTACAAGGTGATCCGCCTCCAAAGCGCTTGAACTTTTAATAACAACTTGTCCTAGTCCTCCCGCCCCAACATACGTCCGACCAGTACATATACGCGCGCCATCCGATGCAGACACCGACCCTTCGGCTCCCCAACCCACATAAAGCGTGCCACTTCGAAATTCGGAACCATGACCCATAAGGTCAAGTGTGCCGAGGCTTTGATAGCCCAAGTAAGTCTCATGGGCTACAAGAGTACCTTCGCGGATTGAAATCGTGCCAGGTCTACCACCAAAACCCACATACCCCACCGTATCCTCGCGCCAACGGTCTGGATTGTCCGGCCACACACCCCCCTCGAACTCAATGTCTGCAAATAGCCCAGGTGGAAAAAAACATGCTAGGCAAAGCAGTTTGACCACCGTAATTCTGATGGCCAAAACTAATGCTCTAAAACCCATCGCACAATCATGCTGTAACATGGCCCTGGCTCCCTCCAAAAAACCGGAAACACGCTGCCTTGCGGACGACGAAACCATTCGTCGAAACCGCTCCATAATCCTCCCCGAGCACGAAGGCAGGCCCCAACACCAACTAACCATTGATATTTGGAACCCTTATTCTCAGGAGGTGAACTACTGTGAACATCCGCTATTTGGTGTCACTGTCTCGCCACGGTACAGCTCATTCCGCATTCAGTAAAGAAGTCCTTCACTCGAAAGGACCACCGCTCCGTAATCGCTGGTGATGAAGCAAAGAAGAAATAAAGAATAACGAACTAGCTGGCGTTGTTCGTGAAAATAGAATGCACAGACCGGCAAGCATACAGAAGCAAAGTACCGCTTCTGCAGACCTGTATTGCGATCGTCTCTTCTTGGCGATTGCATTTTACACGGGTCCGTGAAGGCACACACACCGACTCAAAATGAAATTTGCCCAAAGCCTACAGACATTTCTCCGGCCGATATCCCTCACATCTACCCAAAGTCACAACGAGACCTTCATTGAATAATTTCTCAATCTCACGAAAACTAAGAACCTGATTAAGTTGAACCTTTACCTATTAAGTTGAGCCTTTCCCTCACACTGTGATGACTGAATCAATCACTATCGCAGAGAATTTGAGGGACAGCTTGCCCGGAACATGCCCCCGAAGTGGTTCAACGATCCTTCTGGGAAATTCAGAGTGCTAACCTTACGGCCGAACGCGATGACTCTTAGGTCAGTCAAACATAATCAGGCTGCGAGAAACCTCTCCGTTTTTAACGCTTAAGAACTCCAACTTTCCGTCGTCGCGAAAGGAAGGTCCGTTGCGGACGATATCATCAAAGACAGCGACCTCCTCATTGTCGACTACGAGGCGACATTTTCCCTCCTTGATGCCCACACAAATGGCATGGCGACCGTCGGGACTAAAAAGAAAACGGACAATCTGCTCAAAAGGGGAGCCTTCCTTTCCGTCAACCAAACCAAACCATTTGTTACCCCTTTTGACCACGAAAGCGACACGCTCGCCAGTGCGAGGGAATACGGGAGGAGAACAGCCGTCGAAAGGCCCAAACTCTTCGCCGTTGACCACCGCGACAATGCCTCCCGCTTTACGGACAACATAGGCGAGGCATTTGCCGGTAGGGGTCACCCCAAGGGCCTCAATCGACGGGTAGCTCGCACTTTCTCGCTCGGCCGTGACCACAACCCAGCCCGAAGCTTTGCGAGCTGCGTAAACTACTTCCGGCCCCTCGCCCCGGAAGAGAAGCATGGCAACATCGGCAAAGAGCGGCCCCTCTTTGTGATCCACCACCACCAGAGAGGCAGGTCCCTTTCGGGCTTTATAAGCCAAGTGCTTACTGTTGGCCGAGAAGATAGCAACGCCGATGTCATCGTAACACTGGCCTTCAAGGCCGTCTATGGCCACAAACCGGCCCTTTGTACCCGCGGCTCCGAAAGCTACACGGAGGCCATCGGGGCTAAAGGTTACCCAGCCTACGCTGCGATAGGGTCCGTGAGTTTGGCCATCGACAACCACAAAAAAGTTCTCGCCCTGCCGGGCGACATACGCGAGACGCTGACTATTAGGAGCAAAAATTGGGCGGGATACGACCTCGAACGGTTGGCCCAAAACCCCATCCACCACCATCCGCCACCTGCCCTCTCGCTGTGCGGGGTATGCTATCCTGTGGCCGTCGGGACTGAATACGGCACTGCCCACACTTTCGAAAAATGCCCCTTCCTTTCCATCAACCACCACCGTCCACTGGCCATTGCGGCGCGCCGGATAAAGGTAATGCTGCCCGTCCCGGCTAAAAACCGGATTGCCTATCTCTTCATAAAGAGGCCCAGGTGCATGATCTAGAACCAAGGTCCAACCCTGGGGGGTTTGAGCGGTATAAGCAAACCGTCGACCATCAGGGGAAAAAGAAAAGCTCCCTGGCTCAATCCTATCAAATTCAGGCCCCAACACTCCATTGACCCACAAGGACATACGGTTGCCCCGGGCTACTACCAGGCCCAATCCCCAACCGTGTGGGTGAAGAAAAGGCTGTGCGATCGTCTGCTCCGGGAGACGACCCAGGAAAAGGGTGACGAGGCGGACATGGGCCTGGCACCTTCCTCCCCAACAGGGGACGACCAGAATGCCCGAGCCTGCGGCAAACCCAGCGGCAAACCCAGTAGAAGAGCGATTGGTACCAAAAGCCCCAGCCCGACCCTCATGGCCCCGCCTCCCGATCGCCCCCTGGCTCCCCAGTTCCTCAAGCCCTACCCTTTCTCGCCTCCCCAAAATAGCGGGTTCCTGGTAGCCGGATTAATTTTCGGCTGGGGGGTGGGCTGTTGTCAATTGGGTAGGGTAACTTTTTTCTTCGAACGGGAACGGGAAAGGAAAAACAGGTCCCAGCGGGGAGAATTTGGCATACGGATGCCCCCCCTTACAGATCGCAACCATTCGCCCCGATTAAGTTAACATCTTGACGTTATCGACAGACTTCCGGGGCTTGACGGGCTCATCGACTTTCGGCGGGTGGGAACTTACGCCACCTGTTAAGGACCTGTAAATCGTTTAAAAGACCCGGAAATCCTTTCGTTTATATGAGCCGTAAAGCGTTTGGCCGCAAAGAGTCCGGCAGATAAAAGAATCCAGCAGAGATAATCATGCCGGGTAATCCTCGAGAGAAAAGGTCCGAACTAGTGCCCCGAGTCCCCGAGGAATGACGAAGTATATTTCTCCGTCTTCGGCAAAATGCGGCACACGGCTTGCTCAGTCATTGGTTTCCTCCTCGATCAAACTGTTCCCAGAAGAGATGCGGGGGAAGGAGGTCGCTTTCTAGGCCGCGGTCTTCCTCGCCGAAAGCCGTGCCAATTTCCCGCAGAGTGGGCATCCGCCGGACGACATCCAGGCCCTCTTTAATTCGGCTGGGAGTGAATACCAATCGGGTAAGCCGCAGCCAGGCCAGTGGCCGAAGATCTTCCACCGGTGTTCGGGCAATATGTAACCTCTCTAGTCGCAAACCCTTGAGCGGTGTGAGATCCCGCACCTGTGTGCCAGCCAAAGTTAGGCTCACCAAGTTGGGACAGGTTGCAAGTGGACGAATGTCCTCTATTGGTGTGTCGTTCAACCACAGGGAGTCCAGATAAATGGAACCTGCAAAGGGGGAAAGATCGCGGACTTTGGTACGGGCCAGATATAACCTCCTAATCGGGGCCCCCGCCAATGGCCGAATGTCTTCCACCGGAGTTTCATTCAATCGTAATTCCACCAGAGGCATCCCTTTCAGCGGGTTCAGGTCCTGAACACGAGTTCGTTCCAGATAAAGGACCCGAAGGGGCATCCCCTGCAAGGGATAAAGATCTTCCACCGGGCAGCCAGCCAGGTCGAGAAACTCCAAGGGGAGTCCGGCCAACGGGCTGATGTCCTGGAGGTTTTCGTCGTGGATTTCCACGCCCACGATTTTGCCCTCCACTGTCTCTACCCCGACCTCCGCTCGAAACAATGGATTTCTTTCTTGGAGCCGGGCTTTTAGTTCCTCTGCACTGGAGGGCAGCTGAACCTGGGAACTTGTCCCGGAGCGGGGGACATTCTCCTGGGCGGGAGAGGTTTCCTGCGGAGAGGTAGCAGAACCGCTCCCCGCCTGAGCGGACGCTTGGTCCTGCCCGACCGAGCCGCGGTCTCCACCCGTTTCCGGAGGCGAATAAGCAATTTGGCCGGAACTTGGGGATCCCCCGGGGCCCGAGCACCCGCAAATCCCCATTCCTCCCGCTATGACTCCAAGGAAAACGAGCAAAAGGTATTCGGCCCAGTATTGCCTCAAAAAAGCCCCCAGTTCTCGGGTCGTCACCTGCGGCCCGCGTACTCTTTGGAGCAATAACCCTCGGTACCAACTAAGCCGGAGGAATCGGTATTTCGCGACTCTCATGCTCACTTCCTTAAACTTAATGGAATGTTGCTCGGCAAGCGATTACTTATCGCCGGATGACAGCCTTGGGCACCAAACATTTCCGTTTGTTCTGGCAAAGGGTTCCCTCTCGGGTTCATCTACCGATCGAAGGCGGTGAGCGTTTCCAAAAAACGGTTTCCATGGAACCACCGCCGGCGGGTTGCTCTCCAGTACTCGGTGGTCTTCGGCCAAAAGCCGCTTGGGAACTTTGCCAAGGCACCTGCAGATGCACAAAGCCAGCAAGCCGAAATATTCCCCAAATGGGTCAAAGGGAGCCAGGCCCCTGGCGGCCGAAACTCCCATTCGCTTGATTAAGCCCTAGGGTGGCCGGCAAACCTCGAGGTCCTCCCGTTGCCAAGTTCGGAGAGTTACCTTCCCGGCTGACCCGCCGCTTTGGTGCTCTGTCGGGCTCGGATTTTGTGCCTCCCTTTCGATTCTCTTATAATCGCAAACGCAAAACAACTCCGGCTATTGCTCGGGAAAGAGTCCGAAGTTTGCTAGGCAGAAGAAGGAGAAGCAACGGGGAAAAGCAATGATTGACCGACCGGTGGCCATCGTAACGGGCGGATCGCGAGGTATTGGACGGGCTATCTGTCTTGAGCTGGGTCGACTCGGTTATGCCGTGGTGGTCAATTATGCCACCCGGCCGGAAGCAGCCGAGGAAGTTGTGGAGGCCATCGACGCTTCCCGAACTCGGGCCTTTGCTTGCAAAGCGGATGTTGCTTCCGCGGAGGAACGGGCTCGGATGGTCGAGGAGACCCTCAGCCGTTTCGGCCGAATCGATGTCCTTGTCAATAATGCTGGCATTACCTCAGTAGGCCGGCGAGACATCCTGGAGGCCACGGAGGAAAGCTGGGATCTTGTCTTTGCCACTAACCTAAAAGGTCCTTTCTTTCTTACCCAGAGAGTGGCCCAGGAGATGATCCGGCTGATCCGGTCCGGACAAATTCCCGGAGGGAAGATCATTAACATTTCCTCGGTTTCCGCTTACGCAGTCTCCACCAACCGCGGGGACTACTGCCTGACCAAAGCTGCGATGGGAATGATGACCCGACTGTTTGCGGTGCGGCTGGCCGCGGAACGAATCCAAGTCTTTGAAATCTGCCCGGGGGTGATCGCAACGGACATGACGGCACCGGTTAAAGAAAAATATGATCGGCTGATCGCCGAGGGACTGTGGCCGATCCGACGGTGGGGTCAGCCGGAGGATGTGGCCCTTGCGGTCCGGGCCATCGTGCAAGATCTTTTTCCCTTTAGTACTGGCATTCGGATAGAGGTGGACGGGGGGTTTCATATTCGCACCCTTTGATCTCTGGCCTGATCGAGGGACCTTCCTTCTCAACAGTTCCCACTGTAAGAAGTCAAATTCCCGCAGGCTTCGCCCGCACCGAAATAGCTCCTATGCCAGGAGACCGGACTCCACACCCAGACAGCTACCAGGAGAGGGCCTGCCATCGATTCTCCCCAAAGTTTCCACAGTCAGGGTTCTTCCTCGTACCGATCGCAAGCGGTAAGCCTCAAGGTCCTTTGCCATACCGTGGGCAAGCCCAAAGGAGGCGTTAACCCTTTAGCCGGTACCATTCGGCACGGAATTAGGAAGACTGTAACTCTTAGGGGAAATCCGGGAAATGCTGGCTTTGAAAAAGATGCGGAATATAACAGGTTTGAGGAAGTTGCAATGTCTCTATCGGGCCCCGATAATTCGTCCTCGGGCTCAAAAAGCCGGTGGGGAAACTGTTCTCCCCAGTCCAGAGGGCTAAACGGGATCAGACGGATCATTCGAGATGCAAATTCCGCATGAGATTCTCCAAAGGGCTTTATAGCCCGCACGGGAATTTCTGTGATCGTTCGGAAATTTTTGGACTGCTACGGGGAAAGCACGGAGCCCGATGGGCGGCCCCAGGCAGAGAAACCTTAGTTTCTGAGGGGCCCTCCCGGTCGCAAGCCGGGGATATCTTCACCGAGTTACCATGTCGCCCCCACGGTTCGGGTTATCCTAATTGTTCGGAGGGTGACACGTTTAATCGGCAAGAACGTGCTACCCGCGAAAACCAGCCGATCAGGCGGCAGAAGGCCTTCAGAGAAAGGACAATAGGCCGCTTACTTAAGGAAGAAGCTGTTTTGCCGGGGTTAATGCTCACTTTGGGCAGGACAAAATGCCATACTTGAACAAGGGGCATTGGCCAAGCTTAAAGCGTTCGATGTCAATTTCGTCACAACCCGTGGATGGGGGAAAGCATTCGGAATCGGGTTCGGGAGGAAGTCCCGGCAGGTTATCCGTAAGAGAAGGGGATATTCAACTTCGAAGAAGGAAGCTTTGGACAGAGCGAGCCTTGTAAAGGAGGGTCCTCGATGGGTTTTGATACAAAGCGTTTGGTATCGCGGGAAGTTCGGTGGTCCCGGGTGGGCCTAGGAGTCCTGGTCATTGAGCTCCTTCTTGGGACTGGATTTTCTTTGGTTGCGAGAGCCGAAACGGTCTCCGAGCAAGGAGCGACAGGTTGGATGGATCAGCAGGACTCGGCGGGGGCTGGAAGTCAAGCCCAAGAAAGTTCTTCGGTGCAGGAGCAGCCGGTCCAACAGGTCGCCAAACCGGAACAACCATCGGCAGCACCTCCTACAACAAACACCCAGGGGGCGGCAACCCCGCAACCACCCTCGTCACCGGCTCAGGAGGCCAAGCCGACCCCGGCTCCCCCTCAAATCCCTGCCGGCGAGCTTTACGAGGTTAAGCCCGAGCTTTTCAAAATCGAAGTCACTCTCTCCGGGAAATTCCATCCCGAGCAAGCGGCCGAAATCATCCTTCAGCCGAAGAACTGGACCACTTTCCGGGTGAAGAAGGCCGTCGAGCATGGTAGTACCGTCAAGAAAGGGGATGTACTTATTGAGTTCGAGAGGGAACGGTACGAGGAAGCCCTAGTGGATCAAAGGCGGCGGGTAGAGTCGGCCACCATCGCTCTCAAAAGAGCCGAGGAGGAGCTCCGGTTCGCTCAAAGTGTAAACCCACTGGATTTACAACTCGCTCGGCGGAACAAGCAAATGATCGATGAAGACTGGGACTACTACCAGAAAGTCGATCGACCTTTTGCCGAAAAATTCGCGAAGTTCATCGCGGAAATTGCCAAATGGTATTTGGAGTACGAACAGGAAGAGCTTCGCCAACTGGAAAAAATGTATCAAGCCGATGAGTTGACCGATGAGACCGAGGAAATCATCTTGCGACGACAACGCAACAGTGTCCGCATGGCAGAGATGGATTTGGAACTAGCGGAAAAACGCTTTGGCGAAACCATGAAGTTCACCATTCCCCGCCGAACGGAATCGCAGGAATTGTCCCACAAGCGGGCGGAACATACCCTGCGGTATTTGGAGGCCACCTTACCGTTGACTGTCCGCGATGCAGAACTCAGCTTCGCGCAGGCCAAGATTACCCTTGAACGTGAACAAAAACGTCTGAAGGAGTTGGAAGCCGACGGAGAACTCTTGGAGATCCGCTCTCCCTTGGAGGGAATCGTCTACTACGGAAGAATCCAGCGGGGGAGTTGGTCGGCACCGAGCACGGCTTCGGAGCGACTGGTTCCAGGGAGCTCAGCCGACACGAACAAGGTGTTGATGACGATTGTGCAGCCCCGTCCGCTATCGGTTTGGGTGGACGTCCCGGAGAATCGCTTAGCACGTCTGCGGGTAGGGCTCAGCGGAACGGCGCAACTTCCCGTGCTGCCCGGGACTTATCTGCCAGCTAAGGTGGCCGAGTTAAGCCCGGTACCTGTCCGGGAAGGCACCTTTGCTGCACGGATCGAAGTGCAAATCCCCGAGGAAGCTCGCGGGGTAGTCCCCGGAGGTTCGTGTGAAGTGCGATTTGTCCCCTATCTGAAACAGCGTACCCTGGTAGTGCCAAGTTCTGCCGTGGGGACCGACGAATTAGATCCGGCCAAAAAATTCGTCTATCGCCTGGACGCCGCCGGCCGGGTCGTCCGGCAACCGGTCACGGTGGGCGAGCAAAGTGGCAACTTGGTGGAAATCCTCGATGGTCTGGTAGCAGGTGATCGGATTCTGCGGAATTACTCGGCCGGTGAACGCTATCTCGACAAATAAACACGTACTCCTCCAAAAAGGAAGATCTTTATAAAAAGGAAATTTGCATCCCCGGGATGGAAAAATCGCCTAAAATACTGTCGCAAAGGGTTGCGAGACATTGGACCGAAGAAGGGGAATTTTTGCAGAAGTTTCCCCCTCGCCAGTCGGGAAAGCGGCTCGGCTCTGTAGCGAAAGGTTCTTCCCGGTTTTCAGGGCTTTTGCGAATTGGGAAACTTGCAGGCCCATCAAAATGCCTTTGGAAATTCTGGATCTCAAAGGCCCACCGACACCACGACGACAAAAGAGCGGTCCCCAGGCCAAAGCTCCGAGCGGAAGGATGGGTCATGAAAAGTGATCGGTATGTGCAGGAATATATTCTTCATGGTGCCGCAGGTCTCGATGGGATTCCCCCGTTCCGGAAGAGAGGAAAAGCAATGAGTAGTACTCCAGAGAGCCTCGTGGGCATACTGGTTGTGGCGGCTCTCTGGACCGGCTGGCTGAATCCTCCTTCGGCCACGGGGCTAGAATCCTCTACTCTGCCCCCGCCAACTGCCCAAGAAACTTTCCCCGGGGAATCTTCCCAGCCGCTCGCTCCCCCGAGAGATTCCCTGGTTTTGCCAGGGGAAGGGTTCGGACTTGCAGAGGCAACGGAAACACCCATCGGAGTAGCTATGCAACCGGAGTGGGTTGCAGCCAGCGAAAAAGCGATAGACCGGGGTATTGCTTTTCTCCTGGCTCGGCAGAACCCGAACGGTTCGTGGGGATCTGCGCGCAATACAAAGGGTATAAACGTCTATGCACCGATACCGGGGGCCCATCATGCATTCCGGGCAGCGGTGACG
>Ga0308310_1001572_pt1 | contig 10166 bp, 7 predicted proteins | sample HotsprSampleMS65_FD_203672 | JGI IMG/M metagenome (GOLD analysis project Ga0308310, IMG submission 203672) | Hot spring phototrophic mat microbial communities from Mushroom Spring, Yellowstone National Park, Wyoming, United States - 20090730_MS65 ...
GGGGCGTTTCGGTAGTGAGGCCCTACCATGCGATAAATGGTTGGGGTTCTGATGCAGCCCCGCGGGGGAGACGAGTGAAATTCTAACCTCGCCCCTAGCAAATTGCCGGTTTTGGCACCGTTATTGCGTCTCGGGGTTCATCTGTGAACCTCGGGGTCCTTTGAGGCACGGCATAGCTAGAATTCCCGTGTTCCTCGATCAAATTTCGGTACGGCCAGACTGGTGCCTGTGAATCCGAACGGTCTCCTCGAGACCCGATTGTTACTGAGCGGGAATGGCAGCCAGAAAGATTCGAGAAACGAAAAGTTGAATTCAAGACTAGAAAGCCTGAATTATTCCCAGCTTGCGAGACGGTCCGGCGGTGAGATGCCAGCTCGTGTTGGCAGAGTCACCAGTTGCCGCGCGGGGGAAAAACAGCGGTGGAACGCTAACTCCGCCGGCTCACCGACATCAGAAAGACCACCCCAGCCACAAGGATTCCCAACACCACGGCAATTGTCGCGGTTCTCCCGGCTTGATACTGAGCTTGAGTATTGAGAACGATTTGAGCCAGCACAGCAAGAATTACCGTGAGGTTAAAACCCAGCACCGTGTAAAGGATGCTTTGGCGAACGTTTTCCGTCCCCGGTGCCGCCGGTTGGGGAACCGAAGGTGCTTGTTTCTCCTCGACGTCGGTGCTTTCGACGGTTTTGGCACTTTTCTGTACGCGAGTAACCGGCTGATAGGGAAGGTCACGGGGATAATATTTGGCGATCGCTTCATTAATACTTGCGGGACGAGACAACACCGCTCGGATCGTTTTTCCCAGCCTGAGGCGAAGTTCTTCTTCCACGTCGGGAATCAAGGGGTCTGCCGCGGCAACGATTATCTGGTCCCCGTCCTCAAAGACTGGAACAAACGAATACTGGCGGGCCAGCTTGGCCGGAACTACCTGGATGAGAGACTCGTCCAGGGTTACGTCAGTTAATTCCACATAAGGCATCCCTTGAGCTTCGGCATATGCCAACATCACTTGCTCGACCGGAGCAAGTTTTTGTTGAAGAATTGCATCCCGAAGTTCCAGCCCCACCATCTCGGCAAAGCGTCTTGCTTTTTCCAGTTGCTCCGGAGTGAGCACCTTATTAAAAAGAAGGATTTGTGCGAAATCTCGAGTTGGGGCCTCTTTGATATCCGCTCTTCCTAAGGCCGCATCGTATTCGCGCTTTCGCTGCCGGTCCGTCAGACAGAACATAGCGCGGGCAAGCTCATCCAGGAGCTCCCGGGCCCGCGCGGCATGGGGACCGCTTAGGTAGTTCTTTCGCACATGATCTGCCAGTTTTTGATAGTGTTCTCGAATGCGGCGGACATCGTCTTCGAAGAGCCGGAGCCGAAGGAGCTGGTAGTAATTTAGCGGCCGATTGGTCTCTGCAATTTTCAGCCAATCCCGATAGACGTCGATTTGTTCCTCAACCATTCGAATACCCCCTCTTTCACGATCCGAGTAGATGGTGCGTTTTGTCCCGATGACGGATGCTCTCGGAGGCTCACTCCCTGAAGGGGCAAACCCACTCACAAACGGCATCTTCGCTCTTGCACTCCCCCAACTCCGGGAATGCCCGCAGGCGACGATACCTGGTATGCGACCCTGGTGAACGGTCGGTACCAAAATGGAGTCTTTCGAAACATCCGGGCCCGAGGTCTCTAAATCCACTCCTTCGAAACCGGGCAAGCCGTGTTCGCTCGCAAATGCCTTTTCGACCCTATTGGACTGCTTCCGAGCGATTACGTTTCCACCCAAAACCCAGAAAAAGCCGACCCCCCGACGGCTCGACATCGTTCCCACTTCCCACCGCGGGGACACACTGCTGTGGCTAAGAAATTGACACTTTTACGGAGACCTCTCTTGCGCGAACTTACCGCAACTACCGAAGAAGTTCTTCCAGGGACTCCAAGTCCAACACGGGTTCCTCCGAGGCGGGCTTCGCCGCTTTTGTCGGAGCCTTGATCCGTTCCGATGCAGGGGTCGGCGAAGAAATCTTTGAGGGAGACACGGGTTGACTTTCTTCGCTTCCAGAGGCCTGAGTCTCCCCCTTCATTTGCTCTGAAATGGATTGCGCCTGAGCGATTTCTTTACCCTCGGAGGTATCTGCAATAGGGCTCGCAGAGGCCCCGGTTTCTGCGGCAAGGATCGCTTCCGAGCCAAAACGGATCCCCTGGGCCACCGCCTGGAGATACGGCTCCCATTGCTCCAGTTCGTTTGCGTCACAGATGAGACGAAGAGTGTAACGCCTTCCGGCAGCCACAGTTTCCAAAGTCAAAACGTCCAGCACCCGTGCTACCCGCCCCGCTTCCCTCGCACGGCCCCGAGATGCTACCCAGGTTCGATTTCCCAGTTGGACCGGGCGGTAAGTCTTGGGGTCTCTTCCCCGCTCGCTTGCAAGGTGTTTGATAAATTCCTCTGTTGCTTTGGGATCAAGCGTTGCAAGCTCCGGCCAATCTTGCGCCGTCAGGGAAATCACTGGTACATCTTGCTTGGGATTTCTCTGAGTGCGAAACAACACCTTAGCGGTTCTTGGCGGAAGATACCAACCCTTCGGTGGCGCGATTTCGATTCGTCCCTCGTCGATCGGCGGTATATACTCGTCCAGCGCGGGTAGCTTCCGACTCTCGGAACTGGAACCAACCTTCTGGGCTGAAGAGCTGCCCGATGAAGCGGGTTGGCGCGCTGACGGGCCACAACCCCTCGCTTGCGACAAGAGGAAAATCAGCGTAAAACAAAGAACCGCGGAATAGCCTGTCGACCGGTTTTCGTCCACCGATATTTGAATGTTTTCGTCCGTGCTCATCCCGCTACTCTTCTTGGCTGAATCGATCAAAACGCTTGCGACTTTACTTTAATTTTGGGAAGGGCAGGCACAGGGTTGGCTGCGGTGGAGAAGTGAGACCGGCGACTCCCCCGCAAATTGACCGCGGATGGATTTTCATCCGCCCCCAGCTCTCCTGGTTGGTGCCCGCACAAAAAGTCCACTTATTCTTGGGCAGGCTTCACTCGTGTACCAGCCGCTTGATTTTTTGAACAAAATGCGGAATGCTGGAAGAGTCAGTCAGTTCCGCTGCTTTCTTTTGGGCTTTTGCGAAGTCGCAGTACGCGTACAGCGCCACCGGTTCGAAAGAAGCATTGTACACAGCCCAAAAGATTTTTAATTTTGCTCCTTGACCCAGTTGGCCGTTGGCCTTCCCCACTCCTTTCCGTGATTTCCTCTTGCCCACCGCTGGAGAGGAATTTGCTGGAGACTTGCTTCCCCCGGTCGGTGTAGAGGTTTTTCTCGCTGCCATTGTAAACCTCGCTTTCTGGAATCTCTCTGTTACCCACGCGCAAAATGCGGGACTTGTGATGAAGCGAGCGCTCTCTGCGACCAACTTTTTGGGTGCAGCGAGGTAGCCGAAACGCCGGCTCAGAGCTGATGTGTATCCAGTTTACGGGTGCGGTTTTTGCTTCGCAAGCACCGGGTCCTCTTAGGATCCCGGGAGGGATCGATCGTGCAAAGGTCGGGTAGGGCCCTGATTTAGTATGGAGAACCCGAGTGATTTTGTATGGAGAACCCGAGCTTTCAGCCCGAGATTGCGGATCTTGCCCCGTACTCCTCCTGGCGATTCATCGGGCGGATGATGCGGACAGTACCAAGTCTCCGCGATCATAATGCTGCCCTACTCAATAGTGGTTTGAGTTCACTCAATGATGGTAAATTCGATCGGTTGCTTTCCCAACTCTTCGGGCTTCGGGGGCCACCCCGTTGTCCGAGAGAACGCAGAAATGGAACGCAAGCTTAGGTGTCCGATGCGACTCCCTGAAAGATATGTCCCCCTACTATAGAGGGGTATCCCGCTGGGTGGGCGTAAGCCAGTTGGAGGGCCCCTTAACAGGGCAACCGTAACTCCCTAAATCGCCAAGATGGATCTCCAGTCCGGAAAAGGCCCCTAACGTTGCGGCCTGATTGCCGTTGTCCGGCACCAAGGCGCGAGAAGACACCACGAAGTCTCCTTTGGCCCAGATCTTTATGCTAGTTTGGTGTCGTTAATTCAGCAAATAATCGCCCTGCACGGAGATTTGACAGGAGCAAATCCCCCCAAAAAGTGCTCCGCATCCTCTTGAAACTTGGGGGCTCCCTCCGTTAGGTTGATTAAAAAGGCGGCATAACATCGCGAAGTTTTGGGGCTTAAAATTTAGATCGCTCGTAATTAATCTTTTGGTTTTTCTTGTTGTTTTCCGGAGAGTTGTCCTTCCGGTGGGGGGGAAGTATTCCACGTCAGGAGTGGTTCTGGATCGAGATGATGGGCATTCTCGCTGTTAACTACCAGGCTGCACCGGATGCGGTCATTTTGATCGCACACAACCGGGAGGATTCGTTGGAACGGGGTTCAAGCCCACCGCGAATCCTTTACGGACGCCCGAAAGTTCTTTGTCCGCTGGAGCGGAAAGACGGCGGCACTTGCCTCGGAGTGAATCAGCATGGTTTGGTCGTCGCGGTAATTCGCCGGGGGATACAAGCGTCGAACCCTGGATCCCGGTCCCTTCCCGTGCTGTGCCGGGAGTTACTGAACTGTGCCTCTGCTGCTCAGGCAATCGACCGGTGCGTGCAGGAGTTAAGTTCAGGACAATTCGACCCTGCCAACTTTCTGTGCGTGGATCGGCGGACAGGGGCCGTAGTCCATTCGAGCGGAGAGATTGAAGTCCTGCCCCTTTCCCCGGGATTACACATTCTCACAAGTTCCTCCCTCGATGATCCGGAGGACCCTCGGCAGGAATTTGTGCGGCGGATGATGACCTTGCAGCGGCTAGACTCTGCGGTGGCATTTTTAGCAGCGGCCAGCAGAGTTTTCTCAAAGAAAGCCGATGCCGAAGGTCGCAGAGGGCTGGTGGTCTCTGGGCCGGAGTTTGGCACGGTTTGGTCCGCCCTGTTGGCGGTGACCACGAAGCCTTCTCAGGCTGTCTTTCACTTTGCTCCGGGGCCGCCCTCGGAGTTCGCTTATGACGATTATTCCGCTTTTTTGCGACAGGTGCTCTCTGCGGATAGGAACGGCCGTGCCAAATAGTTGGGCTGGCCCGCCAAAGGTAGGGGAATGAGGTCCCGATCGTCATTGCTTCGTTCGATATGCCCGGGTCGCAGGCCACTTGCGAGATAGTTCCAGCCAAAAGGGAAGAGGCCGAGGAGCCCTTCACACATTTGGAACCGAGCCTAGTAAGATGATCGTTTTTGGCTTTTAGGGGCTACAGTTTAGAAGCCGGGGCAGGCGTGTTACAAACTGTACTTACAAGGTGCTGAGAATTGGGACTGGCTTGATTCGCTCGGGCTTTTGTTTCCCTTCTCCTTCGACTACCTTCCGGAATTGCTGGCGACTTTCCTTAAGAAAAAGCTCCGTGGGCCAAAAGAGTCATGAAGGGATATCACCCTGCCATCTATGACCGAAATCTTGTCGCCGGGGTGAAAACCCCTTTGCAAGAAGTTGCCAGTTCTGCAATCTAGACTTTATTGCGGTGAGGGCTTCCTATCGAGGATGTGCTTGCTCCTCGTTTTTTTTCCTCCTGGCCCCGGGGGAGCTCGGTGAAGGAGGCGTCGGGGTAATACATGTCCGAAGACCGAAGATGAATTTCCTGCCCACCGATTTTGCTGCAAGGAGAGTTACCTCCGCCAGGAGTTTCTGGAATAACTCAGAATCAGTTCGCACTCGTTCTCAAAATCGGAAAAGTTGTTTCAGGCGGAATGTCAGGCGGACTTGATTTTCGGGCCACAGTGTTTGTTGTTATGTACCTACAAAAGCTTAACGGAATCAATTCATTGAGGACTGGGATTTCACTGGCTGGTTTGGCTTACTGGCCTGTCGGCGGAATTTTTCGGGCTGGGTCCATCGGGTGCGCGCTTGCTCAAACCTCCGTTTGAACGCTGAGCGGGGAGGAGCTGTGTTCCCGGTGGCTTCTGCGGGAGGTTGCGAAGATTCTTTGCGGACTCCCTTACGGCAGGAAAAAAACCTGAACTTTCCCCAAGAAAGCTGAACGGAAAGGACCTAAACGATGGGTATGGTCAAGCGGATTTTGGTAACAGGCGGGGCAGGATTTCTTGGCTCCCATCTGTGCGAGCGGTTGGTGGAGATGGGACATGATGTGATTTGCCTTGACAACTTCTTCACCAGCCAAAAGTCCAACGTGGCCCACCTGCTGGACAAACCCAACTTTGAACTGATTCGGCATGATATCACGTTACCCGTTTACTTAGAGGTGGACGAAATCTACAACCTGGCCTGTCCGGCGGCTCCCGGACACTACCAGTACAATCCGATCAAGACCATGAAGACCTCCGTGTTAGGTGCTATCAACGTGCTGGGGATGGCCAAACGGTGTCGTGCTCGTGTGTTGCAGGCCTCCACAAGCGAGGTTTACGGAGATCCGGAAATACACCCCCAGCCTGAGACCTATAGAGGAGCGGTCAACCCCATCGGCCCGCGGGCCTGTTATGACGAGGGCAAACGGGCAGCAGAAACCCTATTTATGGATTATCACCGGATGAATGGAGTGGATATTCGGATTGTAAGAATCTTCAACACTTACGGTCCGAGGATGCATCCTTTCGATGGCCGAGTGATTTCAAACTTTATTCGGCAGGCTTTGCGGGAAGAGCCTTTAACCGTTTACGGTGACGGTACCCAAACCCGATCTTTCTGCTACCGGGATGACGTCGTGGAGGGAATGATCCGCATGATGGAGAATGAGGAAGGATTCGTCGGTCCGGTCAATCTCGGGAATCCGGAAGAATTTACCATCTATGAACTTGCTCAAGTGGTATTGGAGTTAACAGGGTCGCGGTCTCCCCTCGTGTTTAAACCCCGACCGGCGGATGATCCCGCACGCCGCTGCCCGGACATCACCTTAGCCCGCAAGAAGCTGGGGTGGGTGCCTAAAGTTCCCCTTCGGGAGGGATTGGCTCGGACGATCGAGTGGTTCCGGAGTATCGATATTAGTCAGTACCGTCCTCCAACTCCAAACTATTGAGCGGCTGAAGCCAGAAGCCCAAGTCAAATGGAGCCGCTCCCCACCGGGAGGTGGCTCACTTCGGGTTAGAATGGGTTCTTTGCGAAACTGCAGTCCACCAATTTGCCCGAAAATTTTAAGCCTGGTTTGAAAAGGGTCAGTTGGGTGATCGGATTTATTCCGGGAAAGGATGATCTTGTGCTCTGACATTAGTGATCTTCTAGGCGGGGTTTTGCCTACCTTCGCATACCAGGGAAAAAGTTTTTGCGGTTTTCGAAGCTTTGGTCGTCAGATTTTTGTCGGAAAAGCGGTGCTACCTACCGCCGATTTAACATTCGTTATGAATTGGGGGATTTTCGCCCGGAGAGGCCCGAGACCCAAAAAAAGGAAATCAGGGTTTGTGCATCCTTTCCGGTTCGTGCCCGATCATTTTTTCCCCCGGATTGGCTCTTCTTGAATCCCGGTCCATAATGCTGATGTCAAAAGAAATCCTAATAACGCCAATAAGCTGTACGCGAGAAGAGAATCGGACCGGTTGGTAGAATGTGCGGGCATTCCTGGGTGTCGTTGCCCTTAAGCGAAAAGGTGTGAAAATTAGGCGAAAGTTTCGGCATGAGCCCGTCGGAAGAAAGGAAGTGATTAAATAGGCCAGCTTTACCGGTGCAGAAAAGGGGGAGAAAGTGTCTAGCCCGGAAGGAATAAGCCGGCCGGCAGCGGTAGCGGGTTTATTCTACCCTGCGGGTTCAACCTTACTGAGGGAAACCGTGCGACGCCTCCTCGCACAGGCGGAGGATTTCTGCCTCCCGGATGTTCGAGCTCTTATCGTTCCTCATGCAGGTTATGCCTATTCGGGCCCTGTAGCTGCGACAGCTTATCGACAAATCGAAGGCCGGAAAATCTCTCGGGTCGTGATCTTGGCTCCTTCGCACTACGGGCATTTTCAGGGGGTGGCAGTGGTACCGGAAGGTGCGTTCGTTACTCCCCTGGGTCAAGTACCGATTGATCCGCTGGCCCGGCCGTTGGCCAGCTTGCCCCCATTTTTTCCCGAAAGACCGGTTCCGGTGGAGCTGCCCAGTTGGGCCCAAACATCCCCATTTGGGAGAGGAGTATCCCAGGGCCTGCCCCATAGATGGGAGCATTCGATAGAGGTCCAGCTGCCGTTCCTTCAAGAAACGGTGGGCACCTTTACTTTGGTCCCCGCTCTCTTCGGAGAAGTGGATCCCTGCGATGCGGCCTGGATTTTAAAGAGGTTTCTGGACAGCACCACATTGGTGATCGCTTCTTCAGACCTTAGTCATTACCTCCCCCATGGAGAGGCGGTCTCAGTTGATCGCCACTCGGTCGATGCTATTAGGCGGCTCGATATCGATGCCTTGAAGGAGGCCGATGCTTGTGGGCGGTTACCTATTGCGACCGTGGCTTATTTAGCCAAGGAACTTGGGTGGCAACCTCAAGTTCTGGATTACCGCACTAGCGGCGATACTTCAGGGGACTACGAGGCTGTGGTGGGCTATGTGGCTGTGGCCTTCTGTGCCGCCGAAAAGGCATCCCATCTGTCGACAGCTGGGGACCAAGTTCGGACAACTTCTGAACAGCCAGCACCGAGGTCTTCAGCGGTTTGTGTCCTTGGGGATCAAGAGGCGGAATCCCCAAAACATTGGAATTTTTCTCCGGAAGAGCGGCAGATACTCTTAAAACTTGCACGGGCGTCAATCTCCAATGCGGTGACGGGCCAACCACCACCCCAGGTAGATGCGTCGAAACTTCCGGAACGGCTTCGTCAGCCCGCGGCCTGCTTTGTAACCCTGAAAAGGAGCGGCCAATTGCGGGGATGCATTGGGACTTTGATGGCTCGCGAGCCACTGTTTGAAGCAGTGATGCGGCGGGCGGAGAGTGCGGCCCTGGCGGACCATCGCTTTCCACCCGTGGATCCTGAGGAACTGAACGATTTACAGGTGGAAATTAGTGTTCTTAGCCCGTCTCACTCTCTCCAGGGCCTCAACCGGGAGGAAATTCTGAGTCAACTGCAACCAGGCCGGCATGGGGTCATTTTGCGGGTGCGGGGGCAGCATGCTACCTTTCTACCCCAGGTGTGGGAACACTTTCCGGACAAAGAGGAATTCTTGGCCAAGCTCGCCAAGAAGGTAGGACTCCCCCCGGATGCTTGGTTGTGGCAGGATGCGGAATTGGCAGTTTACGAAGCGGAGGTCATTAGCGAGCAAGATCAAGCCCAGCTTGGCACGGAAAGTTAAATGGGCCGGACGCGTCAACCCAGGGTTTTTGCTTAACTACCCCCCTTGTTTTTCGCCCCGGGAAAAATTTGCCTCTCCCGTAAGTGTTCTCCCCCAGAATTCCGCAGTTGGAATCTACCGACTGAACACCGATGAGAGCTCGCATAGTTCACCGTCTGGGATGTCGGCCAAGGAAAGGCTCACGGCCGCCCGGATAGGGACGGCCACGGTTTTACCACAAAGAGCTCCTCCGGGTTTCTTTGCAAATATCAACTCATAGCCTGCATGAGGTGTGACGGATACACGCAAAGGCTTCCAGCATGGCGAGGGTAATTTATGGGTTTGGATCGTCGGGACCGCCTATTTCGAAAAGTGTTGCAAGGGAGATCAGCTCGGCGAGAATATTAAGTGCTTTCGGAACTGTAAATAGTGGGTGAACTTCTGCCTTAAAGGCTCAGGGATCGCAGTTTGCGAGCTGGCAAAGCGCGCTCTATTGTGGGGGAGCTGTTTGCGCGCGGGAGCTGTAAATGGAGTCACGGGGTAACACTGCCCCTAGTTGGGACCGGTGCTACGTTTTGTACTCGGAGTTTGGATCTACGATTTCTCGGTGGGCTCAAAGGGTAGGTTCCGTTTATTCGTGTGGGGCGCGCTTATCTTTGATGCTTCCATGCGAAAACGTGGGAAGGACTGTCTTCTTGGACATGGTGCCGGTAAGGTAATCTTGCGTTGCTTGCCGGACCTGCGATTCGGTTGCTATTCCACGCTAATACCGGCGATTCCGGGTACTCCTGCGAGGCGATACGCGTGATTCTGATTACGCCGCCTTTCGGACCGGCGCGCTTTGGGTCAACAAGTCCTTGAGGAGCCTCACGACGTAATGTTGTTCCTCCGATGTCATTTCCGGAAACAGAGGCAGACTCAATAATCGCTCC
>Ga0308310_1001575_pt1 | contig 10160 bp, 18 predicted proteins | sample HotsprSampleMS65_FD_203672 | JGI IMG/M metagenome (GOLD analysis project Ga0308310, IMG submission 203672) | Hot spring phototrophic mat microbial communities from Mushroom Spring, Yellowstone National Park, Wyoming, United States - 20090730_MS65 ...
ACCCCCCCCTGGGATTCCCCCCATGCGCCTTATCCCGCAACCGTCTACGGCGCTCCCGCCACCTGTGTGGCCGCTGTTTTTTTTGACGGGTGTACCAGCGTGCCGAGCGTCACCCGGCCGGACGACTACTCGAGCTAGGTGGTCAAGGCCCTTTCGTCGTTGCCCGTGCGGCGGCACGACAGTCGACCGTCGTGCCGGGTCAGGGTGGGCGTACCGGCGTTTTCCTGACCGATAGCGTTGGCTGACTTCCGCACCCCTTGCGGGGCGCCGCCGATTTGACCGGCCTGTGCGGGACGAGGCAAGTTGCCTCGTTCGTTCTCTGTCTCGGCTACCCCATGTCCCGCTCGAGGCAGCCGATTGTCTGGCTTTGCCCAGTGTAGCGCGCGCTGCCGGGTGCTGTCAAGGCCATGCCAGGGCGGGCGTCCACGCGACCCCCGGTTACCCTGCACCGGTGGCGGCGAACCATGCCAGGAATGTGCCCTGAGACGCACGAGGTTGGCCGGAGAACGGTCTTGGGCTGGGCACTAGTATCAGAATACTGGGTGCCATCCATGGGCCCCTCAGAAGCCAACGTCGTGCGTTACAAAGCCACTTGACAGAAAGCAGCACGGAGCGGCTGTTGCGGCTCGCGGTGTCATCGGTCATCAGAGCTGCCTGACCGAAAGGTGCCTGTATGTGGCTCTGAGACGCACGACGTTGGCCTGTGAAGGCCCTTTGGTGTGCAACAGGTATCCGAATACTGGGTCATGTTCTCACCGGCCTCAGAAGCCAACGTCGTGCGTCTGAAGGCCACTTGACAGAAAACACCTCAGGGGGCTTCTGGTGAGCTGGCTGCCGATTGCTCTCGCGTGTCGTCCGGCGGCGTCCGGTTGCTGTGGGGCCTGCCGCCGGGGATCATGCCAGGAAATGTGCCCTGAGACGCACGACATTGGCCTGTGAGCGTCGTTTGGTGCGGCACAAGTATGCGATACCGGTGGTCGATGCCACCGGCCTCAGAAGCCAACGTCGTGCGTCTGAAGGCCACTTGACAGAATCTGCTGGCGTTGGTGGTCTACCGGCCGGTGGGGATGATGACGGACCAGAGGCTGAGGGGTTCGTTGGGGGTGATGCCGCCTTGGCGGACTTTGCCTTGTGCGGCCAGTTGTCGCACGACAGCGAGGATCGCGCGCTGTTGCTCCGGTGTTTCGAACGGGATGCCAGCGGATGCCAGTTGCTGCCACAGGTAGCGCTCGTGGCCGCGGTGCTGGCGGATGGCAGCCATGACCGTGTCCGGTGTCACGATCACCGCGCTTGTGTTGGTCTTCCGGTGCCGCTCGCTGTCGTTCTCCATGGCGCCTGGCGGATTGTAGCACGTGTCGAGCGACTTGGCGAGTCATAACCAACAGGCTATGGCCGTCGCAGGGGCGAGAGATCGATGCCATGGGTCAGCCGACCTCGATAACGGCCTGAAGCGGGGTGATCGTTGCTTTCGGATCGATCGCAGCGGCGATGTCGGCAGGTCGCGCGAAGTCGAACCGATGCCATTCTGGAATGGTTGGCCATCCAATCCATCCAATCCAAGCCATCCAATTCGGACGCAGGGGAAACACTTGCCGGGGGTGGTGGCCCCCGGCAAGTGGTCGGTAGGGTAGGAAAGGGAGGTTAGGGAGGGTTCGCTGGTGGGAGTGTGTGCGACGCGTCTTTTGCGGACGCGACAACCAAAGTATACCACGGGCCTGGGGCAGGATGCAAGGCCGCTTTTCTGGCAGGTGTCACCCTTGACAGATAGCATGATGTCGGTGTACAATTAGCACACACGATAATGGGACGTGCTGGATGGGGAGGGTCGATGGGCTACTATCTGGATCTGATTAGGCAATGGAAAGCGAGCCGCGACAGCTGGGATGGCGTGCGCACCACCGTACAGGCGGCTCTGGTTCCGGCGTACGAGGTACGGCCGCCGTGTTCGTGCGAGCGTGGTATCCCGCTGGTCGGCGGCCGTATCGTGGTCGGCCAGCAAGGGGTTGGCCTGCGTCGGGTCGCGGTGCCGCTGCCTGAGGGGTCGGTGATCGAGGACGGCAAGGTCGTGGCGGTTCCCATCACGGTCGAAAGTGGGGTCGCGGTCGTAGTGATCCGCGACTTTTCTGGTTATTTCGGGACGTGGTACCTGACAGAACCGCTTCCTGACCATGTGCTGTTGGAGTACGACATCGACGGTGGGGCGCACGAGCGATACGAAGTCATGCTCGCGACGTGTCCGCGCCACCTGGTGGCGTTCGGTCGCCGTGGGCAAGGGGCGTCTGGCGCTATGGGTGGTCTAGAGCACCTGTTCATCGGCTTTCCCGGCGAGACCTTCGATATCGTCCGGTGCGGCAGTCTTTTCGGCGAACCAGCGATCGTGCGCCTGGCTATTCATGCCGACGGCACGGTCACGCTGACGGATATCCTGGCGGAGATGCGTGAGCGTGATGCGTTTGCGCGGTGGTGATGTTGCTATGCCAGGGCTGTCCAGGGCTGGACAGGCTGTTCGTGTCGTGTACTGGGAAGGTGTGGCGATGAAAGGCGGTGACATCGTCCTCGAGGTGCTGTATCCGCGCGCGCGGGTAGCGCGGTACATGCCAGACGGGAAGGGTGGGGTGGTCGTCGAATATGCCGATCCGCAGCCGCCGGTCGTGGTGCTGCTGGTGGCGATGCGGAGGGCTGGCATCCGGCCGCGTGATACAGGCGTCTACCCGGCGTCGCGGATCATTGCGGCGTGGGCGGAGCGCAAGAAGCCGCGATGGAAGAAGGCTGAGCTGCACGCCTGAGCGGATCATGCCAGGGTTATGCCAACGACGGTAAGCGTGCCTCAATGCCACGTATTCAACGGCCATCTTACCCCACGACAGTGACTCCGCAACAGCGACGGGTACCCCTTGACACACGGTGCAGGTGTGTGCTATACTACGGGTGTTGGTCGGTGGAGGCGAGAAGGTGGAAGGAGGGGCGTATGATCCGGCTCGATCGCACCGAAGTGATCCGGCACGTGCCGTTCGCTGTCCATGTGGTTGGCCGCGGGCGGCAGAGGCGGCATGGGTTCAATGCGCTGGTGGTGGCGGCGCGTGACCGGATGGAGGAGGCGCGAGGTTTTCTGGAGCGATGTCTGCCTGTTGAGTGGCACGAGTACGTGACGGTGGTGGACGTTGCGCTGGTCGCGGCCGGACTGGCGTATTTAGACCTTGAAGAGCAGTACGATGCACTAAACTTTGCGCTCGATGCGGTGGAGCGGGAAATTCAGCGCCATGCCAGCGGTGGTGCGGCGGCTGTGGTGGTGAGTTGACGGTTGGGGTGTCGTGAAGGGGGGTCACGGGTCATGCTCGTGCGGGTTCCTGTCTTCTACTGGTACGGCGACACGGACGCTGAGCAAGCGCGTCGCCTGGCCATTTGTCTCCGTGCAGCGTTCGAGGAACTGCTCGAAGATGCCAGGGTCGTGTGGACGGACACTGACCAGGTGACCTACGCAGGCGACATGGAGGAATGGGATTTCCATGCCATCTACGGCGAGGCGCTCGACCAGGCGCTCGCGTGGTGGGAGGAATGGGAGCGTGAGGCCGAGGAGACTGGCGAGAGCGGCCTCGACGGCGATCCGTACCTGGAGCGTTATCGCCGGGCGCAGGTGGAGCGAGAGGAGGTTCGTCGGCGGCGCCTGGCGGCGTTGCGCGAGGCGCAGGCGGGGGGATATCTGGGCAAGCATATCGTGATTCCTGAAGAATGACTACTGAGTGGTAGCCATGGCCATGCCGGGCCCGCTACCGCAGCGGGCCCGGCGATTTTTGGTACGCCAGGCGATAGACAAAGGGGTGGTCAAAATCCACCCCCTTGGTCGTGTGTCGCGTTGCTGGGTGGTTCGGGATCATTCTTCGTTCGGTCGGACTGTCCAGTAGTAGGCGTCCAACGCTTGCGACGTGACGTGATCGAGTGCGGTTTCGAGGGTGGCCGTGTCGGACAGGGCCAGAGACACGGCGACGTATGCCACGTCCTCGGCATCCACAAACACGTGGAGTGATGACGGCAAGCGCTTTTCGATCAGTCGTGCAGCGTCGTCGAGCAGCTCGATGGCGGCGCGTGCGACCTGGTCGCGGGTGTGCGTGAGAGCGAGCAGTGGTCGGTTGACGATATTGTACACGGCGCGTTGTGCGCGGAACGTTGCGTACGTAACCATGGCGCGTCCATCCTTTCCCGTACCGGTTCTCACCCGACGCCTTGTAGTCTACCACACTAATTGTCTCGATGTCAATGGTCGTTCTAGAGCCATCGCGATGACGGCGAACAACAAATCGCTGGCTGTGTGGGGTCGCTGCCGGTAACTGGTTTTCCAGCGTACCCTTGACACTCGGTGCAGGCGTGTGCTATACTACAGGTGTCGGTCAGGAAGGGCACCTCCGGGTGCCGGACAGGAAAAGGGGGTTCAGCGATGGCGGTTACAGTGCGTTGCGTCCGCGGTGTGGAGTATATCGGTGAGCCGGAGCCATTGACCGCAAAGCCGGTGGTGTTCCGGGTCGAGCGCCAGCGGGGTATGGGCGGCTGGGTGGCGCGGATCACGGCGCTGGACTCGAAAGCACCCGGCGGGCTGCGCCGTGAGTTCATCGACGGGTGCCGCGCCAATCTCAGCCGCGCCGGAAACGGCGTGGTCGTGTTCGAGGTCGATGAGCCGGGTGTCTACGAAGTGGAGTTCATCTATCGGTCGCTGCGTCCGGCGCGCCTGTACTGCGTGGTGCACGCTGATGGCCGCGTCGAGGAGATCGACTGGGACGAGCGGGATCCGCTGTCGCGGCGGCGGCGGCCGCGCGCGGTCGACGAAGCGATCGCGGCGGCTCTCGAGTCGCTGAACGTGCCTGCGTAACTAGACTGAGGAAGGCTTTGGACTGGCCGGTGGCACGCGACCACCGGCCAGTTTTGTCCTGAATCTGGAGAAGGTCGCACCCTTGACACGCGGTGCATGGCCGTGGTAGAATTGTTGTCGGACGGAAGGAGGGTATCACGATGGGCCTCGCAGTAGAACGGTTCATGGACTGTCCGTGGGAATACGTCTTGTTCGAGCGCGACCAGAAGGGGATTGCGGCGCGGATCGGCCGCCGGTTGGTGTTACCGGCGCGTAGTGGCCAGCTGCCGCCGGTGGGTGTACCGATCCGGCCGACGCGGATCGAGGACAAGGGGAAGTTTCTGGTCGCGCATGGCCCGTGGCTCGTGCCGACCGGCGAGTGGTTGGCCGAGGTGGTCGCTGGCGGCCACGTCAGTGTCAGTGCCAAGCCGGTCGGCGCCTGGTTCGCACAGCGGGTGACGTTGCCGGTTCAGCCGACGGTGGTCGGGCGGCTGTCGATCGGCCAGCGGGTATGGGGGAAGCTGGTCATCGTCGATGGTCAAGTGGCGTTCTCGCCGTTTTTCTGCACCTGTGGTGCACCAGCGACGTGCTCGATCGGTTTGGACTGGTTGTGCGATGTGTGTGCGGAAGCGCGCAAGGCACGGTGGGCGCCGATGGAAGAACGGATCGGTTGGCCCGACGGCGATGGTGGGTTGTCGTGGTACCACAGTTTCGAGGACGAGGACTGACGTCGCCTGTCCAGCTCTGGACAGGCACCATTGACAACGCGTCAGCCAGTGTGGTACAATTGTGGTCGTCGGGTGAGGATTGGTTTCAGGAAGGAGGGGTTGTTGCGATGCGGTTGGTGAACTTGACGCCGCACCCGATTACGTTGATCGCGCCGACTGGCGAGCGGCTGACGGTGCCGCCGAGTGGCGTAGTGGCGCGCGTTGCCGAGCGGATGGAGTCGCTCGGCGAAGTCATGGTCGATGGTGTTTCGCTTCCGCTGGTGAAGCGGTCGTTCGGCGAGCTGGAAGGCTTGCCGGAACCGGAACCCGGCGTGCTGTATGTCGTCTCGGCGCTCGTGGCCGAGGCGGCGTGGCGGGTGGGGCGGTCGGACGTAGTCGGTCTGGCCGACTTCGTCCGCGACGAGCAGGGGCGGGTTGTGGGGGCGCGGGCGCTGGTGGCGGCGCCGTGACGCCCCCCATCCCCTTGACACACAGTATGTGGTTGTGGTATACTACGAGTGTCGGTAAAGGGATTGCCTCCGAGGTGAGGCAAGAGGAAAGGGAGTTTGGAGCAATGTACACACGGCAGACGATCAGCAAGGCGATCGAGTACCTGACCTGGGGCTTTCCGGACGCTCCTGAGGTTACCCCTGAGGAGGTCGTGGACTTCCTCGGTGAGGGCGAGCGGGTTCTCGAGAAGAAGCTTGCTGAGTGGTTCGACGACGAGGAACGGGAGATCCTGCAAGAAGCGTTGGACGTGGAATTCGAGGCCGCGGCTATCGCCGCTGCGCTGGCGATGGACGCCAAGGCTGATACGTACTGGGAAGCTGTGGCGGTCGAGTGCCTGCGCGACGATGCCGAGGCGGCGCTGCGGAGCTGGCGGCGCCTGCACCGGCACGGCGACTGAAGGACGCAACCTTCCACCAAACCTACTGCCTCCGAGGCCGGGTGTCATCTAGTCGACTACCCGGCCTCGCTTCTCTTTCTGTCCACCTGTCCTGCCCCCGCCCTTGACACAGTGTATGGGCTTGTGGTACAATCGTAGCCGGTAGGAACCGGGAACGGAAAGGGAGGATAAGGTAGTGCGCCAGAAGTTCGTCTTCATCCCGTCCGAGAAACCGCTACTGCGCTATGCAGACTGGGATCCGATCCGCGAGCAGGCAGAGCTGGGTAACCAGCGCGACGATGCCGCGTTCGCTGCTCAGTTGCGCGAGTACGCACAGCGAGCAGCGGTGTATGCGGCGAGGAGCCTCATGAAGGATGCCAGCACGGCGACTGACCGTGAATGGTTTGAGACAGTCGTCAGCCGCGTGAGGCAGGCTGCTGCGGTGGAGCAGTCTGGTCGGCCACGAACAATTGGCGAAGTTCACCAACGGCAGTCGGTTCTCCATCAGTGCTACACCGAAATGGCCGTCCTGCTCCTCGCCTGGTCGGCGATCGTCGAAGCACGCGAAAGCGGATACGTCGATCAGGGGTTCAGTGGGTGCAGCGCCAGTGAAGACGCAGCGCCGACCGGGAACACCGAGTAAAGGCTGAGGATAACGAGTAGCAGGGATAGGGGACTGCATGCCAGTGCAGTACTCCGCAATTACTCGACCATGGTTCGCTTGTGGCGAACGGCTGTCTGCTGTCAGCGTAAAGCATGGGGGGATAGAGCGCTGCATGCCAACGCGTCGAGTGGGTGCATTACCCCATTCATTATCAACTGCCAGCGAACGCCTATCTGCCGCCAGCAGAAGCCTAGCACCACCCGATCGCATGCTGCAGAACTGCACTTCGGTTGGAAAAGTGGAACGGTCGGTGACCTTGACGGACGGTAAGGGGTTGTGGTATACTATGGGTAGTGGAAATGGTCGGTGGGTGAATGAGAAAGGGGGTTTGCAATGGTGGGACGGGTTCAGCGGGAAGAGGCGAAGGCGTACGTGATGGGCGTGACTGGGGATGCGGCGCGCGAGGCGTTGCGGGTGATGGTGGAGGTCATCGACCGCGGTGGGTTCACCCGCCAGGACGCTGAGCTGTTGCGGCACCAGCTGCTCCCGGCGGCGCAGTGGGACGCACGGGATGCGGCCTACGCAACGTTGCGGCGGTGGGAGGAGGACCCTACTGGCTATGCCATGGCGTTCCTGTGGGTCGCGGCGGTGATTCTTGCAGCTGATCGAGCGCAGCAGAAGTAACGTGCCACCGCAAACGTGCCACCGCAATTGAGCCGCCGCGGGCTGCTCTTCCCGCGGCGGCCGTTTTTGTGTGGTAAGGAAGTGTTAGTGCATGCCAGCGCGATGCCAGCTGCGCTGTGTCGGCATGCCAGCGTGATGCCGGTCGTTCATTGCTGCTGTAGTGGTTCAGTGTTGACGCAAAAAGAACCAGGGGTGCGTCGTGCACCCCTGGTGGGTCGGCCGGCAATCGACGGGCACGTTACGCGGCGATGAATCGCTTGCTGAAGACGTACCATTCTCCGGCCGGTTCCGACCAGCCGAGGTCGCCGCGCATCGTGTAGTCGGCTGACCAGATGGCCCCGGCGAAGGGTTTAGTGTCAGTGCTGCGCAGCCACGCCAGGACTGCGCGGGCACCACAGCGGCTGCATCGATACTCCGTCCGGGCGCCGCCGCTGGTCGTGGTCTCATGGCGGAGCTTCTTCATGAACCGGCCGCAAAAGCAACGGATACGCATGACGCCTCCCTCCCTTATCGCTACTGGCTCGCTGCTGCTGGCGAGCCACCGTTCCGACCGACAGCTGTAGTATAGCACGAGCGATGACGCGTTGTCAAGGGGCATGGTGGTGCATGCCAGGTGCATGCCAGCGTCATGCCAGGCGATAACGTGTCCGCTCAGTGCTGTCACCGGTGAACAGGAGCGAGCGATTGTTCTAGGTACGCGACCTATCGCGCTGATATCGTCTCGACGGTCGGCGAGAGAACTTGACGCGGGGTGTAGGGTTGTGTTATACTACAAGCGTCGGTCGGTGGTAGTGGTCGGGCGGGGGTGCCCGACCGGGGAACGGAAAAGGAGGAAGGTGGCCATGGTTCCGTACATCCCTGTACAGGAGTCGGCGGTGGAGAAGAAGGTTCGCCTCGGCGCTGAGTATGTGCGTCAGGCGATACAGCTACTGGAGGAGCGGCTGCCGGTCGAAGGGTACCGCTTGGTGGCGGACGCTGACGTAGCCATTCTGGCCGTGGCTCTCGCGACCGCCACTGAGGAAGAAGTCGTTGAGGGTATTCTGGGGCTGATCGAGCGGCAGGTGCGCGCCTACCAGCGATAGCGGATCGTTGCCGGTTCTAGGCGCCCCAGCGGGGCGCCTAGCTTGTTGCTTGTGGACGGCGTACCGGCGGCATGCCACTTACGGTTAGGCGGGAGAAGAGGCAGAGGGGGTGCAGTGGTGAAGCTGGTTATTTACGCTGGCTCGGTCTGGAGCCATTGCTCGCCGACCGAGGTTGAGCGACTTGACGTCGCCTCGGCCGAGGAGGCGGTGCGAGCGCTGACTGAGTGGCTCAACTGGCTGACCCCTGAGGAAGCTGAGCGCGTCGCGCTCGCGTGCCTCGAGGGCGACGACTACGTGCTCGCGGGGTATGCGAGCGAGTTCCTCGAGCTACGCTCGGAGCCTCCCGGAGGCGCCGAGGTGTACGACCGGTCTCGGCTCGGCGATCCGGTGTACGAGTCGGTTGAGGGCGGGTATTGGGAGCCGTTTTACGTTCACGCGTTTCTCCTCGACGAGGAAGGTTGACGCGTGGACAAGGGTTGTGCTATAATACGGGTGTAAGGCGGTAGGGTGTAGTTAGGAAAAGGGGGGGTTCGCAATGGCTCGAGCAAGCAGTGATCGCACCATGCGCGCCGTTGACCGCGTCGCTGCCGCTGCCGTGAAGGCGGCGATGGCAAAGCTCGCTCGGCTCAGTGACGAGCAACTTAATGAGATTGGGGATAGGTTTCTGAATGTGGCATATCTTTATGCCGCCAGAGACGAGTCATACGAGGACTGGAGGCATGTCGCGCACTACCAAGTTGCCAACTACGCCTGGGTTATGGCGGTGCTGGCCGCTGTCGCTGAGTTGCGGCAGCGGCGGCAGCGGGAGCGGATACGCGAGCTGGAGCGGGAGTTGGCTACAGCCTAAGGAGTGCGGTGACCGGGAGGGCAACTGCCCTCCCGGTTTTCTTTTTTGAGACTGGTAGCGGCGTGTAGCGGCGTGCATGCCAGCCTGGCAGTCAGCCACATGCCAGCACGACGCCAGGCACGCGCTCGAGACTGGTAGCTACCAGCATGCCAACAGCATGTCAACGATATGCCAGGGGCATGCCAGGCGAACTATTGATAGGTACCCGTCGCCGGTCGGCTGATGCGAACGGTTCTTCAGAGCGTGTGTACGGGTTCTGTGTTGCGAACGCGCGCTCTGGTCGCGCGGTGCGAGCGTGCGGGCAGAACGAGCAGTAGGCGTCGTGCTGGTTGTGTGGAGGGCGGATTGAGAATCGGTGAGAGAGGCTTGACACTGGGTATGCGCGCATGCTATACTACGACTGTCGGTAAGGGATAGGCGGTCGGCGAGGGATCGACCGCGTAGGCAAAGGGAGGTACGGATCATGCGGTACAACGACAACGTTTATGTCAGCCGGGTGGCGGGGTTGTT
>Ga0308310_1001576_pt1 | contig 10157 bp, 9 predicted proteins | sample HotsprSampleMS65_FD_203672 | JGI IMG/M metagenome (GOLD analysis project Ga0308310, IMG submission 203672) | Hot spring phototrophic mat microbial communities from Mushroom Spring, Yellowstone National Park, Wyoming, United States - 20090730_MS65 ...
TTTAGCACTCTCATGGGTGGAGTGCTAAAAACCGCGCATAAATATATGCAGGTCAGGAAAGCGTGTCAAGGGGAATTTTAGCAGTCTCCGTTAGAGAGTGCTAAAAATTTTGTCGAACAAATGAACTAAAGCTATCCTCAGGCAGGTGCGCTGCCGCGCCGATCAGCAAAATGAGCTGCCAGATGCCGTCCACGATAGGCGCAACCTCGATGAATTCATCCTCACGATGCGCGTTGCCGCCGCGCGTGATGCCAATGGTGACCGCTGGAAAACCGTGCGCCAAGAGGGCGTTGGCATCCGTGCTGCCATGCTCAAGGATTGGCGGAATGCCGAGATAAGCAAGCGTCTCTTGGGCTAGCTGCGCCAGCGGATGATCGCGCGGAAGGCTGCCCGCAGGGCGTTCGCCAACAGTGGTCACTTCAAAGCGCACGCCGTTGGTGCGATTCAGCTCGATAAGGTTGAGGATGCTGCGCTCAAGGGCTGCCAAACCTTCGCGAGTCTCAGAGCGCAGATCGAGCAAAAGCGCAGCTTCGGAAGCGATAGTGTTCACTGAGCGCCCGCCTTCGATCACGCCGATATTGTACGTGGTGCGCGGCGTCTCAGGCGGATGCAGCGCAGCGATCTGCGCGCCAAGGCGCATCAGATGATGAATGGCGCTAGGACGGCCGAAGTGCAGCCAACTGTGCCCGCCTTCGGTGTGACAAGCAATGCGCAGGCGCTTGACAGCGATTCCGCCAATGTAGACATGACCCAGCGCCATGCCTTCGATCACGATAGCGCATCCCAGCCGCTCGCTCAGGCGCGCATAGACGGCGCGAATGCCTTCAAGGTTGCCCAAGCCTTCCTCGCGGCTGTTCGCCACGAACCAAATATCGGCAGGCAAGCGGACCTGACTTCGGGCAAGCAGCTCGGCAGTTGCTATGAGCGCCGCCACGCCCAAGCTGTTATCGCCAATGCCTGCGCCGCAGATCACGTCGTCGCCCTGCCTGACGGATAGCGACGTCTGACGGCTGAACACAGTGTCGGTGTGCGCGCTGACCAACACAGCGGGACGCGCCGAGTCGCTGCCGCGCAGGCAGGCGTAAACATTGTGCAGATCGTCAACGGCAAGGCTGTTCGGATCGAGAGCGGGCAACGCCGAAAGGCGCGCCTGCACATAGGCAGCGCGCTGCGCTTCTTCAAAGGTTGGCGCTGCGATCTGCTGAATGGCGACCGCCTCAGCGATGATCCGCGCGCGCTGCGCTTGCAAAGCGGCACGCAAGGCGCTGAAGGCAGGCGTCGCCGCCAGCTGAGCCACCTTGCTCAAGCGTGACCCCAGAGCGCGCGGGCGCAAGAGGCGGCGATCAAGCTTTTCGCGTAGCGGCGAGCGCATTCAGGCGCGCCATCAAGCGGCTCTTGCGACGTGCCGCATTGTTGCGGTGCAACGCGCCACTGCGCACGGCTTTATCGAGCGCACGAATGGCAGCTCGAACCGCTTGACACGCTGCTTCGTAGTCGCCGCTGGCGATGATATCGCGCGCTTGGCGCAGCTCAGTGCGCACGCGGCTGATATGCAGCCGATTCTCAAGACGGCGGCGCTTGTTAACGCGAATCCGCTTCAAAGCGGATTTATGATTAGCCAATGCGTTTTACCCCTCAGCTGAGCCATTGAATATGAGCGACTGAACAGCGGTTTTGGCGGCAGCATTGTAGCAAAAAGGCAGCGCCTTGTCTAGAGAGACGCGCTCAGCTACTGATGACAGACGCGCTGGCGGACGTGCGCTATTTCGCCGCGGCGCGCCGCTCGAATCTCAGAGCGCAAGAGCGCCAGCACGGCAATCACCTCGCCGTTGAGCGCTGTGAATTCAACTTCATAAGGCTGATCGCCCCTCGGCTCAGCGATCAAGATGCCCACATCGCCTGCACGCAGGCCATACTCCGGCACGTCTACATTCAACACCACATAGTCCAGCTCATGCAACGGCGCGCGCCGCAAATCCACTGTGATCACATTCCCTCTCATCCCCACACCCTCCAAGCTGCCTTGTCTCTACCGCAGCGCAGTCTTTTGACATTCAGCGCCTACATTGTAGAATCAATCGCGGCAAGTTTGCAAAAATTGCTGCTTACAAAAGGTAAAACATCATGCAAACATTAGACGAGCGCGCCGCTGAAGTCTCGGCAAAACTGGCACAACTGCGCCGGCGTATGGATGCGCACGGTGTCGAGGCGCTTGAGATACGCCAGACGGCGAATCTGGCGTGGCTGACGGCTGGAGTGGCAACTTATGTCGATATCGCCAGTGAGACCAGCCCTGTGCGCGCGCTGATCACGCCTGGGCGCGCCTATCTGCTCACCGACTCAATCGAAGCGCCACGCCTAGCGCAAGAAGCGCAGGTGGAAGCGCTCGGCTTTGCGTTGGTCGCTGAGACATGGCATGCGCGCGGCGATCTGGTGCAGCGCGTGGCAGGCGGCTTGCGACTTGGACAAGATGGCGAAGGCAGTGGCGTGAACCTCGCCGCTGAGCTGCAACAGCTGCGCAGCACACTGCTGCCCAGCGAGATCGCGCGCTTGCGCGTCAATAGCCGCCTTGCTGCCGAAGCGATGCACGAGGCGATTCGCACTGTGCAGATCGGTTAGAGCGAGCATGAGGCCGCGGCGCGCCTTGCCGCTGAGACGCACGAGCGCGGCGGCGTGCCAGTGGTCGTGCTGGTTGCCAGCGACGAGCGGATCGCCAATTACCGTCATCCGCTGCCAACCGATAAGCCGATTGAGCGCTACGCCATGCTGGTGCTGTGCTTCCGCAAAGACGGCTTGGTCATCTCGTTGACGCGCCTTGTGCATTTCGGCAGGCTGCCCAGCGACCTGCAGCGCAAGGCGGAAGCCTGCGCGCGTGTGGATGCGCGCCTGATACTTGGCACGCGAGCGGGGCGCACGCTGAGCGACCTCTTCGCCATCGCGCGCGACGCCTACGCCGATGAAGGCTATCCTGAGGCGATTGACGAGCATCATCAAGGCGGCAGCGCCGGCTACGCCGTGCGCGAGGTCATCGCGCGCCCTGACGCACATACGCCAATCGCCGTCAATCAGATGTTCGCTTGGAATCCGTCCATTCGCGGCGTCAAAAGCGAAGATAGTATCTTGCTCACTGAGAACGGCGTCGAAATCTTGACGGCGATGGAAGGCTTCCCAACCCTATCGGTCTCGATAGACGGTCAGGCGATAGCGCGTCCCGCTATTCTTGAGGTGTAGGTTAGGTGTAGGTCGCAGGTGCGCATCGTCCATCTCGCCAAGATGACAGGCGTCGCCGGCACAGAGAATCACCTGCTGACGCTCTTGCCGCATCTCACCGAGAGGGGGCAGGAGGTGCGCTTGCTGGTGCTGTGTGAGCCTGAGAAGCCGATGTACGAATACGCGGCGCGCATGAGCGCAGCAGGCGTGCCAACTGAGCTGTTCAACATTCACGGCGACATTGACCTGCGCCTGATCGGTCAATTGGCGGCGCGCTTGCGGGCGCTGCAGCCCGACGCTGTTCATACACACTTGATCCACGCCGATTGGCACGGCATTCCGGCGGCACGGCGCGCGGGCGTGCGCTATATCTACACCTCAGGGCATAACGACGATCCATTCCGCAGGCGACTGCCGATTCGGCTGGTGCAAGCCTACCTATGGCGCAGGCTGACAGCAGGCATCGCGATCAGCGAAGCCGTTCGCCGATTCGTGATCGAGGTCGAGCTGGCGCCGCCGCAGAAAGTCCACACAGTGCATTACGGCCTCGCGCCTGCTCAGCCCGACCTGACTATGCGCGCCGCATTCCGCGCTGAGCTGGGCATACCGCTCAATGCGCCTGTCCTCGGCTCGGTCTGCCGCTTGATCGAGCAAAAAGGCTTGACCTTCGCGCTGCGCGCCTTCGCGCAGATCGCGCCGCGCTTCCCTGAAGCGCATTATGTGATCATCGGCGATGGCGCGCTGCGCGAGCAGCTGCGCGCAGAGGCAGAAGCGCTCGGAGTGGCGGCGCGCGTGCATTTTGCGGGCTGGCGCGCTGATGCAGCGGCGCGCATGGTCGCCTTCGATATTTTTGTCATGCCGTCGCTATGGGAAGGCTTCGGCTTAGTGCTGCTGGAAGCGATGAGGGCGCGTTTGCCGATCATCGCCTCAGCTGTCTCGGCGCTGCCGGAGATCGTGCGAGATGGCGAGACCGGTTTCCTATGCGCGCCGCGCGACGTCGCCTGCCTTGCCGAGCGCATGGCGCGCCTGCTCTCAGCGCGCGACTTGGCAGCACAGCTCGGCGCGCGTGGCGAGGCGCGTCTGCGCGCTGAATTCAGTGTCTCAAAGATGGTAGACCGCACGCTCGCCGTCTACCGGAAGACAGGCGCATTACGAAAGGAATCAGCATGATAGATTGGTCGCGCACGGCGCTGCTGTTTCCAGGACAAGGCTCGCAGACAGCAGGCATGGCGCTTGATTTCAAGCGCGAGTATGAGGCGGTCGCTGCGCTGTTCGAGTGCGCGGATCGCATCTATGGTGAGCCGTTCTCGCGCATTTTTGAAGACGCAACGGCGCTCGATCAGACGGAAAACACGCAACCTGCGCTCTACATCGCAGGTTTGGCCGCGCTGCGCGCGCTTGAGGCGGCGCTCAACAATGGCCAGCCGCTGGCGCCGCTGGCGGCCGCAGGACACAGCCTTGGCGAGTTCACGGCGCTCACAGCAGCGGGCGCGCTCAGCCTTGAAGACGGTCTGCGCCTTGTGCGTTTGCGCGGTCAGCTCATGGCGCGGGCAGGCGCAGCGCAGCGCGGTGCAATGGCAGCCTTGCTCGGCGCGGATGCAGGGCAGGTGCGCGCCATTTGCGAGCGCGCGAGCGCAGAAATCGGCGCGCCTGTGGTCTTGGCGAACGACAACTGCCCCGGTCAGGTTGTGATCAGCGGCGCTGAGAATGCCGTCGAAGCGGCGATCGCCTTGGCAAAGGCAGAGGGCATCAAGCGCGCTGTGAGGTTGGCGGTCAGCGTGGCAGCGCACTCGCCGCTCATGGCGAGCGCCGCTGAGGCATTCCGCGACGCGCTCTCACGCATCACCTTCCGCGCGCCGCGCTTCCCCGTGATCGGCAACACGACTGCGGCACCGCTCAACACGCCCGAGCAAATTGTGGCAGAGCTGAGCGCACAACTGACGGGCAGCGTACGCTGGACGGAGTCTGTGCGGGCCTTGCGAGCGCTTGGCGCGCAGACTTTCCTTGAGCTTGGCGCGAAAGACGTGCTGACGGGCTTGCTCAGGCGCATTGACCGCGACGCGGAAGGCATTCCAATCAACGATATGGCGACTCTGAGCGCATTTGTTGAGCGCTGCGCAGCGCAATAGTCCACCAGGAGCGCGTTATGCGGCTGCAGATTGTCCAGCTTGAGCCGTATGACGATGTCATCTCGGCGCGCGATAGGCTGACGTTCGTCAAGGCCGAGCGCGTGTTGCTCATCCTGCCGAAGCAAGGCGGCATTCTGCAGCGCAAGCTGGACTTGCTGCTCTTGCAACGCGAAGCGGCGCGGCGCGGCGCGCGCTTGGCGCTAATCAGCGACGATCCGTGCGTGATCGCGAACGCGCGCGAGCTGAACATCTCGGTCTTCAAGTCCTTGCAAGAGAGTCAGCGCAAGAGATGGCGCAAGCCGCGCAACCAAGTCTTCTGGGATCGGCGCGCCCGTCCTGAGCAGCCGCCTGAGGCGCTGGAATTGCGCGAGCTGCGCCTGCGCGCCAGCCGTCTGCGCGCCCTGACGCCGCGCCAGCGCCGTGCGCAACGCTTGGCGCGTAACGGCGCGGCAGCCTTGCTGCTCGCCGTCGTCTTGCTCGCCGCGTATCTGCTCTTGCCCGCTGCTGAGGTGACCATCACGCCGTTGCAATCACAGATCAGCGCGTCGTTGCCGATCATCGCCGACCCAAATGTCACGCAGATTGACGTCGAGCAAGGGCGGGTGCCTGCTATCGCTGAGATACTGGACGTGGAAGCGCAGGTCAGCATCCCGCCTTCAGGGCTGATAGACGTGCCGAGCGGACGCGCTACGGGCGAGGTGACCTTCTATAACTTGGTCGAATCGGCTGTGGAGGTGCCTGCCGGCACGATTCTTAGCACAGTTGGCGCGCGCCCCGCGCGCTTTCGTACCTTGCAAGCGGCGACGCTCGCGGCAGGCGTCGGCAAGACGGCGACTGTGCCGATTGAAGCGCTGGATGAATCGCTGGGCGTGGCGGGCAACGTGCAAGCAGGCGCAATTGTCAACATCGAAGGCGGCTTGGACAGAGCGATCTCAGTCCGCAACCTAGCGCCGACGCGCGGCGGCACTGTCCGCGAGCAAGCGGTGGTCACGCGCGCCGACTACGACCGCCTGCTGATCATCGGTCGCGCGCAGCTGCTGCAAAACGCGCTGACCGAAGTGAGCGCGCGGCTGAGCGGCACGCAGATCGTCGTGCCGAACGGCATTCGCATCCTGAACGAGGGCGCTGAGGAAGTCACGTACAGCGCGTTCGTCGGCGAGCAGGCCGACGTGCTGAGCTTGACGATCCGCGCGCGCGTGCAGGCGCTGATCGTTGACGAGCAAGCAGCGCGCCAAGCCATGCTGGCACGGCTCTCGCGCGAGATTCCGAGCGGGCATCGCCTGCTGCTGGAGACAATCACCTACAATCGCAGCCCGTTGCAGGCGGCGGATGCGCAAGGGCGCGTCACGTTTTTGATGTACGCCACAGCGGCAGTCGTGGCAAACGTGGATAGCACGCTCGTCCGTCAGCGCTTGGCAGGCCTGAGCGTTGAAGCGGCGCTAGCGCGCTTGAATCGCGAGCTGCTGCTCGATCCGTTGCGCCCGCCGCAGATCAAGCTCTATCCGAATCTGTTCGGGCGGCTGCCCGTGCTGCCGACGCGCATCACGATCACAATTCACGCCCCGCAGAGCGCGCCGCTCTCGTGAGGTGCGCTATGAGTGCGCAGCGCGGCGTCTTGCTCGGACTCGATCACGGCGAGCGCGTGATCGGCGTGGCGTGTTGCGATGCCAGTTGGCTGATCGCGCGTCCGCTCGCCGTGATTCGGCGTACATCGCGCGCCGCTGATTTCGCCAAAATTGCCGCGCTCGCCGCGCGACAGGGCGCCGTTGGCATCGTGGTCGGCGTGCCGATTTTGCCAGAAGGCGAGACGGTGCAAAGCCGCACTGTGCGCCGCTGGGCGAGTCGCCTTGCTGCCGCTATCGCGCTGCCGATCTATTTGTGGGACGAGTCGTACAGCAGCGCTGAGGCGGAAGAGCTTCTCGCCGAGCGAGATGCGCCCAGACCTGAGCGCATAGATGGACACGCCGCCGCCGTGATCTTGGCGCGCTTCATCGCTGCGCATCCGCCTGAGCGCGCCTTGCCGCCGCCGCTCAACAGGCGTGCCGATTAGCCATCCAGCGGTGGACCAGCGACCGAGAGCGCATACGCCTTCGGCGAGAGGTAGCGCTGCGCAGCCCTTAGCACGTCCTCGCGCGTGATCGCGTTGATCTGCTCAGCGTAGTGCTTCAAATAATCAAGACCGAGCTTGAACGTCTCCATGCTCAGAATGGAAGCTGCCACGCCTTCGTTTGTCTCAAGGGTCAGCGGCAGCGAGCCTGTGAAGTTCGCTTTGCTATCCGCTAGTTCTTCTTCAGTGACCAGCTCTGAGGTCAGGCGCTCGACCTCGCGCAGGATGCTCTCGATGGCGCGCTGCACATTTTTCGGATTGACGCCAGCTGTGGCCGTCCAAGGCGTCGGCCCGTGGCCGCCGCGCACAGTGCTGTAGGCGTAATACGCCAGGCCTTGCTCTTCGCGCACAGCCTTGCCGAGCCTGCCCATCATGCCGAAGACGCCAAGGATGTTGTTGGCGAGATTCGCCGCCTGAAAATCGGGCGCGAAGCGCGATGGACCTGCCCAGCCGATCACGATATCCGATTGCGTCTTGCCGTCTACCGTCTTGAACACCTTGCGCGGCTCGGGCAGCGGCGGCACTGCAGATACTTCGGGCATGGCAGGCTGCGCGGGATTGCGCCAATCGCCCAGCTGCTCAGCGACCATTCGCACCGCGTCTTCCGCCTTCACCGCGCCGACAATGACGATGATCATGCCGTTTGCGCCGTAGTGCTGCGCATGGAAGGCGTGTAGCTCGTCCAGCGTCAAGCGCGGCAGGCTCTCAGCCAGCGCGAACATGCTACGACTGTATGGATGCTCGGCGGGGTACAGCAAGCTGCGGAGATTCTCAAAAGCGACGCTGCGCGTATCCTGCATACGAATTTTGAGCCCAGTCAGCAGCTCGCCGCGCAGCCGCTCAGTCTGATCAGGGGGGAAAGCGGGATTGCGCAGGACATCGGCGAGGATGCTCAAGAGCACGTTCAAATCTTCAGCGAGCGCCTTGCCGCCGAAGCCAGTGCTGTGCGCGCCGCCGCTCACGCTCAGGTTGGCGCCGATGCTCTCGAGCGCCTCGTGCAGCGTGTCGAAATCGCGGTTTCGTGTGCCGCGCATCAAGGCAGAAGCGACGAAGTCTGCCAGACCTTGCTTATCCTCAAGCTCTAGCAGGCTGCCGACGGCTAGGCTGCCGCTGATCACGACCGATTGATTGGCGAAATTCTCGCGCGCCAGCACTGTGATGCCATTCGGCAGTACGACGCGCAAAATATCGGCGCTGCTGGGCAGGGAAAGCGCGCTACTCGCCATCAGCGGCCTCTTCTTGTGGATTTGCTCCTGCAACAGCGGCGCCCTGCGCGCCGTTTGAATCTTGAGTCGGCACGAACCAACCGACTGTGCGCGCTTGCGGACGAAGATAGCGGTGCGCCACGTCGTGGATATCTTCGAGCGTCACTGCCAGCAAGCGCTCTTCAAAGGTCAGGAAGAACTCATAGCTGCCTGCCACATGCTCAAAGTAAGCGAGCCAAAACGCCTGATTGGTGACCGACTCGGTGCTATAGGCGAAGAGCGCACGCGCCTGCTTGCGCGCTTTTTCCAGCTCCGCTTGCGTGATCTCGCCGTTGATCGCCTTCGCAAGCTCGGCGTCCAGAGCCGCTTCCACCTCTTCCAGCGTGCGCCCTTCGCGTAAGGTCAAGTCGAAAGAATACAGGTACGGATCGGCTGATGGATACAGCCCTGAACTCACGCTTACCGCCAGCTCCGTCTTGACCAACACCCGATATAAGCGCGAAGTCTTATTGCCGATGCTGCCGCCGCCGAAGCCGCTAGCTCCGCCCAGAATGCTATCCAACACGAAGAGCTTGATCCAATCTGGATGCGTGACCGCAGGCACTTTGTAGGCGACTGAGAGCAACGGCGTCGGCCCTGGGCGTTCGACGCGCACGCGGCGCTCGCCTTGCTGCGGCGGCTCAGGGCGGACGAACGGCTTGGGCAGCTCGGCAGGCGGGATGTGACCGAACAGTTCCTCAATGCGCTTCAGCATCGCCGCGCTCTCAAAATCGCCCACCACAGAGATGATCGCGTTGTTCGGCGCGTAATACGTGCGATAGTGGGCATATAGATCATCGCGGGTCATCGTCTCAAGGTCGGCCATATCGCCGATGATCTCGTGATGGTAGCCGTGAACGCGAAAAGCAGCTGCCCGCACTTCCTCGCCGAGCCAAAAAGACGGATTGTTCTCTAGCCCTTGCCGCTCGCTGATGATAACTGTGCGCTCGCTCTCGACCTCGGAAGGATCGAATTGCGCGTTGACCATGCGATCTGCCTCAGCGCGCAGCGCGATATCGATCCGATCAGCAGGCATGGTCTCGAAATACGCCGTGTAATCGAGCGATGTTTGCGCGTTCCAAATGCCGCCTTCGCGATCAATCAATCTATCCAGCACGCCCGCTGGGAAGCTCGGCGTGCCTTTGAACATCATGTGTTCTACCCAGTGCGAAATGCCTGTCTTGCCGCTCGGCTCATTGCGGCTGCCAACGCGATACAGCACCCAAAAGCTGATGAGCGGCGCTTTGTGCATCTCTTTCAGCAGCACGATCAAGCCATTCGCCAGCATATGGCGTGTTACGTCGTTCTTAGAGACTGCAGTCATATGAGCTGCTCGTTATAAACTTTGTATCAGCCAGAGTATACTGGGAATGCGAGCGCGCGGCGAAGCTGTTCAAGATTCGATGATCCTATCGTCGATCAGCTGCTGGCGCACTTCTTGTCCACGCGGATCGAAGGCGAAGAACG
>Ga0308310_1001578_pt1 | contig 10148 bp, 6 predicted proteins | sample HotsprSampleMS65_FD_203672 | JGI IMG/M metagenome (GOLD analysis project Ga0308310, IMG submission 203672) | Hot spring phototrophic mat microbial communities from Mushroom Spring, Yellowstone National Park, Wyoming, United States - 20090730_MS65 ...
TGATCTTCCCGACGCTCGCCGCGCTGAGCGCCAATGGCGACCTGAACGGCAAGCGCGCTGCGATGTCAGGTGCGTTGCGCTTCGTGCTGCTTGCCTCGATTCCAGCTGCCTTGATGATGGCAGTGGCAGGGCGCCCGCTGGTGGCAATTTTGGAAGGCGGCGCGTTCGATCCTGCTAGCGCTGACCGCGTCTTCGCCGTTCTGCAGATGTTCGCGCTCGGAATCCTGACTTGGAACGCGCTGGAGATCGTGGCGCGCAGCTTTTACGCCGATAAAGACATGATCACGCCGCTCATCTCAGCCGTGATTGAGACAATCACGTTCGTCGCCCTTGCGCTGCTCTTGACGCAAACTTTGCAGACCGCTGGCTTGGCGCTGGCGAACAGCATCGCAGTCGGCGTGCAGGTGATCTTCTTGGCGGCGATCTTGCGGCGGCGCTGGCGCGGCATGGATGAAGGCGCGCTGCTCAAGGGCGCGCTCAAAGCGTGCATCGGCGCGGCGGCAATGGTCGCGGCGATGGTGGCAATTGCGCCGTTTGTAGAGAGTCTCGCCTTGCCGTTGGATCGGCGACTGTTGCTGCTAGTGCAGGCGGGCTTGCAGATCGGCGCAGGCGGCGCCGTGTACTTAGGCATGATGGTGCTGCTGCGGGCGGAAGAAGTGTTGCAACTGCCGCGCCTAGTTTTGGCTAGGCAGCGCGCTCAAGCGGCAGGCGAGATGTGCTGACCTATCGCGCAACGCTGTTATGGATGCTCGATCGGCCTCGGGCGCACAAGCGCGCCGCAGCGCCCAAGTCTTGCATCCTGCGCCGATCAGTGCTACATTCAGCGCGCTGAGGACGCACTGCGCATAGCAAGAGGAGCATGAAGATCACCTTTCACGGCGCGGCGCGCGCCGTCACCGGCTCTCAGCATCTGATCGAGGTGGACGAGCGCCGTATTTTGCTGGATTGCGGCTTGTTTCAAGGCAAGCGCAGCGAAGCTTACGATCGCAACCGTCGGCTGCCCTTCGATGCCTCGCGCGTTGATGTAGTTATCCTCTCGCATGCGCACATTGACCACAGCGGCAATCTGCCCATCTTGGTGAAGGCAGGCTTTCGCGGCGATATTTACACCACTTTTGCCACGCAAGAGCTGTGCGGCGCGATGCTCCTCGATAGCGCACACATCCAAGAGCGCGACGTGCAGTACGTCAACAAAAAACGCGCCCGCAAGGGCGAGCCGCCGTTCAAGCCGCTCTACACACAGGCGGAAGCGGTTGAGGCATTGCGCTACTTTCACGCCATCGCCTATGAGCGCACTGTGACGATCTTGCCCGGCGTCACGCTCACGTTCTACGACGCAGGACACATGCTCGGCAGCGCCATCAGCGTGCTGAACATCACTGAGCGCGAGCGCGGACGCGACGTGCGGCTCGTCTTCAGCGGCGATCTCGGTCAGCCCGGCTTGCCAATCTTGCGCGATCCGACGCCGATTGAGGAAGCCGATGTGCTGATCATGGAAAGCACCTATGGCGACCGCCTGCACGAGCCGTTTGAAGATAGCGTCCGTCGCCTCGAGCAGATTGTGGCGCAAACCTACAAGCGCGGCGGCAAGGTCATCGTGCCGTCCTTCGCCGTCGGGCGCACGCAGGCGCTGGTCTACGCCTTGCATCAGCTGCGGCGCAAGGGCGACCTGCCGCCGCTCAAAATTTTTGTGGACAGTCCGCTCGCTGTGAACGTGACTGCTATCTTCGCCAATCATCCTGAGGCGTACGATGAAGAGACGCGCGCTTTCATCAGCGGCGATAAGGCGCACCTCGACCCATTCGGCTTTCAAGAGCTGATCTATGTCCGCTCAGTTGAGGAGAGCAAGGCGCTCAACTTCCTCAACGAGCCTGCCATCATCATCAGCCCCAGCGGCATGGCGGAATCAGGGCGCATTTTGCATCATCTTGCCCATGCTGTCGAAGATCCGCGCAATACGATTCTGATCATCGGCTTTCAGGCGGAACACACGCTCGGCCGCCGCATTGAAGAGCGACAGCCCAAGATTCGTATCTTCGGCGAGGAATACCACCTGCGCGCGCAGGTCGAGCGCCTGACGGGCTTCTCTGCGCATGCGGATCGCAACGCGCTGCTGGCATGGGCGGCCGCCTTCAAGAAAAAGCCGTTGCGCACCTTTCTTGTGCATGGCGAAGAGCCTGCGCTCAGCAGCCTCGCCGAAGCGCTCAAGGCGGAGGTCGGCTTCGAGCGCGTGGATATTCCTGAGCTACATCAGACTTTCAGCGTGTAGCGTGATTGCGAAGTTATGAAAAGTTCACTTCAGAACCCGTTCGCAGATGAATGGCGCGAGTGCTTGTTAGCATACTACCGATACATCCTGCGGCGTCAGGAGGACAAGATTGAGGCGACGCTGCGCGAATTGTTGTTGAGCGTCGGCATCCCCGCCGAGCGCCTAATCGCGCTTGGCGCGCCGATACCTGGACAAGCGCCCGCAGAATCCGCGCGACCCGATGCGCCCGCGCCGGAGCAGACCTCTGAGTCAGGCGCTCAAGCGCCGCCTGCTGCGCCCGCCGCGCGCGAGAAAAAGCTGCCCAAGCAGTTATCGTTCTTCTAAAGCTGCGGAGCGCCCGTCAAGAGAAGCCTATGACCGTGCCCTTGATCGAATGCGTGCCGAATTTCAGCGACGGACGCCGCCCGCAAGTGCTGGAAGCTATCTTGAGCGCTATTCAGGGCGCTGCGCCCGTCAGCATCTTGGATTATAGCAGCGATCACGACCACAATCGCAGCGTGGTCACTTTTGTTGGCGCGCCTGACGACGTGTTGGAAGCCGCCTTTGCCGCGATCAAGACCGCCGCGCAGCTGATCGACATGGACATGCATCGCGGTCAGCATCCGCGCATTGGCGCGGCGGATGTTGTGCCATTCGTGCCGCTGCGCGGCGCGACACTTGAGCAATGCGCCGAGCTAGCGCGTCGGCTCGGCGAGCGGGTCGGCACCGAGCTAGGCATCCCCGTCTATCTCTACGAAGCGGCGGCAACCCGCCCCGAGCGGCAGAACCTTGAAGACGTGCGTCGCGGCGAGTACGAAGGCTTGAGGCTTGCCATTCAAAACGACCCTGCGCGCGCGCCCGACTTCGGCCCGGCGCAGTTGGGCAAGGCGGGCGCGGTCGCCATTGGCGCGCGTCTGCCGCTGATCGCCTTCAACGTCTACCTGAACACAGCCGAGGTCGAGATAGCCAAGCAGATCGCGCGCGCCGTGCGCTACTCGAGCGGCGGCCTGCGCTATGTCAAGGCGCTCGGCTTGCTGGTGGACGGCAAAGCGCAGGTCAGCTTGAACCTGACTGACTACACGCGCACGCCGATCCATCGCGTCCTTGAGCTGATTCGGCGCGAGGCAGATCGCTACGGCGTCCGTCCGATTCGCACTGAGCTGATCGGCTTGATTCCGGAAGACGCCCTGACCGATGCCGCTGTGTGGTATCTACAGCTGAGCGATTTCGATCCGAATCAGCGCATCATAGAGCGCCGCCTTCGGAATCTGCCGCCGCACTTGTCGCCCGCCGGACGCGCCGCTGACCATCCGCTCGAGCCGCCCGCGCTCGGAGACGCCACGTCGCGCGCGGCAACGTCGCCCGATGTCGCCGCCTTCGGCGAGTCTGTGGCGCAGGCGACGCCAACGCCCGGCGGCGTCGCGGTCTCGGCGTCGGTCGGTGCGCTGGCCGACGCGCCTATGAAAGCGGAGATGAACACCTTGGCGAGCCGCGCCGCCGCTCTGCGCCGCGCCCTGCTGGAAGCAGTTCAGCGCGATAGCCGAGCCTTCAACGCTGTGGTCAGCGCCTATCAAACTCCGCCTGCGCAGCCCGACCGCGAGCAGCTGGTGCAGGCGGCGCTGCGCGACGCCGCTCAAGTGCCGCTTGATGTGATCGCGCACTGTCTCGAGGTGCTCAAATTGACGCGCGCGATTGTAGAGCGTAGCTTGGATCGCGCGATTGCCGAAGTTGCGACTGCCGCTCGCATGGCGCAGGCAGCCACTGAGAGCGCGGCGCTCAACGTGCGCATCAATGCTGCCCTGCTCAGCGATAGTCTGCTGGCGCAGACTCTGCAACGGCAGGCGCTCTCAGCTGTTGACGAGGCGCGCGCGCTGTGCGCCGAGGTGGTCATGATTGCTGAGACGCGCGCCAAACTTCGGTAGTTCGCTGTAGTTTGCTGAGGTCTGCCACGTCTTGATGAAAATATTCGATGAAAATGCTCGATGAGAATACTTGCCGTTTTCCTGATCGTTTGCTGTGCGCTCCTCGTGCTGCCAAGCGGCATGCCTAACGCCGCCAGTCAAGCGCCGATGCCGCGCGCTGCAGCGCAGATTTCAGCGTCGCCGAGCGCTACGCCAACTGCGACCATCGCGCCAACGCTGATCAGCACTCTTGTCCCCAATTTCAACAGCCCCGAATCGGCGCTGTGGACGCCGCCTGCGCCTTTCAATCGCGTCAGCGGCAATTTTCTGTTCAGGCGTCCGTTCAGCTTCCAGCATAACACTTATTGGGCGCGCGAGTACAGCTATGGCTCGACCAAGCGGGGGCAGCTGCAGGTTCATCACGGGCTCGACTTCCCCAATCCGAGTGGCGTCGCAGTCTTGGCGGTCGCCGATGGCGTGGTCTACTACGCCGGCCCTGATACCAGTCGCCTGTTCGGCCCGCGCCCTGATTTTTACGGAGTGTTGGTCGTGATTGAGCATCCGTATATGTACAACACGGGCGAGAAGATTTACACCCTATACGGTCATTTGCGCGCGGAAGCCGTCTACACAGGGCAGCGCGTGCGCGCGGGCGACGTGATTGGTTACGTCGGCGCGACGGGCGTGGCGCTCGGGCCGCACCTGCACTTTGAGGTGCGGGTCGGCGCGCCCGAGAGCTACGACGCGACGCGCAATCCTGAGCTGTGGCTGATACCGTATGAGGGCGCGGGCGTTGTAGCGGGCATCGTGCGCGATATCTACGGCAACAAGCTGGAAGGCGTGGCGTTGGAACTGCGCGCGCCCGGCAGGTATCACCTGACCTTCAGCTATACCGGCACGCGCGTCAACGGCGACAACCGCTTGGGCGAGAACTTCGTCTTCGCAGACATCAATGCTGGCTATTATTATCTGATTGTCAAAAGGGCTGATGGCAGCTTGGCGCATCGGCAGCTGATCTACGTCTGGGCAGGACAAGTGACCTTTGTGGAAATCTTCCTAGCGCCGTGACGGGCCGCTCGCGGATGCGGATCGCGCGCATTGAAGCTGCTCGCTGTATTGCCGAGCAGTGAGCGCGCCGCGCTTGCGCATTCCACAAAAGCGTGTATATATGCGTAGCTCGCCACTTTGATCCGTCGAGGGATAATTTGCCATGTCATTGCCGGCCATTCTGCAGGCGCTGGAAGTGCGCCGCCGCCCTGTTCACGAGCCATACTTCGTGCCGAGCCTTTGGGCGCACAGCGGCACGCAGCCTGATCACACAGCCGCCATTCAGGTCAATCCATATGACTTTTACTATCAGCTCCTAGCGAAGATCGCGATTCGCGCGGCGCAGCCGCTAGTGCAAGGGGCAGGCGGCGAGTGGTCGCGCCGCGCGATTGTCTACAGCTTGTTCCCGCGCGTGACCACTGCCTTCGACCACAATGGCGATGATCGGATCAGCCTCACGCCGAATAGCGACGGCTGGCGCGAAACCGGCACGCTCTTGAAGAGCATAGCGCTGCTGCCTTACATCCGCGAAATGGGCTTCAACACAGTCCACTTGCTGCCTGTGACCGCCATCGGACGCGATGGACGCAAAGGCACGCTCGGTTCGCCTTACGCCGTTCGCAATCCATACCTGCTGGACGAAAATCTGGATGAGCCTGCGCTCGGCTTGACAGTGGAACAGCTCTTCAAAGGCTTTGTCGAGGCGGCGCATCGGCTCGGGATGCGCGTGGTGGTCGAGTTTGTGCTGCGCACAGCTGCTAAGGACTCGGATTGGATTCCTGAGCATCCTGAGTGGTTCTACTGGATTCGCGCTGACGTGCCGGACCGCACAGCGAACGTCGGGCGCACAAGCGCGCTGAACAGCTATGGGCAGCCGATCTTCTCGCCCGATACGCTCAATTTGATCTTCGCCAAGATCAACGCGAACGATTTTCACGACTTGCCGCCGCCGCCACATCAATACCGCGCCATGTTCACCCCGCCGCCGCGCCCTGATCAGGTGCGCATGGAAGACGGGCGTTACATCGGCACGCTGGACGATGGCACGCGCGTGCGCATTCCGGGCGCCTTCGCCGATTGGCCCCCGAACGACGCCCAGCCGCCTTGGTCCGATGTGACCTATCTACGGCTTTACGACCATCCTGACTTCAATTACATGGCGTACAACACGCTGCGCATGTACGATGCCTCCCTTGCGCAGCCCGAGCATCGCAATGCGCCGCTCTGGGAACGGCTGATCGGCATCATTCCGCACTATCAGAAGCAGTTCAACATTGACGGCGTGCTACTCGATATGGGGCACGCCCTGCCGATGCCGCTCAAGCAACGCATCATCGCCACAGCGCGCGCCACTGACCCAGATTTCGCTTTCTGGGACGAGAATTTCTCAATTGAGTGGCACGCGCGCGAGCAGGGCTACAACGCTGTGGTCGGCTACTGGTTGCTCAGCGTGCATGAAGCGCACAGCGTGCGCAATATGATCCACCAAATGGCGCAGCACGCTTTTCCTATTCCTTTCTTCAGCGCGATGGAGAACCATAACACGCCGCGCGCCTTTGCACGCTACGGCGGGATCGCGTATGCGCACTACGCTTTAGCGCTCTCAATTGGAATCCCCGCCATTCCGTTCATTCAGAGCGGCTTCGAGCTAGGCGAGACTCAGCCGATAAACACAGGGCTGGGCTTCAGCAGCGAGGAGATGCGCCGCTACAAAGCCGAAGATCTGCCGCTCTTCAGCGTGTGGGCGTATGACTGGTGCCGCGCCGAAAATTGGATACGCTCAGTGCGCCATGCGCTCGGCATTCGCCGGCGATTTGAGTCTCTGCTGAGCGACTCAGCGCCGGACACTTTCCTGATCGGCAGCTCGGATAATCCACACATTCTGGTCTTCTCGCGGCGGCGCGACGACCAGTGGCTATGTTTCATCGCCAACACAGACATGGCGCACGAGCAACGCGGACGCGCCGTCATTCGCGCCGAGCAAGTGCGCGTGCCGGGGTACTGGGGAACACACGCGGACGGCATGGACGTGCGCCGAGAGATCGCTGTGGACGTCTTGCTCTCGCCCGGCTATGCGCTGATCATCGACGTGGCAAATTTGCGGAACGGAGAAGCGTGAAAACGAGCGCGCAGCTGCTTTTGAACGGCGCTATCTCAAGGCTCGGCGCGCGCCGTTTCCAGCAGCACCACGCCCTCTCCTGCTTTCAAGTGCAGCCAATCGCCGTTTTGGATCAAGCGCGTGGCGGCGCGCACGTTGGTGACCGACGGCAAGCCGAGCTCGCGCAGGATGATCGAGCCGTGCGAGAGGTCGCCGCCTGTTTCCACCACCACGCCTTGCACTTGTGCGAAGGTCGGCAGCCAGCCGGCGTCTGCTGAGCGCGCTACGAGAATCACGGGCGGCTCAAAAGGCGGCGGCTGCGCAGGCTCGTGCAGCACCCAAGCGCGCCCCGCCACCTCGCCTGTGGTCAAACTGATGCCGCGCAATTGCGGAGTGCGCGCTTCAGGCGGCAGCTCGCGCTCCAAATCGTCAAAACGATGCAGCAGATCGGGGACAGGCAGGCTCTTCAGGCGCGCAAGCTCGGCGATGCGTTCAGCGAAAAATGCAGCATCAGGCCGCCAGCCGTCATCAAGGCGCAGAACTTCTTCGATCGTCAAGTCCCACACTGAGTCTGCCTCAGGCAGCTGACCGCGCTCCGCAGCCTGCGCGGCAAGGCGTAACAGATTGGCGCGCAGCACATCGAAAGCGCGCATGGCGTGGTAGCGCAGCTGCTCGCGCGCGCGCACTGTGCGATTCGCCTGCCACGCCAAAGGCATGGTCAGCCACCCCTTGCGCGTGCGGCGCGGCGGCTTGCTCGCGCTCGGCGGCGCTAAGATCATGCCAAAGAGCGGCGCGGGCTGCTCGTGAAAGCGCGGTCGCGAGAGATCGCTCTCGTATATGCCGCGATGTCCATGCTTGGCGAGGTACTGTTGCCAAGCGGCGCGGAATGTCGGATCGTCGGGCAGTTGACCGCGCTGTAGCGCCTCGCGGATGGCGGCGTTTTGCGCAGCCTGCTGGCGCAACGGCGCCAGATCAGTGTACAGCTGAGTGGCGATGCTGCGGCTGCGCGCTGAATGCTCCTCAAGCACGCCGAGCCGGCGCATGAGCAGCATCGGCAGGCTGATCGCCGCTGTCAGCGAGAACATGCCCGTCACCAACAACGTGTAAACGCGCTGCGCAGCGCGCACAGCCTGCTCCAAGGTCTCAAACGGCTGCTCGACCTGCTTGTAAATCGCGCGTTGCGTGCGGCGTGCCGATTGCACGGCGAATAACTGCGCTATGCCGAAGCGCAGCAGCGGGATGATCTTGCGCGCCATCTGGCGTAGGTCGGCGGGATAGTCGCGCTCAACCTGCCCGCCGATGGAGTCGGTCACCAGCCTAGAGGGCAGGCCGAGCGTCCGCATCATCTCGACCATCAGCGAGAGGTTGATGTACGGGCGACCGTTGAAGATTTCGATGAACGGGCGATTCTCGGGCAGCGCGCTATCGAAGTTGCGATAGTAAGCGAAGAGCTGGTCGGCGCACGAGGCGATCAAGCTGGTCATGAAAATCGAGGGCAGCGGCGGCAGAATCTCTTTGTGATTGGCGATGGTGAAGGCTTCGTTGCGGCGCGTTGGGCGCGTGATCGGGCGAACTTGGAGCAGCCAGCACGTTGTGCCATCATCCGCCCATTCGATGTCCCAGTCGCGTCCAGTGCGCTTGTGGCTGAAGACGCGGCGCACATCGCGCAGCAGACGTTGCAGCCGCTGCGCCCAGTCAGGCAGATCAGCGTGTGGTCGCTCGCCATACCGCAGCTTGGGCAAGCTGAGCGACTGACCCTCAACCGCGCCGCCCACCAACTTATCCGCCAAGCCCTCTGTGAAGTTGACCAGATCGTCAGCATAGGCGTGTTCCGTGAAAGCGACGCCGCTATGCCGCGCTGCGACCATGCGCATGATCAGCACGTCGCGGCGCAACTCGCCCAGTTGCGCGGCGCATTGCTCCGCCGATTGCCAGACGGCGCAAAGTGCATCTGCCAGCTGCTCAGGATCGCGCCCGTCAACGTTCAAGCGCGTGGTGAAATAGCCCGCCATGCTCTGCGCCTTGCCGTCCTCAGCCGAGAACGCCGAGCGCACGGCGAACGGGCCGGGGAGTTCCCAATCGAAGTTCGGGAAGCCGATGGCGAAGACGAGCCGCGACTTATCGGGCGCGCTGACCGAGCCGTCATCGCCGCGGCGCACTAGGCCGCTGGCTAGGGCGCGCCGCCACGCCTCGTCCACTAGGATGATCCCTGTTGGCACAGGCAGGCCGTAGCGCCGCGCTACGTCCAGCAGCGCAGCCTTTGCGCCGACGCCGAACTTCGCAGCGCTACCAAGGCCGATCGGCAACCACAAGCGCTCTTTTTTGCCTGTCAACGTGCCGTAGTAGCTCATGGCTCTCGTTCACAGCGCCAGAACTTGACGCGCCAGTCTTGAGACTTCCGCCGCGTACTCAGACGGCTGCTCGATCATCGGGAAGTGATCCCACTCAGGCACAATGCGCACGATGTGGCGCGGCAGAAGCGCCTGATAATCCTGAACATGCTCGACTTTCAGCACGCGCTCGCGAGCGCCCCACAGCAGGCCCGCGCGCACCGCGCTCGGACGCAACGTCTTGAACCATTCCGCCGTGATCAGATCAAACATCTGGCCAAAAACTGCGCAGCGTCGATACTCAGCGAAGAATTCCCGCAAGTAGTCCGCTGGCACGGGCTGCCGAAATAAGACGCGCCGCCATATCGGTCGCATGAACGGCCCGCTGAGCAGCCACTTGCCCAGAGCGCGCATGAACGGCAATTTCATCAGCTTGGGGAAGCGCCGCCTATCCAAGCGCGCGCCAACAGGGGCGTGCAAAATGATGCCGTCCACTGCCTCAGGCTGCTCTTGGATCAGCTCCA
>Ga0308310_1001579_pt1 | contig 10146 bp, 9 predicted proteins | sample HotsprSampleMS65_FD_203672 | JGI IMG/M metagenome (GOLD analysis project Ga0308310, IMG submission 203672) | Hot spring phototrophic mat microbial communities from Mushroom Spring, Yellowstone National Park, Wyoming, United States - 20090730_MS65 ...
CTCCTTCCGGCACCAGTAGCCGGTATCCCCCGGCAACGGTTTCAATGTATCTCGGATGCTTCGCGTCGTCCCCTAACTTACGACGTAGCGAGCAGATGTGCACGCGTACACTGCTGGTGAACAGGTTAACATCCTCACCCCAAACGTGCTCAATGATGTCTTCCTGGGAGACGACTTCGCTGGGACGGCGCATCAGGTATTCCAGGATTGCGAATTCTTTGGCGGTGAGTTCCAGACGATGCTTTCCTTTCCATGCGACGCGGGCGGCCGGATCCAGGATCAGGTCTCCGGCCCGCAGGACTGGCTGCCGGGCCCGCAGGTCTCGCCGCAGCAGGGCCCGGATGCGAGCCAGCAGTTCCTCAAAGTAGAAGGGCTTGACCAGATAATCATCCGCGCCCCGGTCCAGGCCGGTGACCCGGTCTTCCAGCCGACCCCGCGCCGTCAGCATCAGAACCAGCAGTTCGGGTTTCCTTTCCCGCAGGCGCCGGCAGACCTCCAGGCCGTCCATGTCGGGCAGGTTGAGGTCCAAGATGACCAGGTCGTACTCGTTGATTTCTCCTTTTGCCCATCCTTCTTCGCCGTTGAGCGCAACGTCTACCGCGTATCCCTCTTGTCTCAGCCCACGCGCCAGGGCCCTGGCCAGGTCCACTTCATCTTCCACGATCAGAACTCTCATCCCCAACTCCCTGGATCGCCACGCGAATTTCCACTCCCGCGGGGTTCCCGGCCTCGTCCAGCACGGAGAGGTACTCCCCGGTCTGGGGGTTCCAGAGGCCGAAGACCAGTTCGTCCCAGCCTGGCTGGGGACGGCCGACGCCGGGCACGATGTGGTCGTCGTTGAGGACGTCTCCGGGTTGCCAGAGGGGGGTGGGGTAACGGCCACCGGCCGGCGGGCTATCCCCCTGCCCGACCGTCTGCCCGTCCCGCCGGTAGTGCAGGAAGACGGCGTACTCTCCGGCCAACGGGGCAGTGGCCCGCCAGCGCAGCCGCACCCGCACCGCGCCGTCCTCCTGTGGGATGACCGTCGCTCCCAGGAACTCCACGCCGCCCTGGAGTCGGGCCTGGGGTGGGGGCGTCGGGCCCGGACGGGTCGCCAGGAAGGCCAGGTAGGTGGTAAAGGGCTCGGTGTCCCGGTCATGCTGGGAGAGGGGGCCCTCCAGCACGGTGATCTCGGCAGGGTGGGGGAGCAGGGCCCAGGCGCGGGTCCAGTCGCCGTAGGGCCAAAGGAAGATGGCGGTGGGGCGCCACTCCGAAAGCCACTCCGCTTCGCTCCGTGGCTCACTACCAGCGGACGCCGCTCTGCTTTGTGGCTCACTACGAGCCTCCAATCCCACCCACACCCGCTCCGGCGCGGCCACCAGGAACCGGACCTGGGGCCAGTCCTCCCAGAGCATCGGGTCCAGGTAGACCACTCCCTCCGGCCCGGCGGTGGGAGTGAAGGGCGACGCCGCTCCCGACCAGCCGATGCCCAGGAAGCGGTTGATGTCGGCCCCCAGGGCGACCGCGCCCCGCTCAAACCAGTACCCGGTGGTCGGGTTGCGGGCGTAGGGGCCGAAGTACGCGCGGGCTCCACCCACCAGTTCCAGCCCAATGGCCAGGATGCTCACTGCGATACCAATGGGAGAACCACGAAGACACGAAGACACAAAGTAAGAAAGATTTTTCTTCGTGTCTTTGTGTCTTCGTGGTTTCTGTATCAACGCGTCCAGCCCCAGGGCGGGGAGGAAGGCCAGGACGGGGAGCATCCCCACCGCGCGCAGGAAGTGGGGAGCGTCCTCCGCCAAGACGGTGGGGAGAGCCATGACGGCGGTCCAGAGAAGGGGGAGGGCCCTCGCCCTCACCCACACTCCCTGACGGGAGGGGGACAGGAGGGAGGGGGTGAGGGCTTTCCTCACCCCACCCCCGGCGGCTTCGCCGCCACCCCCTCCCCTCTCCTGACCTCTGGTCAGGAGAGGGGAGGGGGCAGGGGGAGGGGTGAGGACATCCTCCGCCGCTTCCGGCGGCTTCCCCCTCCCCCTCTCCCGTCCCACGGGAGAGGGGGAGGGGGGCAGGGGGGAGGAGGTGAGGGCCACCCCCACCCCCAGCAGAAACGCCGCTCCCAGCAGAGAGCCGAAGACGGGCCGCCAGGGGACGTTGTGCCGCCAGATGCGGTCGCCCTGAACAAAAAACATCCCCAGGGTGCGCAGGAGGTGGCGGCCCAGCGTGCCCCAGGGGTCGCCGCCACTGATGGCGGGATTCCAGATGGAAACCTGATCGGGGCGGCCCAGGACCACGTCGGGGTGGAGGGCCGTATAAATGGCCAGCGGGGTGAGGACGACGGCCGCGGCCAGGAGGGCCAGGGCGAGGGGCCTCACCCCACCCCCGGCGGCTGCGCTGCCACCCCCTCCCGCAGGGGGAGGGGTGAGGAGTAGATAAAGCCCAAACGCGGCCAGCGCGACGGGGGTGAAGCGGGCGGCAGTATAGGTGTAGAAAGAGAGGCCGTAGAGGGCCCCAGCCGCCAGCCAGAGGCGGGGCTGGCCCGTCCGCGCGGCCCGCGCGCCCACCCAGAGGGTCAGGGCGATGATGAGGGGCAGGGTGACCGCGCGGAACCCGACCCGGCTGAGGTGGACGTGCCAGAGGGTGATGGAGAGGATCGCGGCCGCCAGCAGGCCCACGCGACGGGAGAAGAGGGCCCGTCCTGCCGCCGCCGTCGCCGCGATGGTGAGCAGACCGACGAAGGCGGAGGTCAGCCGCAGGGCGAAGGGGCTCCGCCCCAGAAGGCCAATCGTCCCGGCGGCCAGGTAGATAAAAAGAGGCTCCCGGCCGTTGTTGGCGGGGAAGTAGACCTGCAGGCGCCCCTGGAGGATGTCCACCGCGTCCAGGCCGTAGTAGGCCTCGTCGTGGTAGAGGCCGGGGGGCACCTGCCCCAGGGCCGGGAGCCGCAGCGCGGCAGCCAGAAGCAGGATGAGGGTCCCGGCAAAAATGAACGCTACTGATGCTGGGGGGTTATTCCGATAACACACTGGCTATTCTGCGTCCTCCAATCGCACCCGGAGATTCAGGAACCAGACGCCGTCGTGCTCGTGGACCGTCGGGGCGTCGGACGGTGGGTCGGCCCGCAGCGGTTGGCGGAAGAGGGGGCCGTCGGTGACCAGGGTGTGGTACTCACCGTGCTCGCCGCAGGGGTGGGCGCCGCGCGCGGTCATCTCCGCGACCAGTTCCCGGTCCAGCGGCCGCCCCAGGAACGCGGGGTCCAGCCGGGTGGCCACGACGACGGCCCGGAATCCCGCCTCCCAGAACTCCTCCAGCAGGGCCCAGGGGTCCGCCTTCCAGAGGGGGAGGAGCGGCACCAGGCCCACCTCCGTACAGACCCGCTCCACCCAGGCCCGGTGCTCCTCCAGGTCCATATCGCCGAAGACGCCGCCCTCCACACACGCGGCCCGGAGAGTCCCCATCGCGTCCTTGAAGTTGGCCTCGTACTCCTCCCAGGACGTATGGACCTGGATCAGGGGCAGGCCCATCGCGTGGGCCTGCAGAGCGACCACCTCGGGGGGAAAGCCGTGGGAGCGGACGCGGCTTCCGTCCTCGGCGACAGTGTTGAGCAGATAGACCAGACGGTGGCCCTGTTGGCGGGCCCGGTAGGCCGCCAGCGCGCTATCTTTCCCACCACTCCAGGAGACAAAGAGGTTCATTCTTCCAGAAGATGGACGTTGGGGATGCGGCCCTGTACAGCCTGGAAGAGACGGCGGTCGGCCGTCCCGAATTCCGCGTTCAGCCAATGGGTCAGGGCCAGGTAGTGGGCGTCATAGACGGCAGGAAGGCCGGATTCATGGGCCATCCGAATCGCCCGGAGGTGGAGGGCCGGGTCGCCATAGAGGGCTATCCCCAGCCGGAAAGTCTGCTCCATCAGGGCCTCTACCCCTTCGGGGCGCAAATAGCCGTGGGCTGCGTAGCGGTAAAGGGCGTTGGCGACTGCGTAGGGCAGGAGCGTCGGCGCGACCTGCCGCTGCCCGTCTTCCATCCAGGAGCAGTACAGCCGGACCGCCGGTTCCGCATCGCTTTGGGCCTGAAGGAGACGGACGATAAAACTGGCGTCAACGCAAACCGGTGAGTTGGCCAAGGCGCTCCTCCCGCAGTTCCCGGATCACGTCCTCCGCCGGGGGCAGGGCCTCCCCTTCCTGAACTCTCCACATCTCGCGCGCCAGCTGAATTCCCTCCGTCAGTATCACCTTCCAGTCTTGCGGCCGGGCCATGGTTTGCAGGCGCTGGTAGTCGTCGTAGGAAAGGAGCACGACGCACGGGTGTCCTCTCCGCTCCACGAGAATCCGTTCCCCCCGCTCCACCACCCGCCGTATGAGGGCACCAAAGTGGACGCGTGCTTCTACGGCACGAACCCGATGTTCCATCCTGCCTCCTGTTGATCAAACTTTTGATCAATTATACCCCTGACTTCACCTGGGGCAAGGGAATTCTCCAAACCACCCACAGGTCCGGCAGTGGTGGGCGTCCGGGGGAAGGCCCGCGCCGCAGTGGGGGCAGGAGACCTCTCCTGGTCCGGGCGGGGGAATCTTCCCCACCACCTGGCGGTAAATCCGATAATAATACGGCTGGTCGCAACTGATCAGTCGGACCGGCACCGCCCAGTCTTCATCCGTCAACATCCCGATGACCTTTTCCCGCAACTGGCTGAAACCGGTCCCCACCTCTATGGGCCGTTTGCTCTGCCAGCAGAGTGGGGACGGCAGGTTCCCCTCAAAGGCTCTCCGCAGGACCCACTTCCCGAATCGGACCCCGTTCTCCTCCCGGACCTTCAGTTCTGGGGGAATGGAGAGAGCCAGGTCCACCACCGCCGGGTCCAGATACGGCTGGCGGACCTCCATCCCGAACCACTGGCCGAACTCGCCGGACGAGAAGCGCATTCGTCCGGCCAGCCAGGGGATGTAGGTCGCCAGGTCCCGGTCAAACATATAGGAGTATCCCGCGAACAACTCGTCGGCGCCGTCGCCGGTCATTGCTGTCTCAAACCCCAGGGAGCGGGCCTCGGCGAAGGCGAAATAGAGGGCCAGGTCGTTGGGGAGGGCGGGGTCAAAACTGCGGCGGATGCGGACGACCTCGGGGATCGCGGCCAGCGCCTCGTCCGCCGAGACCCGCCGGACGATGAGGGAGCGCCCCAGGGCCCGGGCGGCTGCCTCCGCATACGGCAGGTCCTCCCCGCCGTCCTCCAGGCAGATATGCAGGAGCGGCGTGGTCGGGGAGAGGACGGCCAGGATAGACGTGTCCAGTCCGCCAGAGAAGAAGAGGACATCGGCCGGGTTCCGCCAGACGGCATCCCGCAGGCATGACCGCAGCGTCTCCAGGATCCTCTCCACCGTCAATCTCCATACCGGCGGCGCATCTCTGCAGAGACTGCTGCCGTCAGCGCAAAGATCCGCTCTACCAGGTCCGGGCTCAGCGTCCCGGTTCCGCAGGAGGGAGTGATCAGCGAGGCGGAGAGCACTTTCTCAAAGGGGATGCCCTTGCGGACCAGCAAATTCATCGCCTGGTGCAGGCGGTCCACCAGGCTTTCGGTGGTTTCGTTCAGGGCCGCTTTGCTGGTGGGAACGATGCCCCAGGCGATCATCCCCCCGCGCTCCAGGAAGGTGTGCACGTCCTCCGGGTAGAGGGCCAGATTCTCCGCATATCCGTAGGCGTCCAGGCTGAGGATGTCTATGGGGGTTTCCATCAGGAGTGGCCAATCGGCGTTGGCGCAGCAGTGAACGCCCTTGAGCCCCCTGATCGCGCTCAGAACCTCTGTCAGCAGGGCCTGGGCTTGCTCCCGTCCGAGGGGGAGATAGGCAGAGCCGACCGCGGCCACATAGGGGTCGTCCACAAAAAGCATCACGCTGGGACAGACTTTCCGGAGTTCCCGCTCCTGCCAGGCCGCTTTCATAGCCAGGTGTTTGACCAGCGCGTCGGCCAGGACGTCATCATAGAGAATGGGGCGCCCCCGCGGGTCCATCACCATCATCCCCCAGCAGACCGGACCCACGATTTGCCCCTTCAGCGCCAGAGGCGGCTGGGAAAGGGCCGCGACGTCCTGAAGGAACCGACGGAATCCGGCGGCGTATGCGTCGCTCACCGTGGCAAATTCCAGATTCTGTTCCAGATAGGCGCTGTAGAGATGCTCCAGTTCCGCGGTCAGGTCCTGGCTGGTATCCACGTAGACCTTTTTCTCCCCGGCATCCACGACAACCCCCGGAAACCCCTCGCTGAACTGGACCAGCATGTTTTCCAGAAAGGAGCGCCGGGGCAACTGAGGCCAGGCCGGGATGTCCGGAAAATATTCCAGGACTTTCTGGACCGCTTCCGCCGGGTCGGTGTGGGGTGTGCTGCCGATGGGGAGAGTTTGGAGCGCCAGGGCTGGGAATGCCATCTTTTTCCTCCAGTGGAAAGTGGTTATTCCGATGCTCACACCCCCCGGGGCAGAATGGCCGGACGGCCCCCATTGTCCGGTCTGGGGAAGACCGCCACGGCGTCTCCGTAGACGGCGGTCAGTCGCTCCCGGCGCAGGACATCCTTCGGGTCGCCCAGCGCTACCAGTGTGCCATCCACGATCAGCGCCAGCCGGTCAGCGAACGTCGCCGCCAGGTTCAGGTCGTGCAGGACCACCAGGACAGCAATCCCGCACTCCATCGCCATCCGGCGGATCAGAGTGAGAACCGCGACCTGATGATGGATGTCCAGATGGGTCGTCGGTTCGTCCAGCAGAAGGCAACGGGGCTCCTGAGCCAGCGCGCGGGCCAAAAGGACCCGCTGCCGTTCCCCGCCGGAGAGTTCGCCGATCAACCGGTCTGTCAGTTCGGCCATACCCACCCACTCCAGCGCGCGGCGGGCCGCCGCCCGGTCGGCCTCCCGGGGCACCCCCAGAAAACCCAGATAGGGAGTCCGCCCCAGGAGCACACTCTCCCAGACGGTGAAGGTCGGGGGGATGTAGGCGCCCTGGGGGACCAGGGCCACGTGCCGGGCCAGTTCACGCGGCGACCACTGGCTCGGCGGTCGGCCGAAGAGGCGCACCGTCCCCAACCCGGGCCGGAGAAACCCTGCCGCCAGCCGGATCAGCGTGGATTTCCCCGCCCCGTTGGGGCCGATCAACCCCAGCACCTCCCCGGGCATCAACCGGAGCGAGACCCCCCGCAAGACGGGCCGCCCGTCATAGGCAAAGGTCAGATTCTCCATTTCCAGGGGTACCATATCTCACCTCTACAGGTCGCACGGCGCAGGTCGCAGGTCGCACGGCGCAGGTCGCAGGTCGCACGGCGCAGGTCGCACGAAGCACGCTTCACGTTTCACGCTTCACGCCCTAAAACACCTCCCGTTTCTGCCGCCGCAGCAGGTACAGGAAGAACGGCGCGCCCACCACCGCCGTCACCACCCCCAGGGGCAACTCCCGCGGGGCGAAGGCTGTCCGGGCCGCGCCGTCGGCCAGAATCAGCGCGATAGCCCCCAGGGCTCCGCTCATCGGTAGCAGGAAACGGTGGTCGGGCCCCCAGACCAGCCGGACGATGTGGGGGACGATCAGGCCCACGAACCCGACCGTCCCGCTGACGGAGACGGCGGCCGCGGTGGCCAGGGAGACGGCCAGGATGAGAATCCCCTTTGTCCGCTCCACCGCCACCCCCAGCGACTGGGCCTGCTCCTCGTCCAGTTGGAGCACGTTCAGCGTATGGGCGTACCCGCCGATGACGACCAGTCCCCCGACCACGTAGGGCAGGACCACCCGCGCCTTCTCCCAGTCGGCCAGGGCCAGACTCCCCATCAGCCAGCCCAGGACGTGCATGGCCCGGAAGGCGTCCTGGACCGAGAACATCAGGAAGACGGTCGCGGCGGAGAGGAGCGCGTTGACCGCCACGCCGGCCAGGATGAGGGTGGTGACGGGCGTCCGCCCGCCGACGCGGGCCAGGCGGTAGATGGCCCCCGTGGCGGCCAGCGCCCCGACGAACGCGGCCAGCGAAACCCCGTTCCATCCGCCCCCGCCGAACCGCCAGACCAGGACAATGGCCAGGGTGGCCCCGAAGGACGCGCCGGAGGAGACGCCGATGAGGTACGGCTCCGCCAGCGGGTTCCGGAAGATGGCCTGGTAGACCGCCCCGGCAACGGCCAGCGTCATCCCCACCAGCCCCGCCAGCACGACCCGAGGGAATCGGATCTGAAGCAGGATGGTTTCCCAGGCCGGGGGCCAGTCCGCAGGACCGGCCGCTCCCAGATGCTGCCCGACGATGCGGACGACCGCGCCCGGCGGGATGGAGACGGCCCCCCAGGCCATCCCCAGGGTCGCCATCAGCAACAGCAAACCGCAGGCCAGAGCCAGGAAGAGCCAGCGTTTCCGGCGAAACAGGTTGAGGTGACAGTCACCTTTAAGGTGACTGTCACCTGATGAGATGTTACTGGAACGCATCAGGATGGAGGGCCCGCGCGATGAGTTCCAGAGCGTCCACCACCCGCGGGCCGGGACGGCTGACGATGTCGGTCTGCTCCTGGGTTAGTTCCACAATGCGCCCGTTGACCACGGCGGAAATCTTCTCCCACCCGGCGCGGGCCTTCACCGTCTCCGCCGATTCGCCCCAGGGGTGGTCCGCCAGGAAGATGACCTCGGGGTCGGCGGCGATGATGGCCTCAGCAGAGAGTTGCACCCAGGCCATCTCGGCATTGGCGGCGATGTTCTGGCCGCCGGCGCGCTCAATCAGGTCCTGCACGAACGAGCCCGGCCCGACCGTCCAGAGAGTGGGGTCCAGTTCCCAGAAGACCCGGGGCCGCGGCCGGTCCTTCACCGCCAGGGCGACTTTGTCTGCCCGCTCCTGCATCTGGGCGACCAGCGCTTCCGCATTCTTCTCTACCCCGGTGGCCTTCCCCACCAGCTGGATGCTCTCCAGGACGCCCGGAAAGTCGCGGGCATCTATGACCATCACGGTCAGCCCCAGTTTCTCCAGTTCCGGCAGGACCTGGGCCATATGGATGCTGGCGGCCAGGACCAGGTCCGGCTGCGCCTCCAATAGTTTCTCCATACTGACGTCGGAGAAGCCGCCGACTTTAGGTTTCTGGGTGGCCTCGGGGGGGTAGTTGCAGAATTCGGTGACTCCCGCGACCCGGTCTCCCAGGCCCAGCGCATAGAGAATCTCCGTGATGGACGGGGCCAGGGAGACGATGCGCTGGGGCTCCGCAGGGATCGTCACCTCCCGCCCGGCCATATCGGTGACGGTCATCGGGTAGGGGGCCGGGGTGGGGGTCGACGGGATGGGCGTGGGGGTGGCGGCAGGCGGCGGGGATGTGGGAGTGGGTGGGGCGGGGGTCGGCGTCGCGGCAGGTTGGCAGGCCGCCAGCCCGACCAGCGTCAGGACGATCAGGGAGAGAGTCAGGATGCGCGTCAGTTGTTTCATCGGGTGACCTCCTTGTACGTGAGATTTGGGTTGATGGCTCAGGCGCCCGTTCGCGCCGGAGCGGCGATGGTGGGAAGAAGGTCACCTGCGAGGGACAAAAAAATCCCCCCTCCGAGGCCGTGGGGGGGAAATCAAACCCCCTTGTCGTCCGACAAGGGGGGTGGGACTGGGTTCCAAACAACCGAACCGCAGTTCCATTCCCCTGTCCTCGCAGGTTCCTGGAACGACGGTGAGGCAGGCGACCTGGCTCTCCCGGCCCGAATGCGGCCTCGGGGCCCCGGCCTCTGGTTGCATTCGGGGGCGGGATTACAGTTGCGGGACAGCGCCGGCCTCTCCGCCCGAGGGGGCGCTCGGACGGACCACCGGACTTCCCCTTTTCAGCCCTGCCTTTCGGCGCGGGCACCTCACCAGGTTCAAAGGATCAATTGTGCAGGGGGAGTATACCACAAAACGGAAGAACTGGCAAACGGGGTATTCTATGGGCAGGGCTTATCAACGCTCTAACGAAGATGCTCGTAGTAAGCCACGAAGCGAAGCGGAGTGGCGTCCAAAAGGCGCGGAACGGCACTCCGCTGGCGCTCCGTGCCTGACTACGAACGAAAAATATTAGAGCGCTGATAAGCCCTGCACCAGGGGGGTGATTGTTCAAAATTCGGCAAAGGGGGGAAAGAGAGGCCTATCTCCCTGCTGTTCTTGCTTTTCTTCCCCAATCCCTCAGGCCAGCAGGAGGGCCAATGGCGCTCCCCCCTGGTGC
>Ga0308310_1001580_pt1 | contig 10144 bp, 8 predicted proteins | sample HotsprSampleMS65_FD_203672 | JGI IMG/M metagenome (GOLD analysis project Ga0308310, IMG submission 203672) | Hot spring phototrophic mat microbial communities from Mushroom Spring, Yellowstone National Park, Wyoming, United States - 20090730_MS65 ...
GCAGGCGCATTTACAATTGGGATCGCGCCGCGCATGGCTCGCAGAGCTTTGTGGATATCCTTGTGCACTCGTGGAATCTCGGCACGACGTGGCTGGCAGTGGACGTGCTAGGGCCAACCGAGTTTTACGAAGGCTTGCGGCGCTTCGGCGTCGGGCAACCGACGGGCATTGACCTCGAAGGCGAAGCGGCGGGCATTTTGCGCCTGCCAAACGACCTGTACTGGAGCGACTCCGACCTCGCCACCAACAGCTTCGGGCAAGGCTTGACCGTCACGCCGATCCAGATGCTCTCGTTTGTGAACGCGATCGCCAACGGCGGTCAGATGATGCAGCCGCATGTGCGCTTGAAGACGGTTGATGGCGACCGCGAGTACTACGCCGTGCCGACTGCTATCCGCACGCCGATCTCCGCTGATGTAGCGCGGCGCATCACGGATATCATGGTGCAAGTGGTGAACATCGGCGAAGGCAAACAGGCTCGCGTGCCGGGGTACACCATTGCCGGCAAGACCGGCACAGCGCAAATCTACTGCGCGACGTGCCCTGGGCTGTACGATCCTGAGCTGAGCATAGCGACCTTCGTCGGCTTCTTGCCTGCGGATGAGCCGCGCGTGAGCATCTTGGTCAAACTGGACAAAGTTGGGCGCTTCGCCAGCGAGACAGCAGCGCCTGCCTTTGCGCAGCTGGTCAAGCGGCTCGTGGTGCTGATGAACATCCCGACCGACGCGCAACGCGCCGAGCTGCGCGCGCAAGGCGGCGATACCAGCCTGATCGCCAAGCGCTGATCTGCCATGAGCGCCTACACACAGAGTCAGCGCTATCGCCGCTGCCAAGCGCTCTTCGATAGACGCTATCCGAACTTTGTGAACGCAGGAGAGCGCTACGCACAGTGGCTAGCTGCAGCGCTCACACCTGATTCAACGCTGCTCGATCTCGGCTGCGGGCGCGACTCTCTGGCGGCAGAGGCTATACGGCGCGCTGCGCGCAGCGTCGGCATAGACCTTGTGGCGGACGATCTGCGCCGCAATCGCGTGGTGCAGCTGCCCGTCCTCGCCACGGCTTACCGATTGCCATTCCGCGCCGAGCGCTTCGATGTAATCGCCTCGCAATGGGTTGTGGAGCATCTCTCGCAGCCCGAGCGCACCTTTGACGAGATGGCGCGCGTGTTGCGTCCGCACGGCAAGGTGATCCTGCTGACGACCAACGCGCACAATTACGTGCCACTCCTGAGCCGCCTTTTGCCAGAGGCAGCGCGGCGTCTGGCGCTCAATCGCCTGCTGCGGCGTCCTGCGCACGAATCGCATCCGACGTTTTACCGAGCCAACACGCGCCGAGCGCTCAACCGCCTTGCTGAGCGCTCAGGGCTGCGCCTAGAGCAACTCGAGTTCATCGGCAATCCGTTTTACATGGCGTTCTCAGTGCCGCTCTTTCGGCTCGCCCTGCTCTACGAACGGCTGACGGACTCGCCGCGCCTGCGCTGCCTCAAGCTCTACATCCTAGCGCGCCTAGCGAAGGCGTGACACATCCTCAATGCAGACTTCAGAGCGCCTCACACTGATTTTCAGCGGTAGCGAGCGCACGCTAGCCAAGCTGCGCCCAGAACGCCTCAAGCGCCTCAGCGACCTCAGCCATGCGCTCAAAGTGTGGCAAGCCGCGCGTCGGCGCGATTTGCACAGCTTGGCAGTGGTCATTTTGCTCGAGCAAGCTCGGCAGCGCGTCAAAGCGCGTGAAGGCGTCCTGATCGTACACGACGAGCGTCGGCACGCGCAGCCGAAGGTAAACCCGCTCGAAAATATCGGCAGAGAAGAGCTTGCCGCTGAGGAAATACAACGGCGCGAAGCGCGCACCTTGTCGATGTGACGTAGCGTACGCATAAGCGAGTAGACCTTCATCAGGCGCGCCTTCAAAGCTCTGCTTCAGGAAGAAACGAATGCTGGCGCGCGTTGTCAGCAAGTCGTAGAGCGCCTGACTCCACAGCGGAAAGCTGAATATGCGATACAGCCAATCTGAGATTCCGAATTCTACAGCTCTTTGAGCGCTGTTGGCGCGCCTGCGCGCCAAACCCGTCGGCGAGATCAGCGCCAGCGAGCGGACGCGCTCGGGCATGGCAAGCGCGACACTCGCCGCAAATTCGCAGCCGAGCGAGAGCGCGACGATATCCGCAGGTTGCGTCTCGCGCACCTGCGTGCGCAGCAGGTCGGCAATCGCCTCGCTGAACAATTGCGGCGTGTAGCGGCGATCCGAGCGCTCAGAGAAGCCAAAACCGGGCAAATCGAGCGCGTAAATCGGTCGCTTGCCGCGATACTGCTCAAAGATCGGACGCATCTCGTAAGCAGAGGCGGCCGCGTTCACGCTGTGAATCAATACGAGCGGCGCTTGATTGACCGCGTTCTTCGGCGCTGAGCGATAGTAGCTCAGCACGCCTGCCGTGTGGCTGACGAAAGTGCGCCGCTCAGCCTCAAGTGCTGAGAAGAGCGGATATCTGTGATTGATGAAAAATCTGCTGTACGCGATCCAGCCGAGCGCCGCCGCGCCGCCGATGCCTAAAACGCTCAACAGGGCGAACGGCACAGCAGATGTCTTCTCAGTCGGTTGCACAGTCATGAGCGTTCGGTCACCTTTTCGTGATCAGGCACGCTTGATTGTCGACGGAGCAGCCTCAAGGTGGGCGCGCTACTCGCGCTGGGCTGATCGCCAGCAAGCGCTGAAAAAATGGCGTTCCAACGCGCCGGGTCAGTCGAGCACGGCGTTGAGGTCGTCAGGTATACACGCAAACATTTTCGCAAGAAACAACAGCTTATGCCAATTGGAATTGTGACGCTGTGTCAAGCTGGTTGCGGCGCGCTGACGGAGCTCTCGCCTCAGCCTTTCTTTCAGGACTGGCCCTGGCGCATCAGGCATAAGTTGAGCCTGATGTACATGCAGACGCTCTCGCTCATCATATGACCGACATATTGTTGACATGCACTTTTAGCGCTCTCTATAATTGAGGGCACTCGCGTCTTCGCAACTGTTCAGCCGCCACGCCTTCGCGTTGGTGGTCATTTTTAGGTGACCCTGTGACCACATCCGATAGTGGCTACGTTCCTGCTCGTGTGCTGAAGTTTCAGCTGGGCTTCCTATTGGAAGGAACACGCGGGCAAGTCAGCGAGACAGAGCTGGATATACCGCGCCTGCGCGTGGCAGAAGATGTCACAGTGGACTTCTTGCACGGCAAGCTGCGCTTCATCCGCACTGGGCGCGGCATCCTCGTGCAAGGGACTCTGCACACGGGCATCTTTCTAGAATGCCGCCGCTGCCTGACCGAGACGCCTGTTGCTCTTGAGATCGCGCTCGAAGAACTCTACGTCTTTCAGCCGCCCACTGCTGAGGAATTCACAATTGATGAAGACGGCGTGCTAGACCTTGCGCCGTTGCTGCGCCAAGAGATCATCCTTGAGACGCCCATCACAGTGTTGTGCAAACCTGATTGTCTCGGTCTTTGCCCAGAGTGCGGGCATAACTTGAACGAAGGCGCTTGCCAGTGCCAAGTTGAGGCGGTCGATCCGCGCTTGGCGGCCCTGAGGGCACTGCGCGATAGACTCTCTGGAGCGAGTGAGTAGTCATGTTGGGCAGAAATTCGGGCGACGCGCGAGCGCATACGCCAAACTGAAAGCAGGGCGCTGCGCCGCATGCGCCGCCTGCGCAACTCTCTGCAATGAGCGAGGATGCCGTTGATGTTCGATCCGCGCATTGAGATTGTGCAAGGCGATATCACCAAGCTGGCAGTGGATGCCATTGTCAACGCTGCCAATAGCAGCTTGCTCGGCGGCGGCGGCGTTGATGGCGCGATTCATCGCGCAGCAGGCCCAGAGCTGCTAGAAGCCTGCCGAAAACTTGGCGGCTGCCCAACAGGCGAGGCGCGCCTGACCGAAGGCTATCGCCTGCCTGCGCGCTACGTCATTCACGCCGTCGGCCCAGTGTGGACAGGCGGCAACAATAACGAGGACGCTCTTCTAGCGAGCGCCTACCGCGCCAGCCTGACTCTGGCTGTGCAGCACGGCTTGCGGAGCATCGCTTTCCCTGCGATCAGCACGGGTGCGTATGGCTTCCCGTTGGAGCGCGCCGTTCCGATTGCGCTCAACACGGTTCAGGCATTTTTGGAAAACGATCAGACGTTGCAGCGCGTGATCATGGTCTGTTTTAGCGCGGAAGTCTACCAGACCTACATGCGCTTTTTCCGAGGACAGACCTGACTCAGCAGCGGGCGCGGCTCATTCTGAGCATCGCTCGAGCGGTGCGCAACCTGGGCTCTGCCGCGCTGGCTATTCCTACAAGCGCGGCCGTGCTATACTCCTCATGGATGCGCTTCTCCCATCACAATAGGCTTCACTATGAGACATTTTTTGAACATCGCGGATTGGTCAGCGCCTGAGATGGAGGCGCTGCTCAAGCAGGCGGTTTATCTCAAGTTAGAGTGGCAAAATGGCGGCAACCGCCCTGTGCTGAGCGGCAAGCTCTTGGCGATGATCTTTCAAAAGCCCTCGCTGCGCACGCGGGTCAGCTTTCAAGTGGCGATGAAGCACTTGGGCGGCGATGCGATCTATCTCAGTTCGGATGAGATCGGGTTAGGCAAGCGCGAGAGCATCCCTGACGTGGCGCGCGTGCTGAGCGGCTACGTGCAGGGCATCGTGGCGCGCGTCTTCTCGCACGATCATCTGACGCAATTGGCAGCGGCAGCGAGCGTGCCCATCATTAACGGCTTGAGCGATTCAAGCCATCCGTGCCAAGCCTTCGCCGATATGCTGACGCTCTACGAGCATTTTGGCACGTTGCGCGGTCTGACAATTGCTTACGTGGGCGATTCGAACAACGTGGTGTTCTCGCTTGGCGAGGCGGCTGCGCGTTACGGCGTCGCGCTGCGCGTGGCGAGCCCGCGCGGCTATCAGCTGAGCGAGGCGGCAATCGCGCATTTGCGCGGCATGGGCTTGGCGCTCAGCTTGACCGACGATCCGCGCGCGGCGGTCGAAGGCGTGGACTGCATCTACACCGATACGTGGACAAGCATGGGGCAAGAGGCAGAGGCGGAAGTGCGGCGGCGAGTCTTCCCGCCGTATCAGGTGAACGCTGATCTGGTGCGCTTGGCTGCCAAGCACGTCGTAGTGATGCACTGCCTGCCCGCGCATCGCGGCGAAGAGATCACAGATGAAGTGGCTGATGGTGCGCATTCGCTGATCTTCCAGCAAGCGGCTAACCGCCTTCACGCGCAGAAAGCGATCTTGGCGCGTTTGTTGGGCAGCTAGCGGGATGAAGCTTTCAGGAAGCGGATCGAACGAGCAGAAGCGATGACGTCGAAGCAAGAGACATATGAACATTACATGAACTTAGGTCATAACTTTGCGTGGGATCAGGAGTGGGATAAGGCAGTCAGCGCCTATGCGCGCGCCTTGCAAGAACGCCCTGAAGAGCCTGATCCGTACAAATACCTTGGCCTAGCGCTCATGCAGGTCAAGCGCTACAACGACGCGCTCAAGGTGCTGATGAAAGGTCATAAGCTAGCGCCAGACGATCCCGTGCCACTGGAGCGCAGCGCCGATGTGCTTGAACGGCTCGGTCGTCTGAAGGAGGCTGCCGCGCAATACATCAGCGTGGCAGAGATTTACCTCGCGCAGCGCGACATAGAGAAAGCGATCGGCAACTACGAGCGCGCTACGATGCTGACGCCGGGCTTGCTGCAGATTCACTTCCGCCTTGCGCAGCTCTACGAGCGGACAGGGCGCAAGCGCGCTGCTGTGTTGCAGTATCTCACGCTCGCTTTCAACTTCCAGCGCAATAAGGATCGCGAGCGCGCCATGCAGGCTATTGAGCGCGCATTGCGCCTTGAGCCGAGCAACGTGCAGGTGCTGAACGCCAAGCGCGCCATAGAGTCGGGGGAGCTGATGGCAGTGCCGCGGCTTCAGGAGGAGCGCCCTCAAGATGGCAAGCCCAAAAGCGGCGATGCGCTTGCCGAATTGCCTGCTGAGGGAGCGCCTGCTGCGTCGGCAGAGGCACACGTCGCTGGCCCGCTGGGCGAGGCGACCGAAAAAGCGCTCGCGCACCTCGCCGAGTACCTGTTGGAAGGCGGCCTGACCGTCGCAGAAGCGCAAGCCATTCAAGGCATCGAGCTGCAGAAGATGGGCGAGAACGCGCAAGCTGTCCGCGCTTTTCAGGCTGCGGAGAAGCAAGGCATCCGTCATCCTGCGCTGTATATGTGCCTCGGCTCACTGCTAGTGACGCTAGGGCAGTGGCAGGAGGCGCTGCAATATCTCGAGCGCGTGCAGGACGCAGCCTATGCGGCAGGCGTGGCACACGGCATGGGACAGGCCTACGTCGGCCTAGGGCAAGTGCGCCCGGCCGCTGAACAGTTCATCCGCGCGCTGCGGCTCGCCGACCTGCAACTAGCGATAAATCCTGACGAAGCCAGCCAGCTGACGGCCGTCTACGATGAGCTGCTCCTAGCGGTCAAGCAAATGCAGGACTACGATCTCGCCGAGACGTGCAATGAGTTCAACCGCTGGCTCTCAGGCGCGGATTGGAAAGTGCGCATTCCGCAGACGCGCCGCGCCATTGACGACCGCTTGCGGGGCGGCGGCAAAAACGAGCTGCTCGACATCGTAAAGGATCCCTCCATCGTCGAGGCGCTGACGCGCGTGGATGACTACATTCGGCGCGGCTTGTACACGCTGGCAGCCGATGAAGCGATGTGGATCATCGAGCGGCAGCCGACCTCGCTACCCGCTCATCAGCGCGTGGCACAAGTGCTGATGAAGGAAGGGCAAACTCAAGCGGCGATCACCAAATACAACGTGGTCATCAATAGCTTTTTGGCGCGCGACGATCGCGTCAGCGCTGCGATGATCCTAGACGAGGTGATCAAGGTCGCGCCAATGGATGTCAACTTGCGGCTGAGTTTGATCGAGCTGCTGGAACGCGAAGGCAACGAGGCGCGCATGTTGGATGAATACATCAGCTTAGCGGGCGTGTACTATCAGTTGGCGGAGATCGACCAAGCGCGCGACACTTACCTCGCCGCCAACCGTCTGGCGCAGCGCCTGAACGCGCCGATTGAGAAGCGCGTCGAGATTCTGCTCCGCCTCGCCGATATCTACATGACGCGCCTCGATTGGCGGCAAGCGCAGCGCACGCTTGAGCAAGTGCGCGATCTCGTGCCGACAGACGATAAGCCGCGCCGCGAGCTGGTGGAAATTCACTTCCGTCTTGGCAATCCGATTGAAGCGATGCGCGAGCTGGATGGCTTGCTGCGCGTCTATGCGCAGTCAAGGCGCGGTCAGCTGATTCTTTCCACGCTAGAGAGCATGGTCGAGGCGCACCCGAACGAAATGGGCTTGCGCTCGCGCTTGGCAGCAGTTTACCGGCAGCTCAAGCGCATCCCAGAGGCTATCGCGCAGCTAGACGCGCTCGGCGAGCTGCAGCTGGACGCCGGGCTGATCCAAGAAGCATGCGCCACGGTTAGGCAGATCATCAGTCTGAACCCGCCGAACGTCGAGCAGTATCAGGCGCTGCTCAGGCAGATAAGCTGCTGAGGAATACATAAAATTGCTACGTGCGGATTGCTATGTGCGGTGAGCCGTGTTGGCTGATCGAGACTTACCTGAACGCAGCAGCGCTGCTGGATATTCTGGTCGTAGCGCTCATCTTCTTCGGTTTGAGCTTGCTCTTGCGCAATACGCAGGCGCTCTCGCTGCTGCGTGGCGTGGTGATCCTGCTGGCAGTGGTCGGCTTGGCGGCTTCGATCTTTCCGTTCCCCGCCTTTCGTTGGCTGATCGGCAACGTGCTGACCGTGGCGGCAGTTGCCATCCCAATTGTCTTCCAGCCTGAGCTGCGCCGCCTATTGGAGCAGCTCGGCAGGGCGGGCTTCGGCTTGAATCGCCTTCCAGAGAGTCAGCGCGTGCGCTTGCACATCATCGAAGAGATTTGCGCCGCAGCTGCACGGCTCTCAGAGCGCCGCCAAGGCGCTTTGATTGTCATCCAACGCAGGACGAGCCTGCAAGAATACATCGACACAGGCGTGCTTCTAGAGAGCGCCGTGAGCGCGCAGCTCTTGCTGACCATTTTCTATCCGAAGACTGAGCTGCACGACGGCGCTGTCATCTTGCGCGAAGGCAAGATCGCAGCGGCCGCTTGCGTGCTGCCGCTTTCGAGCGGACGCAACCTGACGGATCGCAAGCTCGGCACGCGCCATCGCGCTGCGCTCGGCATCAGCGAAGTGAGCGACAGCGTGTGCGTCGTGGTCTCCGAAGAGACAGGGCAGATCTCGGTCACCAATAGCGGGCGCATGATCCGCCGTCTTGATGCCAACCGCCTACGCACGATTTTGCAAGCCCTCTACGCCGAAGCTGAGCAGCCGCCTTCGCTCTTGAGAGCGCTCCTCGAGCGGCTGAGCACATGGCGCGCACAACTGAGCAGTCAGGCTGAGCTGAAGAACAGACAATTGCGAGGGTGAATCATGAGCGTTGAGGAACATCGCGAGCGCGCGGGACGCGGCCCTGTCACGCTTGGCATTGTGACGGTCAGCGATACGCGCACGCCTGAGACAGATGAGAACGGACGTTGGCTGCGCCAGACTTTTGAAGCGCTCGGGCACCGCATCGCAGCCTATCACATCGTGCGCGATGAGCCCGAGCAGGTCAGCGCAGTGCTAGAGGCGCTGGTGAGCATCCCTGAGCTGCAGATCGCGCTCTTCAACGGTGGCACAGGCATTGCGCCGCGCGATACAACTTACGACGTCATCGCGCGCAAGCTGGAAAAGACGCTCAGCGGCTTTGGCGAGCTGTTTCGGATGCTCAGCTATCAGCAAGTTGGCGCAGCCGCCATGCTCAGCCGCGCCACAGCTGGCGTCTATCGTGGCAAGCTGATCGTCAGCATGCCCGGCTCGCCCAAGGCGGTCAAATTGGCAGTTGAGTCGCTCATCTTGCCTGAGCTGAATCATCTCGCGTGGGAAATTGCGCGCCAAGGGTAGCCCGAGCGCCGCGCCCTTGGCTATACTCGGCCGCGCAAAGCGCTCTATCTCATGATCCAACAGGCAGAGTCTCGTCATGCAAGCGACCATCACTGTCTTGCCTGGCGATGGCATCGGCGTAGAAGTCACGGCTATCGCCGTCGCGTTGCTCAAGGATGTCGCCGCGCTCGGCGGGCATACCTTCACTTTTCAAGAGGCGCTCTTCGGCGGCTGCGCAATTGACGCAGCGGGCGATCCGTTCCCCAGCGAGACGCGCCAGCTGTGCGAGAACTGCCACGCCATCCTGCTCGGCGCGGTTGGCGGGCCGAAGTGGTCTGATCCGAGCGCCGAAGTGCGCCCTGAGCAAGGCCTGCTGCGCTTGCGCCAGCACTTCGGTTTATTCGCCAATTTGCGCCCTGTGCGCGCCTACCCGATGTTGGCGCGCCATGCGCCGCTGCGCGCCGAGCTGCTGGAAGGAGTGGACATGCTTTTCGTGCGCGAGCTGACAGGCGGCGCCTATTTCGGCCCGCGCCAAGAGCAGGGCGATGGCGATTCGGCTTACGATACAATCCTCTACACAGTCCCAGAGGTGCAGCGCGTGGCGCGAGTCGCCTTCCGCGCCGCGCAAGGTCGCCGCAAGCACCTGACCTCAGTGGACAAGGCAAACGTCCTAGCGAGTTCGCGGCTGTGGCGGCGGACGGTTGAGCAAGTGGCGGCTGAGTTTCCTGACGTGCGCGCCGATCACGCTTTGGTCGATTCGTTCGCCATGCAGCTGATCCGCACGCCTGCTTGCTTCGACGTGATCGTGACCGAGAATATGTTCGGCGATATCTTGACCGACGAAGCGGCTATCTTGGCAGGCTCGCTTGGCATGTTGCCTTCGGCATCGCTCGGCGAAGGCACGTTCGGCGTCTATGAGCCGATTCACGGCAGCGCGCCCGATATCGCAGGCAAGGGCATCGCCAATCCAACTGGCGCTATCTTGAGCGCAGCGCTGCTCCTGCGGCATAGTCTGGGCTTGCATCAGGAAGCGGCGGCGCTTGAGCTGGCAGTCCAGCGCGCCCTCGAGGCGGGAGCGCGCACCGCTGATATCGCTGAACCGGATGCGCCCGCGCTCAGCAGCGCCGAGTTCGGCGAGCGTGTTCGCGCCGCGCTGCGCCAGCTCGG
>Ga0308310_1001581_pt1 | contig 10138 bp, 8 predicted proteins | sample HotsprSampleMS65_FD_203672 | JGI IMG/M metagenome (GOLD analysis project Ga0308310, IMG submission 203672) | Hot spring phototrophic mat microbial communities from Mushroom Spring, Yellowstone National Park, Wyoming, United States - 20090730_MS65 ...
GGCATTACAGTCCGTGACCCCTGGGTACGTGCAGCGATGATGAATATGGCAGGCGATCAATCCGGTGCTATGGGCAACATGCAGGGCAACATGGGCCAGGCAACACCAGTGGCCGGTATGGAAGGTGGTCATGGTCATGGTCACGGCCATGAGTATGGCAGTCAAGCCGCAAGCGCCGCGTACATGGTGCTGGTCAATAATAGTGCCAATGCCGACGCGATTGTCAAAGCCGAGAGCGATGTAGCCAAGACAGTCGAGCTGCATAACGTGATAATGGAAAACAATGTGATGCAAATGCGGCAGGTTGAAGCCATTGAAGTCCCAGCAAACGGCCAGGTTGAACTGAAGCCCGGCGGATTCCATGTAATGCTTATCGGTCTGACCCGCGATCTCAAGGAAGGTGATGAGGTTGTAATCAAGCTCACAACCCGCAGCGGTAAGACGATTGAGGTCAAGGCACCGGTGCGTAAGCCGTAGAATCCTTCCAGAGTCGATATCGATAAGGAGGGGACAGCATGAAATCTGTCCCCTCCGCTATCCAACAGCAGCAAATGCTCAACAGACGTGCGCCGTCACTGCATCCATCACAGTAGAGCTGATAATACGGTAAGCAGCAAACAGGTTCCGCTTGTTCTGATTGCAGGTACTCTTATGAAACGCATCTTTTTATCAATCCTTGCCATACTCAGCGCACTCCTTCTCAGTAGCTGCGGTGCCTATGAATTTCGTGGTACGGTGCTTGAACCACCTAATCCGGCGCCAGAATTACCCCTTACCGATCAATTTGGTAATGAGTTCCGTCTCAGTAACTATCGCGGTAAGATTGTGCTGCTCTTTTTTGGGTTTACGCATTGCCCGGATATTTGCCCTACTGCGCTTGGTGATTTGAAACGCGTGATGGAGAAGCTTGGGAACGACGCCGAAAAAGTCCAGGTTGTCCTCGTATCAGTTGATCCTGAACGTGATACGCCTGATCTGATGCAACGCTATCTGGCAGCATTTCACCCGACGTTTCTGGGGCTGAACGGTGATCGGGCGGTGCTCGAAAAAGCTTATAAAGACTACGGGGTTACCGCGATTCGTCGTGACTTACCGAACTCAGGCTTAGGCTACACCATTGATCATTCCGGTTATATTTACGCTATCGATCAGGCTGGAAACTGGCGCCTGCTCTGGGCCCATGGCACTCCGGTTGATGATATTGTCAGCGACGTCCAGGCCCTGCTGCGCAATCCGCCTCGCTCGTAACCAGAGCCTGCAACAGGATATGTCCTATGGCGTCGAATACCATCCTTAGTACGCGAGTGCGGGTCATTATCTTACTGGCAACTATCGCCATGATTGGCGCGGGCGGTTTCTTTCTCTGGCAAACGACAACCGACCGCCAACGCCAGTTAGTCTTTGAGATACCACCCGGCACTGCGGCCCGCATCGCCGCTGGTGAAGTGGTGAACATTTTCCCGTCTACAATTGTGATCGATCTGCGTCAGAAAGATAGGCTGGTTATTCAGAACAATGATAGTGAAGAGGTTACAATCGGTCCGTTCAAAATCGTTCCCGGTCAACGTCTCGTGCAACGTTACTGGAGTCCCGGCGTTTACGAGCTGATCTGTTCGGTGCATCCAGGTGAGCAGTTGCGAATCGTGGTGCAGTGAACGGTTATCTCACCTATGAGAAACTTACGCTACAATAGAAAGAAGAAGCAGTGTTCTCCATAGGAATGGTATGTTGCTTTCGTACTGGCATGCCACGCTCAACCAACCACCACTGACCGGGATCGACCTGCCGCCAACTGCCGGGATCGTTGTGGTCGGCGCCGGTGTCGTTGGTGCTGCTACTGCACTTTGGCTGGCACGTGCTGGCCTTAAGCCGCTAATCATTGATCGTTACGGACCGGCAGCCGGCGCGAGTGGGAACAATGGCGGTATTCTGGCCGCCGGTCTGGCCGAGAACTATCTGGCAGCTACTGCCCGCTACGGCGCAGCCACGGCCCGCGACCTCTACGCACTTAGCCTGGCCGGTCAGCGTCTGATGGTTGAGCTGATCCAGCAAGAGCAGATCGAATGCGATCTCCGTTTGCACGGTAATCTTAATCTTGCAATCGGTGAAGCGCAATTGACCCTCGCCGGTGCGACTGTCGCCGCACTCCAGGCTGACGGATTTCCGGCGCAGTTGCTTGATCGGGATGCTGCGCAAGAGTTGGTTTCTATCCCTCTCGGCACCGCTGTGAGTGGCGCCCGCTTCAATCCTGCTGCCGGTACGGTACATTCGGGTCGCTTAGTATACGGTTTGATCGCCGCTGCCCAACGCTATGGCGCTCAGTGCAGTTGGGGAGTCACACTTCAACGCATCGTCGTCACCAATAATAGCCTACGCTTGGAAACCGACCGTGGCTCGATTGAGGTGGCTGCCGCTATCGTTGCCGTCAATGCCTGGAGTGGTGACGTACTGCCAGAACTGGCCCAGCAGATTCAGATGGTGCGTGGACAGATGCTCTGCACGGCGCCGGTTGCGCCATTTATTGCGTGTGGCTTCGGCGCCAATCTAACCTCAACTGGTGAATACGGGCAACAGGTACCTGGTGGTCAGGTTCTATTTGGTGGTTGTCGTGCTATTGCGCCGAATAACGATGTTGGTGTTCCAGCCGGTGAAGTTAGCCCTGAAGTACAGGGTGCACTCGAGACAGGTCTTGGTCGCCTGTTCCCAACGCTCGCCGGCATTACCATTGAACGTCGCTGGTCAGGCGCAATGGCCTTTACCTCCGACTATTTGCCAATTGTCTACCATCCTTATTCTGGTCTGTTTGCAGTCGGCGGTTTTTCTGGTCACGGCATGCCATTCGCTGCTATCGTCGGCCGTTATCTTGCTGAGGCAGTGCAGACCGGTATCTTCCCTAACGCACTGACCCCGCTGCGTATTGATCGCCCGACGTTGCAGACGTAAAGGAGCCGCTCTGCCTACCCTGCTACTCTCATCGCCAGGGCAATCGCCCCCAGCACACCGGCGCGTGACCCTAACGCTGGCGGTACGATCAACTGTTCGGGGTGAACGAGAATGTGGGGATGCTGCAAGTAACCGTTTAACCACCGCTGCGTTGCTGCCCGCACACGTGGAAACATGTGTGGCTGACTCATAACACCGCCGCCAACAATGATGCGTTGCGGCGAAAGAATACAGAGCAACGTCGCCATTGCCTGACCAAGATAATCAGCCTCGAGCTCCCAGGCTGGATGATCGGCAGGCAATTGTTCAGCCGGCGCATGCCAGCGCGCTTTGATTGCCGGGCCACACGCCAAACCCTCTAGACAATCACTGTGATAGGGGCAAATACCGGTAAACGGATCACGTTCTGGATCACGTACCAGACGAATATGACCCATTTCAGGATGGATCAATCCGTGCACCAATCTACCGCCAACTAGTGCCCCACCGCCAATTCCTGTACCAACCGTGATATACACAGCAACGTCGCAGTCACGCGCTGCTCCCCACTGTTGTTCACCGAGCAGGGCCACATTGACATCAGTATCAAAGCCGATGGGTCGCCCTAATGCCCGCTGGAGTGTGCCAACCACATCCGTATTTGCCCATCCCGGCTTCGGTGTGGTGGTGATATACCCATACAATGATGAGAGCGGATTGAGATCAACCGGCCCAAACGATCCTACTCCAATTGCAGCCAATTGTTCAGCATCATGCGCACGGAAAAATTCGACAGCCCGGCTTAGCGTCTCGGCAGGTGTTGTGGTTGGAAAACGAGTTTCAGCGCGAATATCATCCGGCCCTGTGCCAATGGCACACACCCATTTCGTGCCACCAGCCTCAATACCACCGTAGAGGGGAGAATGTGTCATACGAACCTCGCACCCCGATTAACATGGGGTCAAACAAAAAAAGAGTTTACCGCAAAGAGGATATTTCACGACGGAGAGGTCAGCCTCTAAAATCCTCTCCGCAGAGTGCGCTGTGTTCAAGCCGCCTCCCTTTCCAATGAAAAACTCAATGGCAAAAGAAACTAATATCTTGTCTCATAAACACCTTACATGTCGAGAAACTGATCGCGAGCAAGAACATCTTCCTCGCTTTCACGGCGCTGAAGCAGGCACACCTTTCCATCACCGACCAACACTAGTGCCGGACGAGGCACGAGGTTGTAATTGCTGGCCATACTCAGTGTGTACGCACCGGCTGTTGCTACCGCGAGCACATCACCCGGCTCCGCCAACGGCAACTCAATCTCGCGTAACAGCACATCACCCGACTCACAGTAACGTCCACCCACCTCAAGCTTCGTGGATGCCGATACATTGGCCCGATTCGCCAACATTGCACTGTAACGAGCACCGTAAAGCGCGGGTCGAATGTTATCGGCCATCCCGCCATCGATATGCAGCCATCGTTCGCCCTTCCGCCCGATCACCCGATACAATGCTACCCCGGCACGGGCAACAATTGAACGTCCTGGCTCAACGGTCAGACGTGGCAACGGAAGAGCATGTTGTGCACAGGCCCGACACATAGCCGCACTCACAACGTGTGCGTAGTGTTCAATATCGGTTGCTGGCTGATCGGCGGTGTAAGGTACCCCCAGCCCGCCTCCCGGACTAAGTTCTTCTGGAATGACCCCAAGGCGATCACGTGACCGGGCCGCCAGTGCTACCAGGACCTCAACCGTTGCCGTGACCTGATCGAGCGCAAAGAGTTGTGATCCGATATGGGCGTGGAAGCCTAACCAGCGTAAGCCGGGGGCGGTTAGTGTCTGCGCAACAGCTTGATCAAGGCTGTCGAGCGGTAAGCCAAACTTAGCGGTAGCGCTCCCTGTTGCGATATGCGCATGAGTATCGGCTTCGATGGCCGGGGCTACCCGCAGCAGTACCCCCTGTGGCAAAGCGAGATGGGCCGTTAAAGCACGTAAACGCGCCAGCTCATCAAGGTTATCAACCACAATTGCCCCGACTCGCCAGGCAATGGCCCGCTCTAATTCGAGATCACTCTTTGCATTGCCGTGCAGGTGAACATGCTCCAGTGGCATGCCGGCTCGTTTGGCCACCAGTAATTCGGTTGCCGACACGACATCCAGCCCCAGCCCTTCCTGGGCCACTATTTGAGCCAGCGCCGTATTCAGTAATGCCTTTCCAGCATAATGTACCCTTGTCGGGCCGGGATACGCAGCCGCGAATGCAGTACGGTATCTCCGCATTGCACCACGCAATGTTGCCTCATCGAGGAGATACAGTGGCGTACCAAAACGCTCGGCTAACGCAACCGTGTCGCATCCGCCAATGAACAGGCGGCCCGCAATAATAGCTGCCGTCTCCGGCCAGACATGAGGGGCGAATGTCATGCATTTGTTCCTACCAGACCGAGGCGCGGTGCAGCCGCACGCAGAGCGGTAATCACTTCACCGATCAGGGCATCAAGCTCCATACCGATTACTTCGGCTCCATGGATGATCCCTTCGCGACTAACCTTTGCAGCGAAGGCTTTGTCTTTCATCTTTTTGCGCACCGAGGGAACTTCAACGCTGTAGATACTTTTATCGGGGCGAACCAACGCTACTGCGGTAACAAAACCACTCAGTTCGTCAACGGCGTAAAGTGTTCGTTCGAGCGGTGTCTCTGGTACTATTCCACTGTAATCAGCATGGCTGAGGATAGCCCGCAGTACTTCTGGTGACCAGCCCGTCGACCGCAAGTAGGCAACACCGTAGAAGGGATGCCCTGGCAATTCGGCTGGGAGTTCATCACCACGCAACAATGCCTCAGAGATAGCCGTTGTCGCTGGCCCGGCAACCGGCATATGCGGATAGCGCTCGAAGTCGAGATCGTGCAGTAATCCCACTGCGGTCCACAGATCGACATCAGCACCTTGCTTTTCGGCAAAGTGCGTCATACAGGCGGCAACCGCTTCACAATGCTTACGTAGACTATCTGAAGCAATCCATTCGTGCATAATCTGACGAGCTTTATCGGTGAGCATCACGGCTCCTTTGTCATTGTCGATTCAGGGAATGGCTACATATCGCTTTTTATCATACCACGTTTGCAATCGCTTCGGGCGGCATGTTGTACGTTTTACATGTACTCGCTTGGGTATAAGCTTGAACGGGTGCGAACCCCACCCACGTTGACATAGGGCTTTACGACACCTGGGTGCGTGGAGAGAATCTATTGGTTGGCGCATCAGCACACCATCACGTCTACAAGCGAAGGATAAGGAGCTAGAGCCAGCGCCATCGCTGCGGTGAGGTTTAGCCTTTCAGAAACTCGTGGTTTTGCTCAGCAGGGGCGCCGGCTGAAGTGGCGAGCAACGAAGCGTCGTATCAAACACCTGGGCTTGTGCTGAGACGCGATCATGGATCGACGCGATGGAACCGGGTGAAACCGGGTTCAGCGCCGGTGCTGCGGTGCACGCCTGGCGGCCCTCACCTTCCCCCCTAGCCCCCTTCCTCTCCCGCGCTGCGGGAGAGGAAGGGGGAGGATGGAGGCAAAAGAACGGCGGCCCCCCTCACGCAATAGGCGCTGCGGGAGAGGACGGGGGAGGATGGAGGCGGGAGTGAAAGAACGGTGCCCCCCCTCACGCAATAGGCGCTGCGGGAGAGGACGGAGGAGCGGAGAGGTGGGAGCGAAAGAACGGTGGCCCCCCTCACGCAATAGGCGCTGCGGGAGAGGACGGGGGAGGGTGGGGGGTGCGAAAGCATATTGGCAACCTTCCATGCGATGGTTTCACAGGTATGGTACGTGCCCGATGAGAAATCTGGGTTTCTGATCAGGTTCTTAGTCCACACGGTCGCCTTGATACGCGGCAAGAACCCATCGGCTGGAGCATCAGCACCTATCGGGGGCAGGTTGGGAAGCCGCCCCGACCGCTGCGGTAAAAGGTATCATCGGCAAAACAAGTGAAGGTTTGCTGTAGACTAGCATCGGCATGGGAAGCGCAGCACCTTATCGTGCTCTGCGGACGCATTAAGTAACCGGCCCTCCGCTTCTCTCTGCTGGTGACCGGGAAAAACGTTGAAAATCCTCACGTTAACAGAATATGTCTTGAACACAATACGACCGTTGGCAATCACGCAGTGCTGTGAGGACACCCTCACCTTGCTTAGGTCATATTCACCCGCCGCAGCCGCAGCGAATTGCTGACAACGAAAACTGACGAAAAGGCCATTGCTGCCGCTGCCAGTACTGGGCTCAACTGCCAGCCGGTGAAGGGGTAGAAAACTCCTGCTGCCACCGGGATCAATACGACATTGTAGGCAAAAGCCCAAAAGAGATTCCAGCGAATGGTGCGTACCGTGGCGCGACTAAGCCTGATAGCCTGAGCAACTCCGCGCGGATCGCTGCGCATTAATGTAATGTCAGCCGTTTCCATCGCCACGTCAGTACCACTCCCCATCGCAATCCCAACATCGGCCTGAGCCAGAGCTGGGGCATCGTTGATCCCGTCGCCAACCATAGCTACTCGTTGCGGCTTACCGGCCTCTCCACCCTGTTGCAAGCGCGCTACAACTGCCGCTTTTTCATCTGGCTTTACTTCGGCATACACAGCGGTTAGCGGAATGCCAACTGCTGCTGCAATAGCGGCTGCCGTGCGCTGATTATCACCGGTTAGCAAGGCAACCGCGATCCCAAGCTGCCGCAACTGGGTTACCGCCTCTGCTGCGGTTGGCTTGACCGTATCGGCTAAGGCGATCACGCCCCAAACCTCACCATCAACTGCCACAACGATTGCCGTCTTACCGCCTTCCTGTAACTGATCAACCAATGCTTGCACCGGTGCTACATCCAGCCCATACGTCTGCAACCAGCGCACCGTACCGATCAGGACCCTTTGCCCATGCACCTCAGCCTCGACCCCGGCGCCACTAACTGCCTGGAAGCGCGTCGGTCGTTCGACCGTCAGCCCACGGGCCTGCGCCGCCTTGACAATGGCAACCCCTAATGGATGCTCACTTCGGCTTTCTGCTGCTGCCGCTAATTGCAGGAGTTCCTGATCGGTTACCTGCGCACTGTGCATGCCCTGAACCAATACCGGCCTGGTTACTGTCACAATATCGGTAACTTCAGGACGACCATGCGTGATCGTACCGGTCTTGTCGAACACCACCATTTGCAAGGTGGCTGCTCGCTCCAGAGCCTCGGCGTTGCGGATCAGGATGCCATGCGCTGCACCGGTACCCGTCCCAACCATGATGGCAGTTGGAGTCGCTAAACCCAACGCGCACGGGCAGGCGATCACCAATACCGCCACCGCAAAAATAAGTGCCTGCGTCAAACCGACCCCGGCCCATAACCAACCGAGAAACGTGATCAGAGCGATGGCTATCACAATGGGCACAAACACGGCTGAGACACGATCAACCAACGCCTGCACCGGCGCTTTTGATCCCTGCGCCTCCTGTACCAGCCGCACAATTTGTGCCAGAGCCGAATCTTTGCCAATCCGCGTCGCTCGCATCTGGAAACTACCGCTGCGATTGATTGTTCCCCCAAAAACCGGATCGCCAGCCTGCTTTTCAACCGGTAGACTCTCACCGGTTAGCATACTCTCATCGATCGTCGATTCGCCGGTGACTATGACCCCATCGACCGGAATCTTCTCACCCGGACGTACAATGACCATCTCACCAACCCGTACTTCAGTGAGCGGCACATCAACCTCTTGTCCACCACGTACTACTCGTGCCGTTTTCGGCTGAAGTCCGATCAGGGCTTTAATCGCAGCACTCGTTTGCCCTTTTGCTCGCGCCTCAAGATATTTACCGACCAAGATCAGCGTAATAATCAGCGCTGCCGTCTCAAAATAGACATGACCAGGCATCCCGCTGATCAAGATCGCCAGACTGTACACATAGGCTGCCGACGAGCCGAGAGCGATCAGCGTATCCATGGTAGCAGTACGTGCACGTAGTGCCCGCCAGGCGTAGCGGTAGAAATCGCGTCCCGCGTAGAACTGAACCGGTGTAGCCAGTATTAGGAACAGCCAGTTCAGCAGATCGTCACGCGCTGCCACCATCGTCATTATTTCAGACATGGTTGCATCGCGCATTGCCGCCATCATCGCTGCCCCATCACCGATCAGCCACGGTGCAATCAAGCCAAAATCTCGCGCCATCGACAGCACAAATAGCGGCAACCCAAAGACAATACCGACCAACAATCGCCGCCGTCGCTCGCTCATCTCGGCTTCGCGAACCCGTGCTTCAACATCTTCGCCAGCTTCACCGACATCAGCAGACTCAATAACGCCGTACCCGGCTTCTTCAACCGCCGTTACCAGCCTGGAGCGTTCAACCATACCTGGCACATAGCGCACGAACGCCTGCTCACTCGCCAAATTGACCTCGGCAGACAACACACCCGGTATCTTACGCAACGCCTTCTCAACCCGCGCCGAACAACTCGCACAGGTCATACCGGTAATCGGCAAGGTTACTTCGTCAACAACCACGCCATAACCGGCCTGCTCTACGGTCTGCTGCAACATCTCAGGCTGAGTCTGCGTTGGATCATAACGCACTAACGCCTGTTCACTCGCCAGATTGACCTCGGCGGTCAGAACACCCGGTACTTTACGCAATGCCTTTTCAACCCGTGCCGAACAACTCGCGCAGGTCATACCGGTAATCGGCAATCTGATTTCACATTCGGACATAGGATGGAGTCCCTTTCTGAAGGATTGCTGCGTTTATCGTCTCACCGGGCAAACCCCAAACCATTAGAGGCACGACGGCACAGTAACCCTACAAGTGGGTATCACCGATGGAAAGCATATCCGATGCTCACGATGTACATCCCGTATGAGCTATCATGTGCATCTGTGTCTTACATCTCCATGTTCTCACGGCAGTGTGGTGGGTATGGGTAAGAACGGATGCTCTCCTGACCCGTGTGGTATGGATAGTATGCATCGCGTCATCGTCTCACACCCTGACTAGTGAGCAGCACTTTGGTCATTCGACCATCGGCACATCCTAGCACTACGGTATTCACATCAGCACGGGGCAGGGCAACCTGTGCTGACCTTCATGTCATGTTCTGCGACGAGATATTTCGGATAGGCTCCACATGTCTTTCAACCCTGGCTGAGAGCGTGATCGAACAGACCCAATAGTTTTTACATTGCCCTTTTCCACTCT
>Ga0308310_1001583_pt1 | contig 10138 bp, 10 predicted proteins | sample HotsprSampleMS65_FD_203672 | JGI IMG/M metagenome (GOLD analysis project Ga0308310, IMG submission 203672) | Hot spring phototrophic mat microbial communities from Mushroom Spring, Yellowstone National Park, Wyoming, United States - 20090730_MS65 ...
TGATAATAGGTGTCGCTGGCAGCTTCTTTGTGAACATGGTGCTCTCGAGGTTGCTCACCGATGCTTTCCACAACTTCATCCGTGTTCCCAAGGCTGTAGAAAGGGGAGTCGAGCCATGAAAAAGATCGACGTCGTGCACAAGAGAACGATTTGGCTCGGTATAGCAGCCTTCTTCGTCGTGCTCTCTTTGCTCTTCATCTTCATGCGCGGTTTCAACCTCGGTGTTGAGTTTGTCGGTGGAAGCGAAATACTCGTTCGTGCCGAGGGAAACATGGTCGAGCAGGACCTGCGCCAAGCTTTGAGCGAGATTTCCTCCGACTTTGCCAGCGCACGCGTCACGAGGGTCAGATCCGCGGGCGATCCAGCAGGAATCGTGAAGTTCTCTGTCACCGTTTCGAAGACCTTCGATGCGGACGAGAAACTCAAGATCGTGGAAGAGCTCAGAAAGAAACTTGAAGCTAAAGGCTTCAAAGCGGAGGTCGTATCCTTCAACGAGACAGGTGGTAGCGCCGCAGAGGAGATCAGAAGACTCACTTGGAGAGCAATTCTGATCACGCTGGTCGCGATTCTGGCTTACATAACTCTGCGTTTCAACTTCATCTTCGGTGTTGGAGCCTTAGCGGCGCTCGCACACGATGTCATCGTGACTCTGGGATTCTTCTCCATGTTCAAATACGAGATCAACGTGCCCGCCGTTGCCGCCCTGCTCACGCTCATAGGTTACTCATTGAACAACACGATCGTCATCTACGACAGGATCAGAGAGAACATGAGAAAGTTCAAAGGTAAAGACATTCCTACGCTGATCAACGAGAGTGTGAACCAAGTTCTGACGAGGACGCTAAATACTTCCTTGACAACCTTCATCGTCGTCTTCGTTCTGCTGTTGTTCGCAGGTAACACCATTAAACCGTTCGCGTTTGGTCTGAGTGTGGGCGTGATCGTGGGAACTTATTCGTCCCTCTTCGTCGCGGCACCGTTGGTGATGAGATGGGTAAAATACAGATGACCCCCAGCTCCGCTGGGGGTTTTTCATAATTCCAAAGAGCTGAGATCTCCAACGACGAACTTCATCGCCTTGGGCAGTTTTCCGTTTTGACTTATCCTCACACCCTTGCCGATCAGCGATGAATCTATTCTCACAGACAAATTACTCAGTTTACTCTCGTCCATCAGTATTGAGTTTTCCACCTCGCAGTTTTCCAAGATGACCCCATTCCCGATGGACGTGTAAGGTCCCACGTAGGAGTTCACGATCCTACAGTTCTCCCCGATCACGACTGGTCCTCTTATGAGGGAACCTGCTATGATCGATCCCTTGCCCACGCAGACTCTGCCTTGAACGATCGTGCTGTCATCGATCTTTCCAGCGCATTCGCCATCTTGCATGGAATCGAGTATTCGCCTGTTCGCCTCGAGTAGATCTTCAGGTTTTCCCGTGTCCTTCCACCAACCCTGTATCACGTGCGCCCTCACGACGTAGCCTTTCTGAACCAAATAGCCTATGGCGTCTGTGATCTCCAGTTCTCCCCTCCACGACGGTTTGATGTTCTCTATGGCTTCGAAGACGCTCTTTCTGAACAGGTAAACCCCCACGATCACCAGATCGCTCTTGGGTTCTTTCGGTTTTTCCTCCACGTGAACGATCCTTCCATCTTCCAGCACTGCGACACCGTAAGCTCTCGGATCCTTCACGCGCGCGAGCAACACGTAAGCGTCGATGTTTTCCGATTCGAAGCTTTTCACCACGCTCGAGACATCCTCGAACACCAAATTGTCTCCGAGCATCAAGAGGAACGGCTCATCCTTCAAAAATTCCCTGGAGATGTACACCGCGTGCGCTATGCCCTTAGGTTGAGGCTGAACGATGTACTCTATGTGCATTCCAAGCTGCGCACCGTCTTTCAGAGTCTCTTTGAACAACATTTCGTTCTCTGGGCTCACCACGATCGCGATCTCGTTCACTCCAGCTTTTTTCATGAACTCGAGCGTGTAGAAGATCACGGGCTTGTTGGCCACGGGTATCAAATGCTTCGCCGTCGTGTACGTCAGTGGCCTGAGCCTTGTGCCTTTACCAGCACACAGAACCAAACCTTTCATGTGCCAACCTCCTCACATGTTGATGGACAAGCTGAAAGAAAATCCGACGAAAGGTTGTGAATTTCTCACACCGAATGTTCCACCGAAGAACACATCTTTGAGATTGAACGCGTACACCTCTTGCACTCGATAACTGATCGTTGCTCTCAACGTGTTCAGCGATGAGATCTCTCCGATCAACCATCTCGTACCGTTGGGCGCGCTCCCACCGTGCCACGGCGAATCCGGTGTTCTGGTTCCAAAAATGACGGATTCCCATGCCAAGCCGAAGGTCCAATTCGCAAAACGATACTCGAAATCGATCATGCAAGCTATGTTGTTTTCACCGTACTTGTAACCGATCATGTTCTTCTCGATCGGATAGTTCGTTCCTTCGAAGAACACGTACTCGTAAGGTTTATCGACTCTCGTTCTTTCAAACGTGTAAGCGGTCGCACCCGCCACCTCTATCTTGAACCTCACCGGATCGCTCTGCCCTGAAAAACCCATCATGAAGGCGATTTTGTCAGGATTTTGGTAGCCACCTGGTGAAAGAAACCTGTTCATATTTATATCGTCTATGAGCACCTCAGCGTAAGCACGCCACGAACCACCGCGGAGAACTGCGTACGCTCCGACCATGGAGTTGTCGTCCAACTGGGCTGAGCTCACACCCCAAGGAGCCGAAAGATGCCAGAACTCTTGAATTCCCGGAATAGGTATCGGGACAAAATAATAGTACGGATCGAAATATCTGTTCAGAAAGAGTACGGACTCTTGATAACCGATCTCCAGAACTTCCAAGGGCAACAAGGACAATCTCCTGTACACCAAACCTTTCGCAGGCTTGCCTTCAGTTGAAAAGGTTCTCAAGCCTGCCCAAAGAGTTTCGACAGAGATTTTGCTGGTCTGACCAGTGAGTAACGCTAACACTCTCACCGTGGGATACGAAAATTCCTTCTCGGAGAGAAAAAGATTGTAAAACTCCCCGGGCCCGACTGTGTTCTTCTTCACACCCACATCAACTTTGATGTTTTGTGTCTGATAGCTGAAATAACCTTCATCCCAGTACCAATAATGCCCTTTGAGAAAGTCGCTGTAAGGTGGCGTCACGACGTTGTCTCTTCTGAACCCACCGCTCGCGATGAATTCAGTTCCCATGAACGGCACTGTGAGACGGAATTTGATGGAGTCGAAAACCTGCTCAAAATCGTACTCAAGCTCTGTTTCAATTTGAAACGTCGCACCGAATAAAACCGTGGAGAACACCAACAGAACAATGAGAGTTCCCCTCACGTTCTCGCTCCTTTCTTGACAGATTATAAAACAGCACCAGCAAATTTCTGCGAAGTCCTCGAGCCTTTTTGATATAGGCATTGTACCCAAATTGTCTTTTTGATATAATAAATTCAGACCACGTCGAGGGGGTGTGTTTATGAGGAAGCTGGTGGTGTTGCTGGCAGTCTTGCTGTGTGTCCTTGTGCTTGCGGGTGAAGTCAACATCTGGAGCTGGAGGACCCAAGACGCCGAGGTGTGGAAACAGGTCGAGCAGGAACTGAGGAAGATGGGCAAGGACATCAAGATCAACTTCACAGCCTTTGCACCGACCGAATACGACGCCAAGATCGCCGTCGCGCTTCAAACAGGTACTGGACCGGACATCGTCTATTCCAGGAGACTTCCCGGCGGACGAACCCAGACGATGATCGAGAACGGACTGTATCTACCCATCGACGAGTACGTCGATTTCTCGAACTTCTCACAGACAATTCTGAACTCCGTGACCTTCCAAGGTAAAAAGTATGGCGTCCCCTTCGCCGTCCAAGTTGTGGGTATCTTCTACAACAAGGAGTACTTCGACAAGTTCAAACTCAAAGAACCAGAAACTTGGGACGAACTCGTTGAGATCGCCAAGACGTTGAAGAGGAACGGCATCACACCCTTCTTCATACCAGGTAAAGACGCTTGGGCACTGGCGATGCAACACGCCATGTGTGGCGTGAGCGTCCTTGGACCGGAATGGATCAAGAAGCTCATCGCTGGAGAAACGGATTTCCTCGATCCGAAGTTCACCGATTTGAACCGCAGGTTGAACGAACTCAAGGTTTACTACCAGGACGGCTTTTTGGCGAACTCCACCACGGACATGGACGCAGCCTTCGCCTTCGGTCAGGCGGCGATGGTGTTCTACGGAATTTGGGGTTATCAGATCTGGAAGAATTTGAATCCAGACATCCAAGTGGGTTACTTCATGGTGCCACCACTCACAAAGGATCAAAAGCCTTACGCGTACGTTTACATGGATGGTGCCATAACGCTCACATCCAACGTGAAGAACCTCAAAGATTCCGTCGAAGTTCTGAAGTTCTGCGCAACACCCAAGTTCGGTACCATCTTCGCGAACATCACTTACAACATCCCTGCCGTTTCTAAAGCTGAATTGCCGAAGGTACCGATACTGCAAGAGGTCGTCGATGTGTATCTGAACCATGCTTCTCCTTATGTCTACTGGGTTGGTTCCGTGTTCGTCACGCAGAAACCATCGCTCTACGACGACGTGTTGAGTCCGGGTATGCAGGAAATGTACGCAGGTAAGATCACACCAGAAGAACTTTCCAGAAAGGCTCAGGACGCCATATCTCAATGGTACGAACCGCTGAAGAAGAGACTTGGAAAGTGAAAAAGACACGCCCCAGCCTTCGGGCTGGGGCTTTTCAAAAATGGGGTGAACGTGAATGAAGGTGAAGGCCAGCTACGTTCTTCTTTTCATCCTTCCAGCGCTGGTTCTCTACAGCCTGTTCGTCGTCTATCCTCTGTTGGATAGTCTGACTCTGAGTTTCTATTCGTGGAAAGGCGTTGGTCCAAAGATCTTCGTAGGTTTGAAGAACTTCAGAGAGATGTTCTTCGGTAGTTTTTCAAAAGAAGTCTTCAACGCCTTCTTCCACAACATCTATTTCTTCATCGTTGCAGCGACGCTCGAGCTCGGTCTTGGTTTTCTGATAGCGTTCCTTCTTGCGAGCAAACTGAAAGGAGCAAAGCTCTTCAGAACCGTTGTGTACATGCCCAACATGATACCTTTGGTGATCGTGGGGTTCATGTGGAATCTATTTTTGAACCCGCAGATAGGACTCGTGAACAACTTTCTCAAATTCATAGGTTTGAAAAGTCTTGCCAGACCGTGGCTGGGTGATCCCTCCACGGCGCTGTTGAGCATCATCTTGGTGAACACGTGGAGGCACCTTGGTTTTTATGTTCTGGTCATCCTCGCGGCGATTCTGAACATCCCACCGGATTTAATCGAAGCAGCTTACATCGATGGGGCGAGCAACAGAAAGATAGCAACGAAGATCGTTCTTCCGTTGGTTCTACCGACCTTCAGAACGTTGTTGATCTTGTTGTTCATAGGAAGCTTCAACGTCTTCGACATGGTCTACGCCATGACGGGGGTTCAAGCTGGACCGTTCAGGAAAACTGATGTGCTCGGTACGGTCTTCTACAGAACCGCCTTCGGTGGACTGGGCAGTGCCTTCACAGACATGGGGCTCGGGGCAGCCGTGACCGTGTTCATCTTCGCCATCGTGATGCCTCTTTCAATTCTTTACGTGTTCTTGGTCGAAAGAAGGGAAAGAGCATGGTGAGACTCACGAAGACTGGGACGATCTTAGCCTACGTTTTCTTGACGATCTACGCTTTGATCATAGTCGTACCCTTCACGATGATGGTCATGAACTCTTTCAAATCGATGCGAGAACTCTTCTTGAAACCTTTCTCGTTTCCATCCAGCTTCAAGTTCGACAACTTCTCCAAGGCGTGGAAAGTCGCCAACATCCATGTTGGTTACAGGAACAGTCTGCTCGTCGCTGGAGCGACTGTGATCATCGTGGTTTTGCTTGCGAGCATGTTCGCCTACATGGTCTCGAAGTACGATTTTTCTTTCAGAAGGGGCGTGTTCCTCTACACCATGCTGGGGCTCGCTTTACCCGCGAGACTCGCCGTGATACCCATATTCATCCTTCTCAGGAACATGAATCTAACCAACTCTTTGGCAGGTCTCGTCTTGATCTACAGCTCGATCAATCTCCCCTTTTCGATCTTCATCTTGAAGAACTTCATAGACGCCGTGCCTAACGAACTGTGTGAAGCGGCGCGTATAGACGGAGCGAGCGTTGGCTACATCTATTACAAGCTGGTTCTTCCGCTCACCAAACCCGCGCTCTCCATAGTTGCCATCGTGACATTCGTCAACGTCTGGAACGACTTCTTCTTCCCGTTGATCCTCATAAACGATCGATCCAAAGCCACGATCACGCTCGCCGTGTCCATGTTCTTCGGCGAATACTCGATCCAATGGCCCTTGTTGTTCGCAGGTCTCACGCTCTCGATAGCCCCAACCGTTATACTCTTCTTGATCTTCTCTCGGTTCTTCATCGCCGGTATGACGCAGGGGGCGATCAAGTGAAGACTGTCAAACTCGGTTTGGACGTCTTTTTGGAAAAGTTCGCCGATCGTTACAAGAACTTGCGCATCGGTTTGATCACCAACGCGACGGGCATCAACTCTGAGTTGAAGAGGAACGTCGATCTCTTCATGGAAAAAGGCCTGAAACTCATCAAACTCTTCGGCCCAGAACACGGCATCTTCACAGCGGCGGCGGACGGTGCGAAGGTGCAAGATTCGATCGAACCGAGATATGGTATCATCGTGCATTCTCTCTACGGTGAAAGGCTCAGACCCACCGAAGAGATGCTTTCAGGACTCGATGTGCTCGTCTACGACATTCAAGACGTGGGACTTCGTTTCTACACCTACATCTACACCATGGCCTACTGCATGGAAGAGTGTGGGAAAAACAAAATCAAGTTCGTCGTCTTGGACAGACCAAACCCACTTTCGAAAAAGGTAGACGGTCCCACGATCGAGAAAGACTTTGAAAGCTTCGTCGGAGGTTATGAACTTGCACTCAGATACGGCTTGACGATCGGAGAGCTCGCACATTATTTGAACGAAGAATTTGACATGGACGCTGAACTCGAGATAATAAAAATGGAAAGCTACGATCCAAGCAGCTATTTCGACGAAACTGGCTTGCTCTGGAACACACCTTCGCCCAATCTACCATCACTCGAGCACACGATCCTCTACGCAGGTTTCTGCCTTCTGGAAGGTGTGAACGTCTCTGTGGGTCGCGGAACGACGCACCCGTTCAAGTTCATAGGCGCTCCTTGGATCGACTCGGAGAAATTGTACAGAGAGTTGAAGAAATTCAACCACGAAGGTGTTGCCTTCAGAGAGAGGTTCTTCGTTCCGTTCGCTTTCAAGCTGTCCAACCAAGTGTGTCAGGGCTTGGAGTTCTTCGTCACGGACAAAAGGAAGATCAAACCTTTACACCTCGCGATCGATCTCATCGCGTGTTTGAAAAGACTTCATCCAGAAAGTTTCCGCTGGGACAGCTACGTGCACGATGAAACAGAAAGGTACTATTTCGATCTACTCATCGGAAGCGATTTTTACAGAAAAGCGATCGACGAGGGCGCCACGTCGAAGGACTTTGATAGAATCTGGAATGAAGAGTCATTCAAATTCTCTCAGAGAATCGAAAGGTACAGACTCTATTGAGGAGGTTCACCGCGTGGCGCGCGTCTATTTCACAGACTTGAGCACCAACAGCAACATGAACCTACTTCAAAAGTTTTCTCTCTTGCTCGATAAAGTCCAAATAAGCACTCTCGCAAGAAAGGACGAGTTCGTCGCGATAAAGCTCCACTTTGGTGAGTACGGCAACCTCGCGTTCGTAAGACCACAGTATCTGAGAGTTCTGGTGGAAAAGCTGAAGCCTTCCGGCGCGAAGATCTTTTTGACCGACGCCAACACCCTGTACGTGGTCCATCGCAGCAACGCGGTCGATCACGTCTTGAACGCGTATCTCAACGGGTTCACGATGGACGTGGTGGGTGCTCCAGTGATCATTGCCGATGGTTTGAAGGGCAACGATCAGTTCATCTGATCTTCGTCACGCACTTCAAAGGACATGAGCAGACAGGTTTCGGCGGGGCGCTGAAAAACATTGGGATGGGTTGTGCATCCAGACAGGGCAAGCTCGAGCAACATTCAGACTCCAAGCCGAAGATCATCGAAGACAAATGTGTCGCTTGAAAGGTTCTGTCCCACGGGTGCGATCAGAGTTTCGAAAATCGCGAGGATCGATTATAACGTGTGCATAGGTTGTGGCCAGTGCATCGCCGTGTGCAACTACGGAGCTGTGGAACCGAGTTGGGACAGCTCGGCGGAGCTCTTGAGCAAGAAGATGGTCGAGTACGCAAAAGCTGTCCTTAAAGACAAGCGTGCGATCTTCGTGAACTTCATCGTGAACGTCTCACCCGACTGCGATTGCTGTCACGTCAACAGACCCGCGGTTGCAACGGACATAGGCATCGTGGTGAGCGATGATCCTGTGGCGATCGACCAAGCGTGCATCGATTTGGTGTTGAAAGCCACCCACCAAGATCCCTTCCTTCAGGTTCATCCCAACGTGAGTTGGGAAACTCAGCTTGCCTACGCAGAGCAGATCGGACTTGGAAGTAGAAGATACGAACTCGTCGAGATCTCTTGTCATTTGAAATGATCCCACTTGACGACTCAACGAGGATCGGCTATCATATCAAAAAAGTTCGCACTGCAAATCAAAGGAGGGATCTCGGTGGAAAGTTTGGCGTTGGTCAACGCCACGGTTTTCGTCGGTGACGGTTCGATCCTCGAGAAGGCCGTCGTCTTGGTAGAAAAGGGTCGCATCGTGAAAGTTTCAAAGCTCGAATCGACCACCATCCCCGCCGGTTTTTCCCGCATCGATCTTGAAGGTCTCTTTCTCATGCCAGGTCTCATCGATGCGCATTTGCATCTGACGGGCATGCGCACTGGTGATTCCATCAAGGAACATCTCTTGGTTCCTTACGAAACGCTCGTGGCACGCGCGGTGAAGGATCTAAAATCTCTCATCAATGCAGGTTTCACGACGATCGTGGACGCTGGTGGTTCCATCGCCGTGAATTTGAAGAAGGCCGTACAAGAGAGAACGATCGTTGGACCAAGGATCGTTGCCGCGGGACCATCTTTGTCCCAAACCTTCGGCCACGGGGATGCGCACTATTTGCCCATCGATTATGTCGATCCAAGAACTTCGAAGTTCAAAACTCCGTTCGGTTCTCTGATCTGTGACGGCGTGGACGAATGTCGAAAGGCTGCACGTTACGCTTTACGCTGTGGGGCGGACTTCATCAAGATCATGTCAACTGGTGGTGTGCTGTCTGAAAAGGACAGACCCGAGCAGGTTCAGTTCACCATGGAAGAAATCCAAGCCATCGTTCAAGAGGCAAGACACGCAGGAACGTTTGTTCACTCACACGCGCAGGGCACCGAGGGCATCAAGAACGCGATCTTGGCTGGCGTGAAAGTCATCGCGCACGGCATATTCATCGACGAAGAATGCTGTGAGCTTGCGAAGAAGTTCGACGCGATCGTCGTACCAACGCTCTCCATCGTGGAACACATCATGCGATTTGGTAAAGAGATAGGCATACCCGAGTGGGGCTTGAAGAAGTCTGAAGAAGTCTATAGAGCTCACGTCGAGAACATAAAGTTAGCATACCAACGCGGTGTGAAACTCGCCACGGGCACGGACTTTCTTGGAGGGATCAAGGCCTTCAGACAGGGCGACAACGCGCTCGAGATACTCCTCTTTGTTGAAAAGCTCGGCATGAAGAAGGAAGAAGCCTTGGTCTGTGCAACGAAGATCGCCGCAGAGTCTGCGGGTCTGTCGAAAAAAATTGGTACAATAGAAGAGGGTAAGCTCGCCGATGTGATAGTGCTGAAGAAGAATCCTTTGGACGACATCGAATCGCTCTTGAACGAAAAGAACGTCGTCATGGTCATGAAAGAGGGAGAGATCGTCAAGAATCTGTTGTGAGGTAAGCACGGTGCGACAACTGGAAGCCGAAAGGAAATTTTCACTGGAAAGGGTCTTGGAAGTCTTCTTCACCATCTTGTTGATGCTACCGCTGGTGAC
>Ga0308310_1001585_pt1 | contig 10134 bp, 9 predicted proteins | sample HotsprSampleMS65_FD_203672 | JGI IMG/M metagenome (GOLD analysis project Ga0308310, IMG submission 203672) | Hot spring phototrophic mat microbial communities from Mushroom Spring, Yellowstone National Park, Wyoming, United States - 20090730_MS65 ...
GACGCCGCTGTTTTCGATTAAGAAGTTCGGCATCTGGGCGCTGGTTTCGGCGACGGCGCTGACGTCGCTCATTGCGCTGCTGGTGGCGGTTCCGCTTGGGCTGATGTCGGCGATCTACCTGAGCGAGTTCGCGCACCCGAAGGCGCGGGCGGTGTTGAAGCCTGCGCTCGAGGTGCTGGCCGGGGTGCCGACGGTGGTGTACGGCTTCTTTGCTCTGACGGTAATGACGCCGTTCCTGCAGCGGTTCATCGATATGACGCTGTTCAACTCGCTGAGCCCGGGGATTGTGATGGGCATCATGATCGTGCCGCTGGTCGCCTCGCTCAGCGAGGACGCGATGTCGTCGGTGCCGCAGGCGCTGCGCGAGGGGGCGTACGGGCTTGGGGCGACGCGGATGGAGGTGGCGACCCGGGTGGTGGTGCCGGCCGCGCTCTCGGGGATTGTGGCGTCGATCATCCTGGCGATGTCGCGGGCTGTCGGCGAGACGATGATTGTGGCGATTGCGGCCGGTCAGAACCCGACCTTTACGTTCGATCCGACGGTGCCGGTGATGACAATGACCACCTACATCGTGCAGGTGAGCCTGGGCGACACGCCGTACGGTTCGCTGGAGTACCGGACGCTGTTCGCGGTGGGGACGACGCTCTTCGTGCTGACGTTCGTGATGAACATCTTCAGCTTCTGGTTCGTCCGGAAGTTCCGTGAGGTGTACGACTGATGGCGGTGACGACTGCGGCGCAATTTCCGACGCGGGAGCAGTTCCGGCCCCGGCTGGGCTTCCGGAAGGTGACGGGAGTCATTTTCACGGGCATCGGCCTGGTCGCCATCGCGATCGGGCTGGGGATGCTCGTCTGGCTGCTCATCGATACGTTCGTGTCCGGCCTGCCGTGGCTGGACTGGCAGTTCCTGACGAGCTTCGACTCGCGGTTCCCGGACGGGGCCGGGGCGAAGGCGGCGATCTACGGCACGGCGTACATGATGTTTTTTACGATCGTCATTGCGCTGCCGATTGGTGTGATGTCGGCGATCTACCTGGAGGAGTACGCGCGGGAGGGGAAGCTGAAGAGCTTCATCCAGATCAACATCTCGAACCTGGCGGCGGTGCCCTCCATCATCTACGGGCTGCTGGGGCTGCAGGTGTTTGTGCGGTGGATGGAGCTCGGGCGGAGCGTGCTGGCGGGTTCGCTGACGATGGCGCTGCTGATTCTGCCGATCATCGTGGTGGCGACGCAGGAGGCGCTGCGGGCCGTTCCCCCGAGCATCCGGGATGCGTCGTACGGGGTGGGCGCGACGCGGTGGGAGACGATCCGGTACCACGTGCTGCCGTACGCGCTGCCGGGCATCCTGACCGGGAACATCCTTGCCGCCTCCCGGGCGATCGGCGAAAGCGCGCCGCTGATTACGATTGGCGCACTGACGTATGTGCCGTTCACGCCCAGCGGGCCGCTCGACCGGTTCACGGTGCTGCCGATCCAGATTTTCAACTGGGTGTCGCGGCCGCAGCAGGATTTCCAGGGGGTGGCCGCGGCAGGCATCATCGTGCTGCTGGTGGTGTTGCTGTTGATGAATTCCGTGGCAATTTTCCTGCGGCAGAAGCTGCAGCGGCGGTTCTAGGCGCCGAGGAGGTAGGACGTGATGACTGAACAGCAGACGCAGCCGACGACGCTGACGCGGGTGCCGGCCCTCGACCGGGACGGCGCCGAGCAGCATCTCCGGCCGCAGGGGGCGACCCAGGGCGCCATCCTGGAGGATATTCCGAACCCGACGATCGAAGTGCGGGGGCTTTCGCTCTGGTACGGGCACAAGCAGGCGCTGACGAACGTCTCGTTCAAGATTCCGCGGAACAAGGTGACGGCGCTCATCGGGCCCTCGGGCTGCGGGAAGAGCACGCTCCTGCGCTGCTTCAACCGGATGAACGACCTGATCCCGAATGTGCGGATCGAGGGGAAGATCTACCTCGACGGGCAGGACATCTACGACCGGTCGGTGGACCCGGTGGAGGTTCGCCGGCGGGTCGGGATGGTGTTCCAGAAGCCGAACCCGTTCCCGCGGTCGATTAAAGAAAACATCCTGTTCGGGGCGAAGGTCAACGGGTTCAAGGGGGACAAGGACCGGCTGGTGGAGGAGTCGCTCCGGCGGGCGGCGCTCTGGGACGAGGTGAAGGACGACCTCAACAAGTCGGGGCTGGCGCTCTCGGGCGGCCAGCAGCAGCGGCTGTGCATCGCGCGGGCGATTGCTACTGCGCCGGACATCATCCTGATGGACGAGCCGTGTTCGGCGCTGGACCCGATCGCGACGCTGAAGATCGAGGACCTGATGCGGGAGCTTGCGAAGGACTACACGATCATCATCGTGACGCACAACATGCAGCAGGCGGCGCGCGTCTCGGACTACACGGCGTTCATGCTCACGGACGAGCGGGTGGCCGGGCAGCTGGTAGAATACGGCCCCACTGAGGAACTCTTTACGACTCCGAAGGACCGGCGTACCGAGGACTACATCAGCGGACGCTTCGGCTAAGGCGTCGAGGAAGGGGCGCGGGGATGACACGGGACCTGTTCAAGGCGGAGCTCCGGCAGCTCCAGGACGACGTGCTGACGCTCGGCTCGATGACCGAGAAGGCGATCCTCGACGCGATGGAATCCCTGCGCGACGGCGACGTGGAGTGGTCGCGGCGAATCATTGCAGACGACGCGAAGATCAATCGCAAGCGCTTCGAGATTGAAGAACGGACGATTGCCGTTGTGGCCACGCAGCAGCCGATGGCGACGGACCTGCGGGCGCTGGTGAGCGTGCTGTATATCATCACGGACCTTGAGCGGATCGCCGACCACGCGGAAGGGGTAGCCCGGATCAACACGATGATGGAGCCGGAGCCGCTTCCGCGGAAGCTGGGGTACATCCCGGCGATGGCCGACCGGGCCGTGGCGATGCTCCGGGATTCGCTGAAGGCGTACATCGACCTCGATGTCGATGCGGCGCGGCAGATCTGCCACGCGGACGACGAGGTGGACCGGCTGCAGGACAGTGTGTACGAGGAGGCGTTCCGGGCGATGCTTGCCGACCCGTCGACGATCCAGCGGAACACGTATCTTCTCTGGACCGCCCACAACCTGGAGCGAATCGCTGACCGGTGCACGAACATCTGCGAGCGGGTGATCTACACGGTCACCGGGCACATGGACGAGCTGAACGTTTCGAACTACTGAGGCCCGGGCAGTTGGCGCCATCTGCCGGGGGGCTGCTAGGATGAAGGTGCGCCATGGCGGGCGTAGCGTAGTGGTTAACGCGTCTGATTGTGGCTCAGAAGATCGTGGGTTCGAATCCCACCGCTCGCCCCATTGCTTTCTCCCTTCCCTCCGGACCCGGGCACGGACTGGCGCGGCCCGCCGCGAGGCCCGGCCGTGACCGCGATGGTGACGCTCCGGCCAACTGCCGAGGAGGCGGCGGCGGCGTACCGGGAGCTGGTGGCTGCCAACCGGGCGTATATCCAGGCGATCGAAGGGCCGGAGCCGCCGGGGCACGACTACTGGGCTGCCCGGGCCGCGGCCTTCCGGCCAGGCCGGATGCCGGTGCCGGAGCTGGGGCCGCTGCTGGCGCTGGCCCAACCGGGCGACACGTGGCTCGATATCGGTGCGGGCGGCGGGCGTTTCGCGGTCCCGCTTGCGGAGCATGTGGCGCGGGTCATAGCGATTGAGCCGTCGCCGGCGATGCGCGCGCAGCTGACCGAGGCGGCACAGGAGGCGGGGCGGACGAACATCGAGATCGTGGACATGGCGTGGCCGCCCGACCCTGGTACCGTAGCGCCGGAGGGCGACGTGGCGCTGGCGGCGAACGTGCTCTACGCGATCGAGGATGTCGGGGGGTTCATCGCGGCGATGGAGCGGCACGCGCGGCGGACCTGCGCGGTGGTGGCATTCGACCGCGCCCCGAACACGCCGGTGCCGGCGATCTGGCGCGAGCTGTGGGGCAGCGAGTTCCGGGAGCTGCCGGCGCTGCGGGAGCTGGTGGCGGTGCTGCTGGCGATGGGCCGGCGTGTCCGGGTGGAGCCGCTTCCGCCGCAGCCGCAGGAGCCGCGGCCGCTCGATGACGTCGCCGCGGAGTATGCGTGGATGTACCACGTGCGGCCGGGCACGGAGGGGTACGAGGCGAAGCTCGCGCGGTTCCGGGAGCTGGTGGCCCGGCACTGCAGGGCCGGAGAGGGGCTGGCGCGGCCGCCGGTGGTACGGCGGTACTCGTCGGTGATTTCGTGGCCGGCGGAGCGGAACTCCTGACGGGGACCGCCGGCGCAGCGTCCAGCCCGGGATGGGACGTCACTGACTGAAACGGCCGGGGCCGCAGCCTCTCCCACTGGCTGCGGCCCCGGGCATCGCGACGGCGGAAGGGGTCAGTTGGTGCCGTCGGTCGCGAGGAGCGGCAGGTAGCGGTAGTACTTGTCCTGGCCGCCGCCGAGGAACCCGGACGCCACGGTGAAGCTCCCGCCGGTCGAGCTGCCGGCGAAGGGCTGGCCGATGGCGGCCCGGAGCTCGTAGGAGCCGCCGGCCGAGCGGCCGCCGCCGGAGGTCGTGCGCCACCAGAGTTCGTAGGAGCCGGAGGAGACCTGCGCGAGGACGGCCGCAAGAGCGGCGAGGCCGGCGAGGGCGGCGGCAGCGAGGGCGAGCGTGCGGCGGGCGTTCACTTGCTGATAACCAGGACGTTGAAGGTGGCGCCGTCAGCGAAGTCGGGGCCGGTCGTGTAGATAACCCACCTGTTTGAGACGCCTGTGCACGGGGCGGACGCCGTTGCGCGGTAGCTCACGCCGATTTCCGTCGGGCCGGTGGTCCCGCCAGGGGCGTCGGCGCGGGGCGTGACGAACACGATGGCGTCTGGCTTTTCATTCAAGAGCGGGTGGTCGAGGACCGTCACCTTATCGGAGCCGGCGCACGTGTTCTTGCCTCCGCCCGTCGTGCGGACGGTGTGGACGAATGCGGCGGGGGCGCTTCCGGAGACTTTGATGGCGCCATCGAGGTCGATGGCGGTGGGGCCGACGAATTTGCCCGCGGTACCCTGGGTGGCGAAGGCCTGGACGCCGATGCCGTTGGTTGCGGTCGTTTCGCCCTGGATGGCGGCGCCGCCGCCCGCGTTGTAGCCGTAGACGGCGGGGTAGGCCGCGGAGTCGGTCGTGGTGCGGAGCCCGGCGACCGCGATGCCGGTGCCCTGCTGGTTGACGGTGACCAGGCCGAGGTTCTCGGTGGTGAACGGGACGCCTGCGGAGGTGCCGGTGACCGTGAGGGGGACCTTGAGGCTGCCGGCTGACGCGGCGAAGAGGGCGTAGGGCGCCGGGCTGACCGGCTGCCGCGGCGAGAGGACGGTGTAGGTGCCGGTCGAGGTGCCGGGCCGGACGGCGATCTCCATCCAGCGGGCGTCGCCGAGGAAGGCGCTGGCGCCGAAATCGAGGTCGACGGTGAAGAGGCCGTTGGCGACGGGCACGTCGTCTTTCGTGACGGTGGCGCCGACCTGGGCGCCGCCGGATTCGGCGTCGTAGAGGATGAAGCGGAGGTCGTAGGCGCCGTTGGCGGGGCTGCCGCCGTCGGTGAGGCGGCCCTGGTAGGTGAACGTGGTCGTGAGGGCGGTGGCGGACTCGACGCGGGAGCCCCCGGGGGCGTCGTCGCCGATGGCGGTGGCGATGGGGACGAGGGCAGCAAGGCCGAGCGCCGCTGCTGCGAGGGTGAGGATGCGGTTACGGGCCACGGGCGCCTCCTCCGATTGCAATCGGCGGGATTATAGTGTAACTGCGTAAGCAGGTGAGCAAACTCCGGGCAAACGGGGCGTTAACGGTGGGCGTTTGACCGTTCGGGAGGCAGGACGTACGTTCGGCACGTGCGCACACCCGCGTGCCTCGAACCTCCGCAACGCAGGCCACTTCCGTGGCCGATGATGTGGCTGTCCGGGAGCTTTTCGATGACGCACGCGCGCTGGCGGCGAACGGCGAGTGGGCGAAACTCGTCGCGCTTGTAACGTCTCTCCATCCTGCTGACCTCGCGGAACTGGTGCTCGAGCTCCCGGAAGAGGAGCGCGTGGCGCTGCTCGACCACCTGCCGACGGACGTGGTGGCCGACCTCTTCGAGTACGTCGAGGACGACGACCTGAAGGAGCTGATCCGCGGCGTCGGGGTGAAGGACCTGCCGGCCGTCCTGGAGGAGGTGGAGGACGACGTTGCGGCGGACGTCATCCAGCAGCTGGAACCGGAGGAGCAGGCGGAGACGCTGGCGCAGATGGACCGCGGCGAGGAAGTCGCGGAGCTGCTGCAGTACGGCGACGAGTCGGCCGGCGGCATTATGTCGCGCGGCTTCGTGGCTCTCAACGAAGGGATCACGGTGCAGCAGGCGATCGACTATCTGCGGGTGCTGCGGCCGCCGGCGGACCGGGCGTACTACCTGTACGTGGTCGATGACAACCGGGTGCTGCAGGGCGTGGTGTCGATCCGCGACCTGCTGGTGTCGTCGCCGAAGACGCTGCTGAGGGAGATCACCCAGCGGGACGTCCACGCGGTGACGACGGACGCGGACCAGGAGGAGGCGGCGCGCATTCTTCAGAAGTACAACCTGCTGGCCGTGCCGGTGGTGGATGCGGAGGGGCGGCTCGAAGGCGTGATGACCGCCGACGACCTGATCGACGTGCTCCAGGAAGAGGCGACCGAGGACATGTACCGGATGGTCGGCCTCGACGAGGCGGAGAGCGTGATGGCGCCGGTGTGGCGGTCGGTGCGGCGGCGGGTGCCGTGGCTGCTGGTGAACCTCGCGACGGCGTTCCTGGCGGCGTTCGCGGTGGCGCCGTTCGAGGGGACAATTTCACGAGCAGCGACGCTGGCGGTGTTCATGCCGATCATCGCCGGGCACGCGGGGAACACCGGGACGCAGGTCGTGACGCTGGTGGTGCGCGGGCTGGCGATCGGCGAGGTTAAGCTCTCGGACTGGTGGACGGTATTGCGGAAGGAGCTGGCCTTCGGGCTGATTCACGGGGCAGTTGCGGGCATCCCAACAGCGTTGCTCGGCCTGATGCTGTCGTTCAACCCGTGGCTCGGGGCGGTGGTCTTTTTTGCGCTGGTCGCCGACGTCATCATCGCCGGGGTGCTGGGAGCGGTAATCCCCCTGGCGATCAAGCGATCTGGAGGCGACCCGGCGATCGCCGGCGCGATCTGGCTGACGACGTTCACCGATATCATCGGCTTCATCATCCTCCTCGGGACGGGAACGCTGCTCATCGACCGGCTGTCGTAGGGGCGGCGCGACGGACGGCTTCGTAGGCGGCGAGGGCGCGTGCGCGGGCGGCGTGGTGGTCGACGATGGGCGCGGGGTAGTCGCGGCCGATGATGCAGCCGGCGGCCTGCTGGACATCGGCGGGCATGGTCCACGGCTCGTGGAGGCAGCGGTCGGGCACGCGACGGAGTTCGGGGAGCCAGCGGCGGATGAAGGCACCCTCGGGGTCGAACTTCTTCGACTGGGCGACCGGGTTGAAGATGCGGAAGTAGGGCTGGGCATCGGTGCCGACGGAGGCGGCCCACTGCCAGCCGCCATCGTTGTTGGCGACGTCGCCATCGATCAGGTGGCGCATGAAGTGGGCTTCGCCAAGGCGCCAGTCGATGAGGAGGTCCTTGGCGAGGAACGAGGCGACGATCATCCGGGCGCGGTTGTGCATGTAGCCGGTGGCGAGGAGTTCGCGCATGGCAGCATCGACGACGGGGTAGCCGGTGCGGCCGGCGGCCCAGGCTTCGAAGTCGGCGGGGGCATTGCGCCAGGGGATGGCGGCAAAGGCGGGCTGGAACGGCTCGCGGAGGACGCGGGGGTGGTGCCAGAGGATGTGGTGGTAGAACTCCCGCCAGGCGACCTCGGCGACGAACTTCCCGGCATCGCAGGGGACGGCGCGGGCACGGGTGACGACCTCTAGGGGCGAGAGGAGGCCGAAGTGGAGGTCCTGGCTGATACGCGAGGTGCCGCCGAGGTCGAGGCGGTCGCGGGTTTCGGCGTAGGCGCAGACCGGGCCGGCAAGGAACCGTTCGAGGCGGGCGCGGGCCGCGGCCTCGCCGGCAGGCGGCAGGGCATCGACCGCCGGGGGCAGGCCGAGGCTGGCGAGCCGCGGGATGGTGCCGGGCTCGGCGGAGGCGCTGGGGATGCGTCCGGGGGCGGGGAGCACGGCGCGGAGCGGGAGCGCAGACCAGGCGCGGAAGAAGGGGGTGAAGACGGAGAGGGGCTGGCCAGCGGCACCGCGCACGTCTTCGGGCTCGTGGACGAGGGTGCCGCGGCGGGCATGGAAGCGGATGCCGGCTGCCTCGAGGGCGCGGGCGACGGCGGCATCGCGGCGGCGGGCGTACGGGCTGTAGTCGCGGGAGACGAAGACGTCTGCGGCGGCGACTTCGGCGGCGAAGCGGGGCACGACCTCGGCCGGGCGGCCGAGGCGGACGTGAAGGCGGGCGCCGCGTTCGCGGAGGGCCGCATCGAGTTCGCGGAGCGAGGCGAGGAGAAAGGCCGTGCGGTTCGGGGAGGCCCAGCGCCCGCGGAGGAGCGCGGGGTCGAGGACGAACAGGGGCGCGACGGGGCCGGCTTCGATGGCTGCCTGGAGGGCCGGGTGGTCGTGGAGGCGGAGGTCGCGGCGGAACCAGAGGACGCTGGGCATGCGGTGCCAGTGTGGCAGAAGCGGGCGAAGGGCCGCCGTCATCGCGCCCGCATGGGGGTTGCGCCGTTGACGCCCGGCAGGGCAGGCTGAACCGCATGCGGATTGTGGGGCTGGACGAAGCGGTCGGTGTGGTCCAGCACGGCGACCGGGTGTACGTGCACGGCGGGGTGTGCACGCCCCGCGTGCTGGTCGAAGGGCTGGTGGCGATTCGGCAGGACCTGCGGGACGTGGAGATCGTCCACCTGCACACCGATGCGCCGGCGCCGTACGTCGAGCCGGGGATGGAGGAGCGGTTCCGGCACAACGCGCTGTTCATCGGGCCGAACGTGCGGCAGGCGGTGCAGGAGGGGCGGGCCGACTACACGCCCATTTTCCTTTCGGACATCCCGCGGCAGTTCGAGCCGGGCGGGGCGCTGCCGCTCGACGTGGCGTTCATCCAGGTGAGCCCGCCGGACCGGGAGGGCCGGTGCACGCTGGGGGTGTCGGTCGACTGCGCGATGGCGGCGGCGATCCACGCGCGGACGGTGGTGGCGCAGGTGAACCCGCGGATGCCGCGGACGTTCGGGCACAGCCTCGACGCGAGCTTCATCGACCTGGCGATTGAGGTGGACGAGCCGCTGCCGCAGGTGGTGCTCGAAGAGCCAGGCCCGGAGGCGATGGACATCGGCCGGCACGTGGCGGGGCTGGTGGCGGACGGGTCGACGCTGCAGATGGGCATCGGGACGATTCCGAGTGCGGTGCTGCGGCACCTGGCCGGGCACCGGGACCTGGGCGTGCACACGGAGATGTTCACCCAGGCGCTGCTGCCGCTCATCCGGGCGGGGGTGGTGAACGGCGCACGGAAGACGCGGGACCGGGGGAAGGTGGTCTCGGCGTTCGCGGTGGGGAACCAGGAGCTGTACGACTTCGTGGACTGGAACCCGGAGGTGGAGTTCCACCCGGTGGACTACACGAACGATGTCGACGTGATTGCGTCGCAGGAGCGGATGGTGGCGATCAACTCCGCGCTGAGTGTGGACCTGACCGGGCAGGTGGTCGCGGACTCGATCGGGCCGCGGTTCTACAGCGGCATCGGGGGACAGGTGGACTTCATCCGCGGGGCGGCGCGGTCGAAGGGCGGGGTGCCCATCATCGCGCTGCCCTCGACGGCGAAGGGCGGGACGGTGTCGCGCATCTGCCCGGAGCTGGCGCCGGCGAGCGGGGTGGTGACGACGCGCGGGGATGTGCACTGGGTGGTGACGGAGTACGGGGCGCGGAACCTGCACGGGCGGACGATCCGGGAGCGGGCGCGGATGCTGATCGAGATTGCGCACCCGAAGTTCCGGGAGGAGCTGGCGCGGCGGGCGACGGAGCTCGGCTACCTGGGGCGGCACGAACACATCCCCGGGCTCTAGGCGCCCGGGGGCTCGCCGGGGAAGGCCGGGCCGGGGGCGCCGCGGAGCGCGGCGATGAGGTCGGCGGCCTCCTGGGGGGTGATGCGGC
>Ga0308310_1001586_pt1 | contig 10133 bp, 8 predicted proteins | sample HotsprSampleMS65_FD_203672 | JGI IMG/M metagenome (GOLD analysis project Ga0308310, IMG submission 203672) | Hot spring phototrophic mat microbial communities from Mushroom Spring, Yellowstone National Park, Wyoming, United States - 20090730_MS65 ...
CAAAAGACGATCTGCATCTACTCCCCAGGGATCCACCACGTAGTGGTGGTTGCCGATCCCAGGGAAGGATCCATTGCCGGCGTACAACTGTCCAAATATAGGAACTCTCTATTCTTGGGCAGTTGTACGCCAATCAAGCATCGGCTCTCTGGCTACGATAGAGGCGTCACTTCCGCGTCGCACCTATGGACAAAGACCTCCGCATCGTCGTCTCTGTTGAAGAAAAAGAAGCCCGTTCAGCCCTAGACCGGCTCAAGCAGGCCGTGACGGATCTTCAGGAAGGAGCAGCTAAAGGCGGGCAAAAATGGATCCAATCGCTTGCCGATGTCTCGGCGGCATTGAGCCTGGCCCAGCAGGGGTTCTCTGCTCTGTCGGCAGCGGCGCAGGCGTTCTACTCCAGCGCGATTGCCCAGAATCTGGAGTTGGAGCGACTGATTCTCTCCAGCGCCACCGCCATCGCCGGTACCAGCCAGGTGTTTCGCGACGGCATCGAGATCACCGAACCGCTCCAGAAGATCCAGGCGTTGACGGGAGAGGTACAGAAAGCCTTCGATTATATCCGCGAAGAGACGTTCAAGCTGTCTGGGGTGACATCTAATGATGTGATCCCTCTGTTTGAGGTATTGGCCTCCAAGATCTCCAGCGTGGGCGGAGGGATCCAGGACGCGGCAGATCTGTCGGTGAAGTTTGCGGCGGGCTTGAGCGTGATCGGTGTTCCCCTGGCGCAAGCACGACAGGAGATCAACTCGATTATTTCTGGCACTATCGACGCCAACTCGGCGCTGGCCAAGACCTTGGGTATCACCAACGAGCAGGTGCGACAGTGGAAAACCCAAGGGACGCTGATCGAAGAAGTAAACTCCCGACTCCAGGTGTTCCTGGCCGGCAACGAGCTACAGGCCAAGACTCTAGACGGGATCACCAGCAACATCCGAGAGCTGGTGCAGGAGTTCTTCCGGCTGATGGGGGCGCCACTGGTGGAGCCACTGGTGGACGGGTTCCGGCGGGTGTATGACCTGTTGCTGGCCAACCGCGAGGCGCTGCGGGAGATCGCCACGGCGGTGGGCGAGCGACTAGGTGCTGCCTTCCGGTTTGTGGTGGGAGTGGTGGAGCAGATCGGCAGCAAGCTGGGAACGGCCCTCCAGGACGCGCTGGCCCGGTTCGATCTGGGCAAACTCGAACAGCTGATGGCCGACCTGGGCCAGTTCGCTGCTGCGGCGGCCCAGGGCCTAGCCGAAGTGGGATCCTGGGTTATTCGCCTCTCGGGCGAGCTGCTGCCGCCCTTGATCAACACAGTGGCCGACCTGGTGCGCACCACGGCAGAAGGTTTCCAAGGGCTGATCGATCTGGCCGCTGTTCTGGGGGGCGGTCTGACTAAGTCGCAGGTGGACGCTCTGGACGCCGCCACCCAGCTGGCCCAGGAGTTCGGGAAGTTAGTCGACAGTGTGGTGGGCGGGAGCAGGTTGGCCGAGGGATCCCTGGAGCAGTTCCGCGCCAAGTTAGAGGATCTGGCGGCCCAGGGCGCGCTCACGGCCAAAGACGTGGAGTTCTACAACCAGGCCCTGGAGCGACTGGAGCAGCGCAACCAGGAGCTGGCAAGTTCCACCGGAGAGGCCGAGCTCAGCCTGCGCTCGATGCAGCAGGCTTTGCTGGATGCCCAGGCGGCGGCCCAAGTCTACAAGGAGACGGTAGAACAGATCAACTTGGAGGCCCTGGAGCAACAGCTGGAGTTGCAGCAGAAGATCAACCAGGGCGAACTGGTCAATGCCCAGGAGATTGCGGCAGCCAAGCTGAGGATCGAGCGAGAGACCACCCAGGCCATCTTGGATGCCGCCAAGGAGCGACTGAAGGTGCTGCTCCAGGACGAGCAGGCCAACGCCGAGGCGATCATGAAGGTCAAGACGGAGATCGCCAAGCTGGAGCTGAAACTGGCCGAACAGATCCAGAAAGAGAAAGAGAATCAACTGCAAGCCGAGATCGAGAAGATCAAGCTGGCCTCTAACGAGCGCCAGCGGGCACTCGAGCAGGAGCAGGATCTACTGCGGGTGAGGAAGGAGGCCATCCAGGACTCGTTGGCCGCGGCGGAGCGAGAGGCCAAAGCGGCCCAGGCCGCCCAGTTACTAAGGGATCAGGCGATCCGGTTTGAACAGGAGCTGGCGCGGCTGGCAGTGCAACGAGCGCAGGGCACCACGGCCATCGTCGACGCCACCCAGCAACTGGCGACTATCCAGCGGCAGGCAGCGGAAGCCCAGCGACAAAAGCAGCTGGAGGAGATAGAGAGGACTCGGGAGCTCATCGAGCTACGCCACCAGGGATCCCTGGTGGAACTGGAGCTACAGCAGCGCTCTGTCCAGGCCCGTCTCGAAGGGATCCAAGCCGAGATTCAGGCCCTGAAGGAGCGAGAAGCGGTCGTGGGATCCCTGAGCGATATGGAGCGCGACCGGCTGCAGACGCTGGAGGCCCAGGCTGATTCCTTACAGACCTCCCTAAGGCTGCTGGCCGAGAATCGGCAGCAGCTAGAGCAGCAGCGGGAGGCCGAGCTGCGGGTACTGGAGCTGCGGCAGCAGCAGGTGCAGACCCTGGCCCAGCAGCAGAACACCCTGACTTCGTTAAACCAGCTACTAGATCAGCAGCGGGCCTACCTGGACGCGATCAGGGTGGCCCAAGAGACTCAGCTGGCCTCGGCGCGTGCGGCTATAGAGGTGCAGCGAACCCTGGGAGAGGCAGACCGGTACCGTATCCAGGCGCTGCAGCAACAGATCGAGATCTTGCGGCGGCAGAACGAGACGCTGGGGGAATCGGAGGAGCGTCGTAGGCGACTGGGATCCCTGGAGCAGGAGCTGGCCAGGCTGCAGGTCCAGCAAGCTGTCCGCCAAGCAGAGATAGCGGCTCAACAAGAACAGCTTGAGCTGCGGCGGCTGGAGAACCAGAGGAAGATCCTGGAGGTTCAGCGCCATCAGACAGAAGAGCTAATCAGAAGGTTGGAGTTAGAGGGCCGGTCTGCTGAGATTGAACGGGCGAAGCTGGAGGCGCTGCGAGCCCAGACTGCGGAGCTAAATCGTCAAATTGCAGCCCAGCGACAAGTGGCAGAAGCTGCACAGCAAGCAGCCGAACAGATCAAGCAAGCTGCCACTGCTGCCCGCGAGTTTAGTTCTGCGGCAGGACAAGCGTCGCAGGCATTCGGGGTGACATCTGTAAATGTGGCCAATTTCTCGGCTGCCACGCAGCAACTCAGAAGTGTGATCCAGACACTGGGCGTAGACTTCGACCAGATCAAGGCCAAGGCCAATGCTGCTGGCGTGAGCATGAAAGATATGTTCGCGCTGGGATTTGCCGGAGCAAGTCCACTGAGCGAAGAGGCCAAACAAATACAAAAGATCCTCGATCAGATCACAGTCTCGGCAGCTAAATTGCAAGGAACCCTAAATCAAGGCATACAATTCACCGAAGCATACAAGACACGACTGAACTCTCTGCTCCAGGTCTATGACGACCTGAGGGCGCGCGCCCAACGTTTGCTGGAAGTCGAGCGCGAACGGATCCCTGTTTTGCGGGAGCAAATCCAAGCGCTAGGTCGACAAGCGGGACAACTGCAGCTCGCATCAGAACTGGTGAGCGCCCAAGCCAAGCTGATTGACATCCAGATTCAAAAAGCCAAGGAGCGCGGAGCCAGCGAAGCGGAGATCAACGCCCTGCTGGCTCAGCGCGAGCAGAAGATGCGCGAAGCCCAGGTCCTTCAGGCCAAGATGAACGAGTTAAAGGCTCAGGAGAAAGTGTTGGAACTGGAGATCGCCTTGGCCCGCGAACGGGCCATCAACGCCAACTCCAAGCAAGCTGCGCTCCTACAGCAGCAACTAGAGATCGCCCGTCAGATCGTGGCTACCTACTCTCAGATCCGACAAGAAGTTGAGAGCGGAACAGCAAAAGCAAGGCCTCCCGCAGGAGCGCCCGCGCTGTCCGGCAGTGGGATCCCATCGGGGGCAGGCGGACGTCTAGGGATCCCTATGGCCCGCGGCGGCCCGTTCCGAGCCGGAGAACTGCTGCAGGTGGGCGACAACCCAGACGGCACGCCCAACCGTACCACCGAGTGGATCCGCCTCAGCGCTCCGGGCACTGTTCTGACCAGCGCCGACTCTATCAAGGTTGTGGATAGGCAGCAGCCGGCACCCAGCTTCAACGACGGGCGGATCGTGGCGGGGCTGGGCAAGCTGCAAGACTTACTGCGGGCAGCACTGTCGGTGCCGCCCGCGTCCCCAGGGATGCCTGTCACGGGAGGCATGTCACTGCGAGACTTCGTCTTGGCCAACACTTAGCGACTCAAACAGGATCGCCAAACATTCCTTGAGCGCTTCCACCGTCAGGTTCTCAATGCCGTACTCCTCCTCCAGCTCCGGGAAGGCGACAGCGAGCGCCTGCAGTGTCTGTCGCGTCCAATCGTCTCCTTCTTTGGATAGTCGCAGCAGTTGGGCGCCTGAAGGCGGGAAAAATTGAGTTTTGATTCCACAGACGGTGACCGTGCGTGGAGTGACCGCCAGGGATCCGCCACTGCGTGGCGGCCGCCCTGGCTCTGCCAGGGATCCACTGCCGTTAGGGGATCCCTTTGCCTTCTTGAGACTCTTTTGGGTTAGCATGGCTGTGAGTTAATGCTCGCTTCTATCCTAGCTGGGAGAGGAACATGTCCACCAAACACTTTGAGACCTTCAAAGGGCAGCGGGTGTACATCCGTCGGCCTGATGGGGGCGCGTTTGCGATCCCTTCGGCCCAAATGAAACTGGCTACTGGGATCCAGGAACGCATCCAGACCGCAGTTAACCGCGAGGGGATCCAGGTACCTGTCGACCAATACGTCACCTCGGAGGATCCCCAGTTGTCGGTGATGTATCGGGCGGGGCAGTATCAGCCCGAGGTGATGCAGTTTATTCTTGGGCGTGTGTTCGAAACCGTCAGTACGTCGACCTCTATCTCGTTCGAGGAAGAGGCAGTGGTGCCGTCGGACGGGCTCTATCGGTTTCCAGCTACAACCGAGACTGACGCACTGGGTGCCGGCGTGGATCTGGCCGGGCCTTTGGTTATTACCACCAAGAACGACTTGGGAGTGACGATCCCGCTGACCAGGGTGAACTGGGATAACGACGGTTTTGCAGCGAACGCGACTCTGTCGTTCATGGCCAACAACACCACCAGACAGGTGCGCTTCACCAACGACCTGATCGGCCGCACTGTGGTGATGGTCGTCTCCCAGTCCTTCCAGCCGACGCTGCGGATGGCGGGGGCAATCACCACGACGTTTGAGATTGGGGCGCTGCTCATCAACACTTCAGGCAGGGTGTGGCGGTTCTACGCGCCGGCAGCCCGACCGGTTCTCGACGGCGGAGAGATCGATCCGGCAGCAGAAGAGCTGACCATCAACTTCCGCCTGTTTACCCCTCCCGGTCGCTGCTCGGCATTCGATCTGGTCTACCTGAACAAGGTGGTGCGGTGCTAATCCATGTACGTTCCGGGCTACGGGCTAGGAAACCGAGTGGTACTAAGCCACAGCGGGGTCACCCTGGAGCTGACGCGCGACCAGTTCAACGGCATCGGCTACCTGCGCCAGCCGATCCCCGAGACTCACCGTCAGGTGCTGGGGTACACGCCCCAGGGATCCGCCATCGTCGGTGGCGGGAGACGTCTGCGCTGGAAGTTTCTGTTTGACCTGGTGCTCTCCTTGGCTCAATGGGAGAGGTTGTTGTCTCTGTGGAGCCGGCAGCAGTCGAGCGTCCAGCCTATCGAGCTGACGGATGAGGTCTGGGGCTTTGACGGGCGCAGCCAGTTCCAGGTGTGGATCCCTTATCCGCCGCTAGAGATCGAGGGATCCCGCAAGGTGGCCGGATCCCCGATGCCTTGCGGTGGCCAGGTGATGTTGCGGTGCGCGTTCGAGGCGCTGGAAGTGGCCAATGACTGACTGGGTAGTCCGGTTTTTACAGAAGGAAGAGGACCAGGTGGTTCCTGCTGTTTCCCTGGGTGGGGATCTGGCGGTGACTCCAGAGGGGCAGCGGTTGCGCGGACGGCTGTTGCCGAATCGGGATCCCGAGCCCGGAGAGCCATTATTGGTCACTGGATCCCCTGGGAACTACCTGTTGGATACGCTGTCCTGGGATCCCCCGACACCTTCGGTCTACTCGCCTGTGACGCTAGACTCTCAGCGACGGTGTGGGCTGTGTGCTACGATAGACGACTTTTACACCGAGGACTTCGAGAGTCAAAGGCGGGGGATCCTGCCCGGTTGGTACCCTGCTCCAGGCGGATCCCGTGTTTATCTGGCCCAGCGCGTTCCCGAGGGCCTGCGTTCGGTAAAGGTGGGGCCGGAGCAGGGACTGGGGTTTAGGGATCACTCTCTATTCATCAACGTCTACAGCTACGAAGAATGCTTACGCCGGGAGCGCCAGGTAGGATTTTGGGCCCGCGGTAGGTTCGCTGTGCCGTTCCCCGCGCCGTTTCACGCGGTGATGCTGATAAAGTTCCGGCTGGACGACGACGAAAATGGTAACTGGTGGTTCAGCCCTGGATGGTTCCAGTCGAACAGAGTCGACATCCCGATAGCACCAGACGGGACCTGGCAGGCCACGTGGCAAGGTAACCCTCGACAACCGCCACCAGGCGGTGCTGTGCGGCCCGATTCTGCTCCCAGCACGCGAACTGGGGTGCTTGGAGTGTGGTTCCAGTTCTCTATGGGGGCGAACTTAGCTACGCTGGTAGAGTTAGAGATGTGCTTTGGTAACGCGGGGATCAGGAGGATCGCCAGTGAATAGCACAGATCGTTGGTTGATTCGGTACCACAGGAGAACGACTGAGCGGGGACGGGTGGTACCGGCATTGGTTGCAGAGACGGGGCGGATCGTCACGCCTGAAGGGCAGCAGTTGGCGGGTATACCCATCACCACCCGCGCTAACAGTGGATCCCCGGCCCAAGCGGTGATTTGGCCGGGCGGTGTGGTTGTCTGGGACGCGTAGATGCTGTAGATGCTGCTGAACTTCTCGGTTGACTGGCGGTGGATCATCGGGGACACGGACGTCTCCCCTTACGTGGAGACGTGGGAGCTGGCCCGCGAACAGCCAGATATGAGCACGCCAGCCTGGTGGCGGGGCAGGCTAGTCTTACGTCCGGTGGTGGGCGGAAATCTCAGCTTGGATCCGCTGACCAACTCGCTGTGGAGTCAAGGGACGAGCTGCAGTCTGACTGTGGGCGGATTCCTGGTGTTCACGGGATCCATCTTATTGGCCTACTACGACGACTGGAGTACCGAGCCCAGACTAGAACTAGAGGTGGGGGACGTGCTGGCTGCCAAGAATCACCGGCAGGTGATCCCGTTCGGGAAGTACGACGCTCAGTCGCTGTTGAGGACGCTAGGGATCCCTGGGCTAGCTCCTGCGGGAGACAAGGTGGAGATTAGCACTGACTTGACCAGCCCTGTGAAGGTGCTGCAGGAGCTGACCTGGGTGACGTGGTTGAAGGTGATGGGGCGACCTGCGACTCTGTTTACGTTCCCGCCCGGGCAGGTAAGCTACGTCAGTCCGCAGATAGAGATCACGCTGACGCGAACCTTGGAAGAGGTTGCCGACTTCACGAGACAGAGGCCGGCGCTGGAGATCCCTGGGTCAGTGATTGCGTCGGCTAGTTTGACTTATTTGGTGGAGCCACCTCCGTTAAACGGGGCAACGGGCAATCCCAAGATTGTTATCGTAACGGAAGAAGGAAGCGCGATTAAAACGACCTACCTCGATTTTCTTGGGAGGGTGGTTAGAGAAGAAATCTATAAAAATGGGACGCTAGATGGGTACACGATATATGAGTACAGTGTTGACCGCAGGCGATACGAGATTATTAAAAAGGTTTTTGTTAGAGTCGAAATTCCCAGATTTTCTACATACCTTTTGTATGAGTACACAAAAGAAGAAGGTGAAAGAGTTAACTTCCAATGGTTCGAAGCAGTTGACTCGGATTTCGTTGTCTATGGACAGGTGGAAGCCCAGAAGAAGACCTCTGTCTATTGGCCCGACTGGAGGCTGTTTCCGCTTCCTGAAAATCGAATTGGTTATTATGGTATTTTTTTGGTGTATCTCGTTGAGGAGTATAGTGTTTTAGGTCGGAAAGTACCAAAGTGGCTGCAGCAGATATATAACTTAGTTCCCGAAACCCCCAATATTTTGAGACTGATTACACGGGCCAAAGGTACCACTCAAGACACAGACACGATCTCGGAGGCAGCAACTTTATCTCCGACAGTCAGCGAGATCATTTCAAACCAAGAGGTTCAGTTTCCTGACTGGGTAAAACAGTTTTGGGATCCGCCAAAACCAGAGAGAGTCACCGACACTCTGTCAGAAGAAATGGAAGTAGTCGGGTTCACTGGCCCGCCGGTATATCTGACTGTTCCCTGGCTGAGCGTCACGTCCGAAGGCTCAGAACAGCAGATAGAGATCTTACGCCAGAGTATTAGGTACGCGTTGCGGGCTGCAGTCAGTTGGATGGCGTTCGAGATCGCGGGTAGGGCATTTGCCCGTCGCATCAAGATGCCACCACCAGCTGAGTGGCTGGCAAACCCACGTCCTTGGACGCTGGCCAGGATCGGGGACGAGGTGTTGTGGCTGGTGGGCGAGACACTGCGCGGTACCATCCAAGGGGTGGAGTTCGAAGCCACAGGGATCCTTGCAGGCCGCCCCAGCACGATCCCACCAGGCGAGTTCCCGCCGGGCACGATCCCAAGTTTTGTGCCCCTGATCACTGTGGTGCCCTCCCGATTCCCGCAAGTAGGGATCGGGTGTGTGATGCAGGCGGGAGAGGCGGTGTTTATTCCAGGGGATCCCTGGTTGGGTATGGCGGTGGAGATAGAGCACGCTGTGTCGGCTCCCGAAGGACTGGCGGTAGGGATCGGGTGGATGGAGATCCCTGCGGCGGGGCTGGGGCTTACTGTGGATGCGGCCTACGAGATCACTGGCAATGAGGACGAAGACAGCGGTGAAGCCGAAGGGATAACGCTGGAGGCGGAGGGCGGGAGCGATATCTACAATGGCACCATTGTTTACGATCAGGACGCCAGCTCTTGCTATGCGGTGGAGACGCAGGGATTCTACTTCCACATCGAATTCTATGAGGACTCCACCAGTCTTACCTGGGCGCGTCCGCTGCGGATCCGTGTGATTTATAAAGCGATAGGAGAGGGGAGCATCATCGTCACCACGGCCCAGGAAGACGAACTCTATTATGTGGGTCATTCGACACTGTCCGAAACAACTGGGTATTCTACTCTCGAATTTGTTGTCCCTGCGGATGCAGAGCCGTTTGACAGAATCGTTATAGGTATGCAAGTTGATACAGGTACACTCTATCTCGACGCCATCCAACTTGCGCCGGCCACCGGCGACTGGCCGCCGCTTAACCCTTGTGAAGACTAAGGAGGAAGTATGCAGTTATCACTCGAATCTCTGTTGTACCTGTTCGACAGCTACCACTCTGGTACCAGGTACCACTGCCTGGCTAACTTTGTGGCTGCCACTGGCACAGCCACGTTCAGCAACGGCAGCACTAACGTCGTCGTGTCGGGCGGACACAACCTTGTCCTAAGGAACCGGATCAGGTTCTCGGGATCCCCGCCAGCGCCGTTCAACACCAACACTACCTACTACGTGGTGGAGGTGGTCAACACTACTACGTTCCGCGTTGCCACTGCTCCCACGGGATCCCCTATCGCCGCCACCGCAAACGGTAGCGCGACGTACACCGAACAGCCGCTGAACGGGTGCGATCCGCTGAGGGTTTGGGCAAAGCACGAGTTGAATGTGACGGGGTACAGCAGGATATCGTTCACCTATCCGAGTGCTGTGTATGACGCCACACAACAGGTGGTCACCTGCACCCCGGTCTCTCTGTCGCGCACAGGGGCCAACCTGGTGTACACCCATGCTTTTGTGGTGGCGGGCGGCAACTCCACCCCTAGAGATGCCACCGGCAGACTGGAGTACTGGCAGGCGTTCAGCGGAGTGCAGGTGGTAGAGGCCTCCCAGACGGCCGTCTACACGATCACGCCGAAGTTTGCGCTGATCGCGGCAGACACTACGGGACTGAATCCATGTTCGGCCAGCTAATGAAAGGC
>Ga0308310_1001587_pt1 | contig 10132 bp, 8 predicted proteins | sample HotsprSampleMS65_FD_203672 | JGI IMG/M metagenome (GOLD analysis project Ga0308310, IMG submission 203672) | Hot spring phototrophic mat microbial communities from Mushroom Spring, Yellowstone National Park, Wyoming, United States - 20090730_MS65 ...
ATTCCCGGGGTATTCTTACGGGAAAGTAGATAGACTGACCGGGAGAAATGATATGGACTTTGTCATATCCCTCGTATGTTATCCTCACGACTATTGGTTCCCGGCCCTGGTTGGATATTATGGTGGATACTCCAGAGTTGTACGGACCCCCGGAGTTGTTAGTTCCTTCTTCGGGGTCGTGATATCCGGTCGCCATAAAAACATGATACCAAAGGTTTGGTTCCTCTTCCCTATTGACAAGTCATTGGTTTTGAGGTATACTCCCCTTGGAGGTGAGGAAGATGGTGTACGGTCACATGGACAAAGAAGAACTCAACCTCTTCGACCCCCTTATTGAGGTGGCCAAGAAGGGGCTCAAGGAGTTGAAGGACAAGTACTCCTTTGAGGAGGCTTGGTGGAGGTTTAGAAACTTCCTCTACGTCTCCTACATCCTTCTTTCCTCTGAGCACCCCACCGATGAGATTATCTTGGCTCTGGAGCATAAGACCTATAAGGTTTTCGGCTCCTACGCCTACGACTGGCACAAAAAGTTCTGGAACTACCCCGTAGAAAAGATTTTCGGCTTGAGCCGCAACGATGAGGTGAAGGACGAGGTAAGTGACGAAAAGAAGAAAAAGGAGTTGGATTGGGAAGCGGCCATAGAGGAAGAGAAAAAGTACACACCTTGGGAAGATATAGCCCCCGGGGTGGAATAGCGGGTAGAAGAAGAGAAGAGGGGAAGCCGAGCTTCCTCTCTTCTATCTTACTACTACTTCACTTTACCAGTAGAACCCATAGACTAACCTCAGCTTGTAGCTGAGGTCGCCCCAGTTGCTACTAGAGTTACCGATAAAGGCCAGGGTAGGGCCGAAGTCTACGTAAAGCCATTGGGAACCAAGGTTGAGGTATAGGCTAGTGTAGAGAGTCGTCAGGATTTCTTGAGAGGGGGGCCGGGTCAAGTCAAAGCCAAGATTTAGGGAGAAAACGTTCCCCACGGAGAAGATGGGAGATTCAACGTAGCACGACTGGTAGCTAAACCTTCCGAACTCCAGCCTGCACGAGAAGACGTTGCTTCCAGCCAAGGCCGGGGAAAAGTACAGTCCTAAGGCCAAAAGTACCGGGACCAAAGCTTTCTTCGCCATAAGAACCTCCCGGGGTGTTCACCCCGGGAAGATGGTAGCACATCACCGTATAGTTTTCAACTTTACTTGACCTTGGAAGGCGGGGTGGGAGGAGTAGCGGTAGTGTCGGTTCCGCCGTTCCCGCCCTTTTGGGGTAGAGACTGAATAATAGCACGGACACCGGTTACAGCAAGTACAGCCTCAAATCCGGCCTGTAGACCAAATAAGACCCAGTTCCCGGTGACGTAACCGAGGAGGTTACCCAAAAAGGCCAGGACCACCCCAAGTACCAGGGCCATTGCAGGAACAAGTATCCCATCGAGCTTGACGAAGTGCTTCCGGACAACGGCCACCATGCCCACAACCACTGCGGCCAAAGCGTGAGGAGATGAGAACCAGGAGGCGAAGTCTACCGAAGTAACCCCGTTCTCACCCTGGGCCACCGCCAGGCCGGCTAGGGCCACGCCAAATACCCCAAACAAAACCTTCTTCATTTTCTTTTTCCCCTAAACCTATGTTTACTACTGGCACCTTGTATAGAGGACGTTGGTGCCAATAACCAGATATATCTTACAACATCGGGCCTATCACTTCAAGGTTACTCCGTAAGACTTGGATAGTTTTTCCACCTTTTCTATAACGCTATTTATCCCTTTTGAGTAGTCCCATTCTGCGTATGCCCCTATAACCTCAAGACCTTTGGGAAGGGTCTTTTTCCTTGATGGGTAGGGTATGGTGTAAAACTTTACCGCTCCTTCCACGTTGTTCATGGGGGTCAAAGACCATATCTCAGAGTACCAGGTGAGGTTCTTTGAACCCGGAATTCCTATTCTCAAGTGGCGGGCAAACTTGCTGTCCGGGTCGGCATCGTATATAAGCTCGTACTCCGGGTCAAAGATGTAGTTGACATCTTTGTCAAAGACCCTGGAAGAGCGGAATCTGTATATGAAAATCCTCTTGAGTCCTTTCGTTGGTAGGTCTAAGAGCTTAAGTGTAACTCTCATTGGCAGGGTAGACCATATCCACCCTGTTTCTATCGGCTTCGGGCTTCCCACTAGGTAAACTAGGAAGCCTCCGTCCTCTTTTCGCTCTATCCTGTCTACTTCCCCCTTCGTGTACCACCCCGACTCCTCTATCTCTATAGAAACTGTTTGGTAGCTACCTACCTCCATAGGGGCGGGAAATCCCATCTTCTGGTGGTAAATATCTTCTATTTCCTTGGAGGTGCTTGGAAAGATCGTCCCACGAAAGTAAACTCCTCTATAGGAAACACGATATGAAACCGAATCTCCAAGGTACTGCTTTATTTTGTCTGACGACTCTTCTATGGACTTAAAAACGTAGTTCGGAAGCCTAGGCCTACCTAGCGGGCGTATACCCGTCATTCTGTATATGATGTAGCTCGTAGGATTGACACCTAATACCATAACGAACACATTTTACCAAGTAACTTATTTTTTGTGAATACCCGGTCATTTTGACCACGAATATCTCATCATAACAGCTTTTGTATCATGTAGACATGGGAGAAATAAAGAAAGGTAAAGAAGAAGTCCTCATGGACCTCGTTCGTGCGGTCCTGTCTTCGGGAGAGGGAGAACCGGATTCCGTTAGAAGGGTGAGCCTGGCTTCACAGCTGGCCCTAATCTACTCTACCTTCCGGATGGTAAACCAAATACAGGACCTCCTGGAGTTTTCAGAGAAGGTCGTGGAAAGGATAAAGGAAGAGGGCGTTCTAAATAAGATGAGCCCTAGGACTCTGGTGGAAGCCTTGAAGGCGGTTAGCGATGTGATGAACAAATACGCCAGCCTTTCCGCATCTATAGGAAAGGACCTGGATATCTCTGAGGTGGAGGCCTCCCTTTTGGAGACCATGGCCCGCTCCAGGACCTCGCCCCAGGGAGAAGAAGAAATGAGCAGGTACACTAAAGAGGAGCTTGCCGAAAAGATACTTGAAATAGCCGAAAAGATGAGAAATATAAACTAGTTTTGTGGTTACCATTCACTCATAGGTAGAGTATGTCTTGGTGATTCTTTTCCCATATCCACCGTTTGGACGTGGAAGAAGCCACATGGCCACCCTCGTTTTCAACAAGTCTGACTCTCCGTTTGTATTCAAGGTTGACCCCTACGAGCATGGACCGGACATCAATCCGTTCGTTATCCTGATGTCTCCCTACAACGGGGTGATATTTAGAGGATATCTGCCTCTAGAAAAAACGCACCCGGTCATAGACAAGCTGTTTTACGCCTACATCACTTTAATAAATGAACCCGACCGAATAAGTTTTGCTCCCGGCCCAATGAGGTTGGGAGACGTGGGGGATGGGACTTTTATGGACCTCTTCTCCATACCCTGGGCTCTAGTTTACTACCAAGATTCGGGGGTTACCCTGTACCAAGCCTGGGACTACAACAACGAGAGACCGTGGAGACCGGGTTACGGGTTTGGGGACTGGAAGCCCATGGGTCCTTCCCAGATAAACGACTTTCTTCCCTCTTCGCCGGTGGCTATCTCCCTTATCTTTGACACCGCCGCCAGAGAGGTGGCCGCCTACCAAGTTTCGGATGGAATCTATGTTACTCGCTGGAGTCAAAGCGAGGGCAGGTTTGTGGTTTCTGGACCCTTTGACGGAGAAAACCCGATGTTGCTTAACACCACCCCCGTTCACTACTTTCCCGAGGACTCGGACACCTTACTTTTTTACACCCGTACCCATTCTGGTTCCACGACCATATACTATAGATTGCAAAGCGAGAACTACTCGGTAGAAAGGGCGTTAATAAACCTGGGGCGGCCCGCCATTCCTCTTTACATCCTCCTCCTTCCCTACGAGTACGCCATACTGGGAAAGTATCAAGACGACCCCGCCGATGCCCTAGTCACCTTGTATTACTCTCCCCTTTACCCGATAAAGCTAAAAGACCAAGTATCAGGCGCATCTCTTTCTTCCCCTCATGAAGGAAGATATACCCCCGCAGTCCTGGTGCAAGACCTAGGAACCGAGGGGGTATCTTCTTCAACACTTAGTTCTCCGATAGAGGGAAGCTATGTAGAAGCGGTGCTCACAAAAGACCTCGGAACCGAGTCTCTTTCCTCTTCCACGCTCTCCCCTTCCGATTCCGGGTTATACCAGGCAGTTGTTATTGTCCAAGATTTGGGTTCTGAGGGTTTATGTTCCTCCTCCCTCTCCTCCCCAAACTCTGGGGATTACTATGAGGTAGTTCTGGTTTCTGACCTTTCCTCTCCCCCATACACTCAGGATTCCTTGGGTCTATCCAACCTTTCCGCCCCCGATTACGGGTATTACACCATAGGTTCCACAACCGGTACTAACCTGGCTTTTGGCAAGAGCTACACAAAAAGCCTCGAACCGGACCCCAGTTACCCGGACTCAGGTGGGACAGAGTTCACAGATGGGCAGACCTCTTCTTCCCTCACCGATGGGAAGAGCTTTGGTTACAGATACGTGCAATTTGGACTCCCCTCTTCTGGAGGCCTGGCCACTTTGGAGATCACGGTTGACCTTGGAGGCCTATACGATATTTCCGGGGCCAAGCTAGTCTCGGGGGCCGGGAACACTTCTTATGGGTACTACGCCGACAGCGTGGATATCCTGGCCTCCACGGACGGGGTCAGTTGGTCTACTATAGGCTCACAGAACAACACCTCTTTGTCTCTGGTTCTGAATATCCCCACCTCTCCCGCCGTGGCCCGTTATGTCAAGTTTGTGATAAAGAAGAACTTAGCCCCCTCTGGACAGCAAGGGGACTGGTTGTTTATAGACGAGGGAGAAGTTTACGCTTATTGATAGTTAATGCTTTAGAAGCGAGACAGGTTTATTGAAGCCACTCGAAGCCCCTCTTCTTTGAAGTCTGAGAATATCACAACCCTTTCCAAAACCGAGTTTATTCTCAGTTCTTGGGGATCGCACCCTTCTTCTATCAGAGTTTCAAGATCATATTCTTCCCCTCCTTCGTCTACACAGCCTTCTGGTAACAGATAAAGCTCTACCCTGGGGCTGTAATCAATAATTACGGTTACGTTTGGCCCATTTATTTCCTTTAACCTTCTTGTTAGCTCGGGGAACGCTTCCCTTGCCATTCTGACTACACCGAAACCGGCCATTTTCTCAGAGTTTCTTATGAGATTTATTTTTCGGTCCTCGATTTTTTCGTGTATCTCTTCATATCCATCCCGCACTATGGCTACCCCGTGGCCTTCTCCAACCTTTTTGCTCATCTCTGAAATTTCTCCAATAAACTTAAGCAAGGTACCGAAGTTCCCCATTTCCCCTCCATTGTCTCCTGAAGATATTCTTTTTATGCTGGCAAGGATAATGTCATATAGGTTCTCCACTTTCTCGGAAAACGTGTTTTCTGTTTGAGAAGTCTCTATGCGGAGGTTTCCGATTATGGTAGCTCCCATTTTTAATATGTTCTTTTCTTCTTCAGTTAAACCTCCCGATATGGCCTTTACGTAAACCCTTTCTACATCTCCGAAATAGCACAAGTCCTTGATTATCCTTTCTTCTACCTCATCCTTCCCCCTCACCTCCTCCGGGTTCCTCAAAGCTATTTCCGAGCCTTCTTTGTCCAAATTTGATTTATCTCTTTTAAGCATTTCTCCTACAAAATCAACCATTTCAACCAATTTGTTCCTCTCAGTTAGGTCTACCTCTACTACTTGTCTTGTATGAGACCTTGAAAGGGAGGGTATATCAATGAGATCAATGACTTTGTACATTGTATCTCTAAACCTCTCTTCATTATCCTCGTTGTATACCTCCTTAAGACGGCTAGGATTTTCCACAAATACTCTTCTTGCCCCGGTGAACCCTTTTTCTTTTTTTGGATAAAAAACGTGCTCCACCATAGGTGCGTATAGGTATATTTCTTTTTCATCCCCTGGGCTTTTTATTTCAATCATTGGGCCATGGGAGAAGGAAAAAATCTGGAACTTAGTTTTTTCCTTCTTAGAGGATTCGCTTTCATATGCGACTATTACTGGGTTGTAGTTTCTTTCTTGAAATTTAATGGGACTATAACTATAGCCATATTCAAGAGCCTTTACGAATAGTTTTAGAGCTGTCCTCGATTTTCTGGCCATAAACGGAACAAAGAATGCTTCGAAGTCCATATATTTTTCCGAAACTTCTCCGTGTCCCACGAGAACGAGCCCTATTTCCACGGTTTCGGGCTTAGATTGAAGTATGGATAAAAATTCGTATAGAAGAGGATCTTCTTCGTTATCAACCTTAAAGCAAAATATCTCAGGAAATAGAGGCAAGACTCCCATTTTTTCGTATCTTGCCTTTTCCTTTTCTATCAACTTCAAACCTTCAATGTTATCCCAAGGAGAGTGATTTGTCTTTGTAAAGTCCCAGGTTTTTCCGTAGAATAGCTTACCCACTTCTTCTTTTCCAAGCTTTGAAAAAAGAGCTATCAAATTTTCCCCATTAATGCGTTCTATAGGATATCTGGCCACACTCCTTGGGTTTCTTAAGAAGTCTTCTGCCCCCTTCGCCGCCTCGGTGAAGCTTTTTTCTTCTTCCCCAACATCAAAATCTAAGCTGTCCTCACTTCCATTGCTAATCCAGTACTTTATGTCTTCTTCCCACGCCGCTTTAAAAGCTTTTTCAAAAAACGAAGATAGAGTGTCTTTTCCTAGGCTATTCATTAGGGACGCTACTTCCTCTAAGTGTTTATTGTAGATACTCTTCGTAACCATGAACTTGGTATCGGTTGAATCAAACCCCCCTAGAACATTGGCTATCCACGAAAATCCTCCTTCTTTTATAAAGTCAACGATTTTTTCCACCTCTTTCCAATATTTAAGTCTTAGATTTGACCACTTTTCCATAATGGGGATAATAGTAGATGATTTTACTAAGAAGTTCCTCTTTAAGTATGTATCTAAGCTTAATAATTTTATCCTATCTGAAGGGTTTTCTTCAAAGAACTTAAAACTATTAGTTCCATTACTATTAACCAACTTTATAGGGACTGAAACCATGCCTTTGTAAAAAATCAGGGTGTTAAAATCGTCTTTATTGGTGTAATCGGAAATAACTTCCTCGATTGAGGTGTAAACTTTTGTGTTTATTCTCATTTCCTTATCCGGTCCCGTGGCCATGGAAAACATTATAACACCAGAGGACCGGGAAGTCCCGGTCCTCATATCTATCTAGGCCCTTCCTTGCTAGAACCCGCTTTCGTCATAGCCTCCAAAGGACTGTCCGCCGGAGGGCCAGTAGATAGGCCTCCTGGCATCAAAGGCCCCGTCCCCGTCCTTGTCCCAGTAAATCCACCCCTTGTTGTCCGCCTCCCTAAACATTACGTAGGTGAGAACTCCCAAGGAGGCGGGGGGCGAAGAGATGGAAGGCCTGTCCTTGAACCACAGGGTTATCTGGTTCCCGTAAGTAGAGTAGTCTTTGACCAGAGAGTACTCCTTCTTGGGGACGTAATATTCAACAACGTCTATAGCGTAGTAGTTGGCTATGAAAAACTCCACTTCCTTCAGCCCGTCTTTTCTATCCTCTTGGTTCTTCTTGAGCCTGACTTCCGAAATAAAGTCTTTGTCCTTGTGTTCAAAGGGAAGCTCAAACGAACCCTCCTCCCAGGCCTGGAAGCTGGCCTCCGAGGACTTGACCACAAAGACATCTTCAGGATTGGGAACAAACTTCTTCTTAGTAAGCCTAGTTGACGACTCTTCCCTGGGTATGAGGTGCCTAGCCTTGGCAGATATGTACTCCAAGGCGCTCTTGTAGACTCCCATTTCCATCTTGTCGGGTAGCCCATACCCAAAATAATCGGGAAGGTCCAGGTCTACCAAGACGATGTTCATATAATCGGAACCGGGAGCCCTGTAAAGGCGCACAATGGGAAATTCCTCCCCCTCCCGCTTGATTTCTGCGTACACCCCTGGAGAATAGAACTTGTCCAGGGCCTCCTCCTCGGTTTGGGCGGAATCGGGTTGAACGATATAAGTCGTGGCCTCTAGGGTAACCAAACCCATCGGGTCTGCCAGCTCTAGGCGCAAGATTTGGTTGGGAAGGAGTCTTCCAGACTTAAGAGCTTCTTCTATTCTTGGCTCCAGAAGTCGGATGTTATTGGCCAGTTCTGGGCAGGTAGTGATAAGTCTTATGTTGTACTTTTTTGAGGAGGAAATGCCTTCAAGCTTTATCCCTAAGATACTTGCCAATTCGGACTGAATCACGTAGGCACGGAGGCACTTAGCCAAATACTTCCACACCCCCTCGGTCTCCGCGAAAGAATGCTTTGAGCCGTTCCAAAGTAGGTAGCTCACGTATTCCTCATTTTCTGAGAACCACTTCATGTCTTCTAACATTCTCTCCGCCACGTAAAGGGCTTTTTCAACTTCCACGAGGTCCTGACGGATAGACCTGCCGGAGGGCGAGAGAGTTGTGGTCTCTTTTTGAAGAGCATAAAAGAAGGCGGTTACCTTCTGTTGCTTGTTCCATTCATCGGGAGCCTCGTAGTAGAAAACCTCGGGCGTTGTGAGGGCGCAAGAGGAAAGAATGGCCAAACCAACCGACAAAGACAAGAGGGCTAGGGCGAGCTTTAGAGTTTTCACCTTGCACCTCCGAAACCAAAGGGAATGGAGAACCTATATCCCCCTCTTAGTAGTTTGGATATCACATAACCCCTTCCCTTGCTCTTGTAATCTTCGGAAATCTGTTTTTTAAGTGCCACTATCCTGGGGTCTTCTACCCAAGAGAAGGAGAAGGGTTGGGGACAAAAGGCTCTACCGGGATATAGACTAGAAAGGTCTCTTTTTTCCTTTACTTCTACCTGATCTCCGGTTTTAGCCAGAGCCCTTTCCCAAACATCCTCGATCACTTTTTCCCGCTCACTCAACCAGCTTTGAGTGGCCTGATACCCTCCGAGGCCGGCCAACTCGAACCTGGAGAGGAAAGAAATGGCTATAAAAGCCGAATCCCAACAATACTTCATGTTCACCGTCATCACGTACAGAGGGTCAGAGTAAATCTGGGGCATGAGGTCCTGGATTACCCACTCCCTTATTTCTGGAGCTATCTTTTCCCAGATCTTTTGATGCTTGGCCACCCTGTCCTTGTCTACCCAGACCAGGCCCGCAGACCCGCTTCGGAAGTCGGCAGAGCCTCCAGAGTCCATGTAGGAGTAGCCGAAGGCCGCCCAGATGAGGTCGTTGAGGACGGCCATGTACGGGTGAAGAAGTTCCCAGAAGTGGCTTTCCCAAAGACCAGAGTTAAGCTCGGTCAGGATTTCTACGTCTATATAGATGGCAAGGGGAAGCCATTGTAGGGTTGGTTGGGCGTGTATCATCTCGTGGGCCATGATCAAGGGCTTCCCTTGGAGGCAGTCATAGACCATGGCCTCGGGGTGGATGAAGATGCGCCGGGTGTAGTCGCCGTACATCCCCAGGTAGACCATGCCCCAGGGGGAAATGGGTCCAAAGTAAAGCTCATCGGGGACAAAGGACTCGGGGCCATATATTTGGGGTAAGGATAGAACTCTTTTAAGGGTAACCGAAACCCCCGGGGCTATCTTGATTTCCTTTTCTAGTTCCTCCTTGGTGGTGTTGGGAGGGTCTACCTTGAGCCCCCTGAGGTTTTCATAGAGGAAATAGGCGGCAGAGGACAGATAATCTTCTATGTACTCTAAGAGGTCAGAGATGTCCTGCTCAGAAAGTTTTTTCACCCCACGGGCATCGTAGTAGAGGTAGACCTTTTTCCCGTTTTCTTCCTTCTCCCTGTAGTCCCGGAGGTAGACTTTGACTTCCTTACCGTGGACTACCACAGATCGCCATAGACCCGTTCCCACGATGTTGGGCACGCTAATCCACCCGGAGGCGACATTTCCGTATCCATCTACCACGTCCGGGGGCCACATGGATCGGGTCTGTGTGAGGACGGTAAGAAACTCTTTTCGCATCTCAAGGGGGTCCTCTGGACCAGGACAGCTTAGCCCCAACTCCTTAAAGTAGTGGGGCATTTCCTTTGCCTGAACCTGGGGGAAGAAGAGGA
>Ga0308310_1001590_pt1 | contig 10124 bp, 10 predicted proteins | sample HotsprSampleMS65_FD_203672 | JGI IMG/M metagenome (GOLD analysis project Ga0308310, IMG submission 203672) | Hot spring phototrophic mat microbial communities from Mushroom Spring, Yellowstone National Park, Wyoming, United States - 20090730_MS65 ...
CCCGCCTCTAGCCTGGATATTAAGATTAAGTAAATCAGCACCCAAAGAATTGTCTGGGCCTGAGCCTCAAGGGAGGCTTGCCGTTGGTGCAGAAGCCTCCAGGGGTGCCCCTCTAGGTTTGGCATGCGTGTGAGGAAAGTCGGGCAGCTACCGTCGGCGCAGCGACGCAACTTGGGCGTCCTGTTCGTAGCCGGCTTGCTCTTTTGGGCTAGTTTGTCCTCGCTGCTACCCACCCTGCCCCTCTATGTCCGGGATGCCGGCGGCACTAGCCAACAGGTGGGCTTGGTGATGGGATCCTTCTCCGTTGGGCTGTTGGCTCTTCGGCCTTGGTTGGGGCGCCTGGCAGATGGCCACAGCCGTCAGATTGTGCTTCTTATCGGCATGGGGGCAGCAGCAGTGGCTCCCTTGGGGTACTGGCTTTCGGACTGGATCCCATGGGTAGCGCTGGTGCGGGCCTTCCATGGAATTAGCATTGCTGCTTTTGCCACTGCCTACGTGGCTCTGGTTGCAGATCTTGCCCCCGAGGAAAGACGCGGCGAGATCCTAAGCTTCATGAGTTTGGTCAATCCTCTGGGTATTGCCATTGGTCCCGCTTTGGGGGGCTTCTTGCAGGAACTGGCTGGCTATGGGCCCCTATTTTTCTTCGCTGCTTTGCTGGGAGGGGTGGGCTTTCTCTGTACCTGCGCCGTCCAAGAGCAGCGGCGGGGACAAGGGGGATCCCTGGCCTGCAAGGGGGCCTTCTGGAGCCTTTTGCTTCACCCAAAGGTGTGCTCCCTCACGGGAGTGATGCTGCTGGTGGGGTTGGCCTTCGGCACCCAAACAACTTTTGTGTCTCTGTTAATGCAGGAGGCTGGAGTTCCCTTGAATCCAGGTCTTTTCTACACGGCAGTGGCCTTTGCCAGCTTTGGCGTGCGCCTGCTCACGGGTCCCGCTTCCGATTGCTACGGGCGGGGGCCGTTTATCGCTCTCAGCTTGGCCACCTATGCGCTGGTTATGGGAGTGCTGCTTGTAGCCAACAGCGCTTGGGCCTTTCTGGCTGCTGGGATTGGGGTGGGATCGAGCTTTGGCACCCTGATCCCGCTCATCTCTGCCCTTGTAGCCGACCGCTCTGAGCCAGCAGAGCGCGGGCGCCTGTTTAGCCTGGTGATGTGTGGGTTTGACTTGGGCGTGGGCCTGGCAGGGCCCATTCTCGGCACCCTGGCGGTTGGGTCTAGCTATCGAATCCCGTTTGGCTACGCCGCTCTCCTGGCCTTTGCCTCCTGGGTCTGTTTTGTCTGCTTCTGCAACGGTAAGCTGGTCTCCTCCCTGCGCTTTGCTTTAGGTTGGGAGCCGGATCGCTACAGGTGGCAAGACAAGTCCCCTCAGCGGGATCCCGCTAACTTTCCCTCGCCTCTTGCCCTATCCTAAGCTGAGGTGGCTGGAGAAACCCTAGCTAGATGAAAGCACGGCGTTGGCTGGCCTTCCTCGGATCCCTGCTGCTGGGCCTCTGGGGGGGAGAGGTGGAAGGCGCTTGGGCGGTAACGGTGCGGGTTCAGTTGGCTGATACCACCACTCCTTTGGTGGTGGGGGTTTCTCTGCCTGCCCGGCTGACCAATGGTCGCGGAGAGGTGTTGGCAGATCTGCCGCCCCTACGGGGGTTTTGGGCCCGCCCCAGCCGCCGGGGAGTACACCTGCACGAGGCTGTGAGCCCAGTGCTGTTCATCGAGCCGCCGGAGGGGGGTCTTGTGGCAGTCAACGGCCGTTGGTATTCCGGCAAGGTGCTCTTGATGGGCTACAACCGCGTGCAAGCCATCAATTACGTTCACCTCGAGGACTATGTGGCCAGTGTAGTGGAAGCTGAAATGGGAGCCCGCTTCTTGCCGGAGGCCCTGAAGGCGCAGGCGGTAGCTGCTCGCACTTATGTCCTCTACCACCGCAATTCCCGGCGCTGGTTTGATGTGTTTAGCGACACCCGCTCCCAGGTGTACCGCGGCCTCTCGCAGCGCTCGGCAGCCGCCCTAGAGGCAACACGGGCTACCCGCGGCGTGGTCTTGGTGTATGGAGGAAAGTTTGTCAATGCCATGTACAGCGCCAGTGCCGGAAGCCGAACTGTGGGAGTGGACGGGATCCCTTACCTGCAGAGCCTGCCGGACTTTAGTCCCTACCCCAAGTTTGGCCATGGCATTGGCATGAGCCAGTGGGGTGCCCAGGAATTGGCCCGCCGGGGCTGGAGCTACCGCCAAATTTTGGCCTACTACTACCCAGGCGTTAGACTTGCCCGCTTGCCAGACTAAGACGTTCCTTGAGGTCTTTTGAGGGAAGGGGGGAAATGCTGCAGAATAGGGATGGCTATCCCCGCTTAAGTTTGCTTACGAACCTCACCATGAACGAAACGACTTCCTACGATCCAGCCACAGCGGCCCCTGCTGGGGATCCTGCTGCTCCCAAAACTGCCGCGGGCTCTGAAAAGGGATCCCTTGGCCGCCGTCTCCGCCAATTGCTGGGCATGAAGGGGGCGGAGGTAGAGTCTCGCTCCATCTGGCAAGTCCACCTGCAACTGATGAAGCCGGTTACCTGGATCCCGTTGATGTGGGGCTTGATCCCGGGAGCGGCTTCCTCTGGCCACTTCACCTGGACTTGGGAGAACGTGGCGCTAGTCTTGGCGGGCATGGTCCTAGCCGGCCCTCTGATGGCAGGTTACACGCAAACTCTGAACGAGTACTATGACCGCGACATCGACGCCATCAACGAGCCCTACCGCCCCATCCCTTCCGGGGCCATTTCCCTGCGGCGGGTGGTCATCCAAATCTGGGTGCTGCTGATCCTGGGACTGGCGCTGGCCTATGCCCTCGACTGGTATACTGGCCACCCCTTCCCGGTGATTACCAGCATTGCCCTGGGGGGAGCCTTGCTGGCCTACATCTACTCGGCGCCGCCCCTGAAGCTGAAGCGCAACGGCTGGCTGGGCAACTACGCCCTGGGCGCTAGTTACATCGCCCTGCCCTGGTGGACGGGCCACGCTCTATTTGGTGAGCTGAACTGGACGGTCTGCAGCCTAACCCTCCTCTACAGCTTGGCGGGCCTGGGGATTGCCGTGGTCAATGATTTCAAGAGCATGGAAGGAGATCGGCAGTTTGGCCTGGCCTCGCTGCCGGTGATGTTTGGCGCCATGGGGGCAGCCTGGATCGCGGCGCTGATGATCGACCTGTTTCAGCTTGGCATGGCCGCGTTTTTGCTGGGAGCTGGTCTAAAGCTCTACGCTGCGATTTTGGTGCTGCTCATTCTCCCCCAGATCACCTTCCAAGACATGTACCTGCTGCGGGATCCGCTGAAGAACGACGTGAAATACCAGGCCAGCGCTCAGCCTTTTTTGGTGTTGGGCATGCTGGTGGTGGGACTGGCGTTGGGCCGCTCAGGGCTATGGTAGTCAAGCTAAGGTGCCCATTCTGGCAACCGAGGTGACGGTTTCTGCCCTAGATTGCCCCCGCTGTCTGGGCCAAGATCAAGCCAGGGATCCCGCTGGGATGAACAGTGGGATGGCCTCGGGCCAAAGGAGGTGTTCGATGAAGCTGTTTCTTCCCCTCCAACTTAGCCTGAGCCTGGCTTTGCTCTTGGGGACTGGCGCTCCTGCCCAGGCACAGCGGATGGTCATCGACGAGCGCGGGATTGTGGTTGAACCCAGCCCAGGTGGCCTGCTCATTCCCAACCAGCCGCTTTTTGCTCCGATCCCACCCGGGAGAGTTCCTTTTTCCATCGATGCAGAGGGCCAAGTGGTCTCTGCCCCTGGCTATCGCTGCAGCCCCGCTACCGCTGCCGACAACTCTCCCATCCTCTGCCGCTCCCAGTTCAACCCTAGCGAGGTGGTAGTGTACGAGCGGGATGGCCGCCCCAACACCCTCTTTGCCGACAACGTGATCCGGCCCACCGGCAGCGGCCTGCGGATTCTGCCCAACCCTGGGCCAGGGCAGTCCTCCGGCAGTGGCCTACGCATTATCCTCAACTAAGAGGCGAGGAGCGTCCAGCCCGTCTTGCTTCCAGTTCCTGCAGGATCTGCCGATGGCGCTGCCGGGTAATGGGGTAAAGCCACACTAGACAAATGCCGCCAATCAAAGCCACTGCCGGCAGGGGGCCGATGGCGAGGCGGATGGCCAGCAAGGCTGATTCGGGCTGGGAAGGAAGAGGCTCTCCAGCTACCGAAGGGATAAAGCCAGCCCAATCTAGAACTTGCCCCAGGAAAAACAGCCCCAGCCCCAGGCCTACCTTTTGCAGGAACACCATCAAGGCATAGAAGATCCCTTCCCGCCGCTCCCCGGTTTGCAGCTCGTCCAGGTCAATGACATCTGGCAACATCGACCAGGGGCCAAGGTAGGCCGTGGCTGAAACCCCTGCTCCTGCCAACAACGCCAGCGCAATCATGAGCCGCTCCTGGCCGGGCTGTAGGAAGAACAGGCCTGCCTGCGCGATCAACCAGAACCCCGCCCCGATCAGGTACATGGCGCGCTTGCCTAGCCGGGCGCTCAGTCGCGTCCAGGCAAACAGGGTCAGCACGGCAACGCTCTGAACCGCCAGCACCACCAGGGAAATCCACACCTCGGGCAAGCCCATCCAGAAAACGATGAAGTAGGGGATGATGGTGGCCGTAAACTGAAATGCCAGCCAGGAACACAGGTAGATGCCGCTTACAAATAGATAGGGGCGGTTGCTGAGGGCCACCCCCAACTGCTGGAGCAAAGGCAGCGGATCCCGCCAGGACTGATGCCGTTCCCGCACCCCCCAAAAGCAAAGCACTAGAGGCAGAGTGGAGATCACCCCAAAACAGCTCCCTGCCAGCAAATGCCCACTAGCTCGATCCGGCAGCAGGTTAACCAAGAGGGGAAAGGTGGCCACCGCAACCATGCTGCCCCCCACCGAGAAAGCAAAGCGGAATTGGTTAAGCTGGGTGCGCTCGTCGTAATCCTGGGTCAGCTCCGCCGTCAGGGAGGCATAGGGGATGTTGGCAGCCGAGTAGAAGGCGTTAAACAGCAGCGACACCGCCAGGTAGTAGGCAAACAGAAGCCCAGTTCGACCGGGAAAAGGGATCCACCACTGCGCTACAAAGGTTAGGCCAAAAGGGATGGCTGAAAACAGGAGCCAGGGGCGGCGGCGACCCCAACGGCTGCGAGTGCGGTCGCTGAGGAGGCCGATGATGGGATCGTTGATGGCATCCCAAAAGCGGGTGAGGGCGGAGATGCTGCCGGCCAAGCCTGCTGCCATGCCGACGGTGTTGGTGAGAAAGGGCAGCAGGAAAAAAATGAGGATACTGGCCGTCATGCCCGTGCCCAGATCCCCCACCCCGTAGGCCAGCTTTGTCTGCAGGCTGAGTTGTTGTCTGGTCATCATCCCCCCTGGAATGCCAGGATTCCAGTGTAGGGGGTATGGGGATCCCTTTAAAGCTCAGGGTCTTCTCCCAGCTCTCGGAGCCGCTGGGCCAGTCGTTCGGCCCGGGAGCGTTCTAGGTCCGCCCGCTGCCGCTCCATTTCTGCTCTTTGCCGTTCCAACTCTGCCCGTTGCCGCTCTAACTCCGCTGCCGTGGGCAACAATTGCCCTGCTCTGTCGTACCAGCGCACCCAAAAGCGTTCTCGCCCCTCGTAGGATCCCCACCACCGACCGATGCTCAAGTCCAAATCGGGCAACAGAATTGGGGGATGTTCCCCAGCGCCTGAGCCGGGGAGCAGCTCATAGTGTCCGCCTTGGAGCTGATAAACGTTCAACTCATTGGTCTCTAGCTCGAAGGTGACGTAGTAAGGGATCCGCAGCCGCCTTTCATAGAGCTGGAACTTGGCTTGCCCGGGTTTTTCTTCCCCCAGGTCGTTGCAAATGATCTCCAAGATGAGGACAGGCAAGATATTCCCTTCATCCCAAACCACATAGCTTTTGCGGGCAGTGCCATCCCGCCAACGAGGAACCCCCAGCACTAGAAACAAATCTGGAACAACGACCTGCCGGGGTAGGGCGTAGTAAAGGCCCATATTGCAAGCCACAAAAAAGTCTTGCCGGTCTGACCAGTGCAGCAGCAGCGGTTCCCGCAGCAGGGGGTATTGGCGGCCTTGATCCTCGTTGTCCAAGGGAGTGTCGTCTGTGTCGGGCAGGTCGTGCTGGGTGGGCCAGCGATAAGGGGTAACGGTCATGGTCAGGCGGAAGCAGTACACCTCCACTCTAGCAATGGGTCAGGCCTGCATCTGGCTCATCGCCTCCAGATCCAGTACCTTGGCCACTTCTTCCGGGCTCATCAAGTTGCGCTCCAACAGGATCTGGCGGATGGGCTTCCCGGTCTCCAGGGAGATCTTGGCCACCTCTGCCGCCTGCAGGTAGCCAATGTAGGGATTGAGGGCAGTCACCAAAGCCAGGGTTCCCTCGGCATAGCTGCGACAGCGATCTGCCTGGGCCTTGATGCCGCGGACGCAGCGCTCAGTAAAGACGCGCAGGCTGTTGTTGAGGATCTGCAAGCTATGCAGGAGGTTATAGGCAATCAGCGGCATCATCACGTTGAGCTCAAATTGCCCTGCCTGAGCTGCCAAGGTGATGGCGGTGTCTAGCCCGATTACCTGAAAGCAGACCATGTTCAGCATCTCAGCTATCACCGGGTTGTACTTGCCAGGCATGATGGAGGAGCCAGGCTGCACGGGTGGCAGTTGGATCTCTTTGAGGCCAGTTTTGGGGCCAGAGTCCATCAGGCGTAGGTCGTTGGCCACTTTGATGCCGTCTTGGGCCAGGTTGCGCAGGGATCCCGACAGGTGCACAAAGGGAGCCATGCTCTGCATAGCCGCCATGGGATGGGGAGCCGGTGTGAGGGGCAACTGGGTGTACTCTGCCAGCCGCTGCACCACCTTCTGCCGGTACTGGGGGTGGGTGTTGAGGCCGGTGCCCACGGCGCTTCCCCCTAGCCCCAAGCTGCACAGGGCTTGGCTGGCCTCCTCGATCCACTGACGATGTTGGGCAAAGATGGCTGCGTAGGCGCCGAAGCTGTCTCCCAGGCGCACCGGCACGGCATCCTGCAAATGGGTGCGGCCCGCCTTGAGGATGTCGCGAAACTCCTGGGCCTTTTGCTCCAGCGCCGCCACCAGGTTGTCCAGCGTGCCCAAAAGATCCCGCCGCACCCGCAGCAGGGCTGCCAGGCGAATGGCGGTGGGAATGACATCGTTGGTGGATTGGCCGTAGTTGACATGGTCGTTGGGGCTGACCCGCTCGTACTTGCCCTTGGGCTCCCCTAGGATCTCCAAAGCCCGGTTGGCCAGCACCTCGTTGACGTTCATGTGGTGGGAGGTGCCTGCCCCGGCCTGGTACACATCCACCACAAACTGATCCCGCAGGGATCCCTGCAGGATCTCATCGGCTGCTTGAACAATGGCCCTGGCCACCTCCACTGGAATGCAGCCTAGCTCGCCGTTGACCTCCGCCGCCGCCTTTTTAATCAGCACGCAGGCTTCCACGTACTCTGGCAGCGGCTTGAGGCCGCTGATGGGAAAATTCTCCAGGGCGCGGGCCGTTTGAATGCCGTAGTACACCGACTGGGGCAGTTGCCACTCCCCCATCGAGTCTCGTTCGCTGCGCACCTGTGAAGGCATGGCCATTTGGCTGGCTTAGCTGGCGGGGTTGGATCCCTTTTCCTGCAAAGCAGCCAACTGCTGGCTGAGGCGCTCGTTGTTTTCCGCCAAGACCAGCACCATGGCTGCACAGGCCAAGTGAACTGCCGCCCGAAACTCTGCCGAAGTCTTATACTGGGCCAACGCCTCGCTGTCGCCTTCGCGGGGGCTAAGGATCAGTTGGACGGACTTTTGAGCCAGCTCTTTCAGTTCTCGTTCCGTTAAACCCAGTTGCACCGCTTTTGCCCTCCCTGTAAACTAGAAGGCTAACTTTGCCCCACCCTCTTTGCCAGCAGGGCTGCCACCTGGCTATCCTACCGCAGTTGTTACCCCAATCCAGCAGTATTTTTCCCGTGGGCAAGCCCAAAGCTTCTAGAAAGAAACAGGAAATACCGGCTAGTATAAGTGCAGAAGCTTCTGCCGTTCTGGCCAATAACAGGGTTTTTTGCCCATTGGCCGGCAGCGGCGCAAAGTAAACCAAATTCTGTTGTTCGTTCAGAGAGAGGAGAACTTGTCCGTCGAACGTCCACTTGACCCCTCTTCCCCCAAGCAGCGCGCAGAGCTGCCCGCTATCAACGAGCGGATTCGCTTCCCCAAAATCCGTCTCATCGATACCGATGGCACCCAGCTGGGGATCATGAGTCCTCAGGAAGCGCTGCGCATAGCAGAGGAAAAGGATCTGGACTTGGTCTTGGTGAGTGACAAAGCGGATCCTCCTGTCTGCCGCATTATGGACTACGGCAAGTTCAAGTTTGAGAAAGAGAAAAAAGAACGGGAGGCCCGCAAAAAACAACACACTGCCGAGATCAAGGAAGTGAAGTTTCGTTACAACATCGGCGAGCACGACTACCACGTGCGCCTGCGGAGTGCCCAACAGTTCCTGGGGGAGGGAGACAAGGTGAAGGCTACGGTAATGTTCCGTGGCCGCGAGGCACAGCACGCCGAGCTGGGGGAAGAGTTACTGCACCGCTTGTTCAGAGACTTACAAGAGGTGGCGGAAATGCAGCAGCCTCCCCAGAAGGAGGGTCGGAACATTACGATGATCCTTGCTCCTAAAGCTGCTCCTAAAAAATCAACCTGAGGAGGGATCTTGCCCATGCCCCTTGCTGTTGGGGATCCTGCCCCGGAGTTTACCCTGCCGGATGCCGAGGGTAGGCCGATTAGCCTCAGCCAACTGCGGGGCCAGCGGGTGGTGCTCTACTTCTACCCACGGGACAACACTCCCGGCTGCACCAAAGAAGCCTGCGGCTTTCGGGACACCTATGCCGACTATCGAGCCCACGGGATTCAGATCCTGGGGGTGAGCCCCGACGATGCCCGCTCCCACCAAAAGTTTGCCCAGAAGCTGCAACTGCCCTTTCCGCTGTTGGTGGATGAGGGGGCTAAGGTAGCCACTGCCTACGGGGTCTACGGCCCGAAAAAGTTCATGGGCAAAGTCTACAACGGCGTCCACCGCACCACCTTCGTTATCGACCCGGAGGGGAAGATCGAGGCCGTTATCACTAAGGTCAAGGTGGAAACCCACGCGGCAGAACTGCTCAAGCAGCTAACCGGCTCCTAGCCTTTGGAGCTCAGCAGAGTTTTTGCTGGTGGATCCCGCCCCAAGCAAGGAAAGCGATTCCCCTTGGGCAAGACTGTGTCCCGGCGCACCCGCACCACCAAGTCAATCCACGACAGCTACCAGATCCTAGGCTTGGCTGGACAAGGACAGTATGGGCGAGTCTTCTGCGCCCGGCCCCGCCAAGGAGGGAAGCTGGTGGCTCTCAAGGAGCTGCCGCTGGAGCGCTTTCCCACCCCTAACCTATTGCGGGAGCTGCGCTATCTGTTGACGTTAAACCACCCCAACATCACCCGCTGTTACGCCCTGGAACATGCCCGCGAGGGGCGCTATCTGGTGTTGGAGTACTGCGAGGGAGGTACCCTGCGGGAGCTGATCAACCAGGTGGAGCAGGGGCTGTGGCTGCCCGTCAAGCTGGTTTTGGGCTTTGTGGATCAGATCCTGGCTGGCCTAGACCATGCCCATGGGCAGGGAGTCATTCACTGCGATGTAAAGCCCGAGAACATTTTGCTCAAGCCCACGCCCCAGGGCTGGCAACTGAAGTTGACCGATTTTGGCATTGCCCGCCAGCCGCAGCCAGTTCCTCGGGAGAGCGCTGCTACCGGCTCACCGGCCTACATGGCTCCCGAGCGGTTCTACGGTCAGTTTAGCCCTGCCTCGGATCTCTATGCGGTGGGAATCATCCTGCTGGAGCTGTTGACGGGCCGGCGGCCCTTTTCCGGATCTCCCCCCCAGTTGATGCACGCCCACCTCAACCAGCGGTTTGTCTGTCCGGAGGGGATCCCGGCGCCTTTGCAGGAGGTGCTAGAGGTGGCTTTGCGCAAGCTGCCCCTGCGGCGGTTCCGCACAGCAGCGCAGATGCGTTCGGCCCTGGCGGCGGTTGCCCAGAAGTGGCAAGAGCCAGCTGCCTGTTGGGTTGGCCCGCGCCTGCTGCGCCAGTCCCCCCCCGGGGTTCAGGTTTGGGA
>Ga0308310_1001599_pt1 | contig 10095 bp, 11 predicted proteins | sample HotsprSampleMS65_FD_203672 | JGI IMG/M metagenome (GOLD analysis project Ga0308310, IMG submission 203672) | Hot spring phototrophic mat microbial communities from Mushroom Spring, Yellowstone National Park, Wyoming, United States - 20090730_MS65 ...
GAGCAGTTCGTCGGCCACCCTGCCGCTGGCGTCGCGATACACCAGCGTCAGCGCCTCGGAGCCGTGCCACTGCACGCTGACGACGGTGACCGCCGAGTGGGGCAGAAGGCCCTGTACGCTCGTACCAGGGGTGAGGTCTTCGAGCTTCATTCCCTCATATGCTACTTCATACCCTGCCCTGTGCGCGGGAGGGGCGGGTGTGGAAGCCAAACTGGGAGGGGCTGAGAAAGTGTATGCTGGGTGGCTGCGCCTTTCTCCGGGCAGTTGGGCCGGGAACCTGGGCAGTGATGCGCTTATGCTGGAAAACGAAAAAGCATTCGGAGATCTGCTCACCTCCCTGGTTGAGGAGGAGGAAGCGCTCCATAAGAGCGAGAGCGTGGCAGAAGCCCTGCTCGATTCCTTCCATAAGGATTATGGGAAAAAGCGTACAGTCTAAAGCGCTGGCTCGGTCGTTATAAGGACGCCGAACTGCCGCATTTTACCCCTAGACAGCGGGTGTAGATGGAGAGAGTTGAGTGTCTGCTTGCGAGAGATTTTGTAGTCGCCGCTGCTGTGGCGGTTTTAACACCCCCATCGAACTTTCGTCGCTGGCCTGAGCCAAGGCACCATAGTTTTCTCGAGGCCGAAATACATATGAAACCGACAGCGTTCTGCGAGGTTTGATGATGAGTTTCGAGCTTCAGCTCTCCGTCGAAGCCCCTCATGAGCTTGTTTTCCTGGATGGTTGCATGACGACGCCAATCGTTTTCTTCAACCGGTCACTCAGTAAGGCGAGCGGGGTACCCCACCTGCACAACTCTTCCGCCCTATAGATGGCGCCCTAGAGGCCTTCCGTCAAATCCCAACAGTGACCGCTGACGGGTCGCTATTCCTAAATACACCACCCGGCGTGGGATTGGGGAGAGGATGAACTGGCCTGTATCGATGGATGACCGGGGCCTGCTCACATCGTTGCTTGAGCCAGGCAAGTACACGAGGCCCCTCGACCTTACCTACCCTCTCATAACTTTAGCACATTGGATTTGAGGCTGCTCGAAGGGCTGGCAGAGAAAACAATTGGACGGAGCTGAAGAGTAAGTTGGCTAGGGCCAAAGCCTGCTGGGAGCAGGCCGGGAATTTGGTGGACATTACTAAAGGTGGTTATTATCATCCCAACACATGAATCCCTGCGCAACGAGATGAGCGCGACTGTAGCCGCTAACTAGGCCCGTTTAGCATAAACGATTGGTTGAGCTGATACGACCCCAGCTTGGATATCACCTGGCCCGAGTTAACCTGATGGCGGCCTTTGTGTTGGCCCTGGTGAGGTTCAGAACTGTGAACCTGACCCAAGTTGCTGCGGGCCTGAATCCCAATGTTGCCCCAAGCTCCAACTATCGTCGCCTACAACGCTTCTTTGAGGGCTTTGAGGTGTGCCAGTTGAAGCTGGCCAAGTGTGTGTTGAGCTTGCTCGAAGCCGACGGGAGCGGTTGGATAGAATAGAGGTGCTGGATCGTACCGAGTGGGAGTTTGGCAGACAGAAGTTGAATGTGATGATGCTGGGGTGGTGTACGTGGTGTACCAGGGTTTGACCGTACCTCCGGTGTGGAGGGTGCTGGATAAGGACGGTCATAGTCATAACCGACGAACGCCAAGCCTTGATGAAACAACTTTTGCTGGTTCTCCCAGCCGTGCAAATCCGGTGTCTGGTGGCGGATCGGGAGTTTATCGGTCAGCGGTGGCGGCGGTGGCTCAAACTAAGGCTTAGAGGGGTCAGAAGTTTATTGGGGTCAAACTCTAGGGTCAAAGCCAAAACCGGGGTAAGTGCGTCCCCGGTTTTTTGCGTCCTGGATTGGTGGGCGCGGCAGGATTCGAACCCACGACCTACTGATCCGTAGTCAGTCGCTCTATCCAACTGAGCTACGCGCCCTTAGGACACTGGTGAATGCCACCAAGTGCGTCCTGTAGGTTAGCATAGCTGCTACGCCCTGTCAACAGACCGCAGTTGGCCAGCACATGTGAGACCGGGGGAGGGGGATATGCCCTTTGGGTTCACGTATTGCTTGGAGCCCTAAACAAAGAAAAGGTAAGAGCTCGCCAGCAGCTTGGGCCTGCTCCTCGGCCAGAGGGCGGTTCCTTGCCCGTTATGGGCCAAAAAGTTCTCGGGCGGGGCTCCCTTGCTCTCGTTGTTCGGCCTCGGGGGCTGATGCGGCCTGCACTTGCGCGGAGTATGGCCCCGGTTTTTCCAGACCTCTTTCCGGGGTGCGAGATGGGCTCGGCCACCCTTAGTGCTACAATCTGCTCAGTGGTAAGCCTCAAACCCCTCTTGGCGCTGGGCGACCTGACCTGGGATGTGCTGGCTAAACCCCACACCCTGCTCCTACCCGGCGGCGATACCACAGGAGTGGTTCTGCTGATGGGTGGTGGTAGCGCAGCCAATGTGGCGGTCTGGGCCGCCCGGGTAGGCTATCCGGCAGGTTTTTTAGGGAAGGTGGGGCATGACTGCTTCGGCGAGTTCGCCGTGCAGGAACTAACGGCAGAGGGCGTGACACCGCACGTCATCTGGAGCAAAAACACCCCTACCGGAGTAATTCTGGTGCTGATAGACGCAGCCGGGCAACGCTCAATGCTCACCTCTCAAGGAGCCGACTTCAAGCTGCTTCCTGAGGAAGTGCCAGCAGAGGTCATAAGGCAGGCCGGGCACCTGCATGTGACTGCCTGGTCACTCTTTACCGACCCACCAAGACAGGCTGCCCTCAAGGCTGTGTGGGTGGCGTGCGATGCCGGTATCACCGTCTCTTTCGACCCAGCCTCGTTTCAGATGATTCGGGAAATGGGACGGGAGGAGTTCCACCGCATAACTCGAGGGCTTTCACCGGACTTCGTATTTCCCAACCTTGAAGAAGGCCAGGCCCTCACCGGAGTCCGAGAACCCATGGAGGTCCTCGAGGTCTTGCAGGAGCTCTATCCCAAAGCCATGATCCTGCTCAAACTGGCTGCCGAGGGGGCCTTGATTCTAGACCGGGGCAGCCTGATTGAGCTACCGGCTACACAAGACCGCCCGGTGGACGCCACCGGTGCCGGCGATTCGTTCAGCGGGGCTTTTTTGGGGCACTACCTGCGCTTCAAAGACGTCCGGGCAGCCGGCCAACTGGCTGTGCAAGTGGCGGGGTGGGTAATTGGTCGGTTTGGAGCCCGCCCACCCATGGATGCCGAGGTCAAGCAGCGCATTAGGCGATTTGGGCTTGCCCACAAATGAAAGCGCCTTTGGCTTAGCGACAATCAAGCGCCTGGCACTTACTGGGCGTAAAGCGGTGCGGGGGAGCCCACACTTTCAAAAGACCCGGCTGATACGTAGAACAAACTTCCAGTGAATGGGGTATTCCACATCTGGGTCGGGGTAGGTCGCGGCCACCCAGCGGGCCAGCTCAGCCACCGAGGGCCTGAAAACTTCCTCAGGAACCCCCCAGGTGAAGGAGTATATGCGCTCCGCCAGCATCTCAAAGCTGGTGCGGGGGCTTCGCAGCTCAAACCAGTCGGCTACCGTTCTGACCTTGGGCTCGAGGCCATGCCGCAGCAGCTCTTTTTCCACCTCGGCTAGGCGGGCCTGGTGGCGGCCTCGCACCAGCTGATAACCCATGCCAGAGAGAATCTCCTTCCATTTCTGTTGGATGCGCCAGTCCTCGCTCTCTTCGTTGGACTGATCCCAGCCCTCAAATAAAAAGCCGCCAGGACAGAGCACCCGCAGGCTTTCTCGCAGCGCTTGCTGCCAGTTGTCCAGCAGGTGCCAGAAGTGCACAGCGATCACCGCGTGCAGACTGCCCCGCTCAAAGGGCAGCTCGCGCGCGTCGGCCTCGACCAGCCGGGCTTTTCGGGCCACTCCGGCTACTTTTTGCCTCAAGACCTCGAGCATAGCCGGATTATCATCCAGGGCGATGTAGCGGTAGCCACGGGCGATGATTGGCACAGAGATGCGGCCCGTTCCCGCACCAATCTCCAAAAAAAGCGGATCGCGGAACAGCTTCTCGACAGGTGCGGTGATGGCAGTCGCAATGCGTCCAGAAACCTCCGGTGGGTGGTATCGCGTCCGATCGTAGGTAAAGGCTACCCGGCTAAAATGAGAAATCATGCTTAGTTTTATGATAGCAACGGTATGTCAAATTTCAAACCTAGCGCGAGCACGGGGTGCACAATACCCTAAGGCAGGGCAGAACCGCTCACAAAACCCTCGTTGCGGTCTGTATAATCGCTTGTGGTGTATTTGCTGGACGATAAGTTTACAATCCTGAGCGAGGAGCCCGCCCAGGGTTTCATACGCCCATACTGGGTGCAGACAGCAGAGGGCATCAAGGGGCAGTTGTACTGGTTCGAAGTGCATACGCCCGAGGCCCGCAGCGCATTTCACCGCTACAAAAACGCCATTCGACGGCTCGAGGCCCAGGGTTTTTTGCCCCAAGGGGTACTGGTCTCAGCCAACCCCGGGCGCTATTATGTGTTCTGGCCTGAGCACCCCAGGGTGACGCTGAAAAGCCGTCGGCTCAAACCTATCCTGGAAGTGCTAGAGCCCTTTGGTTATCAGGAAAGCGACCTCGAGGGCACCGAGGCCTCGGGGCGGCCTTTGGTTGGGAAGTTGCGCCCTCAGGCCAGCCCATCCCCTAAGAGCTCGAGCCGTGCTGCCCCAACCTCCCCTGCTATCGCGACACCCTCCAACCAACCCAGCCCACCTCCAACCAAGGTCGAGATGCCCCGCCAACCCAGCCGGCCCTCCCACATCCACACGAACAGAGCCCACCCAGCAAAGCCTTTAGCACACACCAATTGGCCTGGCTGGCTTCCTGGGCTGCTGATGCTGCTCGTGGGAAGCATAGCTTTGTGGCAGGCTGCAGAGCGTTACCTGAACCCACCGGAGTACGTTCTGCCCGACCTGGTGGGAAAAACCCCCCGGCAGGCTTTAGAAGCGGTGCGCAGCTATGGCCTAAAGGTGGAGTTCACCGAGGGCAGTGACCTTTCCTTGCCTAAAGACCGGATCCTAGAGCAAATCCCTAACCCTGGCACCCGCGTTAAACCAGGGCGGAGGCTCGAGCTGGTCGTCAACAAACCCCGCCTTGGCAAGGTGCCCACCGTAAATGGGCGCTCACTGGAGGATGCGCGTCAGGCCTTAGAGGCTGCGGGCTACCGCCTCGCAGGCATCACCCGCATCGCCTCGGGCGATACCCCCGACACGGTACTGTCCAGCATTCCCCGTGAAGGCCAGCCCCTCCCCCCAGGCCAGGGGGTGCGCCTGCTGGTCTCTAGCGGAGCCCGTCCGCCGGTGCGCGAAACCCTGTTGCCCGACCTTACCGGCCTTAGCGAAGAGGAGGCCCGCTACATCCTGGCAGTGGCTGAGCTGCAGGCCCAGGTCGTGCGGGTGGCCTCGGGTGCGCCCGATGGGCTGGTGATCGGCCAGGAGCCGGGTCCGGGTGTGGTGCTGCCCCGTGAGAGCGTGGTGCGTGTCCTGGTGTCCGCCCAGCCGGTGGCCTCCATTCCTAAGGCCTCTCCTTTTGCCCCCCCCCGGCTGGAACCGCCACGCCCTCCTGAACCCTCCACCGAAACTACCAATCCACCCGTCCCGCCCACCGAACCGCAGGAGCGTAGGATAAACGTGAGCTACACCCTGCCGGAAAACATTCCCAGCGCCGTGGTGATCATCACTGTACAGGACGAGGTACTGGTCAACACTGTGTTCGAAGGCCCAGTACAGCAGCCGTGGAGCTTCAACCAGGAGGTCGTGGTGCGTGGCAGCGCGGTGCTGCGCGTGGTGGTCAACGGCGAGCAGGTGCTGGAAACCCCGCTGTGAAGGGTGCCTGGGCTGAAGCGCGGGCCTGCGCCTACCTGCAGGCCAAAGGGTATGCCCTGCTAGGGCGGAACAAGCGCACGCCATTCGGCGAGATAGATCTCTGGATGCAGGATGGGCCAGTCTATGTGGCTGTGGAGGTCAAGCAGCGGCAGGATGCTGGCTTCGGCAGCCCCCTCGAGGCCCTCACCCCCACCGAGTACCGGCGCATCTACCAGTCGGTACTTTATCTGCTGGGGCGGGATGATCTGCCGGTGCGGCTGGAGGCGGTCTTGGTGTATGGCACCCCCTGGCGCTTTCGCCTCGAGCACCTTCGCTTGGATTAAGGCGGCGCCCCCTAAGCTGGCATTACACTCTTGCTAATGCTGGGCTGGCTGATTAAGAAGCTACGGGCACTGCGCTGGGGCTTGCTGCCACCAAAGCCGCTGCCCCAACAGGCCGTTCAGGTCTACCGCTTTTGGCTGTACCTGCACCCCATCCGCCTGCAACGCCCCTTGCTTGAGCGGCCCCTTCCGCTGGTGGTTCGCACCACCCTCGAGCTCTGTTTGCAATGCCAGGGCACCCCTGCCCTGCATCTGCTGGAGGCGGGGTTTCTACGCCTGCGCGACCGCAAAGCCCTCGTACTGGCCCACCCTGGCCTCCTGGGCCCAGGCCAGACCCTTACCCTGCAGTACAGTGGCCTCGAGCTGGCCCTGCACCTAGGCTACGGCGAGGTGCTGGCTCCTTATGTGCGCACCGCCCAGGGCCTGCTCTACTACGAACAGCCCTTCGTCTTCGAGGCCGAGCTGACCTCAGTGGCTGTTCCCGTCAAACCCCGTCCCAAAACCCTGCAAAACCGGGCCCAACCCCCGGACGAACCTACAGTCAAAGGGCACTTTAGGACGTAACCTAAAGTGGATGTACAAGAACCTTCAAGCCTTCATCGCCGACCTCGAGCGCCGCCAGGAGCTCCTTCGTATCAAAGAAGCGGTCTCCTGCGAGCTGGAAATTACCGAGATTGCCGACCGCATGGTCAAGTCAGGCGGCCCGGCCTTGCTCTTCGAAAATGTGGAAGGCCGTGACTTCCCCGTTTTCATCGGGGGGTTCGGCACCGCCCAACGTACCGCTTTGGCCATGGGCGTAAAAAGCCTGGACGACCTGGCCCATCGGGTGGCCAGCTTGATCAAGCTCAACCCCGGCAAAGGCGGCCTCAAGGCAGTCCTTGGCCTACTGCCCAAACTGCGCGAGCTGAAGGGCTTCTTCCCCCGGCGGGTTCGCCGCGCACCGGTGCAGGAGGTGGTCTGGAAGGGGGATGAGGTAGACCTTTCCCGGCTGCCCATCCTCAAGTGCTGGCCCTTGGACGGTGGCCCTTACATCACGCTGCCGCTGGTGATATCTAAAGATCCCGAGAACGGAGAGCTCAACCTGGGCATGTACCGCATGCAGGTGCTGGACAAACAGTCCACCGCCATGCACTGGCAACTGCACAAGGTGGGACGGCAGCACTACGACAAGGCCAAAAAGCTGGGAAAGCGGCTGGAAGTGGCCGTGGCCCTGGGCGGCGACCCTATCCTGACCTATGCCGCCACCGCTCCCGTACCGCCCATCCCGGGCGTAAACGAGTTCAACCTGGCCGGCTTTCTGCGGGGGCAGCCGGTCGAGCTGGCCCGCGGCATAACCGTAGACCTGCCGGTTCCTGCCGAGGCTGAGTTCATCTTGGAAGGCTACATTGACCCCACCGAGGACCTGGTAGTGGAGGGGCCCTTTGGTGACCACACCGGCTTCTACACCCTAGAAGACCTTTACCCCCGCTTCCACATTACAGCCATCACCCACCGCAAAAACGCCGTCTACCCCGCCACCATCGTGGGCCGGCCCCCCATGGAGGATGCCTACTTGATTGAGGCCTCCGAGCGGCTCTTTCTCCCCGCGGCCCAGCTCATCCTACCCGAGATCCACGACTACCACATGCCCCCTGCTGGGGTAGCCCACAACTGGGTCAACGTGAGCATCGGAAAGCGCTACCCTGGACAGGCCTACAAAGTGGCCAACGGTCTTTTCGGACTGGGCCAGATGATGTTCGCTAAAGTGATCGTGGTGCTGGACGCCGGGGCCCCGCTCAAAGGCCCAGAGGCCCTACAGGCCGCTCTTCTCAACGCTGTTCCGGGGCGCGACACCCTGATCTCGCGCGGACCTATTGACGTGCTGGATCACGCCTCCCGGGCCATGGGTTACGGCGGAAAGCTGATTATCGATGGCACCACCAAGCTAGACGAAGAAGGGGGCCTCTTGCCCTTTACCCCTAGAGCCCACCCCAACCTGCCCAGCATTCCCGGCGTGCAGCAAGAGCAACTGCCCGGCATCTGGATGGTTACCTTCGAGAAAACCCGCCCCCATCAGGCTAAAGAAGTTGCGGAGCACCTCTTGGCAGCCCCCCAGAGCGCGGGCATCCGGCTGCTGCTGCTCACTGACAGCGACACTGCCCTCGAGTTCGACCAGGTGATGTGGGCCGTGCTCAACAACATCGATCCCGAGCGCGACGCTTGGGTGATGTCAGGGGTGGAGGGACCGGTGCTGGTGCTGGACGGTACCCGCAAGCTGGCCGAGGAGGGCTTTATGCGCCGCTGGCCGCCTAAGATCGTGATGTCACCTGAGATCGTGCAGCGGGTAGATGCGCGCTGGAACCGCCTGGGACTGCCCCCTTTACCACCCAAAAAGACCCCTATCGGTCAGCCCTGAGGCATATGACCTGCTGAACCCTTTTCCAGAAGCTATTCTCTGAGGTATGAAGCCCTTCTTCCTTGGCTCACTGCTCCTGTTGTGCCTTCCAGTCCTGGCCCAAACCCTGGTCGAAGTCACCGCCGTTGCGGCCACCGCTTCTACCCTAGACCCCAGCGTTCGCTTTCCCTCTGGAACTTTTAGGGCCGGGCGCGGCAGCGAGGTCATTGCGGCTCGTATACCCGATGCTGCTCGGTTCAACCTGGAGGTCTATGTGGCCAAAGGCCTGGCCGCCCGGCTGCACGCGGGTTTCGTGCAGCAGATTCTAACCGGTTTTGCGGCCTCGGGTTATTTTTTGAGCAACCAACAGGAAACCCAGGTTGCAGGTGAGACGCGCACGCGCTACGACCTCACCGACAGCGCAGGCAGGTCTGCCATTCTGTTTGTGGTCCGCAGGGGCGACGAGCTGGTCTTTGTCTTTGGCAGGGCCAAATAAGCTATGCGTCAGCGTCTACGTTGGTCGGAGCTCGAGGCCCGGATACCCCTAGCGGAGCTCCCCTCTTTTCACCGAGCATTCCTAAAGCAGCACCGGCCCGAACTTACCCCCGACGCCCTGCCGCTGCGGCGGGTACAGCAGTACGTAAGTCAAACCTTGCGCCTGTTGGTGCAGCAGGGAAAAGCCCGACAAGTAGAGGAAGATTTTGAACTCGAGCCCGAAGTTATTCCCTTTCCCTACCAGGAGCAGTCTAATCTTTAGGCCGTGCATCTAGGGTTTGCATGGAGCGCCAAATAGCAGCAGCCACCGGTCAGGTACACACCACCCCACAGCAAGTGCTGCACGGCGGCTACAGACAGCACCGCATCCAACAGCGCCTCATACGCCACGAGGGATCCCCTTTGTGTGCTCGTGAGGCACAAAGCGAAACAAGGTTGGGAAACCACTTTCGTAGTATGGGCTTCCCGGATGCAGCTTAGCGGGGCGCATCCGGGTCTACCTGGAGGGCTGGGGAGGGGTAGGGGGGCAAAGGCCCCGCGTCCGGCAGAGGCCCTGGAGCTATCTCCGGGTGGACACCCTTAGCGTCCGAGCACTTTAGTACGCTGGAACTCCCCACCCGCTTTGGGTACAGCGCCCAGAGGGCAGCGGTGTTACTGTGGGCACTGCTGGAGGGCGAAGCGGGGGCGGGATTTGAGGAAAGTGCTTGCGTCTCTACACCCGGCCCTTGCCAGGACGACAGGGGACTGCCCGGCCTGCCGCAACGGCCGCGGAGCCCACATGGGCCTAGAGTTTTTGTGGCGGAGTCGGTTCCCTATGAGTCTGAGATGTGTTGACCGATTACAGGGCTTGACAGGCTAGAAAGCAGTTTGTACACTTCTCGCTGCGCTGCCATGAGGCAGCCGGGTTTCTTGACAAAGAAAGATCAGCCAAAAACGCGAATCGCACGCTGCTCTTTCCAGCAGCTTATAAAAGCGCACATGGAGAGTTTGATCCTGGCTCAGGGTGAACGCTGGCGGTATGCCTAAGACATGCAAGTCGAACGGGCTGCTTATGGCAGCCAGTGGCGGACGGGTGAGTAACACGTAGGTGA
>Ga0308310_1001601_pt1 | contig 10083 bp, 6 predicted proteins | sample HotsprSampleMS65_FD_203672 | JGI IMG/M metagenome (GOLD analysis project Ga0308310, IMG submission 203672) | Hot spring phototrophic mat microbial communities from Mushroom Spring, Yellowstone National Park, Wyoming, United States - 20090730_MS65 ...
GGCAACCTTCCCCGGAAACCTCGGCTACCGTTCAAAGGGGGGCAACCGCAGAGGCTGAGTCTCCCAGGCTAAAGCTTCCCGCTGAACCGGAGAAACCCAGGCCACTGCTCCCCCCGTCGGAACCCACCGAATCTGGCCAGCCCCGGGTGCCATCCGCTCAGGAAATCAGCCCCGGGGAGATGCCGCAGTTAGATCCTACGCTTTCCCCCGGCCCGGCCCAAATGGCGGAGGCTTTGTTTCAGGTACCGGATGGTACGCCGGCCGAGCTCTTCCGGTATCTTGAAAGACTTCAGTTTGTTCAGCCCCCTTCCCAGGACGAGGCTGCTTTGCAGAAGTTCCGGCATGATTTAGGCACCGCAGTTCTCACCGTAGCCGAAAAGGTTCTTGCCCAGCCGGACAAGGCTACAAAAGAAGAATCCGAGCTGGCAGTGCAGCTAAAGATTGTGGCCCTGAACATTTTGAAAGATCTTAATGTGGCCGGTGCTGAGGAAAGTTTAGCGAACCTGCCTGCCGAGCTAGAAAACACCGGTAGACCGGATCTCGCCCACACAGCCCGGGGATTCTTATTGAGCCGAGACCTGGAAACTTTGGACTTGGCCGACAACGAGAAATTGGCCGAACTTGCGGAACGAATCCGGCAACATTTCTCCGAGGGGACACCGACCCAGACCGACGCGTTGCTCGCCCTCCAGCTTTTCCAAGTCTTAGAATTCCGCGGTATGAGCGGGATATTGGCTCAGGTAGGATCTGATATTGCCAAGCAATTGGCCACCAGTGAAGACGAAAGGCTCCGACGACTTTCCACGACCTTAGAGGGGGTTGTTCGGCGGGCAGCATTGGTGGGTAATTCCCTCGAAATTTCCGGTGTCACTCTTTCGGGACAACCTCTGGATTGGGCATCCTACCAAGGGAAAGTGGTATTGGTAACCTTTTGGGCGACCTGGTGTGCTCCTTGTCGAGCCGAGATTCCCCACCTTCTTGAAAACTACAGGACTTATCACGACCGCGGGTTTGATATCGTCGCGATCAGTGTCGACGACAATCGAGAAGACCTTGTGAATTTCCTGACCGAGAACTCGCTCCCCTGGACCATCCTCTTCGACAAGGATGCCCCTGGAGAAAAAATGGCAGCGAAGTACGGAGTTTTTGCCATTCCGCAAATGATCCTAGTCGGTCGCGATGGAAAAGTTGTGGCCACAGGTGTTAGAGGACATAACCTCAAAACGCACCTGGAAAAGCTGATCGGACTTGCGGAGGAAAATCCCGGGACCCCCTCGGTCCCCGAAGTACCGGCAAATCCCCCGACCGGAGCTAACGAAAATTAAGCAGAGTCAATACCCCGTGTCCGACCTGGTTTTTGCCGGTGGGCTTGATGAGGGCTGGCTGTCCCGTCCAGTAGCTAAGAGGATCGGGATGGAAACCTCCATACCAGCGGGTCCTTCTTCCCTCATGGTATCGCAATGGAAAGAAGCCGCCTTCCCCCCTGCTCCCAGTGTCCAGGAAAATGGCAGGTTTCCCTGGGAGGCCGCAGGTTTCCCTGCGGGGTTGGAACTTGTAGTCTTCCTTGGGATCAAGGTTGACCACAACCAGGGCAGAAGCTTTTCGGAATCAACACTTCACTGGAACTGATCCAATGAGGAAAGGTTTGGGATCAAAACCGGACTGGAGTTCAAGCGGGCAAAGTGGGCACCAGTTTCATTGAACTTTTCATTCGCGTGGGGCCGGTAAGGAAACGGTGTAGGTGGGGCATGGGCGGAGCTGCAAACCCTCGGACACCCTTGGTTTCCCCGCTCGGCCGCTCCTGTTAGCCCGCGTGCAGACCCTACCCCCAAGGACCGGAATCAACTAGAGAGTCGGGAAAACTACAACTTTATAAAAAAGGACCGGAACCCGACTTTGCGACAGGACACCCCGTTGGAACCGGAGCCGAAAGACAGCAAAAGTATGGCCGAAGCCGTTCTCCATGCAAATTACCAAATCAGACAATACTCGCCTGGCAGCAGCCCGATGCTTAATTCCCGAACTTCTCTTCTGCTGAACGGCCGGTTATTTGGTACAGATCTTCCGAGGATATCCTGCAGTACGAGCTTCATCCCCAAACGGACGGCTCTGCCACTCGCTAAGCAGATCAAATCCCGTTAAGAGATCGAATATCCCTCAGGGATCCACTGTGGATCGAATATCTCCCAGGGATATTTTCGGTGGACTTGAAAGCCCATGGGGACTAGATTCTGCCGCAGGATTGGGGCAGACTCCCCCTTGCTTGCCTCACAGCTAGCTTTGCCCCACTCCCCCGGGGAACTTCACCCTACAGGCAAACGCGGGTCATTCCACGCTGGGACCTTGAAGCCGAAGTACCGGGCAGCATTGTTATAGCAGATATCCCGCACAATTCCTCCCACAAGATCGAAATCGCGAGGAACAAGGCCGGCATCCATGTCCTTCCCCAGCACGTTGCACAGGATCCGTCGGAAATATTCGTGCCGGACGTAGGACAGGAACGACCGACTGTCTGTCAACATCCCTACAAAATTGCCTAGGACTCCTTGATTGGAAAGTGTTTCCAATTGCCGCTCGATCCCATCTTTTTGATCGAGGAACCACCACGCACTGCCATACTGCATTTTTCCTGGGACCGAACCATCTTGAAAATTCCCCAGCATCGTGGCAATCACTTCATTCACTGCCGGGTTAAGGTTGTACACGATAGTTTTGGTGAGTTTCCCTTCTCGCTCCAAGCGGTCAAAAAATCGGGCCAAAGGGCGGGCTAAGTCGCCGTCGGCAATTGAGTCAAACCCGGTGTCCGGGCCTAGCCGCTCAAAGGCTCGACTATTGACGTTTCGAAGAGCCCCGATGTGGAATTGTTGAACCCACCCTTTCTCCCAATCCAGAATCGCTAAATCGTATAACAGAGCGGACTTAAATTTTTTGGCTTCTTGAGAATCTACTGACTGGCCTTGGCGGGCCCGGCGAAAAATCCCTTCGACCTCACTCAGGGAGTAATCCTCCGCATACATGGTTTCCAGACCATGATCCGAGAGGCGACACCCACGAGCATGGAAAAAATCGTGCCGGACGCGAAGGGCATGGAGCAGGTCTTCATAAGTGGCAATTTTCACACCTGCTACCTCGGCCAAGTGATCCAAATAAGTATTCCAGGCCGGAAAATTTTCGATCGCCAAAGCCCGATCCGCTCGGAAAGTTGGAAGCACCTGAATGTGGAATGTTTTGTCCGCCGCAATCTGGGCATGGGCCTCCAGGGAATCGACAGGATCATCCGTCGTGCAAAGGAGAACTACCTTCGCTCGACGGAGGAGTCCGCGACAAGAAAAGTCCGGTTCTTGAAGCCGGGTGTTGCACTCCTCCCAGATCGAGCGGGCAGTTTCCGGACCGAATAATCGGTCGGAAATCCCGAATGGGCATTTCAACTCCATATGAGTCCAGTGATAGAGTGGGTTTCGCAGAAGTCGGGGAACGGTCTCGGCCCATTTTTCAAACTTCTCCCAGTCCGAGGCATCGCCTGTACAGTAACGCTCGGGAATCCCATTGGCCCGCATGGCCCGCCATTTGTAGTGATCCCCCGCCAACCATACCTCTGTCATATTGCGAAATCGGTGGTCCCCGGCAATTTGTTGTGGGGGCAGGTGTGTATGGTAGTCGATGATCGGCAAATCCCGGGCATACTCGTGAAAAAGGCGGATGCCTGAGGGAGTTTCCAGCAAAAAGTTCTCAGTCACAAACACAGGGGACACCCTCCTGGGCTTCCTTAGCCCTTACCTGCAAGAGCCCTCAAAATCCAAAATACTTATGCACCACCGAACAGCAAAAACGTTCTTTATGGCAACTTTTTCGGCAACTGCAAGCCAGACAAACTGCGGAAATATTCTCATACATCAAAGCTGCCTTATATCTGTACCGCAACATCTCTGGCAAATCAGGACTGGAGACTATCCATGAGAGCATCTCCTAACCCAACGCTTACTGTGCTCCCCGCGATTGCCACCTTTCCTCCGTCGATAACACCGCGGGCAGAAACCACCCCTTGCGGTTTATCACACCTCAGGCAGAAACCACCCGCGAAGACTCGGCTGGGTACCGTGAACCCCCGGGGAGGTATTTCTGCCGAAAAAACCCCTCAATCGCCGAGGGGAACGGAGGCATTAACAAATGCCTCCCAACCTTTCAGCCAGTGAGCAGCCGGACTCTCAGCTTTGAAAAATCGGCCTCGCACTCGAGCACGAACGATAAGTCCTCTTTCCACTCGATCGGAAAAGAGCCGATACCAAGTGCCCAAATACCCGGAGGAGACAGATTGCATGGTCGGATCTGAGGTGCTTCCGGCTGATTGCGTTTCGCAGCTAACCTTCCTCCACTGTACCCCAGCTGCCGATATATCATGAGGATGAGCCATTTCCTGATACCACCAACCGTTCCTGGAAACCTTAATTACCGATAGGGGGACTTGGCCACCCGCAAAATCCTCCGCCAAGCCCAAAATCCTCAACTGGGTACCACCTTGATCGGAAGGCACCCATACCTCGGCGGTTTCGACCATGCTCGCGACACACACACGAGCATATGTTTCAAACTCCAGCGACTGGAGGGAAAGAAGAACATCAATAGTCAGAGGACCTGGACAAGAATTGTCCGAATTGGCTACTGCTCGCCACCGGACTACCAAGGAGGCATCTTCGCCCACCTGGGGCACATACTCAGCTAGTAAATCACACCCGCAGGTCCAGCAGTCTCGCAACACACATCCCCCCCGCCGGGCTAGTTCTTCGGAGGAATCTAACCGGAGGGTAGCCGTACAACTTTGATGAGGTGTAAGCCAGCGAATACCCAAAAGATGACTGCCGGATAACTTCCTCCCTTCGATTTCCAGCTCATGGAGTCCGCAACCAGGCCGCGAGGGATCGATCACGCCCCCGAAAGGAGGGCACACCAACCGAAACTGGCTTCCAACCTCTTCCCAACACATCTGTGCCATATTTGAGTCCCTGGCAATCACCTCAGTCAGGAAAGGAATTCCCCCGAAGTGCTGCTTCAGCCACTTGCGGAACGACGTACAACCCCGCAAGGGATGAAGCAAAACCCGCAAAAAGAAACCCGGTTGGTCCAGGGAGAAGGCCGAGCCGGAAGTGAACCGGAGTCTTCTCCCTATCGGCTTTTAACGGCTAAAAAACCGGGAGAGGACGGTGAAATCGTTTCTTCCAAGACTCAAAGACCCTCATAAACCCCCGCTCTCTATCCCCTCCCGTAACCCATGCCATCCCCCGCGAGGGTTATCTCACGAAGAAATTGCCCTCTTTCGAAGCAACCGCGGGTGCCAGAAGCTTGCCAAGAACCAGTCCGGTCTTCCTCCTAATCTTCCGAATTTTATCGTGATACTTCATTTTGTACCACTCCGGCTAATTTGTAGCGGGCCCTGTGGGAACCGGAAATCTCCGAAGTAAAATTGACCCGAAGAATTTAGCCGAAGTATGGGGCGGAATCCCAGGCATCTCCCATCAGAGGCCCGAATCTCTAAGCGGCTACCGTACCATTCCCATCCCCAAGCTAGCAACTTATCTTTGTCCTCGGGAGGCAAGCCTTTGTCCTCGGGAGGTAACCTTTATTTCCGCGAGGTAAACGGGAACTATTGAGTCACAAACCACCTGCGAAAACACCGTCCTCCGAAAAACCCTAGCTCGCAGAGCAAGAAGATGGTCAGTCACCTCTGCAACTCAAATATCCCACAAAAACTGGTAAAAAATCCCAACTTTCCCGAAAAGTTTTCTGGCAGTCCACTCTTGCGAATGATTGCCCGGAGTGCACCGGGCACGTTCCACCTGCCGGGTCTTCTCGGCGGCAAAACAGCCGAAAAGGCCACATTCTCTACAGCCGAAAACGGTAAATTTCCCAACGAACAGCTCTCTTGCTGCAAGCAACATCCGCTTTTTGTGTGGGCCACGGGAGTGTGTGGGCCACGGAAGTGCTCGAATACGAGCCTCCGAGATGATTTCTGACTGGGAAGAGCTCCGGGGCTACCGTCTGCATCCCTTGTCCTTTTTCACCCCCGAAATCGGAAGTTTGTCCTTTTTACTCACGAAATGGGGAGTACCTCGAAACTTCTTTTTCGCAAAAAGCTTCAGGAAACCCACAAGACTTCGAGGTCTTGAGAAGTGCTGGTCCCCCGGGAAGACCCGATGCAAGCTGCCTGCCAAATCGATCTTGTGTAAGAAGCAACCGGTTTGCTAGGATTCGGCCCACCAAACCCAGATCGCCGGCAATGTAGTTCCAAGATTCAAGATAGATGGATTCGGATCCGGAAATGACTTTCATTCCTTCCGGAATACTGCCTCGCACGAGATCTCAAGAACTTATGTCCATGGAAGTGAAACCAAGTTCAAGGATCGAAAATCGGGAGTGACCATGGACCCGGAAACCACAAGGGATTGTCGCGAATTCTCGGAGGGCAAACCGTTCCAGCTGGCAAGCACAATTACTTGGAGGATCCCCAGGAAGATGAAGCACCTACCGGCAAAGCAAGAATCCCGATTGGAGAGGGGGAACAAAACGTTGAGGAATTTCAAGGCGTTGGCTCTAGTTCTCGGCATCTCCCTGGTAGTGGCGACCGTTGCCCGGGCTCAACTTGCGGGGCGTCAAACTCCCCCGGGTACCACCCGCGGAACCCAAGCCAATACCGCAACATCCACGGGAGCCGGTTCAAGCCAACAGGCTGCCCCAAGTGCCCGACAGGCCCTTCAAATTACCCCGGTCCAACGGGATGTAGATTACGATGTGCCGAGTCCCGAGGAAATCGACAAATGTACGATGGAGGTCTTTCGCTCCGGAAAGCAGGCGGGGTGGGTCGTCCGCGCGCCCGACGGCACTATGCTCCGCAAGTTCGTGGACACCAATGGGGACAACCTTGTAGACCAATGGTGCTACTACAAAGACGGGTTGGAGGTTTATCGGGACATCGACAGCAATTTCAATGGCAAGGTGGATCAATACCGCTGGTTCCATACCGCCGGGATGCGATGGGGAATCGACGCAAACGAGGATGGCCGCATCGATAGCTGGCGAATGATTTCGGCCGAGGAAGTCGCTGCCGAAGCGGTTGCCGCTTTGGCCACCAAAGACCTTCAGCGGTTCCAGCGGCTACTCCTCACTTCCAGCGAGTTAAAGAACCTGGGTCTGGGACCGGAGAAAACCCAGGAACTGGAACGGAAACTGGCCGGGGCTGTCGAGCGGTTCCGACGGCTCACCACCGAGCAATCCCCTCTCCCACCGGGCGCGCGGGGTATTCAGTTCAGTGGAAACCGCCCGGGAATTATCCCAGCAGGAACCGACGGATCCACACAGGACATTCGCGTTTACGAAAACGCTGTGGCCGTGGCCGAGGTCGAGCAAAAAACGATCCAGATCCTCCTGGGAACTCTCATCGCCTCAGGGGACAGCTGGAAGCTTATTGATGCCCCTCAACTTGTCGGGGATTCCCCCGAACCCGTGGAATTGAGCGGATTCTTTTTCCGAGCAAAAGCAGCGGACAGCCCCCAACCGCAAGTGACCGGAATGGCTGAGCAAATAAAACAGCTGGTGGAACAGCTTGAGAAAATTGAGCAAGCCATCAATCGCTCCTCCGATCCTCGAGAGCTCACTGCCCTCCATCAACAAAAAGCGGATCTACTGGAGCGGCTTGCCGCCGCAGCCTCCTCAGACGAAGAACGGAGTCTGTGGATTCGCCAGCTGGCAGACGAGTTGAGTTATGCAAGCCAGGAGGGTTCCTACCCCCAAGCCCAGCAAAGGCTTGAGCGTTTGTACGACTCGGTAGTCAAACTCGGACAACCCAGTCTCATTGCCTACGTCCGGTATCGACAATTGACAGCCGAGTACGGAGCCGCCCTCCGCGAACCGAAAACGGACTATGTCAAACTCCAGGAAGAGTGGATCCAAAAGCTGGAGCAATTTGCCCGAGATTACGGACACCTTCCGGAAAGTGCCGATGCTCTCCTCCAATTGGCTATCAGTCGTGAACTTTCGGGGGAAGAAGAGGAGGCCAAGAAGTGGTACTCGCAGATTGCCCAACGATTTTCTAACACCCCGCCGGCGGTGAAAGCGGCTGGAGCTCTCCGCCGCCTGGGAATCGTCGGGCAACCTTTGCGACTCCGCGGTTCCACCATCACCGGTCAAACCTTTGATTTGGGTCAGCTCCAAGGGAAGGTTGTGCTGGTTTATTACTGGGCAAGTTGGTGTGAACCGTGCAAGACCGATCTTCCCACGCTCAAGGATCTGCAGGCCCGCTTTGGCAGGTACGGATTCAGTATCGTGGGAGTCAGCCTCGATTACACCCCCGAGGCCACCCAGCAGTTCGTGCAAGAATACCAGCTCAATTGGCCCCAGCTATATGAACCAGGCGGCCTAGAAAGTCCTTTAGCCAACGATCTGGGCATCGTTACGGTGCCCACCTTGATCTTGGTGGACCAGCAAGGACGAGTGGTCAGCCGAAACTTGCAAACCGCCACCCTGGAAAGCGAACTCCGTCGATTAATCCGTTAGCTGCCCGGACCTTTCGCCCCCAAGGTTCGCCGAGCCAGGCTATCTTCTAAACTGGCGGAATCCCAAAAACGTGCTGCCCAGCACCCCGATTAGCCTCTTGCTCTCATTACCCGAAAAACTCAATGAGGCTAGTAGCCCTCGATCGAGTCTTAGAAACCCGACTATCAAACCCAATCTTGGCTCACAAAACCAAAATCACGGAGGGGCACAATCGAGGAATTTCCCAGGTCCACGGCTTTTGAACTATTTACCCATCCTGTGTTCCCGTACTTTCCCGAGATTCCGTCTGGGAAGTACCGCTCCCGATAACACACGACAATTTCCAAAGTAAAAGGGCCTGCTCCCCTCATGAAGGATGGCCCAATGGCGGTTCATGTGGCTTTAACCCCCAACGGTCGTTTATAAAGAACACCCTCCTTCACCCCTGCCTTCTTCCCAGAAGGGTCATGAAGTTCGCAAGATTCTTGCTTCAGAAAATAACAGCCCCAGAAAATGGCACCCTTGTAGGAAATATGTTGGGCGATCCCAGCTCCTCTAAGAAGACTTGGGACCTCAACGTTCCTCCAAATGGAAAAGGACCGTGCAGGGAGCAGGAAGAGAGATCTCAAACTGATCCGTTTCAGTAGCCACCACTTTGCCGGAGAAAAGCTCTGTCACCCTAGCCACTTTTTTCGGCAAGCGAAAGTTGCGAATCCCGCCGCCAGCGGTATGAAAACCGACAAATCGTTGGTTGGCCCAAAGGGGTTCGTCCGTCTCACAGTAGATATGAACCCCTGCTTCCTTTGCGACCCTTCGGAGAAGCTCGGGCGAAACATTCGGCCTTGCCGAGTATACGGACCTCCACTGCCCCATATCCCGCGAGGGAAGTCCTTCCGTCCCGAATGAAATCCCTGTGAGTTCCTCGATATGGTTCTCACCGTATTTCCCCTCGAAAATGATCCCGGGAGCGTAAATCCACAGGACGGTTCTCCCCCCTTTGCAGATCCTTTCCTCAAGCCATTGCCGTTTTTCCCGATTAACGACGAAGAGGTTTGGCAAAATAACTAGCTTGTATTGGGAGAAGTCAAGCCTCGGCACATCGGCAAACGAGTAGACCTCGCAAGGTGCTCCCAACCGCCCTAGGCCGAACCGCTGCAAAAACAGGAATTCCGCAAGCTCGCGAGCTCGCCCGTCGACATAGAACATGCTTTCGGGGTCCGCCAGAACAACAATCTCGGCAGCGGAAGGTCCCGGCTTGTCCGACCACTGCTTCCACAGCTCATGCATTTGGCCGAGGGCTTGGAGAACAGCTTCACTTTCGAACCATCCCCCAAACAGGTTAAACCACCATAGACTATATCCGCCGATTAGGGCCCGGACAAATTCCCTCCGCAACCCGGCAATTGCAGCCTCGTCGTCCGCAAATCCGGATTCATGTCCCGGCACAGGCCGGCCCAGAACGGTCACCGACCGTGCCGACGGAGTTCGATGGTCCACCTCGTGCAGATACCCCTTGCCGTGCAGGCGAAGAGAATCCACGCACAACATGGAACCACCGGC
>Ga0308310_1001602_pt1 | contig 10082 bp, 4 predicted proteins | sample HotsprSampleMS65_FD_203672 | JGI IMG/M metagenome (GOLD analysis project Ga0308310, IMG submission 203672) | Hot spring phototrophic mat microbial communities from Mushroom Spring, Yellowstone National Park, Wyoming, United States - 20090730_MS65 ...
TTTGCCGCGCAGCTTCGGTTTCAGTGCTCTACCGTGAGCCGAAATTGTTGAAAGGCCGTTGGCCATCTTCACCGTACCCGCCAGCGGGCGTTTCAGTGCTCTACCGTGAGCCGAAATTGTTGAAAGCGCTCGATGACCGCTTTTTGATCTGTGTGAAGTTGGTTTCAGTGCTCTACCGTGAGCCGAAATTGTTGAAAGGCGCTTGCGCAACATCTCGATGAGATTGAGCAAGCGGTTTCAGTGCTCTACCGTGAGCCGAAATTGTTGAAAGGACAATACGCACGCAATGCGCGTCGGCGATACTTACAAGTTTCAGTGCTCTACCGTGAGCCGAAATTGTTGAAAGAACACCAGCGCGCACCGCGCCGGATGAGCACTGAGTAGTTTCAGTGCTCTACCGTGAGCCGAAATTGTTGAAAGTGCTTCGAGCTGTTCAAACAATCTGTAGCGCTCTTCGTTTCAGTGCTCTACCGTGAGCCGAAATTGTTGAAAGATTTTTGACCAATTCCAAAGCGCGAACCCGCGTCTGTTTCAGTGCTCTACCGTGAGCCGAAATTGTTGAAAGTACGCAATCTCTTCAGTGCCGCAACTTCCGCGCTGCGGTTTCAGTGCTCTACCGTGAGCCGAAATTGTTGAAAGAAGCGTCGGATCGCTTACCCGCCCGAAGGTGGCTTGTAGTTTCAGTGCTCTACCGTGAGCCGAAATTGTTGAAAGATCGTCTATCTCCCACACTGCCTTTGTTGCGCGTGTCGGTTTCAGTGCTCTACCGTGAGCCGAAATTGTTGAAAGCCCACGCCCGACTTTGACGAACTCCCCCGCACCGGCGTTTCAGTGCTCTACCGTGAGCCGAAATTGTTGAAAGACCGCGACGGCAATCGCGTTGGTTTGGTTGCTAGACGAGTGTTTCAGTGCTCTACCGTGAGCCGAAATTGTTGAAAGGGCATCGCAGTTGACGTAGATACGCTGTTGGCGGACTGTTTCAGTGCTCTACCGTGAGCCGAAATTGTTGAAAGTTACATTATCCGCGTCCAGTTCGCTGGTAAAGACGCGTTTCAGTGCTCTACCGTGAGCCGAAATTGTTGAAAGTCTCGCTGGGAAGCGCGGCTGCTCGTCGAACAACTTGTTTCAGTGCTCTACCGTGAGCCGAAATTGTTGAAAGTGACGACGAGGACGAGGAAGATGAGGAGGAGGAAGACGGTTTCAGTGCTCTACCGTGAGCCGAAATTGTTGAAAGCTGTACGTACCCCCACTTCAAACACACCGCCGCGGTTTCAGTGCTCTACCGTGAGCCGAAATTGTTGAAAGCGTAAAAGCGGGCTGGAGGAAGGTTTTAGAAAACGCGTTTCAGTGCTCTACCGTGAGCCGAAATTGTTGAAAGCAGTGTTGTGACACTTGACAACCGCGCCGCGACGGTTTCAGTGCTCTACCGTGAGCCGAAATTGTTGAAAGTTACTTTGTTCTTATCAACCTCTAGACCGTCATACGGTTTCAGTGCTCTACCGTGAGCCGAAATTGTTGAAAGCTGATCAGCGCGTCGTAGAACAAAACCCGCTGGCCGTTTCAGTGCTCTACCGTGAGCCGAAATTGTTGAAAGCGAGCGTATTCTCCCGCAGATTTTTGAACCAGACGGTTTCAGTGCTCTACCGTGAGCCGAAATTGTTGAAAGGCGGTTTCCCACACCATCACATACTCTAAATTGTGCTGTTTCAGTGCTCTACCGTGAGCCGAAATTGTTGAAAGGTTGCGACATGCAAGCGTTGTGTACTACAACACAGAGTTTCAGTGCTCTACCGTGAGCCGAAATTGTTGAAAGGCTTCCTTCAACAACTGATTAACTACTGCTTCCGCTTCGTTTCAGTGCTCTACCGTGAGCCGAAATTGTTGAAAGTCAATTTGTTGTCTTCTACCGTTAGCCCGTCATACAGTTTCAGTGCTCTACCGTGAGCCGAAATTGTTGAAAGTGGTTACGGCGAAGATGGCCAACAGCGGATCATCGGTTTCAGTGCTCTACCGTGAGCCGAAATTGTTGAAAGTTGGTTGGTAGCGCGAGGGCTTACGCGACGAGCAACGAGTTTCAGTGCTCTACCGTGAGCCGAAATTGTTGAAAGCGGTTGCGAGCGCTACCGTTGCACGTGCAAATGTTGGTTTCAGTGCTCTACCGTGAGCCGAAATTGTTGAAAGCGTAAACCCGGCCCGCTCGACCATCGCGTAGTACGAGGTTTCAGTGCTCTACCGTGAGCCGAAATTGTTGAAAGGATACTTGAGCGCAGTTGATCTGCCAGCGCTGCAATCCGTTTCAGTGCTCTACCGTGAGCCGAAATTGTTGAAAGGGCGCAAGCTGCTGGTGTTGTCACAGATACAAGCGCGGAGTTTCAGTGCTCTACCGTGAGCCGAAATTGTTGAAAGCCGGCGCGGAATATTCCAGCGTCTTTACCCGCGAACGTTTCAGTGCTCTACCGTGAGCCGAAATTGTTGAAAGTCCTCTTTCTCGCTTTCACTTCAATCACAAAGCCGTTTCAGTGCTCTACCGTGAGCCGAAATTGTTGAAAGCGTTCCTCTATTTTTACGGCGGTACCTACGTCGGCCGTTTCAGTGCTCTACCGTGAGCCGAAATTGTTGAAAGTGATTACGCTCGCGCTGAAGCGCTGTTCGCAAAAGCGGTTTCAGTGCTCTACCGTGAGCCGAAATTGTTGAAAGGAGGCGCGAGGGTCGCGGATCGGAAGGGTTAAACAGGTTTCAGTGCTCTACCGTGAGCCGAAATTGTTGAAAGGCGCGGGCAAATTGAGCGGATTGAGGAAACGAAAGAGTTTCAGTGCTCTACCGTGAGCCGAAATTGTTGAAAGAGCGCATCATTCTTGCCGCAGCCGCGCGCGCGGACGGTTTCAGTGCTCTACCGTGAGCCGAAATTGTTGAAAGGTCGTGTGTACGTGTAATGAGCGCGTACCACCACAGGTTTCAGTGCTCTACCGTGAGCCGAAATTGTTGAAAGTCGTTGGCAGTACCGCGCTGGCGGTACATCCAAGCCGCGGTTTCAGTGCTCTACCGTGAGCCGAAATTGTTGAAAGTCGGCCAGCTTGGTGGCCATCAGCCGCGACCGCCAGAAGTTTCAGTGCTCTACCGTGAGCCGAAATTGTTGAAAGTTATCCAAGTTTATGGTGTATAACACATCCGATGTTGGTTTCAGTGCTCTACCGTGAGCCGAAATTGTTGAAAGGCTTCTTTCGGGAAACGTTACCACCTCGTCTTGCTAGTTTCAGTGCTCTACCGTGAGCCGAAATTGTTGAAAGCACTAATCGACCGCGCCGGTCGCGCAGTGCTGGCCGTTTCAGTGCTCTACCGTGAGCCGAAATTGTTGAAAGTATGAAATGACACTCAAGCAAATTTTTCCTTACCCAGGGTTTCAGTGCTCTACCGTGAGCCGAAATTGTTGAAAGCGAACTCCGGCGAAATCGAAGCTGAACGACGGGAAGATGTTTCAGTGCTCTACCGTGAGCCGAAATTGTTGAAAGCCCCAGCGCGTTCACAGCTTCCAACACCACAGCGCGCTGTTTCAGTGCTCTACCGTGAGCCGAAATTGTTGAAAGGTCTGTATTACCGATTGAATCGCGGCCCAGGCCGTCGGTTTCAGTGCTCTACCGTGAGCCGAAATTGTTGAAAGTTTACCCTCTCAGACAAACGTTACTATCGAAAAACGTTTCAGTGCTCTACCGTGAGCCGAAATTGTTGAAAGGTAGTCACTACTGCCGCCGACATACGCCTCACCGCTGTTTCAGTGCTCTACCGTGAGCCGAAATTGTTGAAAGGATGCCTAGTTGCGCCTCGATCTCCCCTTCGCGCTGCGTTTCAGTGCTCTACCGTGAGCCGAAATTGTTGAAAGCTCCACTATCTGCTTAACGTCATCCGGCAACGCCGAGTTTCAGTGCTCTACCGTGAGCCGAAATTGTTGAAAGAAAAAAGGGAAAGTAGCAGATTATTTGAACGCGCTGGGTTTCAGTGCTCTACCGTGAGCCGAAATTGTTGAAAGTCGTCAATCTCCCACACCGCTCGCGTCGCCCGCGTCGGTTTCAGTGCTCTACCGTGAGCCGAAATTGTTGAAAGATCACCAATCCGCAGCGGGGCTGCCCGCGCCGCCAAGTTTCAGTGCTCTACCGTGAGCCGAAATTGTTGAAAGGTGTTGTTTGATAGTTATGCAATTAAATGGCAAGTTTTGTTTCAGTGCTCTACCGTGAGCCGAAATTGTTGAAAGCGCTGCGAACTTCGAGAGCGCGCTGTATGCGTTTCAAGGTTTCAGTGCTCTACCGTGAGCCGAAATTGTTGAAAGTCGCCCGTTTCGATTGCTTTCACCGCCGCGCCTGGCGGTTTCAGTGCTCTACCGTGAGCCGAAATTGTTGAAAGGCTCGATCCGAGCGATCCGGAGCCGTTCGTTGTAAGTTTCAGTGCTCTACCGTGAGCCGAAATTGTTGAAAGCGAAGCCCTCGCGATTGTACCCGCGACGCTCGCGGAAGGTTTCAGTGCTCTACCGTGAGCCGAAATTGTTGAAAGCTGGGCGCTAATCCAGACTATTACGACGCAAAGACAGGTTTCAGTGCTCTACCGTGAGCCGAAATTGTTGAAAGAAGTTTATCGAGACTGTGTATCGTTGTCGCGACGCGGTTTCAGTGCTCTACCGTGAGCCGAAATTGTTGAAAGCCGCCTGCTGCACCGCGTCTCGCGTCAAGAGTGGAAGGTTTCAGTGCTCTACCGTGAGCCGAAATTGTTGAAAGATCAGACAAACACATCATCCGTTTGCAGTCTACGCGAATTGTTTCAGTGCTCTACCGTGAGCCGAAATTGTTGAAAGCCGACCCGACTATGAGTTGTTCCGCCTCCCCGCGCATTGTTTCAGTGCTCTACCGTGAGCCGAAATTGTTGAAAGTCGTCTGGTGGGATGATCGCGTTTTACGAAGAAGGTTTCAGTGCTCTACCGTGAGCCGAAATTGTTGAAAGATCCGCTCGCCGGTGGTTGGGGCGACGGCTGGATCATGTTTCAGTGCTCTACCGTGAGCCGAAATTGTTGAAAGTGCGCACAGCACAGCAACTCGTGTACTACAACACGGAGTTTCAGTGCTCTACCGTGAGCCGAAATTGTTGAAAGTGGTGGTGGCGTGGACGATGGAGGCGCGCATCAAACGCGGTTTCAGTGCTCTACCGTGAGCCGAAATTGTTGAAAGTTGAGAATCTTAATGCTTCTGTTGTTATTCGCTCGGTTTCAGTGCTCTACCGTGAGCCGAAATTGTTGAAAGTTCAGCCGCCTGCCGTTCGCACCGCTCGGCCTCGCGTTTCAGTGCTCTACCGTGAGCCGAAATTGTTGAAAGACAATATGACCCCGCACCACTCACTACTGCGAGAGGTTTCAGTGCTCTACCGTGAGCCGAAATTGTTGAAAGGCACCAAGAAACTCTCCAATGTACGCCCCGTTCAAAACGTTTCAGTGCTCTACCGTGAGCCGAAATTGTTGAAAGTTGGATTGTCGTTTAAGATACGTCGCTTGTATTCGTTGTTTCAGTGCTCTACCGTGAGCCGAAATTGTTGAAAGATCAAGCTCGATACGTTAGATCGCGTTGAGCGTGACGGTTTCAGTGCTCTACCGTGAGCCGAAATTGTTGAAAGTCGCGGACGGCTTTGTTCAACTTCTCTTTGATCCAGCGCTGTTTCAGTGCTCTACCGTGAGCCGAAATTGTTGAAAGGGATCAAGCTGCGCACCGACACCAGTGAGCTTGCGGTTTCAGTGCTCTACCGTGAGCCGAAATTGTTGAAAGAAAATTTCTTCAAAATACCCACTTGACAACCTGGCGCGTTTCAGTGCTCTACCGTGAGCCGAAATTGTTGAAAGGCTTACGCGACGAGCAATGACGGCGCGACGTTTGGGTGTTTCAGTGCTCTACCGTGAGCCGAAATTGTTGAAAGTTTTACCACTTTTTCTTGATATGTTAATGTCGCGATTGTTTCAGTGCTCTACCGTGAGCCGAAATTGTTGAAAGTGAAGGTACCACCTTCTACAAGTACGAAAACGAGACCGGTTTCAGTGCTCTACCGTGAGCCGAAATTGTTGAAAGCAACCGCGTCGAGCGCGGCGCGGGTGTCATAACAGTCGTTTCAGTGCTCTACCGTGAGCCGAAATTGTTGAAAGTCGTCTTCCTCTTCGCCTTCCTCTTCGTCTTCCTCTTGTTTCAGTGCTCTACCGTGAGCCGAAATTGTTGAAAGACGACACACGACTCCGCTTGCGCCCGCGCCGGAGCAGTGTTTCAGTGCTCTACCGTGAGCCGAAATTGTTGAAAGACCTCGTACGTGACGCCGCGATTGCCGCCATCATCAGTTTCAGTGCTCTACCGTGAGCCGAAATTGTTGAAAGATCCGCCAAGCGATGCGCCAAGCTCAGAAACAGCGCGCCGGTTTCAGTGCTCTACCGTGAGCCGAAATTGTTGAAAGGGACACGCACGCGGGAGTTGACGCTCATGAGCGTATGTTTCAGTGCTCTACCGTGAGCCGAAATTGTTGAAAGGTGTTATCGCAACCGTCGCACGCACAACCGGTGACCGTTTCAGTGCTCTACCGTGAGCCGAAATTGTTGAAAGGACAAGATACGCCCGATGCGCCCGCTGCCGACCGACGGTTTCAGTGCTCTACCGTGAGCCGAAATTGTTGAAAGATCCGTATCTTTCGTAAAAAACTCATTTTCGAGATGTTTCAGTGCTCTACCGTGAGCCGAAATTGTTGAAAGGCCGTCGCGGTTTGCGGTGCCGCTCGGCTGCGACCAGACGTTTCAGTGCTCTACCGTGAGCCGAAATTGTTGAAAGTTTGATCCTCTCAGTCCGCGCCCGTCGCGGTTTGGTTTCAGTGCTCTACCGTGAGCCGAAATTGTTGAAAGTCTGCTGTACGTACCCCCACTTCAAACACACCGCCGCGGTTTCAGTGCTCTACCGTGAGCCGAAATTGTTGAAAGTAGTATGCCTCCGCATAGTCGCCGGCGTGGGCGTGGTGGTTTCAGTGCTCTACCGTGAGCCGAAATTGTTGAAAGGAAACGCCACTGCCGCGATGAGCATCATCGCTGTCAGTTTCAGTGCTCTACCGTGAGCCGAAATTGTTGAAAGTCCTTGCAACACAAGAGCCCGTCTGCACGAGAGCAGACGTTTCAGTGCTCTACCGTGAGCCGAAATTGTTGAAAGCCGTAAGAATGATGCGCTCAAGCTCGTCGAGTACCTCAAGTTTCAGTGCTCTACCGTGAGCCGAAATTGTTGAAAGCCGCGCCGACTTCCGGCAGAAACCAATGTTGTTTGTCTGTTTCAGTGCTCTACCGTGAGCCGAAATTGTTGAAAGACCATACGTTCTTGACAAACTGATGGAACGATTTAGGGTTTCAGTGCTCTACCGTGAGCCGAAATTGTTGAAAGGACGCAAGCGAACAAAAGATCGCGTTCCCGCCGGTCGGTTTCAGTGCTCTACCGTGAGCCGAAATTGTTGAAAGAATGTTGTTTTTCACCATTCGCGACCGCCCAACGCGCTGGTTTCAGTGCTCTACCGTGAGCCGAAATTGTTGAAAGTCAATAATATCCGCGTATGCCAGCACTACCTGCGCGGTGAGTTTCAGTGCTCTACCGTGAGCCGAAATTGTTGAAAGGCGGTCGGCGTTCGGCGTCTGTTGCCAAACCGCGAGTTTCAGTGCTCTACCGTGAGCCGAAATTGTTGAAAGCCGAGCGCTTGCTGATCGCACTCGTCAGCAAAGCGCGTTTCAGTGCTCTACCGTGAGCCGAAATTGTTGAAAGGCAATTCGTTGCTCCGCGTCCGAACGCGGACAAAGCGTTTCAGTGCTCTACCGTGAGCCGAAATTGTTGAAAGACTATTCATTTTTACAACACCGAACCACCTTTTGTGGTTTCAGTGCTCTACCGTGAGCCGAAATTGTTGAAAGACCAATGTCAGCGGCCCAGTTTGGCACGAACGCGCGTTTCAGTGCTCTACCGTGAGCCGAAATTGTTGAAAGGGTAGCGACGCGCTGCACATCGGACTGTACGGTACCAGGTTTCAGTGCTCTACCGTGAGCCGAAATTGTTGAAAGGCTGGCGCGTATTTGGTAGAGCGGTGGGTGATGGTGTTTCAGTGCTCTACCGTGAGCCGAAATTGTTGAAAGCCAAATGTCAATTTTCCGTCAACAACCCCCCACGCGCCGTTTCAGTGCTCTACCGTGAGCCGAAATTGTTGAAAGACCTTCCTCCCGACGCTGATCGAGCTGGCGTCAGTCGTTTCAGTGCTCTACCGTGAGCCGAAATTGTTGAAAGACGCGGCCAGGCCAAGCCTCAGCCAGCAGCGATTCGGTTTCAGTGCTCTACCGTGAGCCGAAATTGTTGAAAGGTGGCCGCGACCGCTGAAAGCCTCGTCGCGGAAGATGGTTTCAGTGCTCTACCGTGAGCCGAAATTGTTGAAAGTCACTGATGAGTTCCTTGATCTCGTCGAGCGCAACGGTTTCAGTGCTCTACCGTGAGCCGAAATTGTTGAAAGGAGTTAGCCTCAGAAATCGCGGCGCGTCTGCGCGACGGTTTCAGTGCTCTACCGTGAGCCGAAATTGTTGAAAGCTTGGTGATCGCTCTGTCCATCGCCTGCCATGCCCGTTTCAGTGCTCTACCGTGAGCCGAAATTGTTGAAAGTTTCTTTTCGTTCGTTGTTCTGACGAGTTCAAGATCAGTTTCAGTGCTCTACCGTGAGCCGAAATTGTTGAAAGTCCAACACAAACCCCCACTTCAAACACACCGCCGCGGTTTCAGTGCTCTACCGTGAGCCGAAATTGTTGAAAGTTAAGTACCACCTTCCGCGCCTGCGCGAGGCGTTGGGTTTCAGTGCTCTACCGTGAGCCGAAATTGTTGAAAGCCGTTCCCAATTTTGAGGAAACACCGCGTCAGCTTCTTGTTTCAGTGCTCTACCGTGAGCCGAAATTGTTGAAAGGGCGGGCCGTAGATCGTGAGCGAGCTGTCAACCCATTGTTTCAGTGCTCTACCGTGAGCCGAAATTGTTGAAAGGTGGATCTCAGCGAAATACCGCCGGCAGATATATCGTTTCAGTGCTCTACCGTGAGCCGAAATTGTTGAAAGCCGAGAAACCGCCCGACATATGCCCCGTTGAGAACGGTTTCAGTGCTCTACCGTGAGCCGAAATTGTTGAAAGCACAGGCAAACCGACCTGTATCGGTACCGGCAATTTTCGTTTCAGTGCTCTACCGTGAGCCGAAATTGTTGAAAGGGTTGCGATGCGGATGGTGGTGGTGGGGAAGGTCGAGGGTTTCAGTGCTCTACCGTGAGCCGAAATTGTTGAAAGTTGGTGGCCGACGGACCCGGCTGCGAGAGCCGCGTCGGTTTCAGTGCTCTACCGTGAGCCGAAATTGTTGAAAGGGTTGGCGGAGAAGGACCACCTGCATGTGTGGGTGAGTTTCAGTGCTCTACCGTGAGCCGAAATTGTTGAAAGGGTTGGCGGAGAAGGACCACCTGCATGTGTGGGTGAGTTTCAGTGCTCTACCGTGAGCCGAAATTGTTGAAAGCTACCGTGCATCAGCACCATACCACCACATCATGCAGTTTCAGTGCTCTACCGTGAGCCGAAATTGTTGAAAGGTAGTACTGTTATCATATAGTACCTTCGCTACCGAGTTTCAGTGCTCTACCGTGAGCCGAAATTGTTGAAAGCGGAGGAGCGCAGAGGGAATAGCTCGTTTGATGTACGCAGGTTTCAGTGCTCTACCGTGAGCCGAAATTGTTGAAAGCGACGGCGTGCACGGTCCCACCATCGTGCACGCTCGTGTTTCAGTGCTCTACCGTGAGCCGAAATTGTTGAAAGTGATGAGATCGGCTCAGGTGGTCTACTACAACACCGAGTTTCAGTGCTCTACCGTGAGCCGAAATTGTTGAAAGTCAACCCAACCACCATCTTGCGCAAGACAACGCGGGAGTTTCAGTGCTCTACCGTGAGCCGAAATTGTTGAAAGATGCTCTCACCTCCCTTCGCGATCCAACAATAAACCGTTTCAGTGCTCTACCGTGAGCCGAAATTGTTGAAAG
>Ga0308310_1001604_pt1 | contig 10075 bp, 4 predicted proteins | sample HotsprSampleMS65_FD_203672 | JGI IMG/M metagenome (GOLD analysis project Ga0308310, IMG submission 203672) | Hot spring phototrophic mat microbial communities from Mushroom Spring, Yellowstone National Park, Wyoming, United States - 20090730_MS65 ...
CGGAAGCCACGACTCGGTCATTTCTGGTCAAAGTGAGTCTCCCGCAACATCCCGGCTTGTATGAGGGAATGTTTGGCCGGTTGATTATTCCTGCAGGGAGCCGGCGTCATCTTTGTTTGCACTCGGGAGCAATCGAACGCGTAGGACAACTGGAATTCGTGAGAGTGCTCTTGGACCCATCTTCCGGAGCTGTGGAACGCCGCCTAATAAAAACCGGACAGCGGGGGTACGGTGCGTGGGTAGAAGTACTGAGTGGGCTGAGTCCCGGTGAACGGATCCTCGTTCCCAGAGAGTTGGCAATACAAATGGAAAAAGAACTTCGGGCAATGTCGGCTCCCGCCAGCCGTGAACCCCAACCCGAAGGTTCGTCCCCTTCTCCTCCGGAATCGGGAAGTGCCTCGGGCGATTCCTGCCCGGCAGATTCTCCCGACTCCGCGAGCTCTCGTCCGGGCCTGTAATTGCTTCCTCTTTTGATTGCTTCCTCTTTTAATTACTCACTCTTTTAATTGCTCGCTCTTTAGGTCTTTTAAACAATCTTCGGGTCTTTCACAACAAGTTGCAACCCGATCAAATCTCGAGGCAAGAAGATTATCCTTAAACCGGGCCAAATTCAGGATCCTGTTGGGGCACTGTCGCCAGCCGAAACCTGCCCCAAATCCCGGTATGTAGTGCGAAGCCAAGGATTTGGCAGCCGAAGCATGGAAAACAGCCCCGCCGACCCATACTTGGTTGCAAGGCGGCGTGCCAGGGGAGTACCGCCAGCCGTTATCAAACCCCTGGTTCCTCACCTATGCAAGCCGGCGCGCTGGGGCAGTACCGCTCAGTTCCCCTCGGAATCGACGGGAATTCGCTCCGGCAGAAGCTAACCGGCGAAAAGTTCGGTCAAGGCTTTGTGCCAAAACGGTTTAGGCCCCTGTTTGCCGGGGGGCCCGCGGAGGAATTGGGGTAGAAAACTCCGGAGTCGGGAGAGGAGCCATCATCTTCGAAGTCTTGAGGCAACCGGCTATACTATTTCCTCGCTCTGCCCGGAAAGTTAGGACAGGGCCAGGATTGCAAAAAGCTCGGTCAGTTCACTCCCCCGGAGCGTGACCGAGGGAAAAATTAGCTCGATTGCTATGGAGAAAATGTTTTTTCCCAAAATCACTTCCCCTACTGGTAGCTGGGGTTTTTAGCAAATCTCTCCCGAAATCTTTGGCCAGGGGAGTATTTGGCGGCAAAAAGGAGAAGTTTGAATGCCCAATGAGGAACGGGAACCTTTTCTCACCAGGATTGTGGCCATATTCCTCCGGCCGGATTTAGTCGTGACTTTAAGTTTATTAGCACTGGCCATCGGGGTGGCAGCTTTGCTGGTAACTCCTCGGGAGGAGGAGCCTCAAATCGTGGTTCCCTTGGCGGACGTGCTTATCAAAGCCCCTGGTTTGTCCGCCACGGAGGTGGAACAACAAGTTGCTCTGCGACTTGAAAAACTCCTTTACCAAATTGACGGGGTGGAATATGTCTACTCGATGAGTCAGCCGGGCCACTGCATCGTTACCGTTCGCTTTTTTGTGGGCGAAGACCGCGAGGATTCCCTCACAAAGCTCTACAACAAGATCTATTCGAATATCGACCAGGTCCCCCCGGGTGTTGAGAGCTGGGTGGTAAAACCGATTGAAATTGACGATGTACCAATACTCATTATCACCTTATGGTCTGATCGCCCGGAGCTCTACACCGATCACGAGTTGCGGAGACTGGCCGAGCAGATTGAGCATGAGCTCCAGCGAATCCCCAACACAAATCGCGTGCAGGTTTTGGGCGGGCGGCCCCGGCAGATTCGGATATTGTTGAAGCCCATGGAACTAGCGGCCCGGCAAACCGCCCCCCTCGATGTCGTTCGCGCTCTGAGGGCGAGCAACATAAACATTCGCGCCGGTCGGTTCGACCAACAAAATCAGGAGTTCATCGTGGAAGCAGGCCCATTTGTGCAGAACAAGTGGGAGCTAGAAGAACTGGTCATCCAGGTTAGCCAAGGCCGGCCGGTGTACCTCAAAGAAGTTGCCGAAGTTGTTGATGGACCCGCCGAGATCGAAACATATAGCTGGATTGGTTTCGGTCCGGTAAGTATAACTCCTCGAAACCCTAAGGAGCCCCATTCGCCTTTCCTCAGAGAAGAAGGTTCTCTCGACAGGGAAGTGATCAATCGTTCAGAAACATTTGCGGCAGCCTCCGGATCAGAAAAAGCTGCAGAAATTCAACCGGGGGAACTCTTTCCCGCTGTGCATATTGCCGTCGCGAAAAGAAAGGGGAGTAACGCAGTTTGGGTGGCTCGGGCTGTGGAACAACGTTTAGCCCAGCTAGCTGATCCCCGGTCTCCGGATGCTATTTTTCCTCCAGGTGTTTACTACCGCATCACCCGAGATTATGGAGAGACTTCCAACGATAAAGTTAATGAGTTAGTAGAATCCCTGGTGATTGCCGTAATCACCGTCGTGGGTTTAATTGGTGTAGTTATCGGGTGGCGAGCAGCCCTGGTAGTAGCTTTAGCTGTACCCATCTGCTACGGTGTTACTCTCTTCATAAACTATCTTGTGGGGTATTCCATTAATCGCGTCACTCTGTTTGCTCTTATTTTGGCCCTCGGTCTTCTCGTCGATGATCCGATTACCGATGTAGAGAACATCGCGCGCTATTTCTCCATGCGGATCCTACCACCGCGGGAGTCGGTGCTGCGCGCAGTGCAAGAGGTGCGGCCTGCTTTGATCATGTCTACTCTAGCAATCATTGTGTGCTTTGTTCCGATGATGTTCATCACGGGCATGATGGGGCCGTACATGGCTCCCATGGCACTCAACGTGCCACTTACCGTGACCGTATCTACATTTGTGGCATTTATGATCACCCCCTACCTGGCCATGGTTGCCTTAGCTGGTTCAAGGGGGCACGAGACCCCATACGAGCTTACCAAGACCTGGACCTACCGCATTTCTCGGAGAGTCCTAGGGACCATCCTGGCACGAAGAATTTACATTTGGCTTGTGCTTCTTCTAGTGGGAGCTCTCCTTGTTGCAGCCTTCCTGCTTCCGGCTTTTCGCTTGATTCCGCTCAAAATGCTACCCTTCGACAATAAAAATGAATTCCAAATTGTTATTGACATGCCTGAAGGCACAACGCTCGAACGTACGGAATTTGTGACTCGGCGTTTAGCGTCCTACCTCGCGACGGTCCCCGAAGTACGAGATTACCAGCTATACGTTGGACTTGCTTCTCCAATGGATTTCAACGGTATGGTTCGGAAATACTACTTACGGCACGGTTCTCATTTGGCCGAAATTCGAGTAAACCTGGTCCACAAGCACTATCGAAGCCATCAATCGCACGAGATCATCCTCCGCATTCGCAACGACTTGAGCCAAATTGCTGAAGAACTCGGTGCCAACATTAAGTTGGTGGAGGTCCCACCCGGTCCACCGGTATTGTCCACGATCGTAGCCGAGGTGTACGGACCAGCCCACGCCAGCTACGAAGAACTCTGCCAAGTGGCCCGTTCCGTCGAAAAGAGACTGAAGGAGGAACCTTTGGTAGTCGATGTGGATAGTATCTTGGAGGCCCCCCGAACTGTTCTGACCTTTGAGGTTGATCAAGCAAAGGCAGCTCTCTCCGGCATCTCCAAAGAGAATATTTCTCAGACACTCGCCCTTGCTCTAGGAGGCCTGCCTGTCACCGAGGTGCATGACCCCCATGAGGTCCATCCTCTGAAAGTAATTCTTCGGCTCCCACGGGAGCTGCGTTCCGCCATCGATGACTTGGAGGAAATCTATGTCCGGGGCGAAGGAAACCAACTAGTTCAGCTGGGAGAATTGGGCAAATTTGTGGAAAGGACAGAGGAGCAGACAATATATCACAAAAACCTTCGCCGTGTCGTTTATGTAATGGCTGAGGTGGCCGGACGTCCGCCCGCAGACGCGATTATGGACATGATTTTCGATCGCATCTCTTCGGAAGGACAGTTGCCCTCCTCGGCAGAGCCGCGTCCACTTGAGCAGCGAACCTGGTTTGCTCCGGGCGGGGCAGTCCCCTGGGCCGTGCCCCAAGGGTTCGAAATCCGATGGGCAGGTGAAGGCGAATGGAAGATCACTCTCGATGTATTTCGCGATTTAGGAATCGCTTTTGCCGTGGCACTCCTTGCTATTTACGTCTTGCTGATGTTCGAAACAGGTTCGCAAATTCTCCCTCTGGTGATTATGCTCGCCATACCTCTCACAGCCATTGGAATCATGCCGGGCTTTTGGTTCTTGAACTTTTTAGTAAATCGACCGATCGGCGGCTATCCTAATCCTGTCTTTTTCACGGCCACCGCAATGATCGGCATGATCGGGCTAGCAGGAATTGTTGTCCGCAATTCTGTGGTACTGATCGATTTTATCCAAAACGCCCAGGCCGAAGGGTTTGAGCTTCGCGAGGCCATCGTGAGAAGTGTTGCCGTCCGGGCTCGCCCCATTTTCCTCACTTCGGGAACAACTCTCCTCGGAAACTGGGTGATTACCCTGGACCCAATCTTCTCGGGACTGGCCTGGGCCATCATTTTCGGTATCTTCGCATCCACGGCTTTTACTATGATGGTAGTTCCCCTGGTATATTTCCTGCTATACGGCCGGAGTTCTTCCAACCCGCAAGCCTGATCGCGGAAAACGCCGTAAGTTTAATTCCCACCAACTCCGCGGCACTTTTCCACCCAACCGTTAGTACCCAGATATGAGACCAATGCCTGTGGGAGCTCGGGAACCTAGTCCAAGCCGGTAACGAATAAACAGTAGCATCTGCTGAAGTCCGGCTTCTGCCCCGTCGTGGCAAGGATTCCCTGATCTGGTTCGCCCATTCGGGCGGCAACCCACCAAAGAGAATGCAAAAACCCCGGATGCCAAACAGATTTTGCAAACCTCCCATCCCCAACAAAGTCGGTAGGGAAAAAATAGCGATCGAGAGCAAATCGCTCCAGACAAACGGAGGACCCCCTCGGGTAGCAGCCCCTTGCAAGTCCAAAAGCCGGTTACGGAAGAGTGGCGATCATATCGAGCGTAATGGTGCGACCGGGTTTTCCGACCCCATGCACCGTAGCCTTCGATGCCGCAGGTGGTCTTCCAGGATCAAAGTACTCCAACCGAAGTTTGTCCAACGCCGCACTTGCCTCTTTCCCCGATACATAATAAGTAGCCTTTGCCAGATGACGCATGTCGCCACCGAGAGCTTTTAAAATCCCCCCAAGTTGTTCAAAGATATCGCGGACCTCTTCAACTCCATCGGCTGCTTCCGATGCCCACAAACCGGAGACAAAGATTTGTTCCGGCATTCCCAGCACGGTGGCACGACTGAATGTGGGAGAAGGCTTTATGCCGGGAGGATTGTAAAAAACGAGTCTTTCTTTAACCCCGGTTGGCTCAAGATCGAGCAAAGCTATCATCTCAATTTCTAGCGGTGCCGTCGCAATCCATTCTACAAATACTACTGGGGGCACAAGCTGACCAGAAAAATTTTCCCGAAGCTGGTCTTTGACAATCTCCGCCAATGCAATCGGCTGGACAAATACTTTTAGTTGTGCAATCCGGGAAGGTGTGATAGACAGCTGGTGGCCCAAATCGAACAACCCTGCCATAACCTTCGCCGTAGCCTCCTTCGGTTCTCCCCGCTCCGGATACCCAGAAAAGAAGACCATCTTTCCAGGGGGAACTACGGCAATATCAGCGAAACTCTCCTCTCCCCATAAGGATGAGCAGCGCGCGAACTTTATCTGTCCGGGATTTTCGGAAGTGATACCAACCGCGTCGACTCCCAACTCCGCCCCCGGCAGTGGCAGCGGGGTCTCCACGAGGGTGAAAGCCGGCCGAAATTCCTCGGGGATTCGTTTCAGGAGCACTTCGATAAGCACTTTCGCCGCCTGCGGATCTTTCACGTAAGCATGAATCCGCACAAGTTTGTCCAACCCAGAGCCCACTTCGCCCAGCACCTTCTCCAAATTCTCCACAAGCTGTTCCGCCTGAGTCCTTACAGCTTCCTCCGGGCTATCGGCTTCTACCAACTTACCATTTGCATTTACCGGCAAAAGTTGACGGGTGAACACCAAAGCATATCCTGAAGTCACCACCGCCTGAGCAAAACCATCGGGAGTCTTCCCGAATCGCCTGAGCTGGATAGACCCCAAAAGGGGTTGAGCGGCTGACTTTTGCTGTCCGGAGGCACGGAGCTCCCCTCCACTGGGAACTTCCTCCTTCACCTTTCCACAGCCGGCCCACAAGAACCCGAAACACACAAAACCCACTACTATCCAAAAGCTAACGCCTTTGTAAAAAGCATTCATCGACTTTACACCTTGCAACTTTCCAACAAACTACTTCCTATGCTTCAACGAAGGGCATAGCCTTCTAACGAAAGGCATAGACTACCGTGGGTATACCCATGAAGCAAAAACACCAACGCCAAACAATGGTGAGCGTTAATGCCTCTCCTTAAAAAGCCACTGCCGCCAGCTATCCCGCGAACACTGCGCGCCGCCCAGACCCGTCCCTAAAATAGCGTTTGGAAAAACCGCGAGAATTATCTTTTCTGTACTCGAAAAAAAGTGTTGCACCTCCGAATAATTTGTCCGGAAAAAACTACAGCCCAATCTGGTGGTTTTTTGTACCGATAGCTGCCTCCCGTACTCGTGGGAGTTTTGGGGAACTTTCGAGGAGCTCTTTAGAGGCTCCTATTTTTGGCTTTTACAGAGCCTCAATTTTGGTAAGCTCACAACACCCGGGAACCTTGCTCCGATCGCACTTAGGCAGGGGGGCGACCTTAAAGGTATCCAGAGTTTCGGACCGGCCCAATAATAGCACTAGACCTCTTCTGGCAGTTCGTAGCCTTTCCGCTTCGGACAATCCAAGAACTGATTAGCCTCATCGTCGCCCGGGAAAATTTCCTTCTCAGGATCCCAGCGAAGTGGTCGACCCAACCATCGAGCTATGTTTCCCAAATGACACAAGGAGGCGATCCGATGGCCAATCTCCACATTAACGATCGGGTCCTTCCGCGACCGAACACAGTCGAAGAAGTTCTGCATATGGTTGTCGCTTTCATAAACGCGGATGGCATCCGGCGGCAGGGGATCTTTGTCCAAACCCTTCGGCTCGCACTCGTATCCGTTCCGAAAGATTGTGATTGTTCCTTTTTCCCCAATGAATTTTGCTCCACCCCCTAGCCGCTTATCCGTGCCGGAAAGCTCCAACTCCACGCCATTGGGGAACCGATAGTGAATGATCGTCCGGCTCATCAACTGATCACCCCGATCGCGTTTTTCTGGTTTGTCATAAATCAGAGTTTCCAACTTCTCGGCCGGCTCTACCCAAATCTCGGTGGGCCCACTTTGGTCCATCCCCAAGGCCCACAACACCATGCTTAACCCGTGGCACCCCCAATTGACAAGCTCTCCTCCGGAATAAGGACGGAAAGACATCCAACCCGGCCCAACGGCAGCCTTTTCTGCCGGCTCAAGCGGATATTCCCCTCTCTCATAAGGAACACGCGACAAATAGATATTTATATTGAAAGAAACCATCTCGTTCTGGCCACACCAGTGATCCCAATCCAGTCCTTCCGGCACCGGTTCTTCCGGCAATTGGCATTCCCAAGGGCTGGGATAGTTATAGCCTATCACCTTTTGGATCTTTCCAATCCGCCCGTTTAGGATCAGCTCTACGGCGTGACGAGTCTTGGGATGGGATCGCTGTTGTTCCCCTGTCTGAAAAATGCGTTCATACTTCCGGACCGCTTTCACCATTACCTGCCCCTCGCGGATAGTATGACTCAGCGGCTGCTCCCCGTAAATATCCTTTCCCGCCTGACATGCATGAATACAAGGAAGATAATGCGAGTGTTCCGGAGTAGCATAAATAACAACGTCAACCTCCTTGAGCTCCAACATTTTTCGATAGTCCTGGAAAGGTTGACATTCATATTTCTTCGCCCACTGCTCAGCCCTCCGGATGTTCACATCCGCCACAGCCACAATTCGGGCTTCTTTCGGAAGATCTCCTACATTCCCGGTGACCAACTGCCCATTTCGACGACCACAGCCAATTATCCCCACACCAATTTGCTCGTTTGCTCCGAAGACCTTACGGTCGAGCACCTGAGGGGCAGGAACGGTGGTCTCCCTTTGAGGTTTGCATCCTACCAGTTTGGGCACGGCACTACCGACTAAAACAAAGCCAGCACCCCGTAATACCTGTCGCCGTGATAGTTTGCTTGATTTCTTCATATCTCACCTCCGAGTTGCCTCGGCCGCACTTTTGAGGAAACTCTTGCAATGCCTCGATGCAACTCCAAAACCAAACAACCTACATATCCCTCCGACCCACTCGCATATCCCCGGGAAATCGTTTCCGGGAACCGAAAAACCTTTCCTATGGAGACGTCAATTTATCTCCCCACCAAATCACTTCGGCAACCCGCTTCCAAATCCCTCCACAAGCCCCACCAAATCCCTCTTTGGATTTTAGCTGCATCCAAATTCCGGCACCGACCTTGTTGTTCGGGGAGTTATCCCTGCATCGCCAAATACACCTTCCGAATCGCGCGAATTATGTCGTTAAGGTCATTATCCGAAAAGTTCGGATCCATCAAGACGCCTCCGAACCGATTGATAATGTCAATCGTTCGCGGACACGATTCAGCACCGTACCGAATCGCCCGGCCCCGAGGAGAGTTGAAGCTAGGCCACTCGGCGTGGATCGTCGCTTTGTTCGCGATTCGCGAATCCGCCGGCAGTATCACCGAGCCACTTGGTCCGCTAGCGGCGATCCCCTCTGCGCGCATAGCTCGCAAGAAATAATCGCGCCGCTGCCGACTGCCAAAGTCGATAAACACTCCCACCCCTAGGTCACCTTCCGGATCCGGCGTTTTGCGTAGCTTCAAACCGGGCAAATCTGCAATACCCTCGCGAACAATTCTGGCGTTCCGCCGGACTCGCTCACAAATCGTCTCCAGCTTCTGCAACTGCCCCTTAAGGACCGCCCCGGTAAATTCATTCATTCGGAAGTTGCAACTCGCAAATCCCGCAAGCAGGCCTCCCTTTAAAATCTCCGTGTAAGGGGCACGAATTGCTCCCACGTCATGAAAACGAACTGCCCTTTCAAAAAGGACATCGTCGTTAGTGGTAACTGCACCCCCTTCTCCCGAGGTAATCGTCTTACTTAGCTGAAAGCTATTGATGCCGATGTCTCCAATCGATCCCACATATTTGCCTTTGTATTTTCCTCCACAGCACTGGGCACAATCCTCCACCAGACGGATTCCATGTTTCCGGGCGATTTCCATAATCGGATCCATATCGGCAGGGGTCCCCTGGAGATGCACCGCAATGATGGCCTTCGTCTGCGGGGTGATCTTTTCTTCGATAAGCGTGGGGTCGATATTAAAGGATTCGTCGATCTCCACAAATACAGGAAGCGCGCCTGCCAGCACGATAACGTCATAGTCGGCATACCAAGTCCAGGCGGGCAAGATCACCTCGTCCCCCGGCCCCACCTCTAAGGCTGCCATCGCCGTCAAAAGTGCCGTAGTGCCCGAAGTCACACCCAACGCGTGCTTTACACCTATATGCTGAGCATAAGCTTGCTCAAATTCCAAAACCTTTGATTTTTCATGCCACCACCGGAAAGGATTCCGCGACTCCAGAACTTCGATCAGCTCCGTCTTCTCCACCTCGTCATAAAATTGTGGCCCGAATGGGCGAGAGGATAACATCGATTTCCGAATCGGTTCTCCGCCCTCGATGGCTAATTTCTCTCGAGATCCAGCGGATACCCTCCTTGCGGAAACTCCCGCCCAGAAGGAGCCAGCACTCAAAAGGCCCACTGCCTGCAAAAAGTCCCGCCGATTTGTCTCCTTAGTGACCATTACTTTGCCTCCCACTGCTAACCCAGAATTCCCCACCCAGGTAAATTGCCACATCCGCTGAAATATGGCGGCCAAAAAACCAACCGCCAAAACCCGCAAAGGGATCGCTATCCCTCTCTTCCATCCCCTGATGCCCGTTGTATTTCAATTAAACAGCATAATA
>Ga0308310_1001605_pt1 | contig 10074 bp, 8 predicted proteins | sample HotsprSampleMS65_FD_203672 | JGI IMG/M metagenome (GOLD analysis project Ga0308310, IMG submission 203672) | Hot spring phototrophic mat microbial communities from Mushroom Spring, Yellowstone National Park, Wyoming, United States - 20090730_MS65 ...
ACAGGTCTATGTCGCAACCTTCCACGATCACGTTCAAAAGTTTTTTGAAACTGTAGGTTGGTCCGAAGGGGACCTTGAAACGTTTTTCGAGCGGGGCTTTGAAAGAGAGCACCAACCTCTCCAATCCCTTGAGTTCCCACAGCATTGATCGTATCCAAAGTGAGGTGAAGAAAGACCAAGTGGTTTTCTTGTGTGAGAACTCACAACCGTTCGGCCAGAGTCGAGAGCTCGCAGGGTTTGGAAGATCGTTCTTCGAAAATTCGATCAGAAGACCGTTCTTGGACGAAAAGAGCTCGGCAGGTGTTCCGTTCTTCAGCCGCAAGGTGAGCTCGACGTTGGACAGGATGTAATCTTCAGTTGGACCTTCGTAGATCACCTGTCCATCGACGATCGTGTACTTCATACGTCTTCCCTCACTTGATCGCACCCGTGGTGATGCCCCTGACGAAATACTTCTGAAGGGCGATGAAGATGATCAGAACGGGTATCATCGAAAGCACGGTCATCGCCAGCAGAGGACCCCACTGAACGATGTGTTCGCCCGCATAAAGTCCCAGGGCGAGTTGTATCGTGTAGAGCTTGGGCGAACCGACCACGATCAAAGGCCAGAGGAAATCGTTCCAGCGCCAGGTGAAAGACAGGACCGCGAGGGCTGCGATCAAAGGCTGCGTCAAAGGCAGAATGATTCTGAAGAAGATCTTGATCTCGTTTGCCCCATCGATCCTGGCGCTCTCTATCACTGAGTCTGGTATCGCGGATATTATGTACTTCTGTGCCAGAAAGATTCCCGTGGGTGTGGCGGCGGGTGGGATTATGAGTCCCCAAAATGTGTTTATCATGCCCAACCTCGACATAACGAGGTAGATGGGTACCATGATGACCTGCAGAGGTATCATGAGCATCGAGAGGATGAAGGTCGATACTTGGTTTTTGAAACGGAACTGATACTTCGCGAGTGCGTATCCTCCCATGACGCTTATGATAATGGTGATCACGGTCGCAGAAACTGAGACCAAGAAAGAGTTTCTGAAGAAGAGTGCGAACTGCGTCTTACGAACGACTTGAAGGTAGTTGACGAGCGTCGGTTGGCTGATCAACTTCGGGGGCCAAGAGAAAAGGTCCGCTTCGTCTTTGAAGCTGGAGAAGATCGTCCACACTATCGGTGAAACGTAGAGTAAGGCAAAAAGGTAAACTGCCAAGTTGAGCAAAACTATGATCAGCTTCCTCATGTCTCTTCCTCCAAGATCTTCATCTGCACCAACGAGAGCGTTATCAATATGGCGAACAGAATCACCGACATCGCCGATGCCATGCCAAGCTTTCTTTCCAAAAATGCGGTGTAGTAGATCTTTTGAGCGAGCACGGTTGTTGCCGTGCCAGGACCACCCGCAGTGAAGACGTATATGATCTCGAAGCTCCTCATGGACATGATCGTGCTCAACACCAAGACCAAGATTGCGGTTGGTTTAAGCAAGGGAAAGATGATCTTCCAAAACCTCACCCAGCGGTTCGCACCATCCAAGGCTGCCGCTTCGTAAACTTCCGTTGGAATCGCAGTCAGAGCAGAATTAAACATCACCATGAAGTAACCTGCAACGTTCCAAACCGTCACCAAGACGACGCTCAAGAAGGCGAGTCTTCGATCGAGCAACCAAGGAATCGGTGAAGATCCGTTCTTCAAAAGGAGTATATTGATCAATCCGGCATCGTAGTCGAGGAACCACTTCCATGAGACACCGATGATAGACGGAGACAGCAACCAAGGCCAGTAGAAGAGAGCCCTCAAGAAGGCTTTACCTTTGATCAAATCGGAGCTCGTGACCACGGCCAGGAAGAGCGATGTGAAGAAGGCGATCGGTACGACCATCGCCGAGTACATGAAGGTTCTCAAAAGAACTCTACCAAAATCGCTCGTAGCACTGAACAGATATCGAAGGTTGGCCAACCCGACGAACTTTCCAGAGAGTCTGATCATGTCGTAATCCGTCAGCGCGTAGTAGAAACTGCTCAGCGCCGGACTGACCACGAAGATGGTGAATATGATCAAGTTTGGTAAGAGGAACAACCACGCGTAGTACTGTCTCTTCAAAATTCATCTACCCCTTTTCGAAAAGCCCGGGCAAGGCCCGGGCTCTTTCATCACCTTCCAGCGGCCTTTCTCAGGATCGCAGCGAGTTCTTTGAAGGCCCGTTCTGGTGTTTTCTCTTTCGCAATCGCAGCCTTGATGTGATCGTTTATCACCGTTCTGTTAGCCTGCACGATGCCGGCGGTGTCTGGATCGTACCAGTCAGGAACCATGCTGCCACGCGTGGATTCTGCCAAGTCTTTCATGACGATGGCGTACACTTCGTTGATCAGAGGATCTTCTATCTTGACCTTGTCTGCCAAGTCTTTGCGGTCAGGTATCAAGAAGAGTTTACCAGCGAACTCTGTAAGGTTCTGCTCGTTCGTCAAGAAGAACGCCAGCGCCGCACCTTTTTCGGTGAATGGGACTATGTACTTTCCACCAGTCATGACCGCGCGCTCGCGTTTGTACGGCCACATGATGACGCCCCAGTCGAACTTCAGCTGTTCTCTAAACTGTGCGAGCATCCAGGTTCCAGAAACGTACATCGCCGCAAGACCGTTCTGGAAGTACTTTGCCGGTGCGTCACCCGTGAGCCACACTGCCTTGGGTATGAGATCTTCATCGTGAAGTTTGACGAAGAACTCGAGCGCTTCGATGGATTCCTTCGAGTCGATTATGATGTTCTTTCCCTCTCTGTCCCATATGCCGCCACCAAAGACATACAACAAATTGGAGAACCTGTAGGGACTGAAGTCGTAGACCAACGCATACCTTGCGGCACCGCTCTGCTTGATCTTCTTCATCGCCGCATACCACTCGTCGATGGTCCACGGCCTGTCCTTGGGTGGCTCTATGCCGGCTTTCTTGAAGATCTCCTTGTTGTAGAAGATCGCGTGTGCGTCTGAAGTGTAAGGAATACCGATGACCTTGCCGTACTTCTCGTACAGTTTCTTGAAGCCAGCCTTGTAGAAGGAAACGTTGTCGAGCCATTCTTCGAACTTCATGCCCGTGTACTTCTCCACCAAAGGTTTGAGATCGATGGCGTAATCTAACCAGGGCAGCAGGTCCGTCTCCCTCGCCACGTCTGGTGGAGAACCTGCCTTCGCCATGGCGGCGAGCTTGGGCTTGTACTCCAGATAGTACGGCAAATTCAGTACGACCACTTTTTCATTCGTCTGTTTGGTGAATCTGTTGGTCTGTTCGGTGATCAGATCGAAGTCTGGACCGTCCGTGAACCACATGAGCACGGTGTCTGCGAACAGTGAGAGCGCAGCGATGACCATCAAGAGAACCAACAACCTCTTCATACAAACACCTCCTCGAAAGAGTGTGATATTTCACAAACGCATGAACCTCTGTTGGATCGCGAAAACTGCTCCGAGTGCGACGTCGAACCTCTCAACTCGACCCCTACTCAGCTTCAAGTTCTCGTGGAACTGACTTGGAAGAAGCTCTTTCAACGTTGAGAGCAAGATCTGCGAGATGTGTTCATAATAGTTTTGACCTATCCTTCCTTTGAGGATGATCAACTGCGGATCGAACAAGAGAACGGCGTTTGCGACGGCCGCCGCGATGTGTTTCAAACCTCTCTCAAGAGAGTCCCTCAGCTCTTCGTTGTGCGTTACTAATCTCAAGATGTCCTCTCCGTTCAATCCAAGATTCGCAAACCTCTTACTGATCGCATGACCTGAAAATCTTCTCGCCAGATGTCCGAAACTTTCTTCCTCGTACAGTTCTGGCTCTGAGCGATCCAAGTCCGTGATCATCCAACCGAACTCCCCGGCCTTGCCGTAGAAGCCCTCGTAGATCTTTCCGTCCAAAAGCGTGGCACAACCAAGACCGCTGTCGATGAAGACGAACAGAACGTTCTGGAACTCTTGAGCCGCGCCCAAGCGATGTTCGGCAAGGGCAGCAGCTTTGACCCTGTTCACGACGATCACGTTCAAATCCAACTTTTCAGAGACCTCAGAAGCAAGATCGTAGTTCGTCAAACCTATCGCTGGAGCCGTTCTCACAACTCGACTGCTTGGATCCACCATTCCAGCGATGCCCATACCGACACCGAGCACCTTCTCCTTTGGCAAGTGGTTTTCTTCCAAGGTTCGTTCTACCTTCTCTTTGCAGAAAGACACCAAGTGGTTGGGTTCGACCGATCCGGAAATCTTCTCTTCCAGTGAATCGATCACGCGTCCGGCCAAGTCTGTGACGATCAGTTCGAAGTACTTCTCTTCCAATTCGATCCCGACACAGTACCACGTGTCTGGAACAAACTGCAAGGTGATCTTCGGTCTTCCCACCTTCGTCTTCTTTGTCCCAGATTCCACCACCAAACCCTTCTTGATCAGACGAGCCACGACGTTGGTAACGACAGGCTTACTGACGCCCAATTTTTTCGCGATGTCCAAACGCGAAATGTTTGGATTGTCCCTTATCAAACGCAGCACTGAACCTTCGAGTTCGGTGAGCAAACCGGTCCCCCATTTAGTTAGTCTATGCTAACCAATATGATCATAAGACTGCTGTAACTCTCCTGTCAAGACAAGGCTTTGGTTGTTACATTAAGAAAACTTTAATTAGGACGAGGATATCGATCATAACCGTGTATGATTGACACAGAGATGAACTGAATCAAGTTATTTGTGAAAATCGATGCTTCACTGACGACTCGATCGCGTGATTTAATAACTCGGTAGGTGATCGATGTGATCGATCTTCAAAAGCTCTTGGAGCTCTTTAAACCAAGTCCGATTGGAGAGTTGAAGTCCTCCGAGAAAGTCAAGAGGCATCCAAAAAATCCCATTCTCACCAGAGAGCATGTGCCTTACCCTTCCGCTTTGGTTTTCAACCCAGGAGTGTGCAAGCACGGAGGAAAGTACATCATGGTCTTTCGCAACGATTACGGATCTTTCGAGGAACAGAGAATCGAAGGTACGAACTTGGGACTCGCGTTCAGCGATGACGGTATCGAGTGGGAGGTCGAACCGAAACCCTTGCCAATGTTCCTGAACGAACCAGATGTACTGAGGATCTACGATCCAAGGCTCAACGTCGTTGAAGACGAACTCATCATGAGCTTCGCTGTGGACACGCTGCATGGTATCAGGGCAGGAATCGCGATCGTTCACGACTTTGAGAACTTCGAAGTGGTCCATCTGTCCATTCCAGACAACAGGAACGTCGTGCTCTTTCCAAGAAAGATCAACGGTCGTTACGTCAGGCTGGAAAGGCCTTTCCCAGTCTATGGAAGACTCGGCATGGAGAGGTTCGACATGTGGATCAGTTTCTCAACGGACCTTCGATTCTGGGGTGAAAGCAGATTGCTGTTTGGAGTTGAGGACGTGCCTTTCGCGAACTGCAAGGTCGGACCCGGTGCACCTCCCATCGAGACGGAGGCAGGATGGCTGGTGATCTTTCACGCAGTCGATGTCGATCCAAACAGGGGAAAGAACGGCTGGGAGGAGAAGTGGACCAAGCGTTACAGTGCCGGTGTGATGCTTTTGGACCTGAACGATCCGACTAAGGTTCTCGGTGTTCACAAACAACCCATCCTCGCACCCGAGGCGGAGTACGAGGTCAGCGGAGGCTTCAGAAACAACGTGATCTTTCCAACCGGCGCAGTTTTGGAGGAAGATGAGCTGAAGATCTACTACGGTGCGGCAGACACTACGATATGTGTCGCCACGGCGAAGGTGAAGGACCTGATCGAGCTGTGCCTGACTAACTCTTGATGGCGCCCTCCAAGATACCTGAGATGATCCTCTTTTCGAATATGAGAAAGACTATGATGATGGGTAGTCCAGCTATGGTGGAAGCGGCCATCAGAGTTGGCCATGTAAAGACATTCAGTTTTTGATACAGCGCAAGTCCGATCTGCACCGTTCTCATCTCGCGAGAGGTCGTGAGGATCAAAGGATAGAACACATCGTTCCACGTGAGCACGAAGGTGTTTATGCCGAGCACCGAAAGTGCTGGTTTGCTCAGAGGTAAGAGGATGTTACAAAAGATTCTGAAATCTCCCGCCCCATCCATTCTCGCCGCCTGATCCAGTTCCGTCGGAAGTTGTTCGAAGTACTGTCGCATGAGAAAGATTCCGAAAGGTGTGACGAGGTTTGGGAGTATCAGGGCCCAGTAAGTGTTTATCAGGTTGAGTTTCCTCATCAAGATGAAGGTGGGTATGATCGTGACCTGTGGTGGGATCATCATCGTTGAAAGGACGAGTGAAAAGAGAAGTTCTTTCATTCTGAACTGTTTTCTTGCGAAGGCGTAGGCTACGAGCGAGCAGAAGAACAAATTTCCCAAGACAGAGCAGACTGAAACGATTGTGCTGTTCAAAAGGTATCTTCCAAAGTAGTCCTCCCTCAGGATCTTCACGAAGTTGTAGAGCGTTGGATATCTGTTCACCAAGGTCACGTCGTCTATGTCAAGTATTCCATCGCCTTCGATCTCCATTCTCAGCTGAGAAACGTGCAGAACGTCGAGTTTCATCTTTTTGGCTTCTACATCGACTCTCATCGTTTTCCAACTGGGTGTTGGATCTATGACGATTTCAGCGAATCTTTCGACGTTTTCCTTTATATCTTTGAACGAGACTACCATTCTCAACGTGCTGGAGCTTCTCAGCTTGAAAACCACGTGGGACAGTCTGTTGATGTCGGAAGAACCCATCGAGAATGCCAGCCCTTTGACACCTTTGGCTGAGTCCAACCTTGCAAAACTGTTTTGGTCTTCCTTGACGAGTTCGAAGGTCTTCCCAATGGGACGAACCCTCGTGAGCAAAACGGTCCTCGGCGCTTCGAAATCTGACATGATCTTCTCGATCGTTCTGTTGAACAGATCTCCTTCAGGCACGAAGGCAGTGGAGAACATCAAAAAAGTTGGAAGAAGCGAGATCACGAGGAAAAATATGAGCAATTCGTAAATCAGAACCCTCATAGTTGCTCACCCTTCAGCATTTTTCTTTGAATCACTGTTATTGCCAGCACGATGAAGAAGAGCACATAAGCGATCGCTGAACCGTAACCCATCTCGAATTTTCGGAACGAAACATCGTAGAGATAGTGAACGATGGTCTGTGTCGAGTTGGCTGGGCCACCGCCGGTGAGTGTGAAGATCTCGGTGAAGATCTGAAAAGAACGGATCGAGTTTATGGATACGACAAACAAAATCGTAGGTTTGAGCAGAGGAAGCGTTATTCTTTTAAAAATCTGCCACTTCGTTGCCCCATCGATCCTGGCCGCTTCGTAGAGTTGCAAAGGCAAACTCTGAAGACCTGCGACAAAGAGCACGGTGTAGTAACCCACGGCGGACCAGACGTCCATCACCATGATGGAACCGAGCGCGGTCCTTTCGGAAGCGAGCCAGCTTCGCGCCGGCACGTCGAACCCCAAGGATCTCAAGAGTGTGTTCAGAGGTCCCGTAGCACTGTATATGTACAGCCAGATCATCGATATGACCACCATCGAGATCACGGATGGTAAAAAATAACCAGCCTGAAAGAGCCGTTTGAACTTGATTCCACTCGTCAACAACACGGCCAGCAAGAGTGATATCACCGTCGTGGCTGGTACGGTGATCAACACGAACAAGAAGGTGTTCGATAGCGCCTTGAGAAAGACTCTGTCCTTGAAAGCCCTTGCGTAGTTGGAAAATCCGACGAATCTCATGTCCCACGTCAGACCAGAGTAATCCGTCATGCTGACGCAGATGGAAAAGACTATGGGATAGAGCACAAAGATGCAGAAACTCACCAACCAAGGTAGAATAAAAACGAACGTCGTGATCTTCTCTTTTCTCTTCACGTTTTCACCCCGAAGAACCGGGGGCATTCGCCCCCGGCTTTTTTCATTTCACCTCATCCAGTACCCTCTGGATCTGCTCGTTGTAGTAGCTGAGAACCTCGTCGACGCTCTTGTACTTGACGATGAGATCGTCCACTACGTTGGTCAAAATGTCTTCGATCTTCGGCCACGCTGGAGTCGGCGGCACTGGGAAAGCCGTCTTCAGTTGTTCGAAGAACACCAGATGCAACGGGTTGTCCTCGAACTATGGGTCCGAAGCGGCTTTTGGATCGGCAGGATAGACTCCAGGATAGTGCTTGGTGATGATCATCGCCACTTCTGGTCTCATGAGGTAGTTTATCAATTTCCTTGCCGCATCGACGTTCTTGCACTGAGAAGGTATCGCGAGCACTTCTCCACCCAGAAACGAAGCATGGATACCTTCAGGCTTGTCGGGCTTCGGGATCAGACAAACTCCGTAGTTCAAGTTCGGATAAGACTGTGCGAGCGTGCCTATGGACCAAGCACCACTCACGAGGAAGCCGACTCTGCCTTCTCCGAAAGCCTCGCCGAGGTCCTTCTGCTTGCTCTTCAAAGCGTACTTCGACAATTCTTGGTAGAACAAAGCGGTCTCTCTGTTCTGCGGCGAGTTCAGCACGGCCTTCTTGAGATCCTTCGACACCACGTCTCCACCGTTGCCCCAGATTGCGAGCAAGAACCACTCTTGCCATGGACTGTACACTTCGCCCGCGGGCAGTCCGATGCCGTAAACACCTGGAAGGGCCGAAATCTTTTTCACCGCTTCGAGCAGTTGTGACCAAGTTTCTGGTGGTTTGTCTGGATCCAAGCCCGCTTTGATCATGAGATCGACTTTGTAGAACATGGCGCGCGTTCCAAGGAGCCAAGGATAGCCGTAGTACTTACCCATGTACTCGGCACAGTTGGCAGCTGGAAAGCTCTTGTACTTGGCGAGGTCTTCTGGATGCATCTCGAGCAGAACGTTCTTAGAAGCGAAGCTCGCAACCCAAGTGTTTCCGAGCTCCACGACGTCGGGTGCCGCACCTGCCGCGATCGCTGTGACGATCTTATCAAACCCCGTGGACCAAGACAGTTGAACAACCTCGACTTCGATGTCTGGATATTCCTTGGCAAAGCCAGCCAGTACTTCCTTCGCGAGCGCATCGTCCATCATGAACTGCCAGAACACAAGCTTCGTTTTTCCAAGGCTCAGGACGGCGACGAGGACCATTACCACGAGCAGTGCCTTTCTCAACATCCTAAACACCCCCTTGAGAGAGTTGTGAGAGTTTTCGGAAGACGTACCCCATCACCAGCGGACTCAGAGAGTACGTGACCACGAAAGGTTTGTCCTTGAAGTGTTCTGCAAGGTGTGGGTTCCTCGTGATGATGTAGATGGTTGGAAATTTCCTCGATAGCTGTCTGTGGAGTGAGATCTCATCTTCAGAAACATCGACGATGAGATCTAAGAGCAGATGCTTTGCATCGACAGCACGTACCTGGCTGAAAGAAATGCATCGTGCGTTCAGATATCTTCGAGCTTGTTTCTTGATCGTCGCAACGTAAGAACTGGAAACGTCCGCCTGACTGTAGGAAACTTTGTCAGCTAGAACGAGCAACGTTGGGAAAGGCCTCAAACTTGAAACTCTCATTTCCACAGCTTTCTCGATCGCTTCGAACAGCTCGGCCACATCGCTTTGGACCTTAACAAGCTTGGAATTCACCCTGTCGATGGCTCTTTCGATCGTTCTTTTTGAAATTCTTCCTGCCTGCAAGTTTTCCTGGATTGCTTCAAGATAGCCCTTCACGTTCTTCGCTTTCGAAACGATCAACATGTCCCCAGATGCGTTGAAGAATTCCTGAACGATCTGGCTGGGTTTGAACCTCTTCGAAAGTGCCTTCATTTCCACCGCGTCGCTGAGAACGATGCCTTCGAAAGAGAGCTGTTCTCTGAGGATCTCTTGAACGATCTTTCGCGAGATCGAAGCAGGTTTGGTGTCGAGCGAACTGTAAACCAGGTGCGCGAGCATGACGAAATCGACCTTCGCGTTGATGGCTTCTCTGAAAGGTAGTAGATCTTCTTGGAGTTCTTCAATGCTCGCATCGATGACTTCGAACTCTTCGTGGCTGTCCTTTCTGGATCTTCCATGGCCTGGAAAATGTTTCGCACAAGCGAGGAGATGGGCTTTCTTGTACCCTTCGATCGAAGCT
>Ga0308310_1001611_pt1 | contig 10047 bp, 9 predicted proteins | sample HotsprSampleMS65_FD_203672 | JGI IMG/M metagenome (GOLD analysis project Ga0308310, IMG submission 203672) | Hot spring phototrophic mat microbial communities from Mushroom Spring, Yellowstone National Park, Wyoming, United States - 20090730_MS65 ...
GACATGACTATCGTCGAATCGATCATTAAGATAATGCTTGCTATCCTTAGGATAGTATTTGGCGTAATCGCTCTTATTGCGAACTATATTTATCAAGGAGCGAAATACATGGTCGAGAAGCATCCCGAATTCACTCTCGGTTTTATCGTGGCGTCGGCTTTATTTATTGTCGTAATCCTTCTGACAACAAGCTGCGGACCGGGTGGGGGTGACAATGCTGTTGCCAAGGAATATTATGCGGATGCAATAAGGGCTCTGAACGGCAGAACAATCATTATAAAAGCGCGTATTCTTGCGCGAAGTCGTGTCTATCTCAGCGGCGTAGAGACGCCTTTAGAGGACGCTCCATTTGGATCCGAAGCTCGTCAGACATTAAATCGGTTAGTTGCCGGGCAACGTATCTTTGTAAAGCAGATGAAGGGCGATCCTGACAACAGCGGCATCGTTTGGAATGAGTACGGCCAGTGCGTCCAACAGCAGCTTGTCAAAGACGGATTGGCCCGATGCACGGGTAAACTATGGCGAGCGGAAGAGGACGAGGCAAAACGTAATAAACGGGGTATATGGAGCGTTAAAAACGTCGAAGAGCTGTTTGAGGCTAAAAACTAACGATAAATTAGCGAAAATTGCGGCATTTAATATTGGGATGGCCAATTTAATTTGGCCATCCCAATTTTTTTATTACGGGCCGGACCGGACGTTGAGGCGGGTCCCTGAAGCCCGTCGAAGTGGGTTCGACTCCCACCCGGCCTGCTTTTTTAGAATCGACGACCAGCTATTTCCCGCCTGGCTGATCGTCGGTTAGAATCGGCGGGAGGTTCTCCTTTTTTATTAGGGGAAATGGTTATGGATTGGACAAATTGGGATGAGGTAGTCCGCTGGGCGTTTAGCCCAGCAACAAACATTGAGGAACTCGAGGAGGCCCTCGAAGCGGCCTCCCTCGAGGAATTCGAGACACAGGAACCGAAAGCGGTTTCCGAAGAGGCCAAACGGTCGGCGTACCAACTAGCGGTGGCGCTGGGCCGTTGCCGAGTTTTCGGCGTCCAGGTGCCGCCGGATATCGATGGCTGCTTACATCCACCCGTAGCCATCGCCGCGGCGGAGGTAGGAGAGGCCCTTCTCCGGCGATGGACCGAGTATGTCAAACAGTTGGACATCCGGTTGGTCCACGCCGAGCCGGAATTGGCCGAAACAATGGGCGCCGAGTTATTAGAAGCCCGAATGGAAGCCCTCTTCGTTCTGGAGGCTCTTTCCGAAGCTCAGGATGCGAGCTGGAATGAGCCGGCCTCCATAGAACTCGGGGATGCAGTGAATCGATACGTTGATGCGCTCGAGGCCTTCGACAAGGCCCTGCAGACCCCGGGAACCATCGGGCTGCTCTCTACCGCGGTTCACCTGCCGCTTTTGGAGAATTGGCGGCAGAGTTTAGCCGGCCATTACAAGGAGGTTTTGCCCTGGTGGCTGGACGGAACGCTGGAGAGAGCGATCCAGCAAAATTAAGTTTTTCTGGCAGTCGTCCGGATTGTCCCCTCCGATCCGGACGGCTGCCGTTTTTTAGCTATGCAAAAATTTGATTCCGGAATCAAAATGCTACCGGACAAGACGGCCGTTGTGCGCTACCTCTGATAGGGGGGTCGTATTCGACCTTCTCTATTGGAGGTTAAAAGCAGGGGCTTTTTTTGGGCCTGCGTGTCGAACGGTGCCCATTTCATGTGGCCCATTCGACCCGCCGCCGACAACGGCCGTCTTGTTCTTTTTTCCTGTTTATGCGAAAATGTGCGGACAAGACGGCTGCTGTGCGCTGCCTCCGAATGGGACGGACGTTGGCCGTTATGTTCGGAGGTTAAAGCTGTTTTCAAATAACTAACTATACCGCTACAAACATACCCATAACACTTGACAAGAGACAAAGATGCGATATACTAATTGGTAAGGATTACCTGCTGGTCGACAGTGAAATAATCGAGGTCGACCATCGTTCGGGATAGACGCGGGCGTCAAGGCGTTAGCCGTTCTCTCAGATGGAAAGCGGTACGAGAACCAAGTACTGCTACGCTCAAGACTGAGAAGTTGTCGACGCTACATCGCCGGATATTTTGAATGCCGCTTAGAACATTGAGCGGGAAGCGTTACGTTTGATCAACAGAGGCCGGAGTGGGTTCACGGACTCTCTAAACGGACGTGGACAGGACGTAAGACCCTTCGGGGCAGTCCTGGATGAAACGTCAAAATTGGCTGAAGAAAGGCAGCCTTCCATTCCTGCCGTGGTTTAGGCAGGTTTGGTAAACCAGGCGAAAGAAAGCCTTGATTCCGACCAATGGCCGTGGCGTAGTGCTTCGACCAACGACCACTTACCATCGGCTCCACGACAGCAGCCGTCTTGTCTATGTCTATTTTCTAATTGAAACAGAAAAAATACACGACGGCCGTTGTGCACTGCCTCTGATAGGGGCCGTCCTCGGATTCCCTATTGGAGGTTAAAGTTGGCCTTCGGGCTTTGTCTGGCGATGTGTCTCATTTCACGTGAAACATTCCATGCTTACGCATTCCATGTTTAGCACGTTCCATTCGACACACCGCCAGCCGCCGACAACGGCCGTCTTGTATTTTTTCTGTTTCGATTAGAAAATACGCATGGACAAGACGGCTGCCTGTACGTGTCCTCTGAATGGACGGACCATTCGCCAATCTGTTTTAGAGCTTAAAGAAAGATTCGGTTCAGCAAAAAAGTAAGTGGCGATTGCGTTCCGCCAATCGACCACAACCATTTGCTTCACGACAGCAGCCGTCCTGTCCACGCTCTGCGTGCAAGATAGGATAAAGCGCGGACAAGACGGCCGTTGTGCGTTGCTTCTGATAGGGGGGTCGTCTTCGGCTTTCTCTATTGGGGGTTGAAAGTTGGCCCTTGGGCTCGACTGGCGAACGTCGCATGTCACGTGCTCCCTTTGGACGCACGTTCCATGCGCCTCTTCGTCCAGCCGCCGACAACGGCCGTCTTGTCCCTTTTTTTATCGATTTTTGTTGCCTTCGGGAGGTGAGTGATGGGCAAAGTTTATGAGCTTGGCGAGCGGGTGGTTATCGCCCGAGACCTAAATTGTCGACTGAAATATTTTAAACTGCCGCCAGGCAAGGTCTATCGGAAAGAGATCAAAAAGCCGGATGGACGAGTTCGTCTGATTTTTGTTCCCGACAAGAAGCAGAGGAAAATCTTGCGGAAGATTGCCAGGCTTCTTACGTCGAATTATCATTGGTTTATTGTCACCCGATACGACTGGCGGGATCAAACGGTCCAACCGTGGCCAGTATTCGGATTTCGACGAGGCGGTAACGTTGTTGACGCAGTATTGCCGCATTGCGGTAAGCGTTTTACGCTGTCCGTCGATATCGTTGATTTCTTTCATAACTGTTACGTGCTGGATGCCGAATCAGCCTATATGCGTAATGTGGGCCGACATCGGAATCTAAAAAGAAAATGCAATTTTTCCGCGCTGGCGTTCGATTTTGTCCGTGATCAGTTTGTATGGCCTTTCGATGCCCAGGCGAAGCCAGTCGGGCGGTTGCCCCAAGGTTTTCCAACAAGCCCTATATTATCCAACTTTGCCTTCTATCAATATGATATTGATATCTTAGAATGGTGCGGACATAACGACGTTATTTATACGCGTTATGCGGATGATTTGTGTTTCTCATTCGACAAGCCGGAAATGGTCGACCGTGTATTGCACCTCTTGAAAAGGCTGCCTCCGCATTTTGAGTTATGCAAGATCAAACTTCAGGACGCAGCGCAAGGCAGAAAACGACTCCTTGGTCTTATGGTCGATAAAAACGGTTGTTACTTGCCGAGAAAAAAGCGACGACTATTGCGACTTTTGCTAAAGATTAATCCGGACTCGGCTCAGACGAAAGGGCTTTTGGCATGGAAGAAGTTCATTGACCGGAAAATGAACGAGTGGGTTGTCGAAGCGCACAAGCTTCTGGGAGGGTTGTAAATGGAGCTTCTGCTGTACCAGCACACAAAGCTGACGCTGGAAAAGCCGCCAATCATCATTTCGACGCGGCAATTCACACCATCACGGGTAAAGCTCATATTCCATCTACCTCGATCCGTACAGCTTATCCTACCAGGCGCCCATGTCGTCGATAATCGAAAGGACGATCCTAATGCATTTCATACGGTTACCACGCTACGCAAGATAGGCGATACGATTCAAATCCGCCACGACGATAAGACGTATAGTCTTACCGTCATTAGGATGGTAAAGCAGGTTCCGTCGAATTCGCCCGAAGCGGCTCAGTCGAATTTTGTCGTCCTTTCGTTGGAGGAGTAGTGAGTTATGTTCGATTCTGTCCCGTTCGTCGTAATGCAGTCTGGCGTTCCCATTTATCTGTCTGGTCCGGCTGGTAGCGGCAAGACGACTTCGATCGAACTTGTTGCAAAACGGCTGAACCGCAAATGCTATTGCGCCATCGTCCATCAAGGCGATCCTATCGAAGTTACGGGATTGCCTTACATCGACGTCAAAGCCGGCGTTATGAAATATACGCCACCCGAATGGGTAAAGGTGGCAAACGCCGAGCCGTCGATCATCTTCTTTGATGAGGCGTCGGGGCTGGATGAATCTTATCAGCTTCGGATGCTGACGATTCTGTCTCATCGACGAGTTGGCGCCTATTCCATCCCGGATCACACCTGGTTCGTCCTTGCCGGGAACCCGATCGAAAGCGGCACCAGCGCGTCCCTCTTCTCAATTCCATTTATTACGCGTCTCTGCTGCTTCGACTGGCAGCCCGATGACAATCTCTGGATGAACCATATGCTCACGGCAGATATGAGCTTCGATGTTGAGATTCCTGATATTCCAGTGCTGCCGAATAATTGGACGAACTATCTTCCGGAAACCGGAAGCTATATCAATGCATTCCTAAAGACTTCACGTAACTTCGTCAGCTTCTCGGAAAAGGAGCTCAAAGGGCTGACGAATAGTCCCGTACCCACTCGTCGGAGTTGGGATTTGGCTCGTCGAGCGTTCGCAGCAGTTAAGGCCGTGAATATGGCTTCGCATGAAAACACCTTCCGCGTTGTAAGCGGCTGCGTTGGTAGGCCGGCTGCTGGGGCGTTCTGCGAATATATTAGCAAGCTCGATCTACCGGATTCAAAAGAACTGATCCAAAACGCCGCCCGCGGCATGGAGGTTCTGAAACGCTTCCGGTTGGACCAGATTTATATTATCGTAAGTTCCGCTTGTATCGCCGTGGATCTTAATGATCCGGTCGAACGAAGGGGAATCTTCAATATTATTAACGAGCTCTACAACAATGGTCAGGCCGAATTCTCGGCGCTTATGATCCATTTGTTGACGAAACGAGAACCTCAGCTCGAACTTCCGCCGGAACTCGTATCTCGGCTGATGCCGCTGGCGTCTAAGATTCGGGCTGCAAAGGGCAACTAAGGAGTACCGAGATGACCAATTTTGAAGACCTTTCGGTTGCCAAGCTGCAGGCAGCCACAAAGTTCCCTTACCTTAAGGAGCTTATTCTCGAAATGCCAGTGGTTATCGTAGACCACCCGGCATTAAGTACAGCCGCGATTTCGGACCGAATGGTACTTTATGTGAGCCGACAGATCGTCGATGAGGATATCTTGTTGCTTCCGTACGTGATTGCGCGGGATATCTTCCATCTAATCCTACGGCATGCAAAAAGGTACGAGCAATTCACCATATGCTCCCCGGCAGTTTGGACAGTAGCAGCCCGAATGGCCATCTTCAGCTTTATGCGTCAGATGCCGGGCAGCTTATACGCCGATTTTGCAGAGCGATTCCTCATTGATCCTAACCATTACGGCCTCCCGCTCTATCTAACAGCAGAGGAGTATGCCGAGCTGTTGACGTCTAAAGATCTGCCTCCGGTCATGCAACAACAACTTCAGCAGATGACTAACTTAGTTCAACAGCTTCAATCACGAGGTCAATCTCAGTCTGCGCCAACCGATTCATCTTCACAACCCAGCAAAGATGAAGTCAATCGTTTGCCAGCATATCAAAGCGGTTCTTGCGTTCATGGCCAGAAGCAGCCGTGGGAAACGGGCGAAAAGGACAGCCATGCCCCACCGGAACCGACGCTGGCTACTATGATCGATACCGTAAAAGAAGCCATCGCGCATATGCAGCGTGGGATTTCGCATGGTAACGTGCTTCGAGAGCTTGAGGAGTACGGGCATACTGCCGGTATTAGACATCTTCTTAAGCTCTTGACGGAGGCCCATCGTACCGCGCATAAAAGCGGTGGCTCGAACCTTGATATCACGAAAGTCCGTCGTCGGCAATATCTTGAGCAATATCGACATGGCTACGTATTGCCGCCATTTACGAAAAACCATGTTCGCGTCGGCATTCTCGTCGATACTTCAGGTAGCATGGAACTTGAGACCGAATTGCGCATGTGCATCCAATGCGTGAACTCCTTCCTGGCTTCGGGGGAGTACAACGAAGTCATGTTTTACTCCGGCGATACGGACGTGAGCAACACTCAAAAGCTCTGTCGAGGCCAAAAGCCGATTCTTATCGGCGACGGCGGTACCGACGTCGGAAAAATGATTGCCCAGATCGAAGAAATGAATCGAGGCAAGCCGTTGGATTACCTGGTCGTATTTACCGACGGCTGGACGCCTTGGGGGAATGAACCCGAAACGATGAAAGTGATCGCCGTGATTACAAAACCCGATCATTGGAGCATCCCCGAATGGGTTCAATATATAACCATTGATGAGCTATTCCCCCATTTACGAAGGAGAACGAGTCGTGGCAATGTCTAAAACGTCGGAAAGCCTAATGCTCGAACGTATCGAGCATCGAATTGATAACGCGACAGAATTTACCCCCGAAATGCTGCCTTACCTACCTCCAGAAGAGGTGGTAAAGCACTATGATGACTATCCCGTAGCAGGCGTGCTCTACGCATACGGTCTGCTTACGGACGAACAAAAACAAGACGCGGCGGAGCGTTGTCCTGAAGCGCTCCTGGAGACGCAAATCCATACCATATCGCCAGAACTACGGGCGCGTGCAATCCAAAACGCGCCTATTTTCGCGGCTACCCAAGTCTGTGCATATCTAACCAAGGAGGAGTGTGCCAGGATAGTGGACTATATTCTAGAGCGTAAGCTCTATACGCTCGTAAATATCCCTGTCTTGTGCGCCACTCTGCTAACGGTATTAAAGGTGCGCGGCAAGAAACGCAAAAAGGCCGAAGAGGCTATTAAAATAGCTACGAACAACCTTAAGGCGTTTCTGGTCAGCAACCATGAGATCATGATTCCGAGCATCCTGTCTTACCTTGTCGGAGCCCATTCCCGCGGTAACGCCAGGCTGGCGTATAAGTTTTATACCACGCTGGACCTCGACGAGGAGCAGATTCCGGCCAATCTTCAATGTGCGCCGGTCACTCAATCCTATCTGTTGGAGCCGTATATCCCACGAGGGTATACGGTTGCCGAATATAGATATACGCTACCGCCGTTGTTTAATCCGGCAGTGCTCAACCTTAAAATCAAATCCTTACTGCATCTTCAGAACAAAGATCTTACCGAAAGCCTGGTTCCGGCGCTGGATTTATTCTATCGTGCGCCATTTGCGGTCGATCCTTCCGTAGTCCTATCTTTAGGCGAACGGCTATTGCTGACCGCGTTTTATCACAAGTTCAAGCAGTTCGCCAGGCACATGTTGTCCGATGAGAAAATCCATAGTTTGGATAGTCGGTACGTCGTCAAGGCAGTTGACGATGTTTTTACCAGGAGCTAGGGAATGATCTTTTCAAGACGAACGTTCGACGACCTAGGCCAAATTAAGGCCATTCATACTTCGCCCAAGTTTGACTTTATATTCCAGCATTTTGCAAAGAATGCTGGCGAAGGACGCAAGCTGAGATTTCGGCTGGCCTATGAACTAGGCAACATTGAAGATATCGTCCGTTTAATGCCAGCCCACCTTGCGCCCAGCTTTCTTAAAACGAAGCCCTCTTACTTTATAAACAACGAAGATAACTTCATTGTCGATGTTTATCCGGAATTGAACGATAAGCTCCGAAAGCACTATCGAGAGCGTTTTATGAAACTGGTCCGGGACGATCACGCCGAAAAGGCGTTTGATAGTGCGTTTGAAGACGTAACCGAAAAGGAGCATGTCTGTAAATCGGTGGAGCATGACGACCCGATTATAGGGTCCATGATCTCCCACGAGATCCGACAAGCCTGCTACGTTGTCGGTTACTTCGACAAAAAGAAGAAAATCGGCTTCGCTGACGCATGCCAGCTGTGCTGCGCGAAGAGCTTTAAGAAAATTGTGGACGAAGGACGGTTCTTTCTTCCGTCCATCCGTCCGTTCTTCATTGAGGACAAGCACATGCCAAGGAGAATATCGCTACTGACGATTATGTCCCGTAAGAACTATGTTCCCTATATTTTGGCATACTATGCCAGAGAAAGCCTTTTCAACCGCGCAATGGAGAGCAAAATGTATGATCTAGCCGAAGCCATTGCGTTCCGATATATAGGCCTGATGCCGAGGGAACAGATTCAGCGACTGAAAGATATTTCTGGATTTTACGACGTTTTCATGGCGTTTAAGGACACGTCTGAGAATAGTTAAAAAAATTTGATTCCGGAATCAAATTTTTTGGACCCGTTGCCCGGCGATGAGGGTGAGGACGCATGGTCCTACTAGTTGCGCCCTCGTCGCCGGGCATATCTTTTTGTGGCATTTAAGAATGGGCGGCCATTTTTACGTCCGAAAAAAATGGCCGTTCAATTTTTTTTAACTGTGGCAACAACGACCTGCTGCTGGTGGTTTTTTCCTTCTATCGCAGAAGGATGGCGGCGGGTCCGAAGGTTTTTTTCGTCGGGAGACGGTCATGATTACGTTCGAGGGCGAACAGGAAAGGCTGTTGTACGAAGCACTGATGTCGTTTGTTGAGGCGGCGGATGCCGCCAAGGTAGGCATAATGGATTTGGCCATTTCCAGAGGCCAGAGAGCCGCTACACTGTTTGCCAAGGCACTCGGAGTATTAAAGGAAGGCGAAGACCCGTTAGACAGTATAGCAAGATATTGGAGGTCGGTCGCGAGCCGTTTGTGATTGTTCCCGCGGCTAAAGCCGAAGCCCTTCGACAACAAACCCCCCGTACGGGGGAATAAACGAAAAATTTTTTGATTCCGGAATCAAATTTCCAGGGCCCGTAGCTTAGCGGTACGAGCAGGGGACTCATAATCCCTTGGTCGCAGGTTCGAATCCTGCCGGGCCTATTTTTTAGCTATTAGTCGTTGTGGCTATCGAATACGTTTTGTCAGCGACGAAAACGCCTTATAATAAGAGTAAGGCATCTTTTGTAATTGTTTTCCCCCTGTCCTGAAAGGCTCTTTGTATGTCCCGTTTTCGCTTTGCCGGTAAGTTAGAAACAGCGTCTGGGCGTGTGGTTGATGTCAGAAACTTCGACGTTTCCGACGTCCGATGGGATGAAATCTGTCATGCCCTCTCCAATTTAGCCAGGTATCAAGGGCATAGCCTTTCTTTTTTTAGCGTTCTCAGCCACAGCGTCCTTTCCTATCTGATCGCCAAAAGGCTATGGCCTGAAGATCTCGATCTTCAAATTGCCGTATTAATTCATGACGCTGCCGAGGCCTATATTGGGGATATGATTCGGCCCATTCGGGCACTTCCAGGAATGTACGTCCATAAAAAATACGAACGCGCCATTATGGCGAAAATCCTCGAAGCTGCAAAGCTTGACCCTGGTTTTCTCGATGACGAGCGGGTCAAAATCGCGGATAACCTTGCGTTGGCTTATGAAGTAATATCACTCATGCCTTCTGGAGGCCAGCTGGATATTTGGAAGCCATTTTTTAAAACGTATGAGCTCTATCACGACAAATTTCGTCTGACATGGTTGGATTGGCTCAAAGTCAATTGGTTTGCCCGACGAACCTTTTTAAAAGCTCTGGAGAAACATTATGCTCGAAAACTCGATTCTGGATATCCTACTCCGCAAACGTAAAA
>Ga0308310_1001615_pt1 | contig 10033 bp, 8 predicted proteins | sample HotsprSampleMS65_FD_203672 | JGI IMG/M metagenome (GOLD analysis project Ga0308310, IMG submission 203672) | Hot spring phototrophic mat microbial communities from Mushroom Spring, Yellowstone National Park, Wyoming, United States - 20090730_MS65 ...
GATGTGCTGCGCTATTTGGTGGAATGCGCTGAGCGCGCGCCGATGGGCGTGGTGGAGATCGGCGCGCCGCCACTAAGCTTCCGCGCGATGATGGAGATTTACGCGGAGGCGCGCGGGCTGAAACGGCGGATTTTCAAGACGCCCGTGCTTGCGCCCAAGCTTGCCGCGCTGTGGGTCGGGCTGGTGACGCCGATTCCGAACCGTATCGCCGTGCCGCTGGTGGAGGGCATCGTGCGCTCGCTGGTCGCCGACACGACACGCGCGCAGGCGCTGTTCCCCGACATTCAGCCGATGAGCTACCGCGAGGCGGTGGAACTCGCGCTCACGCGCATCTCAGAGAACGCTGTGGAGACGCACTGGAGCGGCGCGCTTGGCGCAGCGCGTACCTACACACTGGAAGATTGGGAGGGACTCATCCGTGAGGTGCGCACCGCGCTGGTGGACGCGCCGCCCGAAGTTGTGTTCCGCGCGTTCTGCTCGCTGGGCGGCGACACAGGCTGGCTGGTGTGGAACTGGGCGTGGCGGCTGCGCGGGTTCATCGACAAGCTCGTCGGCGGACCAGGCTTGCGTCGCGGGCGACGCCACCCCTACGAGCTGCTGCCTGGCGAGGCGGTGGACTTCTGGCGCGTGGAAGAGGTCGTGCCCAATCGTCGGCTGCGCCTGCGCGCCGAGATGAAGACGCCTGGCAAGGCGTGGCTGGAGTTCGAGGCGATTCCCGAAGGCAGGCGCACACGCTTGGTGCAGCGGGCGCTGTTCGAACCGCGCGGGTTGCTCGGCGCGCTTTATTGGTACGCGCTCTATCCGATTCACCGCGTGATTTTCAGCGCCATGGCGCGCGCACTTGCCCAACGCGCCCAAGCCGAGCAGAGCCTATGCGCGAATCGCTCCGAATAGTCGCTGTCTGTATGCTCGCCGCGGTAGGGTATGGAATCCTGCACGACCTGATTACCGCGCATGTGTGCGTGGAATACTTCACCGAGTGGCATCCCCAGATAGTGTCCAGTCGGAATCCCGTGGTGCTTGCGCTGGTGTGGGGTGTGGTTGCGACTTGGTGGATGGGCGCGCCGTTGGGCGTGCTGCTGGCGATTGTGGCGCGTGCAGGCAAGCGCGTTCCAAAACTCACGCTGGCAGAGCTGATGTGTCCAATCGCCGTGGTGCTTGCGCTTACGGGCGTCGCTGCGCTCGCTGTGGGATCGCTCAGCTACTGGAGCGTCTGTGCGTGGGGCGTGCCCCCGTTTGTGCCGCCTGCCGATGCCGTGGACTACTGGCGTCCCTGTTGTGCCGTCGCGAGGGCGCATGAGGCGTCGTATGGGGTGGGAATGTTGGCAAGCGCAGTGGCTCTGGTTTGCGTCTATCGGCAGCGCACGCGGCGGGGGTAGCCCAACTGTCCAGCTATGCCGAGGGCAGAGGTTAGGCGCGGTTTTAGGTAGGTGTGGCACATCATCCGCCAAGCAATCGTATCACCTGCACCGTCGCGCCTAATCGCTCGCGCATGCAGGCGACATGCGCTTGGAATTCGCCCTCGTTCAGCGGCGGGGTGAGCGCGACCTGTTCGATGCCTGCCTCCAACGGCTCGGTAGGCTGGAACTCCGCGCCTAAAAGGCGCAGCGGCTCGCGCGCCTCGCGCAGCGCGCTTTCGCTGGGAGCAACCAGCCGCACGCAGTAGCGCATCGTGAGCGATTCAATGGGCGCGGTCTCGCCCGCGCGTAGCGACGGGTCGTCGTAGCGGGGCGGCTTCGGATGGCGAGCAATCTCGATGAGGTCGCCCAGCACTGCGCTGGCGGTCGCCCGCGCGCCTGCCCCAAAGCCGTGCAACGACATCTCCTGAAAGCCGTTGCCCTGCAGCCACACGCCGCTAAACGCGCCACGCACCACATACAGCGGATACTCGCGCGGGATTAGTGTCGGATGCACCCGTGCGCACAGCCTGCCGTCGGGCAACCGCTCGGAGATGCTCAGCAACTTTAGCCCCATGCCCAGCCGTCGCGCCCACAGCAAATCGCGTCCGCTCAGGTGCGTAATCCCTTCGCGGTAGACACTCTCCAGCGGCACATACTGCAAAAACGCCAGTCGCGCAAGGATGGCGGTCTTGTATTGCGCGTCGTAGCCTTCCACATCGCTGGTCGGGTCTGCTTCGGCGTAGCCGTTCTCCTGGGCTTTGCGCAGGGCGGTCGCGTAGGCGGTTTCGGCGGGTTCGCCCGCGTCGAGGGCGCGCTCCATCTCGCGCAGGATGAAGTTCGTGGTGCTGTTGACGATGCCGACGATGCGCAGGATGCGGTTGCCCGCCAGCGCGCTCTGCAGCGCGTTCAGGATGGGTAGGCTGCCTGCGACGCTCGCCTCGTACAGTAGGCGCACGCCGCACTGACGCGCCAGTCGCAGCAACTCGTCGCCCGCAACCGCCATCACGAACTTGTTGGCGGTAATCACATGCTTGCCCGCCTGCAGCGCGTCGCGAATCAGCATACGGGCAGGCTCTAACCCGCCCATCAGCTCCAGCACGACCTGCACCTTCGGGTCGCACACGGCGCGCTGGGGGTCAGTGGTCAGCAGCTTCGGCGGGATGGCGACAGCACGGGGCTTGCTGGGGTCGCGCACCAGCACATGGCGCACTTCGAAGCGCTTGCCCGTTTGCGCCTCTAAGAGGTCGGCGTTCTCGCGCAGCAGGGTCAGTACACCCCCGCCGACTGTGCCCGCGCCCAATATCGACAGTCGAACAATCTTGCTCATTCGGGCGGCTCCAGGAGCATCAACACTTCACCCTGTTGCACCAGGGTGGCGTTCTGCGCCACGATGCGCCGCACGATGCCTGTCGTTGGCGAAGGCACTTCGTTGAACACCTTCATCGCTTCGATGAGCCCAATCGTCTGCCCTTCGTACACGAGGTCGCCCTCTTCGACATAAGGCGGCTCGCTCGGCGAGGGACCGCGATAGAACATGCCTGTCATCGGCGCCTCAATGGGCGTCCAGTTCAGCGTCTCGGCGGCGGGCGTTGGAGTCGGTCGCACAATAGCAACAGCGGGCGCGCTTGGCGTCTCGGCGCGTTCGATATGGATGCGCGTCTCGCCGACCGTGATCTCCAGCGTCTGCAGGCGGTAACGCTCCATCAACTGCAGGCAGCGCTCCACCGTCTCAATCGACACAGGCACGGCGGGGATTATACCTGACGGGGCGACTCTGCCGATAATTAGGGGTATGGCGTTGCCTGCACCCGACCGCGAGCCACGCGAGAAGCCGCCGCTGTGGATTGTTCAGGAGGTGTTCGAGGGCGACGAGCCTGCCGAGCAGCCGCAGGATGTCTACATCCTGCACCTACTGCGCGCGCTGCCGCCTGACCTTGTTCAGTCGCTTACGCCCGACCAGTACCAGCGGCTCAAGCAGTCGCTTTACAGCTATCATCGTCGACACATGCTCGATGTGCGCGGGGTGATCCCGTTTTTGTGGACGCGCTTCTACTTTGTGTTCCTGTTTGGCAAGGACACGCGCACCCAGTCGCGCGCGGTCGATGTCGAGCGTCGTGCGCCTGCGCGTTGGACACGGGTGGCAGGCTGGCTGGTGATGCTGGCGATTCTGGGGCTACTAATGTTGGGCTTTCTCGGCGCGGCGCGGCTGTGGCGGGGATAGGTTTCTTGCGATTGGAATGTTGCTCCCTCCCAACCTCCCCCGTGGACGGGGGAGACGCCACGACTCCCTCCCCGCCCGCGGGGAGAGTTGGGGTGGGGGCGCAATGTTCACGCATAGGCACTTACTTTCATCTACGCGCGTCCGCGACTGCCTGCAGCAACGGTTCCTCGAAAATGCAGTACATGGGCTGATGCGGCAGCTGCCTCCTCGAACTGTTGGCGCATGCGCCGACACCCCTTGACAAATGCAAAAATCGTTGCTATAATTTTAGGGGGCGACGCCGAGGGGGCGTTTCGCCCGTGAATTGGGACGCAAACAGCGTTCGAGACGGCAGGAAACGCGTCAAGTTGCCCATAATTATATTATGGCGGCGCGGCGGGCATGGAACTCGTCGCGAGGGCGAATCGTATACTCTCACGGATACGAAAGCCGCTATGAATAACGAGCGCGTGGGCGAGGTTGTGAAACAGTTCACAATTGCGCCCCACAATAGGAGGTGTTATCGAAGTGCCCGTATTGGATGAGGAGATGGATATTTTGATGGACACGCAGGCAACGGACCGTTCTGGCAAGGCAGGGCGGGACGCGCTCTATGACGACCCGCTGGGTCTGGAGATGGAGGCGCCCGAGCTGGACGACCTCGATGTCTTGGACGACGAGTTCTCGTCGCTGGGCATCGGCGGCTTGGACTTGGGCGACGAGCTGGGGAGCGAGGAAGAGGTGGACTTCTGGGGCGGCGTCGGCGAGGAGACCCCGCACGAAGACGACAGCGTCGAGGTCGAACTGTGGATGCTGCAGAGCCGCCGCTCGCAACTACTCACCCCAGAAGAGGAGATCCGCTTCTCGCAGCAGGTGCAAGAGGGGGAACGGCTCCATAAGGTTCGCCGACAACTTGCCGACAAGCGTCGAGTAGACCCCGAAAGCGTCACGGAAGAAGAATGGGCGAAGGCGGCGAACCTGCCGACCTGGGAGCTGGCAGTGCGCCTTCAGGAGGCGGAAGAGGCGAAGCGCCGCCTCATCGAATCGAACCTGCGCTTGGTGGTCAGCATCGCCAAGCGGTACGCCTCGCGCGGCATCTCGCTCGCCGACCTGATTCAGGAGGGGAATCTGGGGCTGATTCGCGCCGTCGAGAAGTTCGACCCTGAGCGCGGATTCCGCTTCAGCACCTACGCCACTTGGTGGATTCGACGCGCCATCGCCCGCGCGGTCATCAACAACAGCCGCACCATCCGAATCCCCGTCTATGTGGCGGAACTGATTAACAAGGTCATCAAGACCGAGTTGCGCTTGCAGCAGATTCTGCAGCGCGAGCCGACCGACGAGGAGATCGCCGCCGAGACGAAAATGTCGGTGGAGCGCGTGCGCGAAATCCGACGCGCAGCGGTGGAGCCCATCTCCATTGAAAGCCCCGTCGGCGAGCGCGACAACGCCACGCTGGGCGAATTCATTCCGTCGCAGGACATCGTGCCCACGCCCGAAGATGTCACGGAGCGGCTCATCCTGCGCGAGCAGATCGACATGATTCTGGAGAAGTTGCAGCCGCGCGAGCGGGATGTGGTGCGCCTGCGCTTCGGACTGGACGACGGGCATCAGCGCACGCTGGAAGAGGTCGGCGCCGAGCTGAAAATCACGCGCGAGCGCGTGCGCCAGCTCGAACTGCGCGCCATGCGCAAACTCCGCCAAATCGGCGAGCAGATTGAGGACCTGCGCCGTAATCGGGGGCTGGAGTTCGAGGACGCCCTCGCGCTCGTCAATGTGGATCAGTAGCACCCATCGGGCAGGCAACGACCTGCCCGATTCTCAAACCGACCATGACGGAAACGCGCGTGCCTGTGCCGACGCTCGAAAGGTTAGCTATCTACCTGCGCGTGTTGCTGGACGCCCACGAAGCGGGCATTCAGACCCTCTCCTCGCAAGAGATGGAGCAGCATTCGGGTATCAGCGCCGCCCAGTTCCGCAAAGACCTCTCCTACTTCGGCGAGTTCGGCAAGCCTGGGGTCGGCTACTCCGTAGCAGGGCTGATTGCCTGCATCGAGCGCATCCTGCGTTTAGACGCGGAGCAGCCGATTTTGCTGGTCGGCGCGGGCAATCTCGGCTCCGCACTGGTGGGCTATCCGAACTTTCGGGCGCATCGGTTGCGCATTGCCGCCGTGTTCGACAACAACTTCGTCAAAATCGGGCGCCCGTTCGGCGATTTGGTGATTGAGGACATCGCGCGCATCTGCGAGGTCAACGCGCGGATTGGAGCGCGCTTGGGGATTATTGCCGTGCCTGCCTCCGCCGCGCAAGAGGTCGCCGACGCGCTGGTCGAAGCGGGCGTCACGGGCATTCTGAACTTCGCGCCGACCATCCTGCGCGTGCCCCCGCATGTGCATGTGCGCAATGTCTCGCTTTTGCAGGAACTCGCCGTGCTGTCGTACCATGCGGCGGCGGACGCGCTCTGCGTGAACGGTCAGGCGCTGCGGGGAGGGCACGATGGAGTATGACTTTCTGGCGCTGGGCAGCGGCATCGCGGGGCTGACCTTCGCGTTGAACGCCGCGCCTTATGGCTCGGTCGCCATCCTCACCAAAAAACAGCGCTCCGAATCGAACACCAACTATGCGCAAGGGGGCATCGCCGCTGCGCTCGGCGCCGACGACTCGTGGGAACTGCACCTCCACGACACGCTGATTGCAGGCGCGGGGCTATGCGCACGCGACGCCGTCGAAGTGCTGGCGCGCGAAGGACCTCGACTCGTCCACTGGCTCATCGAACAGGGCGCCCAGTTCGACCGTAACCCCGACGGGAGCCTCGCGCTTGGCAAAGAGGGCGGACACTCGCGCAACCGCATCGTCCACGCCGCTGACCATACAGGCTACGAAATCGAACGCGCCCTGCTCATCGCCGCGCGGAAGACCCCGAACATCACCCTCTTAGAGCATTACCAAGCGCTGGACTTACTCTTGGAGGGCGGGGTCTGCGTCGGCGTGCGCGTGCTGGACACGCTCACGGGCGACCTGTTCGACATCCGCGCGCGGGCGGTACTGCTGGCGACAGGCGGCTGCGGGCAGGTCTATCTGCACACGAGCAACCCGCTGATTGCCACGGGCGACGGGATAGCGATGGCGTGGCGCGCGGGCGCAACGATTGCCAACATGGAGTTCATCCAGTTCCATCCGACGACGCTGTACCACACCGACGCGCCATCGTTCCTGATTTCGGAGGCGGTGCGCGGCGAGGGCGGAATCCTCAAGCGGCGCGACGGCTACCGCTTCATGCCCGACTATGACCCGCGCGCGGAACTCGCCCCGCGCGATATCGTCGCCCGCGCCATCGACGCCGAACTCAAAAAAACGGGCGACCCGTGCGTCTACCTCGATATCACGCACTTAGACCCCGATTTCATCAAGCGACGGTTCCCAACGATTTATCAGACCTGCTTGCAATACGGTATCGACATCACGCGGGAGCCAATTCCCGTCGTGCCTGCGGCGCACTACACTTGCGGCGGCGTGTGGACGGACCTTGACGGGCGCACGACGATTCCGCGCTTGTACGCCTGCGGCGAGGTCGCCTACACGGGGGTACACGGCGCGAACCGCTTGGCGAGCAACTCGTTGCTGGAGGCGTTAGTGTTCAGCGAGCGGGCGGCGCGGCACGCCACAAGCCGCTTGGACGAGCCGCCCCCACAGCCGAAGCCGTCGCGCCTGACGGTACGCCTGACGCCCCCTGCGCCCGCCGCCCACAAGGACGACCGCGCCGAAAACTGGGACGCGATGCGACTTTCTATCCGCCAGACCATGCAGCGGCAGGTAGGCATCGTGCGCACGGTCGCGCGCCTGCACGACGCCTATCGCACGCTGCAAGCCGTCGCCGAGCAGGTAGAAACCGCCTACCGCCAGACGCCTCCGACCGTCGAATCGTGCGAGGCGCGCAACCTCGCCGCATGCGCCCTGCTCATCACCGCCAGCGCGCTCGCCCGCAACGAGAGCCGCGGACTCCACTATGTGCTGGACTACCCAGAACCGCGCGAAGAACTCGCCACAAGCCCGACCCTCATCACGCCCCTATGAAGAAAGTCGATTGCATTATTCGCCCGCACAAACTGGAAGAGGTCAAGACCGCACTGAACAAGCTGGGCATCACGGGGATGACCGTCAGCGAGGTGCGCGGCTGCGGCAGTAGCCCGCCCGAAACCGACTGGCTCGGCGAGGAGACGCTCATCCGCCTGCCCATCCGCGTGCGCCTCGAAATGGTCGTGCCTGACGCGCTGGTGGAGCCGATTATCGAAACCATCCTGCGCCACGCCAGCACGGGACAGCCCGACGACGGCAAAATCTTCATCCTGCCCTACCACGACGCCATCCGCATCCGCACAGAGGAGCGCGGTGAGGCGGCTCTTTGACTGTGGTACAATCCCTGCCGATGGAGTGGGACGCGCACACGCTGCGGGTGCTGGAGCTGGACTTCGTGCGTCAGGAGTGGGCGAAGCGCGCCGACACTCCGTTCGGGCGCGAGCATGCGCTGACGCGCGACCTCAGCCGCGACGAGACGCTGATTGCCCTGCGCCTGCAAGAAACGGACGACGCGGTGCGCCTGCTGCAACGCGAGCCGCCGCCTCCTGTGCGCGGGTTCGAGCCGCGCCCCGCGCTGCAGAAAGCCGCCAAAGCAGGCGTGCTTAGCCCCGAAGACCTGCTCAGCGTGCAACGACTGTTGCAGACGGCGCGCCTCTACAAAAGCCACCTGTTGCCCCGCGCCGAACGCTACCCGCAGCTCGCCCGCTACGCCGAACGCCTGCACACGCTGAGCGCGCTGGAGAAGCAGATTGCGCAGTGCGTCGCGCCGTCGGGCGAGGTGCTGGACACCGCCAGCGAACGGTTGGCGCAACTGCGCCGCGACCAGCAACGCCTGCACAAGCGCATCACCGAAGAGTTGCAACGACTCATCCATACCCTGCGCGACGCGCTGCAGGAACCCCACTACACGATTCGGGGCGGGCGGTATTGCCTGCCCGTGCGCAGCGACTCGCGCGGGCGCGTGAAAGGAATCGTCCACGACGCCAGCGCGAGCGGCGCGACGCTATTTATCGAGCCAGAGCCGCTGATTGAACTCGGCAACCGCCTGCGCGAACTGCAAGCCGCCGAACAGGAAGAGATTGACGCCATCCTATACGCGCTTTCGCGGGCGGTGGAGGCGCACTCCGAAGCGCTGGACGACACGCTCGACGCGCTGACTTGGCTCGACGCTGCGCTGGCGGCGGGCAGGCTCGCGCTGGACTGGGATTGCACGATGCCCGCACTGAACACGCAGGGCGAGTGGAAACTGCGCAAGGCGCGCCACCCGATGATCCCGCGCGAGCGCGTGCAACCCATCGACATCGAAGTGGGACGCGAGTGGCTGGGCGTGCTGATTACAGGTCCCAACACGGGCGGCAAGACGGTGAGCCTAAAGACACTGGGACTGTTGACGCTCATGACGCTTTTGGGGCTACATATTCCCGCAAGCGAAGGTTCGCAGGTCGCGATTCCTAACGGCGTCTACGCCGATATTGGCGACGAGCAGAGCCTGCAGCAGTCGCTGTCCACCTTTTCAGGGCACATGCGGCACATTATCCGCTACTTGGTGCAGGCGGGGCGGTACAGCCTTGTGCTGCTGGATGAGCTGGGCGCGGGCACAGACCCGACGGAGGGCGCGGCGCTGGCGCGCGCGATTCTGCAGACGCTCTTAGAGCGCGAGGCGCGTGTGGTCGCCACCACCCACTACGGCGAACTGAAAGCGTTCGCGCACCGCCATCCGCGCCTCATCAACGCCGCGATGGAGTTCGACCTGGAGACACTGCAGCCGACCTATCGCCTGCTGATGGGCGTGCCTGGCGCAAGTCATGCAATTGAGATTGCGCGGCGGTTGGGGCTGCCCGCGCGCGTGGCGCAACAGGCGACCGAATCGCTGGGCGTGCAGGAGGCGACGCTGACCGAAATGATTCAGGACCTGGAGCGCGCCCGTCGCCACGCCGAGCAAGCCGAAGCCGAGTGGCGAGCGAAACTGCAGGAGCTTGCCCAGCGCGAGGCGCGCCTGAACGCCGAACGCGCCGCGCTGGAACAAGAGAAACAAACCTACAAGCAACGCCTCCAGCAGGAGATGGAACAGGTCTTGGAACAGGCGCGTCAAGAGGCGGAGCAGATTCTGCGCCAGCTGCGCCAAGCCCCGCGCGAGAGCAAGCAGACCGCCCACCTGCGCGAGCAGATGCGCCAGTTAGTGGAAGGGGTACGCGCGGCACAAAGCCATCCGAGCGCGCCGCAACCTGCACAGCCTGCCGCATGGCGCGTAGGGATGCGCGTGCGCATCCGCAGCCTGAACAAGGAAGGAACCCTCGCCGACCTGCCCAGCGACGGCATGGCGACCGTCTATGTGGGCAAACTGCGCTTGGAGTTC
>Ga0308310_1001618_pt1 | contig 10022 bp, 7 predicted proteins | sample HotsprSampleMS65_FD_203672 | JGI IMG/M metagenome (GOLD analysis project Ga0308310, IMG submission 203672) | Hot spring phototrophic mat microbial communities from Mushroom Spring, Yellowstone National Park, Wyoming, United States - 20090730_MS65 ...
TTTGCCGCGCAGCTTCGGTTTCAGTGCTCTACCGTGAGCCGAAATTGTTGAAAGGCCGTTGGCCATCTTCACCGTACCCGCCAGCGGGCGTTTCAGTGCTCTACCGTGAGCCGAAATTGTTGAAAGCCCGCGTTTTCCAACACCGTTCGCCATCCGGCTCGGAGTTTCAGTGCTCTACCGTGAGCCGAAATTGTTGAAAGTACGTTGTTCGTTCTTTTGTAATAGTACGCGAGACGATGTTTCAGTGCTCTACCGTGAGCCGAAATTGTTGAAAGGCTCGGCTTGCGACAGACGGATCACCTTCGCGCTGTTGTTTCAGTGCTCTACCGTGAGCCGAAATTGTTGAAAGCCGACCGTCGCAACTCCCGCCGCCGCCTGGCCAGCGCGTTTCAGTGCTCTACCGTGAGCCGAAATTGTTGAAAGAACACCAGCGCGCACCGCGCCGGATGAGCACTGAGTAGTTTCAGTGCTCTACCGTGAGCCGAAATTGTTGAAAGTTCTGTTACTTTAATTTCTATCGAAAACACCGCGACGTTTCAGTGCTCTACCGTGAGCCGAAATTGTTGAAAGCGCCCGCGATTGCTGAACGAAACGCGCTCTCTAAGCGGTTTCAGTGCTCTACCGTGAGCCGAAATTGTTGAAAGTCTGGCTCGAGTTTGTCTAAACTGTGAATCGTCGTCGGTTTCAGTGCTCTACCGTGAGCCGAAATTGTTGAAAGATAATTCTCGCACCTTTATATGTCGCAAAAAACCGTCCGTTTCAGTGCTCTACCGTGAGCCGAAATTGTTGAAAGCGAACCGAAACGCGACGTTTGCATTGAGGTTAGAAAGTTTCAGTGCTCTACCGTGAGCCGAAATTGTTGAAAGGTCACTGGTGCTGGCCGACCTCTCGTACTACGCAAGTTTCAGTGCTCTACCGTGAGCCGAAATTGTTGAAAGGGTGACGGAGACTGGCACGTCCACCGAGAACACTCCGTTTCAGTGCTCTACCGTGAGCCGAAATTGTTGAAAGGGAGGGTGTAGATGCGTATTCGACAGATTGGATCGAGTTTCAGTGCTCTACCGTGAGCCGAAATTGTTGAAAGTCTGCAACCGCGTGATACACAGTCACACCATCAACAGTTTCAGTGCTCTACCGTGAGCCGAAATTGTTGAAAGTGCGTTCGCGATGCGCTCGGCCCGCTCGCGCTCGCGGAGTTTCAGTGCTCTACCGTGAGCCGAAATTGTTGAAAGGGGTTGCGTGATCCGAAGACGCCAGCCACTGCGTGAGCAGTTTCAGTGCTCTACCGTGAGCCGAAATTGTTGAAAGCGCCGATGCTGTTCGATCAGCTTGTCGCCGCCGGTCGGTTTCAGTGCTCTACCGTGAGCCGAAATTGTTGAAAGGGGTGGATCAGTCGGATCGGCGAAGTCGTGAAAGACGTTTCAGTGCTCTACCGTGAGCCGAAATTGTTGAAAGGTGTTGCGACATGCAAGCGTTGTGTACTACAACACAGAGTTTCAGTGCTCTACCGTGAGCCGAAATTGTTGAAAGACGGTTCGCGGCGCACCGGGTGCTCTGCGGACGGTTGCCGTTTCAGTGCTCTACCGTGAGCCGAAATTGTTGAAAGCAACGCCGGAAATAGCATCTCAGAAAAAACGTTCCGTGGTTTCAGTGCTCTACCGTGAGCCGAAATTGTTGAAAGAGCTATCGGATTGAGTGAGAGATAACTCCCGACACGTTTCAGTGCTCTACCGTGAGCCGAAATTGTTGAAAGTCCGCCAACCGATACGCGAGTGCCAAAAACAGCGCACGTTTCAGTGCTCTACCGTGAGCCGAAATTGTTGAAAGTCAACGACTACTTGCACCCGCGACGGTTGCGCGCGCGTGTTTCAGTGCTCTACCGTGAGCCGAAATTGTTGAAAGCGGCGTGATGTACCCGCCGGTACGCTCCAGTCGCCAAGTTTCAGTGCTCTACCGTGAGCCGAAATTGTTGAAAGGTGCCCGACCGTCGGCGTCCGTCACCCACACATGCAGTGTTTCAGTGCTCTACCGTGAGCCGAAATTGTTGAAAGCGGCATGGGTTATATGTGAACGGAACGGTGTCGGATCCGGTTTCAGTGCTCTACCGTGAGCCGAAATTGTTGAAAGGCGACTTGTCAGAATGTGGCAAGCGCAGGAGGATAGGTTTCAGTGCTCTACCGTGAGCCGAAATTGTTGAAAGGCGAATTGACCGCGCCGGTCATCGCGCGGTTGGTGGTTTCAGTGCTCTACCGTGAGCCGAAATTGTTGAAAGTGCTGGTGGCATACGCCCGCGCACCACCGACTAACCCGCGGTTTCAGTGCTCTACCGTGAGCCGAAATTGTTGAAAGCGGTAGGTACGTACCCCAGCAGTCGCTGCCTCCGTCGGTTTCAGTGCTCTACCGTGAGCCGAAATTGTTGAAAGATTGATGACGAACTCCCCCCGCTTCGTGTTATGAAGCGTTTCAGTGCTCTACCGTGAGCCGAAATTGTTGAAAGATAACTGTGTATCGCGTCGCCCATCAGCGCGGACGTTTCAGTGCTCTACCGTGAGCCGAAATTGTTGAAAGTTATGGCGACGGGAATCTTTCAAAAACACAATTTACGTTTCAGTGCTCTACCGTGAGCCGAAATTGTTGAAAGGGCTTGTGTGAGCGCGGTTGTCACCAACCCGACGCCGTTTCAGTGCTCTACCGTGAGCCGAAATTGTTGAAAGGTAATTACGCGGTAGAAATATCAACGAACGGTACTGCTGTTTCAGTGCTCTACCGTGAGCCGAAATTGTTGAAAGCCAACTTGCGCAGCGCACTGCAAAAGTTGGAGAATAGTTTCAGTGCTCTACCGTGAGCCGAAATTGTTGAAAGAATTGCGCCGCGTCCGACCAGTTGCTTTGCGACGCGGTTTCAGTGCTCTACCGTGAGCCGAAATTGTTGAAAGGCAGATGCTGGCGCGGGAAGGGTATATCGCGGAAGCGAGTTTCAGTGCTCTACCGTGAGCCGAAATTGTTGAAAGGCGAATTGACCGCGCCGGTCATCGCGCGGTTGGTGGTTTCAGTGCTCTACCGTGAGCCGAAATTGTTGAAAGTGCTGGTGGCATACGCCCGCGCACCACCGACTAACCCGCGGTTTCAGTGCTCTACCGTGAGCCGAAATTGTTGAAAGCGGTAGGTACGTACCCCAGCAGTCGCTGCCTCCGTCGGTTTCAGTGCTCTACCGTGAGCCGAAATTGTTGAAAGTACGGAGTGGCGCAAATGACTGACGAACAGTTGGCTGTTTCAGTGCTCTACCGTGAGCCGAAATTGTTGAAAGTCGTTGTTCAAGCGCTAACGCTAACGTATCGATCAAGAGGTTTCAGTGCTCTACCGTGAGCCGAAATTGTTGAAAGGTACAACCAGATTCTGCGCTGTAACGAAGCGCGGATTGACGGTTTCAGTGCTCTACCGTGAGCCGAAATTGTTGAAAGATGAAGAGTAGAAGTTTGCCCGCTCACAGAGAAGGAGAGTTTCAGTGCTCTACCGTGAGCCGAAATTGTTGAAAGTCATCTATGACCGAGAAACGAAAGACTACCGGATCGAGGTTTCAGTGCTCTACCGTGAGCCGAAATTGTTGAAAGTCATCCAGCGCTTGGAGAAAGCGCGGAAACCGAGGTTTCAGTGCTCTACCGTGAGCCGAAATTGTTGAAAGCCAGCACTCGTAACGTAGCCGTTCCTGTGACCGCGCGTTTCAGTGCTCTACCGTGAGCCGAAATTGTTGAAAGAAGATGTTTTTGTTTTTGAGTTTCGGCTTGTTGAAGGTTTCAGTGCTCTACCGTGAGCCGAAATTGTTGAAAGATCGCAGACGCGCATTGCGTGCGTATTGTCGCGCACACGTTTCAGTGCTCTACCGTGAGCCGAAATTGTTGAAAGACGGGATGAAGCATCCCTTCCCCCTTCACCGCGCTCGGGTTTCAGTGCTCTACCGTGAGCCGAAATTGTTGAAAGAAGTAGCGCGAAACGTCCGCGAGTTGGGCCGAGTCGGTTTCAGTGCTCTACCGTGAGCCGAAATTGTTGAAAGTGCAACGTATTTGTCAGAGTAGATAATCACACCCAAGTTTCAGTGCTCTACCGTGAGCCGAAATTGTTGAAAGTTCAGTTTCCGGCTCTAGGCGTAGTTCGATAGAACGTTTCAGTGCTCTACCGTGAGCCGAAATTGTTGAAAGGCGACGCGGGCACAATCGCGAGGGCTTCATCGTAAATGTTTCAGTGCTCTACCGTGAGCCGAAATTGTTGAAAGGATTTTTGACCAATTCCAAAGCGCGACGCCGCGTCTGTTTCAGTGCTCTACCGTGAGCCGAAATTGTTGAAAGCGAGCGCGTCTACGCGAGCGAGATTTCGGCTTGCGAGGTTTCAGTGCTCTACCGTGAGCCGAAATTGTTGAAAGCCCAAGCTGCCGGTATGATATACCCCTCTACCGGCGTTTCAGTGCTCTACCGTGAGCCGAAATTGTTGAAAGGCGGCGCGGTACGGCCAACGATCTGGATGTTTGCACAAGTTTCAGTGCTCTACCGTGAGCCGAAATTGTTGAAAGTTACGGGCGAGCCGGTATTGCGGTAGAAACGAAAAATGTTTCAGTGCTCTACCGTGAGCCGAAATTGTTGAAAGGAAAATGAGTTTTTTACGAAAGATACGGATTTTGGCGTTTCAGTGCTCTACCGTGAGCCGAAATTGTTGAAAGGCATCGGGCAGCCGAACATTGAGGAACTTCAGAGAGCGTTTCAGTGCTCTACCGTGAGCCGAAATTGTTGAAAGTCAGCGCGACCGCGCTTTCTTCAGCTTTGAATGCGCGGTTTCAGTGCTCTACCGTGAGCCGAAATTGTTGAAAGCAATAACCCGCGTTGTTTCGGGAAAACGCCACACAAACGTTTCAGTGCTCTACCGTGAGCCGAAATTGTTGAAAGACAACACAGCATCGAGCTAGGCGCGCTAGGTAGAGTGCGTTTCAGTGCTCTACCGTGAGCCGAAATTGTTGAAAGTTTTCGTCAACAACACCCCACGCGCCAGGCTCTGGCGGTTTCAGTGCTCTACCGTGAGCCGAAATTGTTGAAAGTGGCGTCAGTCGGGCTGGTGCAACGTTCGATCAAAGCGTGTTTCAGTGCTCTACCGTGAGCCGAAATTGTTGAAAGTAATAGTCTGGATTAGCGCCCAACCGCGCAACCAATTCGTTTCAGTGCTCTACCGTGAGCCGAAATTGTTGAAAGCGAAGTGCGGCTGCAACATCGCTGTAACTTCGCGAGCGGTTTCAGTGCTCTACCGTGAGCCGAAATTGTTGAAAGTCGCATTTGAGTTTTTGACAATATTGTTCGCGGTCATTGTTTCAGTGCTCTACCGTGAGCCGAAATTGTTGAAAGAACGCGCGCTTGAGATCGCGGTAGAGCTGGCGCTCATAGTTTCAGTGCTCTACCGTGAGCCGAAATTGTTGAAAGTGTAGAGATAGCGTATTGACGCTGACGTTCAAAAATGTTTCAGTGCTCTACCGTGAGCCGAAATTGTTGAAAGCGTCTCGATGCAAACGCCGACCGGCAAGCGGTTAGAAGTTTCAGTGCTCTACCGTGAGCCGAAATTGTTGAAAGGTCTGCACTGTTTCCGCGAACGTCAATCCCGCAACGCGTTTCAGTGCTCTACCGTGAGCCGAAATTGTTGAAAGGCGACGCTGGCCAGCGCTGCTCAGCAGCAGCGACGGTTTCAGTGCTCTACCGTGAGCCGAAATTGTTGAAAGAAAAAGCTGCGCGCAACGTTCGCGAGCTGGGCCGAGTCGGTTTCAGTGCTCTACCGTGAGCCGAAATTGTTGAAAGGTGAAGAACAAAAGTTTCTGGCGTTAAACACAATCTTGTTTCAGTGCTCTACCGTGAGCCGAAATTGTTGAAAGTTCAGCCGCCTGCCGTTCGCGCCGCTCGGCCTCGCGTTTCAGTGCTCTACCGTGAGCCGAAATTGTTGAAAGAAGAACTTCCGCGTAGTTCATACAACCCTCCTCGTTCGAGGTTTCAGTGCTCTACCGTGAGCCGAAATTGTTGAAAGCGGGCGCGGGGCGATCATCGCTGAAGCCAACAGCATGTTTCAGTGCTCTACCGTGAGCCGAAATTGTTGAAAGATCTGTGACAACCCCAGCGCTCTGCGCCTTCAGCGGTTTCAGTGCTCTACCGTGAGCCGAAATTGTTGAAAGTGTAACGAAGCGCGGATTGACGCAGTGCAAAACGGTTTCAGTGCTCTACCGTGAGCCGAAATTGTTGAAAGAACGCGCGCTCGGCATCGCAGTTGATGTAGACACACTACGTTTCAGTGCTCTACCGTGAGCCGAAATTGTTGAAAGTTTGTTGAACAAAAGCAGATGAACGAGCCGGTATCACGTTTCAGTGCTCTACCGTGAGCCGAAATTGTTGAAAGCTACACCGAAGCCGCTGCGCTCGTTGACGTTTGGCAGCGTTTCAGTGCTCTACCGTGAGCCGAAATTGTTGAAAGTTCGCAACGAGGATTGGGCGCGGGCGGCGCAGTTGATAGTTTCAGTGCTCTACCGTGAGCCGAAATTGTTGAAAGTCCGCCAGTTGCCCGCGTCACAGTGATTGTCGCTGGAGTTTCAGTGCTCTACCGTGAGCCGAAATTGTTGAAAGGCAATGCGCGCCAATCTCGAAACGATTGCGCGACTGGTTTCAGTGCTCTACCGTGAGCCGAAATTGTTGAAAGCCCTTCAATGTCGATAGAAACGCCGGTGCCGACCGAGTTTCAGTGCTCTACCGTGAGCCGAAATTGTTGAAGACCGCCCAACGCGCTGCGCGGTTCCACACATCGTGTTTCAGTGCTCTACCGTGAGCCGAAATTGTTGAAAGCAGTGATACTGCTGCTAGTCAATACGAATATCGCTGAGTTTCAGTGCTCTACCGTGAGCCGAAATTGTTGAAAGGCAACCTCGCAACATAATCTTCAATATACCTCACCAACGCGTTTCAGTGCTCTACCGTGAGCCGAAATTGTTGAAAGGCGAAGCCGCGTGACCGCGACCGCTGAAAGCCTCGTCGGTTTCAGTGCTCTACCGTGAGCCGAAATTGTTGAAATGTTCTGCGTCCCGTCTTTGAAACCGTTTCGCTGATGTTTCAGTGCTCTACCGTGAGCCGAAATTGTTGAAAGTTATCCAGCAACAGAAACAACATACGCTTTGTTTGCGCTGTTTCAGTGCTCTACCGTGAGCCGAAATTGTTGAAAGTTGTGGTGGCGTGGTTGGCTGCGTGGTTGGCTTCGGGTTTCAGTGCTCTACCGTGAGCCGAAATTGTTGAAAGATGACATAGTCATCGAAACTGAAGACGCGGACGGTCAAGTTTCAGTGCTCTACCGTGAGCCGAAATTGTTGAAAGTGTTACTGGCGTGGGATGTGCTGCTGGTGCTCCTCGGTTTCAGTGCTCTACCGTGAGCCGAAATTGTTGAAAGATCGCCTCGATGGTGTCCTCCGTTGCCCCACGCAGCATGTTTCAGTGCTCTACCGTGAGCCGAAATTGTTGAAAGTCCGCAGGCTGCTCCAATCCAACGCACGGGGTGACGTTTCAGTGCTCTACCGTGAGCCGAAATTGTTGAAAGCGCTGCCCAGGCGGCCACCAGCGTGTCTCGTATGGAGGTTTCAGTGCTCTACCGTGAGCCGAAATTGTTGAAAGCGGATGATCCCTTCGACTGGCAGCGTGCCATCGCTGCCAGTTTCAGTGCTCTACCGTGAGCCGAAATTGTTGAAAGAGCAGCGCGGGCTGAGGCGGAGAAGGTTCTGCGCGGGGTTTCAGTGCTCTACCGTGAGCCGAAATTGTTGAAAGGCGCGTTGGGCGGCGCGCGCTGTGAGGTGACGGTGGTGCGTTTCAGTGCTCTACCGTGAGCCGAAATTGTTGAAAGCGAAGCGCGCTGTTGTGCTCGAAGCCGCGAATGCGCTGGTTTCAGTGCTCTACCGTGAGCCGAAATTGTTGAAAGCGACCGGACGAACCGCGCACCGGCTTGACGCGCTGCGGTTTCAGTGCTCTACCGTGAGCCGAAATTGTTGAAAGTCAGAAGACCCCGCGCTGCTGTCGCTGTTCCGCGCTGGGTTTCAGTGCTCTACCGTGAGCCGAAATTGTTGAAAGTTCGCCCGTCTCTTCCTCACCGCTGCTGCTGGCCAGTGCGTTTCAGTGCTCTACCGTGAGCCGAAATTGTTGAAAGCAACCGAGCGGCACCGCGAGGCGCGACGGTCGCGGATGTTTCAGTGCTCTACCGTGAGCCGAAATTGTTGAAAGAGAAGCGTTGGGTTTCGGCGCGCTTCAGCGCGAAGCGGTTTCAGTGCTCTACCGTGAGCCGAAATTGTTGAAAGTTGAAAACGCACCAAACGACGCACTGGCACTGTTCGTTTCAGTGCTCTACCGTGAGCCGAAATTGTTGAAAGCAGAAACAACCGCGCTGCCGCGACGCGCGCGCTGGCGTTTCAGTGCTCTACCGTGAGCCGAAATTGTTGAAAGCCGGAAGGAGCGGCACTGAGAAGCTAAACACCACACGGTTTCAGTGCTCTACCGTGAGCCGAAATTGTTGAAAGTCCCCGCCTCGCCCACATTGACCGTAATACCCCTCTCCGTTTCAGTGCTCTACCGTGAGCCGAAATTGTTGAAAGTTGGTCCTCATACACCGTAATCACGTACCACCCGGCGTTTCAGTGCTCTACCGTGAGCCGAAATTGTTGAAAGCTGCAAACCTGACCACTCGACGTATGCCCGCAGCCGCGGTTTCAGTGCTCTACCGTGAGCCGAAATTGTTGAAAGTTGTTGCTCGGATGGGGAAGTTTCAACGTCATCGATTGTTTCAGTGCTCTACCGTGAGCCGAAATTGTTGAAAGCCACCCCAACCGGCGGTGTTGATCGCCGTCTGTACCCAGTTTCAGTGCTCTACCGTGAGCCGAAATTGTTGAAAGTCCACTCCACATACGCGCGGAGTCGTGTGGCCCAACTCGTTTCAGTGCTCTACCGTGAGCCGAAATTGTTGAAAGGCCCGCCATACGGTTGGTACGTTATCAGCGTGTACGGTTTCAGTGCTCTACCGTGAGCCGAAATTGTTGAAAGATTGTGGACGCAGACACGTGCACTCACGCTCATGAGTGTTTCAGTGCTCTACCGTGAGCCGAAATTGTTGAAAGTCAACATCATCGCTGTCACCGTCGTCGCGATGACCGTTTCAGTGCTCTACCGTGAGCCGAAATTGTTGAAAGTTGCGCTTCTCAGCGCGTTCAGGACTGTTTGGATCCGGTTTCAGTGCTCTACCGTGAGCCGAAATTGTTGAAAGCAGGCGGAGGGCGTGGGGAGCCATCGCAACGATACCGTTTCAGTGCTCTACCGTGAGCCGAAATTGTTGAACATGCGATGCCCCCATCCCGCGTTGTCTTGCGCAAGAGTTTCAGTGCTCTACCGTGAGCCGAAATTGTTGAAAGTTGATCGAGCAGCGCAGTTTGGTAGAATCCCGCTCGTTGGTTTCAGTGCTCTACCGTGAGCCGAAATTGTTGAAAGCCACCAGCGCGTTAATCGCAGTTTGTATAAACTGCGGTTTCAGTGCTCTACCGTGAGCCGAAATTGTTGAAAGCTGCTTGAGAAAGCGCGCCGGTTGCAGACGTTGGCGGTTTCAGTGCTCTACCGTGAGCCGAAATTGTTGAATCGGTGTGGGCTATCCAATCCGCGCTCAGCGAGGACGGTTTCAGTGCTCTACCGTGAGCCGAAATTGTTGAAAGCGAAATGTAAGCAGTAGATGCTAGTACACTGCTAGCATGTTTCAGTGCTCTACCGTGAGCCGAAATTGTTGAAGCGCTGCGAAAGTCTAAGTCATCGCCTTCACCGCGCATGTTTCAGTGCTCTACCGTGAGCCGAAATTGTTGAAAGAGGGGTGTGGGTGTTAAAAGGATGAATGAGTTGATTGCTGTTTCAGTGCTCTACCGTGAGCCGAAATTGTTGAAAGTCGCCTCTCTTTTTCGTCCCCCTCGCTGTGTTGACCCTCGTACCTCTTCCCTGA
>Ga0308310_1001626_pt1 | contig 10005 bp, 7 predicted proteins | sample HotsprSampleMS65_FD_203672 | JGI IMG/M metagenome (GOLD analysis project Ga0308310, IMG submission 203672) | Hot spring phototrophic mat microbial communities from Mushroom Spring, Yellowstone National Park, Wyoming, United States - 20090730_MS65 ...
GTCTATCGGATAGAAGCTCGGTCCTTCTGAAGCCTGGTGGCCCGGGTGAACCTCATCCTGCTGGTCCACAACCTCATCCGCAGTCGGGTGCTCCTGAAGACGGCTGGAGTGGAGTTATGAGGTAGCACACGAAGGCATGCCGTGAAGGCAACAATTTTGCAAACTGTTTTACAAACCCGCTCACAGTTCTTACTCCCGCCCCCGCCTCCACCACTCCCACCTCCTTCTCCCGGGTTAAAGCACTCACTACCTCCGCAACTCGAGTTTGTAGGCCTCTGCCAGCAGTCCCTCGTTTCTTGGGCCTGTGCGAGGCCGCCAACCAGGGACATAGCCATAGGAACTGCTAAAACGACCAAACCTTTCATCTTCTTCCCTCCTTCGCTTCTAGCGCCAGAACCACTTGCTCGAGGTCGCTGCGATAGCCCATGCCCATGCACTTTATCCCGATAGCGTAATTTCAGCGCCCTCTGGTTGAGACCAGCGCGAGAATTGTGATGGCAGTGGGAACGACCCAGTCCCAGGTGGGGACTAACCAGCCTACCCCTATTCCCAGTGCTACTCCTACGGCCATGTAACCGGCAGCTTTCAGGCGCAAGTATGGCGGTAGTAGGAGAAGCAAGATAATAAAACCCAGGATGCCCGAAATAATAGGCGTGGCCTCCCCCAGAGAACGACCCCCAACGAAGTAGCCGTACATAGTTACCATGAGCCCATATAGCGTGTCACGAACTTTCAGAACTCCCTCCTCGTTGTGTGGCTTTGCGTATGTTGAACATTGCTAAGCCACAGCCAGACTTCTACCGAACCTCAAAAGACCATTTGGCTTCCTCTCTTTGGCCTCAGTGTACAGACTTGCGGTGGCCTTGCAGATGAGAAATTTGGTCACGGGCCCTAACGGCAAAACGAGCGCCAGGGTGCCCTTGCAGGGCACCTCTAACCTGGGTCTTGATTACGCAAGGGCTTTACGCCGATAGCCGGATACTCCGTGAAAAAGCTTGATATGGGATTACTTAGGCATGGTGCGCCGCAGCAGGTCCTGGATAATCTGGGCTACCTGAACGCCCTCGAACTGGGCCTCTTCGGTTAGGAGCAGGCGGTGGGAAAGGGCGGGCATGGCGGCGCTGCGCAGGTCTTCCCAGTCGAGGTGGGCGCGGCCCGCTAAGTAGGCCAGGGCTTTGGCTAGGGCCAGCCAGGCCTTGGCCCCACGGGGTGAGAGCCCCATGCGCAGGTGCTTTTCCTCGCTGGCGAGCTGCGCGGTGTTGGCAATGGCCTCGAGGGCGGGCTGGCTGACCACCACCTGCTGCGCTTCGGCGTGGGCCTTGAGCAGGTCCAGCCCTTCTACCGGCTGGGGAGGGCTGGGTTCTTCCGAAAGAATCCGGATCCAGGTGGCCCTAGGAGGAGCCTGGACGGAGATTTTGGCCATAAAGCGGTCGAGCTGGGCCTCGGGCAGGGGGTAGGTGCCCTCGAGCTCCAGCGGGTTCTGCGTGGCCAGCACCAAAAAGGGCTCGGGCAGGGGGTAACGGGTTCCACCTACCGTCACGCCCCGCTCCTGCATGGCCTCCAGCAGGGCCGACTGGGTCTTGGGGGTGGCCCGGTTGATCTCGTCGGCCAGCACCACCTGGGCAAAAATGGGTCCCTGACGAAAAACAAACTGCCCATCCTCCAGGATCTCGGTTCCGGTCACATCGGCGGGCAGCAGGTCGGGCGTGAACTGGATGCGTCGGTAGGAAAGGCCGCTGGCTTGGGCGAAGGCTTTGGCCAGAAGGGTTTTCCCCAGCCCCGGTAACCCTTCCAACAGCGCGTGTCCGCCTGCTACGGCGGTAGCCAGCAGCTCGCGGATCACTTGCTCCTGTCCGAATAAAACTTGAGAGAGTGTGCTTTGTAAGGCCGACAGTTGGATTCGAGCGTTGCCCACAGGCCCATACTACCTGCTAAAGGCAGCGTTTAGACAGGCTGCGGTCCGCAATTAGGCCGCTTGACCCGGGCGGCTTGGGCCAGGAGAATCGGGTTGTGTGGATTCTGGGCATCGATACCTCCTGTGACGATACCGGGGTGGGCCTGGTACACCAAGGAAGGGTGATGGTCAACCTGATCGCCTCGCAAACCCTGCTCCACCAGCGCTACGGGGGGGTGGTGCCCGAGCTGGCCTCGCGCGAGCACATCCGGGTGATCGATGTGCTGGTACAACAGGCCCTGGCCCAGGCGGGCATTGGGGTATCTGACCTCGAGCTAATTGCCGCAACCCGGGGACCGGGCCTAATTGGGGCCTTGCTGGTGGGCTACACCTATGGCAAGGGGCTGGCCTTTGCCCTGGGGAAGCCCTTTGTGGCGGTGCATCACCTCGAGGGCCACATCTACGCAGCGCTGGCCGAGCACCCCGAGGTTGAGCCGCCTTTCCTGGCCCTGGTTGCCTCTGGCGGGCACACCCATTTGTTCGAGGTGCCTGCCTGGGGGACCTACCGGCTGCTGGGGGCCACCTTGGACGATGCCGCTGGCGAGGCTTTCGATAAGGCCGCACGTCTTTTGGGCCTGGGTTACCCGGGCGGCCCCGAAATCGAAAGGCTGGCCAGGCTGGGAGATGCCAGCAGGGTTCCACTCCCGGTGCCGCTCCTGGGGCAGGAGGGTTTTTCCTTCAGTTTTTCGGGGCTGAAGACAGCGGTAGCTAGGGCTATAGAGAAAGGCTATCCCCCAGCCGATATTGCCGCTAAGTTCCAGCAGGTTGTGGTTGAGCACATCGTTCAGGTGGTGACCAGGGCGGCCCAGCATACGGGTCTCACCACCTTGTTGGTAACTGGGGGAGTAGCGCAGAATGCTGCGCTCCAGTCCCGCTTGCAGGCAGCAGGCCTTTGCTTGCTCTTCCCCCCCAAGGGGCTCGCTACCGACAACGGTGCCATGGTTGCCCTAGCAGCCTGGCGCGCTCGCCGGGGTAGCCCACAAAGTCAGTTGGGCCTTCCGGCTGCAGCCTATCTACCTTTGTGTTGAGGCAAAGGCGGTGTGCTCACTTGCGCAAGGCCACCAGTTCGGTCAGAATTTCGCCGTCGCGGGTTTTCTGAATGCTCTTGACCAGCCCCACATTCTCGCTGTACCAACTTGTGCCCTGGCTTTCGAAATTAAGCGGTATGCTCAGCGGGCCGGCGCTGGCCCGTATCCGGGTTACGAAGGTGGTTTGTATCCTGTAAGCCGCAAAGCGGCCTGCGGGGGTGGTAATGGTTTCCTGTGCCACCACCTGGTAGGTGGTCTCGAGGGTTCCGCTCACCTGGAAGCGCAAGGGTCCCTGTTGCCCGCTGCCCCGTAACTCCAGCACCAGCTTCCAGCTGCTGCCCACAGCCCAGCGGTCGTAGTCGGGGATGGCCACACCCGTTACCTTGACCACCTTAAGGTCGTAGCTGGTGGATTGGGCCCCGCCTTCCATGCGTCCGCTGCCCAGGCTGCCGATGTCTACCGGGGCAATGCCCTCTGGGGTGCAGCGGTAGGTGATTTCCTCTTTTCCGTCGGGCCCCTGACGCACCTGGACAAAACTGCTGTCGGTAATGCTGGTTTTGCGGATTGTATAGGTGCTGGTGCGCTCGCCCGTTACCCGGTACTTCCACTCCCAGCCCGGTCGGGCGGGGGAGAAGGGTTGGTCGCATAGCTGGGCCAGGGCCGAAGAGCCCAGCAGCAAGAGCAGGGCCACAACGCGCACTCGATTATTCTACGCGGTCGCCTCGGGCGGGCCTGTGTGCTGGGTCAAACTTGGCCCTGCCGGGCCTGAGGCTCCTGCTTTTTAGGGGCGTTGGGCTACCCGAGCCATTCTCATCCAGACAGGGTACAATCGCACTTAGTTATGCTGGCCTGGATTAGCAAGCTGTTGGATAACAACGAGCGCAAGGTGGCCCGCTACTGGAAAGAGGTGGTGGCCCCGGTAAATGCCCTCGAGGACGAGGTTGCACGCATAGATGACCTGGCGGCGGAGTACGCTAAGCTGCGTGAGGCCTATAAAAACGGCAGCCGTCTGGATGAACTGCTCCCTAGGGTTTTCGCGTTGACCCGGGAGGCCTCCAAGCGCTTTTTGGGGCTGCGCCACTACGACGTGCAGCTTATCGGGGGCGCGGTGTTGCACGAGGGCAAGATCGCCGAGATGAAAACCGGGGAGGGCAAAACCCTGGTGGCTACCCTGGCTGTCGCGCTCAACGCTATGGCCGGCAAAGGGGTGCACCTGGTTACGGTCAACGACTACCTGGCCCGGCGCGATGCCGAGTGGATGGGGCCCATCTACAAGGGGCTGGGCCTTACGGTGGGGGTGGTGCAGAATAACTCCAGCCCCGAAGAGCGCCGCCGGGCCTACCGCTGCGACGTGACCTACGTGACCAACAGCGAGCTGGGCTTTGACTACCTGCGCGACAACATGGCGGTAGCCCCGGAGCAATTGGTGCTGCGCCACGACACGCCCCTGCACTACGCCATCATCGACGAGGTGGACTCCATTCTGATTGACGAGGCCCGCACCCCCCTGATCATCAGCGGCCCCGCCGAAAAGGCCACCGATATCTACTACCGCATGGCCGAGATTGCCAAGAAGCTCGAGCGGGGCGAGAAGCCACCCGTGGGCAGCAAGGCCGAGCCTACCGGCGACTACACCGTGGACGAGAAGCAAAAAGCCGTGCACCTGACCCTGCAGGGCATCGCCAAGGCCGAGAAGCTTTTGGGGGTGGAGGGGCTCTTCAACACCGAGAACATGGAGCTGGCCCACATGCTGACCCAGGCCATCCGGGCCAAAGAGCTCTACTTCAAAGACCGCGAGTATATCGTGCAAGACGGCCAGGTCATCATCGTGGACGAGTTCACGGGCCGCCTGCAACCAGGGCGGCGTTTTGGCGAGGGGCTGCACCAGGCCATCGAGGCCAAGGAAGGGGTCAAGATCGAGCGTGAAAACCAGACCCTGGCCACCATCACCTACCAGAACTTCTTCCGCCTCTTCGAGAAAATTGCCGGCATGACCGGTACCGCCAAGACCGAAGAGAAGGAGTTCCAAGAGATTTACGGCATGGATGTGGTGAGCATCCCCACCAACCGCCCGGTTATCCGCAAGGACTATCCGGACGTGGTTTACCGCTCAGAGAAGGGTAAGTTCTTCGCGGTGGTGGAGGAGATTGCGGAAAAGTACGAGAAGGGACAGCCGGTTTTGGTGGGCACCATCTCAGTGGAGAAGTCGGAGCGGCTTTCGGCCATGCTCAAAGACCCCCGCCACTACCTGCCCCGCCTGGAGGCCCGCGCCCAGGCCCTGACCAAGGCCATCGCCAAGCAGAGCGGCCCCGAGTGGGAGCGGCTCAAGAAGGCCCTCGAGCGCCCCAGCTCCCTGCGCAGCAGCGAGCTCGAGCAGTACGAGCCCACCATCCCCCCCAAGGGCAACATCCGGGTGGCCTGGGATTACCTCAAAAAAGCGGTACACACCCTGGAGCTCATCCGCAAGGGCATTCCCCATCAGGTGCTCAACGCCAAATACCACGAAAAGGAGTCGGAGATCGTGGCCCAGGCCGGGCGCAGCAAGACCATCACCATCTCCACCAACATGGCCGGGCGCGGCACCGACATCAAGCTGGGGGGCAACGCCGAGTACCTGGCCGCCGACCTCTTGCGTAAGGAGGGCCTCGAGCCCCGCGCGGAGTGGCGCATCGAGCTATTCATCAAGAAGCTCGTCCAGGGTGCCGAGGAGGAGGCCCTCCGGCTGGCTGCCGAGATCGGGGTGCGTCAGCCGGTGATCGACGAGATCCGCCGGCTGCGCGATACCTGTGCGGCCGACGAGGTGCGGGTCAAGGAGCTGGGCGGCCTGCACATCATCGGCACCGAGCGGCACGAGTCGCGCCGCATCGACAACCAGCTCCGCGGCCGCTCGGGCCGCCAGGGCGACCCCGGCAGCAGCCGCTTCTACGTCTCCTTCGACGACGACCTGATGCGCCTTTTTGCCTCTGAGCGGGTTATTGCCATGCTCGACCGGATGGGCTTCGACGACTCCGAGCCCATCGAAAACCAGATGGTCACCCGCTCCATTGAGCGGGCCCAGAAGCGGGTAGAAGACCGCAACTTCGACATCCGCAAGCAATTGCTGCGCCTGGACGAGGTCATGGCCCGCCAGCGTGAGGTGGTCTATACCCAGCGGCGCAACGTGCTGTTGGGCAGCGACGAGGTGGTGCGCGAGGGGGCTTTGGCCATGATCGAGGACACCGTAGACGCGCTGGCCGCCAACTACCTCAACCCCCAGCAGCATCCCGACGACTGGGACCTCGAGGGCCTGCGCTCGAGCCTGCTGGACTATATCCCCTCCCTCAAGGACTTTGACTTCGAAGCGCTGCGCAAGCTCAAGGCTGAAGAGGGCATCGAGCGTCTGATTGAAGCCGCGCGTGCGGCCTACGAGGCCCGCGAGGCCGAGCTCAACCGCCAGGGTCCAGGGCTGATGCGGGCGGTGGAGCGCTTTGTGACCTTGCAGGTGGTGGACAACGCCTGGAAAGAGCACCTGCACAACATGGACGTGCTCAAGCAGGGTATCTTCCTGCGGGGCTACGGCCAGCGCGACCCCTTCCAGGAGTACAAGCTCGAGGGCACCCGCTTCTTCAACGAGATGATCGGTAGCATCAAAAGCGAGGTTACCAAGTTCCTGTTCCGCCTGCAGGTGGAGGTAACCCCACAGCCCGCCCCGGCGCCGGCGGCCCAAGGCCTCGAGTACAGCGGTGCAGGAGCGGGGACAGCCCCCCTAGCTGGCCGCGACCCCTTTAGTGTGCGCCGCCCGCAGAAAGCCACCCCGGCTTACTCCGGCCTGAGCCGCGCGGAGCGGCGTCGGCTGCAGCGGGAAGAGCGAAGGAAAAACAAAGGGTAGCAGAAGGGAGCTTGACACCTTCCCGAATTGGAACCCCCGCCTGAAGCGCGGGCAGTGAGGCATGGGGGGATCATCCTGCGCCGATCTGCCCTTCAGGCGGGATTTAAACCTCGAGCCAGACCTGTCCGTCCTCGAGCTTGGCCCTGTAGACCTTGACCGGGCGCGGTGCGGGCAGGGTGGCCTTTCCGGTACGCAGGTTAAACCGGGCACCGTGGCGGGTGCACCGGATGCTGTCGCCTTCCACCGGGCCATCGGAGAGCGGGTTCTTATCGTGGGTGCAGATGTCCGAGATGGCAAAGATCTCCTGGCCGGTGTAAAGCAACAGCACCGGGGTTTTCTCGCCCTCAACCTTGACCACCAGACGGCCATTCTGAAACTGCTCGAGCCTAGCAACAGGAATCCACATAAACTCGTCGAAGGTCTTACCCGACCACTCTTCTTCCCCCACCCTGGGGCCCCCGCGGGAAGCGCAAATTCGAAAAAACGCAGTTTGCTCTGAGGGTCAAGGTCCGAAGCTTCCCGTGGGGTACCTAGACGCGCACCTTCTCCTCGATGATGCGCTCGATGTACTGGCGCAAGGGCTCGATGGGGATGCGGGTGAGCACATCGGCCATGTGCCCTTTGACCAGAATCTGCTGGGCCATGTGGCGCGGCAAGCCCCGGCTCATCAAGTAGAAGAGCTCCTCCGGGGCCACCGGCGCAGTGGAGGAGCCGTGGGAGCACTTGACGTCGTTGGCCCCGATCTCGAGCTGGGGCACGCTGTCGCTGCGGGCATCCTCCGATAGCAGCAGGTTGCGGTTGGTCTGGTAGGCGTCGGTTTTCTGGGCCCCCGGCTCCACCTTGATCAAGCCCGCGTATACCGTGCGGCTCTGGTCCTTGGCTGCCCCCTTATAAAGCACATCGGAGTAGGCGTGGTCGGCCACGTGGTGCTGCAGGGTGTAGTGATCCACGTGTTCCTGGCCGGTGGTGAAGTATAGGCCCAGCATTTCCGAGGACGAACCCGGCCCCAGCATCTCCGACTGTACCTCGGCCCGGCTGATGGAGGCCCCCATGTTCACCACCAGGTCGTTGAGGGCGGCATCGCGCTTTAGGTGGGCCCGCTGGCGGTGGAAGTGGTAGAAGCCCTGGCCCAGAAGCTGGATGTGGGCGTGGCGCACCTTGGCCCCTTGGCCCAGGATGATCTCGGTCGAGGAGGTGTTGACCGAAGGGGCTACTTTGGCGGGCGAGATGTACTCCTCGATGTAGACTGCCTGGCTGTTTACGTCCCCCACAATTAGGGTGCGCGAGCTAGAGAGGTGGCCGCCCTCCAGGTACTTGAAGACCCCAATGGGTTTGCTAAACTCCACGTTCTTGGGGATGTACAAAAACACCCCGTGGGTAAAGAGGGCCGCGTTGAGGGCCGGAATTTTGGAGTTCTCGGGCCGGTTTACCTGGGTGCCCACCAGGTCGTGCCAGTTCACGGCCTTGAAGAGGTTTTCCTCCACCAGCCTGGGGTGGTGGGCGATGGCCTGGTGCAGGCTGGTGAAGATCACCCCCTGGGCCCTAAGCTCCTCGGGCAGTTCGACGTGCACCAGGTCGGCCCCTACGAAGACCGCGTAGCCGGAGAGCTGGGCCTGGGCCAGGCGCTCTTTGACAGCTTGGGGAATCTCGCTTGCGCTCCCTTTGGGCAGCTCGAGCGGCAGTTCCTCGAAGGGCACCTCGGTGATGTCGGTGTACTTCCACTCCTCAGTGCGGGTGGTGGGGTAGGGCAGCTTGGCAAAGGTTTCCCAGGCTTCCAGGCGTTTGGCCTGAAGCCACTGGGGCTCGGCGAGTTTTTGGGAGACCTCGAGCACCAGCTCGCGTGAAAGGGTCGAAGTTAGCTCCATACTAGCCCACCGATCCTTCCATCTCGAGCTCGATCAGGCGGTTCAGCTCCACGGCGTATTCCAGGGGCAATTCCTTGGCCACCGGCTCAATGAACCCGCGCACAATCAGGGCCGCGGCCTCGTCCTCGGGCAAGCCCCGGCTTTGCAGGTAGAAGATCTGCTCGTCGTTGAGGCGGCTCACGGTGGCCTCGTGGCCTACCGTGGCAGTGTCGTCCTCGATCTCCATGTAGGGGTAGGTATCGGTGCGGGACTCCTCGTTGATCAAAAGGGCGTCGCACTCCACGTTGACCTTGACGTGCTTGGCCCCTTCGTAGACCTTGATCAAGCCCCGGTAGCTGCTGCGGCCCGAGCCTTTGGAGATGCTCTTGGATACGATGGAGCCTCCGGTGTGGGAAGCCGCAAAGATCAGCTTGCCTCCCGCGTCTTGGTGCTGGCCCGTATTGGCAAAGGCGATGGAGAGGATGTCCGAGCGGGCCCCCTCCTCCACCAGGTAGCTGCTGGGGTACTTCATGGTCACCTTAGAGCCCAGGTTGCCGTCCAGCCACATGTGGTAGGCGTCTTTCTTCACCAAAGCCCGCTGGGTGACCAGGTTGTACATGTTGTGCGACCAGTTCTGGATGGTGGTGTAACGGCTTTTGGCGCCCTGGTTGACCACAATCTCGATGACCCCGGAGTGGAACGAATCGGTGGTGTAGGCGGGAGCGGTGCAGCCTTCGATGTAGTGCACCTCAGCGCCCTCGTCTACCACGATGATGGTACGCTCAAACTGGCCCAGCTCAGCGGTGTTGACCCGGAAATAGGCCTGCAAAGGCAGCTCTACCTTCACGCCCTTGGGCACGTACACAAAGCTCCCGCCCGACCAGACCGCGCTGTTGAGGGCGGCGTATTTGTTGTCCTCTGGTGGTACAACCGTGGCGAAGTACTCGCGGAAGAGGTCCTCGTGGTGCTTGAGCCCTTCCTCGATGGAGACGAAGATGACACCCAAACGCCGCAGCTCTTCCCTGACCTGGTGGTACACCATCTCCGAGTCGTACTGCGCCCCCACCCCGGCCAGCACCTTGCGCTCGGCCTCGGGGATTCCCAGCCGCTCGTAGGTGCGGCGGATTGCCTCCGGCACCTCATCCCAGCTGCGGGCGTCGCGCTTCTCGGTGGGCTTGGCGTAGAAGTAAATCTCGTCCATGTTGAGGCCCGAGAGGTCGGCCCCCCAGGTGGGCACCGGCTTGGACTGGTAGATCTCCAGGGCCCTAAGGCGGAACTCAAGCATCCAGGCAGGTTCGTCCTTGTGGTAGC
>Ga0308310_1001632_pt1 | contig 9990 bp, 17 predicted proteins | sample HotsprSampleMS65_FD_203672 | JGI IMG/M metagenome (GOLD analysis project Ga0308310, IMG submission 203672) | Hot spring phototrophic mat microbial communities from Mushroom Spring, Yellowstone National Park, Wyoming, United States - 20090730_MS65 ...
GATCGTGAACGTGCGGCGTGGGGATCACTTTATCCAGGACCTTGTTGTAATGGGCACGTCCCATTAAATCCACGCGTTTAACTAATTGCCATTTCGCCGGATTTCGCGGATTGGTTTGGGGAATATGAGTCGCATACCGTATTATTTGGCCAGTCTGCGGATTCCGCCTAATCACTGTATGAGGCCCTTGTGCGTTAGGATCGGGTGCAATGCGACACTCATTATGTGCCCAGATGGAGCAGGGCCAAATTGCATCGCCGACGAAGTAGGTGTGGAAGCCGCGAACAACAAGGTTATAGACCCGCTCGTATTCGCCGGTGTGCTATAGACGCATGTCAGGCCAGCGCACGCTGAGGACGTTGGGATCGCACGATATACTAAACATCGTGGATGACATTATCCGGGCCGTTACGCAAACAAGAGGTCTCTCGCTCCAGCACAACATATTTGTCTCGAGAACGGTAGACCCCCGATTTGCGCAATCCTTTACTAAGCATCATAACACCTTCGGGAACATAACAGTATAAGAAATAAAGATTACGTTTGGTAAATATGCTAGTGAAAAATAGAAGTATTGGCTAGTAACTTCTTCGCTGGTTATTAGGCCCGGCCACGCATGCGTTTTTGCTGGAGTGTCCTTGCTGGGCGGAGTTGCGGAGCAAGCCTAAAGATAAATCCGACCAAAAGTGATTCAAACAAGTATGCATAGCATTCAGGTCCTACCTTTATTATGGTAGTAAAGTCAGGTACACCCCATTGAATCAATCCTATGCATTTTACTCTGTCCGCTACCAGCTTTACAAATTCGATTTCCGTGAAGACTGTGTTAGCACGCCTAGGGACGCCAAACACCAGGCGCCCCAGCGCCTTATGACCTCGAGGCAATGTCAGACTGGCATCTGGCCAGAGGCAAAACCGCATGATGCACTCGACAAAGATTAGCTCTCGAGAAGAGTCCAGGTCTAATAGAATTCCGTTATCTATATTTATCCCTAAGGGACTCGGCTCGGTTCGCGGCGTTGTCAAGTAAAGAAGGCCTCCCTGCTCATCATAGCCGCAAGACAATTGCCAGTTTTCCTTAAACTCTGCGATAGTTACCCGGAGAGCCGAGTGCCAAGGTAATCGCTCGAGCTGTCGGCGCATGTCCACTCCTTATCTATCTCGTTACCGCCTCAATTTAAGATACCAGGACGCCAACACACATGCTGCCAGCGCGGAGAAATACCGCCTTCGAATATCGTCAGTATCACCCCGTTGCTAGGCAAATTAACCGCAACCGCAACTTTAGTTCTCGCGGAGTAGCGGACATAAGATTTATGCTTCGGGTCATAAAACAAACGTCCATAAACGTACGCGTCCAACACATCAATCTCCCTAATTCCACGGCTGACCATACGCTGAGCTAATCGTTGCCTAGCATGGTAACTAAGCTCTATCCCCCGGCTTTCCAATAGTCGAAACTCCCGGTAGGTATTATGTGCCCAGACGGAGAAGGGCCACGTTGCGTCGCCGACGAAGTAGGTGTGGAAGGAGCGAATGGCAAGGTTATAGACGCGCTATCGCACAATCAGAACCATTTAGATCTAGAAATGTATCGCGCTGTTTAGCCCATTATTCAACTAGCCGTGCCAGTTCTGCCCTGAGGTCCTGCTCTAGACGCTGCGGCGAAACACATATCCCCAAGGATTGGGGCGTAGGAAAAACTGCGACCAAGCGGTTCTCGGTCTTCATAGCGGGCATCCACTGATTTAGCCAAGCATCAAGTTCTATTACCTCCGGTCGGCAATCTTGCCAAGGTCCTGTGGCGCATGCTTCTGCATATCTGGCGTGTGGCCAGACCGGGAACACTAGTCGTCCTTCGACGTCTTCGCCCTGTATCCATCCCTCTTGATTTCTTAGGCTCCACAACACTTTCCAATCGGCGACCCGGGATACAAAATACTTATACCGCACTGCTGCCGGTTGCCTAATGACATTCTCAAATTCACGGTCATTGATCTGCCAAGTCATCTGTAGCCCTCCCACTTATGTTGCAGTCTATGGAGAAATTTCTCTTGAAGATCGCTATAGAGATAACTGTACTCCTTTCTCGCCTCAAAACCTCGCCGATGAGCCAGTTCCATACGCGGCGGTAAACGCATCGTCTTTCTTTGTCCTCGAGCTATAGCATTAGCTTCCTGTTTAAGCCATCCCTTAATATGACGTGGTGTATTAGGATCATCCATTAGTTGACGGAGTCGTTCCTGCTTTCCTAACCTGCCGGGTCCGCACTCATTATGCGCCCAGATGGAGAAGGGCCAGGATTCGTCGCCGACGAAGTAGGTGTGGAAGCCGCGAACGGCACGGTGTTAGACCGACTCGTACCCGCGGGTGTTGTAGATCTCGATGACCGCTACCCTAACACTTTTCGGACCAGTCGGCCTCCGGGTTACCGAGAGATTGTCATTGAGCGGCCCAAGGCTTGGACGGTTTCAGCGTGAACCATTCGTTCTGCTGTAAATCAAAACAATTGATATAGCTAGCGGATGCAAAACATATGCGTGCTGCAATACGCTTGTTCTAAGCGTCGGTTCGGTTGTACAGAATAATCTTTTAGTTTTAGCCCCTCCACCGGCCAAAAAATTCTCGCTGATAGGTTTCGGGGTCCATCAATAAGATGCCAACATAGTCAAAGACCTTGTTGTTGTATTTATTCTGATAGTTCTTAAAGGAATCCACAATTATAGGGAAAAATTCATCCTTCCAGCATGGCAAATAGCAGGGAACGTGTTCCACTGCATCAGCAAGATCTGTTGCTTGGTCCAACTTGCCCTCTTGAAGCATCGTGCGGATTTCGACGCAAGCCCGGTGAATCACAAGGCAGATTTTGTCCAGTAATAAATCAGGTGGGTAATCAGCCATGCCCAAGTCCCTCATTATGGGCTTATAATGACTCGTAATAGAGGTGTAAGCCCAGTGATATCGTCTGTTTCGATGACAGCAATAGGCGGCATTCGGCTACGTCCCTGAGCGGTTTGCATAGCCGCATAAATGCGAAGGTACCGCGCATCCCGGCTAATCTGAGCCTTTGGAGAATATAATTCTTCGAGAGGAATGAATTGTCTCCGCAAGAGCCTACCTTCGGTATCGAAGACTTCGGCATATACCCTACTCAGACCGGATTCCCTTGCTGCCACACCGCGACTCACACCGTCTTGAATCTTATACACATTATGCGCCCAGATGGAGAAGGGCCATGTTGCGTCGCCGACGAAGTAGGTGTGGTATTCCGCCACGCGGCAGTTGTAGACGGTCTCGTACTCGCCGGTGTCGCAGCACTCCTGCACGGGCACGGCGCGTCCATCCCGTGAGCATAGCAGGTCGCCCGGTTGCAGCAAACAGGCATCCGTCCAACCCTTGCCCACGATGTAGAACGGATGCTCGCCCGTCGTGCGGATCAACTGGCCGCCGACCAGTGGCCCCAGACAAAATCTCGGAGATAGCTAATTCTTCGCAGTTGAACTGGTACACGACCTCAGTGAGTAGCCGAGTTGTCTTGGTTCGCAAGTCGAGACCGAATCCGCTCGATTGACTGCAGTGCTATTTCTCGGATCGGACGTCCTTCGTGATCCGTTCCCGTGTCTACCTCCGCTGCCATCTCAAGAACGGGTATCACCGACGCATCCCCAAGATGACCAAGAGTGAATGCAGCCCAGCTCCTCACAAGCTCGTCGGGATCAGTCGCAAGGAGATTGGCGATCAATGGCGCAGCAGCACGATTATTCAATCTGCAAAGGGTATTGACAGCATCAATACGAACGAACCATTCCGGGTCATTGAGGAATCGAAGAGCCAATGGTTCCGCCCGCTCCGGGGCGATTTTCTCTAGGCCATCAAGGGCACGGCTACGGAACGTCCCGTCCGCTTCCTGTGCCAACTGCTCCAGTAAGCTGATGGCTTCCTCTTTCGGTAAGGAGGAAAGCTCCTTCAACGCCGAGATAAAGTCGTTTTCGTCCTCGTTGCGAAGCATCTTAGCTAAAGGCATCATGAATCACCTCCTCAAGGGTAGGTCAGGCCAAAACAGGTTAAAGTAACCCTGCTGTTGAAAATACCGACTACAAGCTGAACAAGGTCCATAGTAGTTTGAGATACCAATAGCAGGAGCGTTGCCATAAGCTTGGTGCAGCGCTTGTTCCGCATGGATTTTGCCCGACGTGTGAATGAACACACCGCCTGCGTTCTCGACACGCCTCTGGAAGCGGTTGATCTGGGCTTGCGTGAATTGCCCTCGTCCCCGACCAATATTGGCATACAGGGACATGACTTTCACTCCATTAATCTGCGTCACGGCAACCGTCGCACCATAACGATTTGGTCTGGGCAGTGTTCTCCACAACTCTTGCGCTCGCTCTCAGAACTGCTCTCCTACCTGGCGGGTCGCCGGGTTGGACTGCGGGTTATACGCATTATGCGCCCAGAGGCTGAAGCCCCACTCGTCGCAGCCGACGAAGTAGGTGTGGTATTCCGCCACGCGGCAGTTGTACACCACCTCCTCGCGGCCTGTGTCGCGCACCCCCTCGACCGCCACCCACTGCCCGTCGTGCGACCGCAGCTCATCGCCAACCCGCAACTCCCGCGCCGCCACCCAGCCCCGACCCCGCACCCAGAACGGATGCTCCGCCGTCGTCCGCAAGACCTGCCCGCTAACCACCACCTCCCAGATCACACCCCACCGCCGGAACACCTCCTCCACGCGATACCAAGGCGTCGGCCCGGTGGCCGTGGCCGCGGAGCCACCGCTGCTGGGGCGTGGGCGACGCGCACAGGCGGTCAGAGACTAGGGGGCGAGCAGGGTCGAGCCGGGCTGGTTGCTGCCTCGGCATGGGTGGTTGATTGGGAATCCGGGCGGGCAAACCAAGCAGGAGTTACTGACCCTCCCAAAATTTCGCCCCTTCATTTTCCAAATAGAGCCGCAGAAAATCTCCAAAGGTATCTGCGGGCGTAAACCAATCAGGTCTTGGATCGATAGGGAGTGCAACGAGAATCTTCCCAAAATCAGCACCTTTCTCGTCACATCGGATGCCAAGAGGTTAGAGTCACCCAAAAAACGTCCGATAACAACATCTCCGTCACGGTACTGCGCCGGTCTGTTGCGTCGCTATAAATGTGTCTCCCTGACGGCTTCTGACGGTGAGAGGATCTCCAGCCCCCATTGTCCATAATGTCGGTCCACGAACAAGCTCGCAGTACGAGTAAGCCGCCAGAAGGCCATCAGGTCTTCTGGGACAGAACCCTGAAGCACTGCCAACTCGTCAGATCGAGCCGGTTCGTCAGCAAAAGTACAACTTAGCATGAAATCCGGCTCGGCAGCATCGCTCCTGGTTTGCCTGCGGGGAACGCTCCAAGCATCTTTCATTCGCTGAATTGTCTCTTGAATGCTCATAAGCGCTACTCACTATAGTCCGGGAAACTGCTCCCAGAACCGATTGAAAAGCTGGTGCGTGTTTCGCTCGACCGGGACCAGGTTCCAGAAATCATTCGATCCACCATACTCCCGGGGTCGAATGTGGTGAATGTCATAATGTTCCCAGCCACCCCGAGGAGTGGGATAGCCCCGGCGATGCCACTCTGCGATGTACCTGGCTCTGTCAGATTTTCCTCATAACTCAAGCGACCTGAACAAATTCCGGTGACTCCGATGGAAAGTCTTGTGGAAAAACGTCCACGACAAGCTCCCTTGTAACGAGCTTCGTTAAGAAGTCGCTAGTTGAAAGCTTATATTCCCGCCAACGTGGTCCTCGACATTCATTCACCACAATGATCCAATGTGAAGGGGGGCCATTGCAAAGCCAATAAAGAACATCCCCGTTGTCGGTAACACCCCAAGGAATGATCCCATTGGTATCTGGATAAAGTGAGTATGGAATAGACTCGTGACGAAGTTCCCTCAAAGCCTCGAGCTTCTCTTTACCCTCATCAAAGAAGTTGAGGTGCCTGTTGGTTGAGAAAGGGTTCAACACCCAGAGGAAACCATCAACTGCCCCTGTCCCATAGCGGGCGATGAACTCCTTATAGTCCTCTGGCAACTGCATTCCGAGCCTTGTTTCCACAGGTTGCCAACCTCCCTCCTCGGGAGTTTCTAAGGGGTTTGCAGGTGGTCGCAGCACCTGCATAAGAGCATATAAGGAGGACATTTTACCTACCTCTGTTCAAGATAGTAACATCGAGATTGAACCCACCACTTCCTCGTGCCCGTAGCGTTACCCCGATCGGAATGGGATTGTTTCCATGGTAAACAGGGATAACCCAATAATCGACAATTTGCCCACTCCGTACCGCTGCCGCAACCTGATTCTCAAAATCCCGCATCACTGGGGTGTTGACTGGGTTCTGGAAGAGAGTGACCAGGTTACGGAGGTCTCTTCCAGACCCACCAAGCTGGTTGCCAAGTAAATGTCCACGCGCATGACCTGCTGCTTGACCGCCAAATCCTGGGGGTCGAATCCACTGTGCAGCCTGACTTCCAGTTCCAAGCATTTCTGATGTGATAGTGGCTCGAACTCCAGTTGGTCTACCAAGTTCGTCCAACTCCCCGAAGATAATGTACCCTTGTCGGGCGTGGTATTGATTATGCGCCCAGAGGCTGAAGCCCCACTCGTCGCAGCCGACGAAGTAGGTGTGGAAGGAGCGAATGGCAAGGTTATAGACGCGTTCGTAGATGCCGGTGTCGTACAGCTCAGCGACCGCCAGCCGCCCCCCGGCATCCTCTCAGCAAAGACGCCGCCAATACCCAGCATCCCGGGTCTAGAAGAAACGGCAGCCAGCACACTAGGCGCACCGTCGTCGCTGGAAATAGCAACAATCCAACAGACGTAGAGAGGCTGCCGAAGATCAGTACCAACGACGCCTTTTTTTCTTTTCGCCAATTGAGGATGAGTAGTAAATAGTTGTAGGCGATGATAAAGATCCCCGGCAACAGGAAAAAAAGGGAAGCACCCAGGAGGCAGAAAAATGCGACTCGTTCAACAGAGTGGTTATCATCCATCATGAAATGAGCCCAAAAACGGCATCTCCTGTGCCAGAATGTTGGCAAACCCTTGGCCGCCCAATCGTCCCAGGTGGCCCGTTCGATCCCTGACACCTTTCAGGTCACTACATTCACAATTCATTCCTACCGTAACTTAAGCCTTTCCCGCTGTTGAAGATCTCGCAACCATTCGGTCGATTTCGCACAGATTGTTTTCTGGCCAGAAATATCACCTGATGAGAGAAAACGACCGTTCTTTCTCATCAGAAAGCGTTTCTAGGTGGAATAACACAGAGACAGCCGGCTGAACGGTTACAAAAACTCAACGTAAGTAGATTCACGACGATCATATTATCATTCGCTGCCAAAACTTGATCCATTCGTACCAGGGGGCTCCGCCACCATACGGTGTGACCACACTTTGAATCGGAACTTGATACGCCAAGCCGCTCGAATAGGGGCCGACTTGGGGGCCACCAGCGAGAAGCCAACTTAACCAATCTGGCCTGCCAACCATCACCCAAGAGCCCGGTCCGACTCCAGGCTTTCCCCAGTGCGATACCGTCATAGTCGCTCCGGGCGCTGCAAGACCTAAATAGTAGGCCGTAGTCGATGTCCAGAAAGCGCCCGTATACAGTGACCAGCCGGCTGGTCCAACGATACCTGCAACCACTCCGACAGGGATCCCAATGACGAAGCCCATGCCGAACTCTTCCCAGAACAACAGTTGTGGGTCTGGGTTTCCGGTAATCGCGGTATAGGCGGGCTCGGTTAATGCACCTCCTGCGATAAACCCCCCAATCGCACCCACCGCACCGCCAGCAATCGCGCCGGGTAAAGCACCAATTCCAAAGAACGGCGCTCCCACGGTTGCTCCAACTCCTGCTCCAACAATACCACCTGAAAACATCCCACCAATCGCTCCACCCCATGACCATTCTAATCCGTAGGGATCAAACCGAATCAGAGTGTTATTTCCCAGTGCCCGGTAGAGGTTGACGTCCTCGGCGTCGTAGCGCAGCGGGTCGAGGCTCGTACAGCGTCCGAGGGTCGGCGAGTAGTCGCGGAACCGGAAGTGATACAGGCCGGGGTGGTATCGAACAGGCCGGGGCCTCTGATAGCAGAGGCACTTCGTTTTTGTTTTGGGACTCAGCAGGGAAACCCAGTCATTCGTCTTTAATCGTCCATTGGAATTCGACCTGAAAATCTGCAAAACACCGAGGGCAAACTCAGTGCTTGTTATCTTCTGTGGCGTATCCTTCTTGAAAGGTGCCAGGCACCTCATTCTCCATGAATTTTATCCAACAAAAGGCGCAATGGTCGTGATCCCAGTTAGGACTGGGGGCTGTATATCGCTTCTTTACGAAGGTCTTACCTTTCAGGAAGCGTTCTTGGCCGGTTAGCCGCCAGTCGTGTTCTCTCTCCATATAGTCACCTCAACGTTGTTCAGAACCTCGGTTCTACCCCTCCGTCAGGGAACAGACGCCAGAAAGTTCCATCGGGAGCACGCCAAATTCCCATGGGGACCGACCGGAGGAGGATGACCTGCATCGGGGTGCAAGGTTTTCCTCGATCTGTCACCAGCCGTTCACAGGCTGGATACGGGCTTTTCCGCTGTTGCACCTGTTGATATTTTCGGCAGATAAAGCTCATAAGAATCGCCAACCCATCCCATTGGAAAAGCTCCTAATCCGTACAGACCCAACAACTCTTGAAAAGGGTTAGGCCCATGAATGGCTTTGACACCTCGGGCCAATTCCCAAAGCAAGGCGTCCCAGAGATACGCTTCTGCCTTGCATAGCAAAGCCCTCGCCACGCACCAGTCTCGCCCTCCCGGCTTTACATTAGCTGTCCTGATTAGGAAGTCTGCGTCCGCAAATAAGGGTTCTCCACAGGCAATCGGTTTTCCAACCGGCCAAAGTGGCGGACGTAACAAACGCCGAGCATCAGGACTGGAATCGATAGCCTGGTGTAAGCGGTGGCTGATCCGACCCAGGTATTCTTCTGCTGCTTTCCAACGATCGCCCCACGCGTTGTAACAATCAACTCCCCAACGACCTTGGTGAAGGACACTCCAATCACCTTCCAACAATTGCACATCGGAAACAACCGGCTTATTACCTCCCTGATCAAGTTCCGGCAAGGCGTCAACGTGACGTCTAACTAGCATGACTAATTGCTCTCGATAATTGTCACTGGGCACAAACGAAAACCATCGGATCTCCTGCGCTTGGCACAGGATAGTGCGGATCCTATCGGTCCCCGGCCCATACCAATTGTCCGGCAGCGTGAAACTCGGCATCTCGATGGCCCTCCTCGTTAGGGAATGAATGGCCCCAAAATCTCAAAGACGCCTGGTGCCGTTTTCCTAACAACCATTGTGACGCCGTTAATCTCAACAATTCCAGTTCCAGAAACCAGCGAGCCAAAAACGGGGGAACCATTGACCCTGCCTATGAGATGAACTTTGCCACCCGGAACCCTCATGGCTGTAGCTTGTGCAACAGCTTCAAGATGATTCATAAAGCCAGCGTTGCGTGTCGTGGAAGCCGCAGCCTCCTGCATGATTTGGAGATCTTTTCCTCGAAGCCGTGCAGCCCAACCGCAAGGCAAGGCTTTCCACTAATCAATTGATGACATGTGGTTGATCGTGGTAAATTGATGGTGTCGTGTCGTGGTCAGTCCTCATCAGATTTTCGCAGTGGGGCAGGATCGTCGGATGGTGAGTCGCCGAAGAGTGGTCAGCGGGAGGATCATCCGATGCCATCACGGTATGTTTATCAACGCATCCTTTACAATGAATATCTTAGGGTAAGCAAAGTCATTCGGGCGATGTCCCCGGATGAGCTGGATTTGCTCACTCAGATGCAGATCGCCCGCTGGCGTGAGCTGGAACAGCGCAAGCGTCAGCAAAAACAGAAGGAGGCCGAACGGGAAGCTGCCCGGCGCCAGGTGGAGAATCTCAAACGACAGGCGGAGGACGA